>Ga0233432_10000467_pt1 | contig 38889 bp, 36 predicted proteins | sample SI_122_August201_6_FD_179870 | JGI IMG/M metagenome (GOLD analysis project Ga0233432, IMG submission 179870) | Seawater microbial communities from Saanich Inlet, British Columbia, Canada - SI_122_August2016_10_MG | ecosystem: Environmental > Aquatic > Marine > Inlet | place: Canada: British... | reverse complement strand
TTTTTTTCTCATAAATTATTCTATTCTAACGCGAGGATCTACCCAAGCATATATTAAATCAACTAAAATATTAATTATCACAAAAATCATTGAAATAAAAATAACTGAACCCATAACTACAGGTAAATCCATATTATTTAAAGCGTCAACAATTTCTTTTCCTAATCCATTCCATGCAAAAATATACTCTACAAAAACCGCACCAGCTAATAAAGAAGCAAACCATCCAGATACAACTGTCACAACTGGATTTAGAGAATTACGAAGAGCATGTTTAAACACCACAACAAACTTGTTAAGACCTTTTGCTTTTGCCGTACGAATATAGTCCATTGATAATACATCTAACAATGAGCTTCGACATAGTTGTATAATAACTGCAAGGGGTCTTATACCAAGAGTTAAAGCTGGTAAAATAACATTCTTAAATTGTATAGTTCTACTAATACCATAATCATCAATTTCATATAAACTACCAGTCATAGATAGACCTGTGTATGCATTTAGTAGGTAACCAAATATCCAAGCAATAAGTATAGCACTAAAAAAAGAAGGTAGCGCCATTCCAAGAACAGAAAAATACATGATAGATTTATCAATAATTGAATCTTTATTTAGAGCAGAAAAAACTCCAAAAATCAAACCAAAAACAAGAGCAAATAAAATTGCTAAAAATGCTAATAAAAAGGTATTTGGAAAAGTTGATTTTATTATTGAAGATACTTTTAAATTAGATTTAACAAATGAAGTTCGTAAATAAGGAGACTTTGCAACAACATTATAATTTTTAAAATCAAAAATTTTAACCGCATTATATTTTTTTTCATCTAGAAATGCGAAAGATGATTTAGATTTATTATGAAAAGAAATGATAGAGAGATCATTCAGATAATATAAATATTGAACATATATAGGCCTGTCAAAACCATACTTCTTTTTTATAAGCTCTAGCTGTTTTGAATCTTCTCTTTTATCAAGCATCATACGTGCTGGATCACCAGGAAGAACATTAAATAAGAAAAAAACTATAGTAAGAACTCCAAAAATTACAAGAACTGAATAAAATAATTTTTTAATAAGATAATTAAACAAGTAATTAAATATTAATTAAATAAACTTTCAAAATCCTTTGCATCGTATTCATTAGTTCCTGTACCATCGTAAAATCTCATTTGATTTCCATTGTTATAATATATGACAACAGGATTTTCATATTCATAACCCAAAACTTCTAAATAACTGTTTATTTCATCATCAGGGTTATAAAACTCCATTATTTGGTATGAATACTCCTTTCCAGAATATTTTAGAAAATCAGGAATCTTACCTTCTTCTGTATCTGAAAATATAATATGTACATCTGGAAACTCTATTGAATTATTTGCAATTTCTGTTAGTGATTTTGCAGCATCCATACAGTGCTCACAACCAGCATCAAAAAAACATAATATTTTTTTTCCATCGTTGATATTAAAGTTTTCATTTACATATGTAGAATATGAAGAAACCTGCTTGCTACTTGAATTCGTAGCGATTGGCAATAATGAGAACATTAGAACAGAAATTATTAAATAACCATTCAGAAGTAATAAGAAATTACTTTCTTTCTTATCATTCACATTTCTATAAATAAAGAACAATAAGAGTATTGTAAAAATATTTTTAATAAATGCTTCAGATGGAGTCATTGGAATTAATTGACCAAAACAACCACAGTTTTCATCATTTCCAACAAAAATATCTAAAGCTAAATCAACATTAAATATTAATAATAATAAAATAGTTGATGGAATAATTAGCTTTTTAATATAATGAGTTTGAAGAATAGCGAATGCAATAAAAAACTCAAAACCAATAATTAACCTAGATAAAAAAGGAGCAAAATCCTCACTAAAACCCATAGGTATTAATTGTCCTTCTTCAAAAACCTTTGTAATACCATATAAAGGAGTTGGGTAAAGCTTTGCTATCGCAGATAAAAGAAACAGGGCAGATATTAGTAATCTTGAAATTAAGGTAATATTCTTCATAAATTATTTGTTTAATTTAATAAGTGCAAAAACAGCATAATTTAGCATATCAAGGTAATTTGCATCAATACCTTCAGACATTATTGTACTTCCGTTATTATCTTCAATTTGTTTAACTCTTAACAACTTTTGTAAGATAAGATCAGTTAATGAACTAACACGCATATCTCTCCATGCCTCACCGTAATCATGATTTTTATTAATCATTAAATCCTTGGAGGTAAGTACATGCTTATTAAATAAGTTCATTACTTTCTCATATTTTAGATCTTCAGGTTGTTCAGATACACCTAAATCAATTTGAATTAAACCAATCACAGAATAATTTACAATTCCAATAAATTCATTTATTACCCCCTCATCAATTCTCTGAACTCCTTTACTTTCAATGCTTCTTATACGTTGAGCTTTTATAAAAATTTGATCTGTTAAAGAACTAATTCTAAGAATTCTCCAGGCGCTACCATAATCTTTCATTTTTTTTGCAAAAATGTCCTCACATTTTTTTATTATTGAATCATATTCAGCAATTGTTTCATTCATATAATCAAATTTTAATCAAAGTTTAAATATAAAATATTTAAAGTGTCAAAAATAGCAAAAGATAAAACTAATTATATTGATTTTTCAACACCAGTTGTAATGGGAATATTAAACATTACAACAGATTCTTTTTTTGATGGAGGAAAGTTTTTAACTAAAGAAAATATCATCAAACAGGCTCAAAAAATTGAAGAAGAAGGTGCTAAAATAATTGATATTGGTGCTTCATCTTCACGACCTGGATCAACTCCTGTTTCTGAAGAAATAGAATTAGAAAGATTATTACCTGTAATAAAGCTAATTCAAAAAAACACCAAAAATTTAAAAATTTCAATAGATACTTTTAGAGCTAAAGTAGCAGAAGAATGCATTAAAAATGGAGCACACATAATAAATGATATTAGTGCAGGGGAAAAGGATTTAAAAATGTTTGAAACAATAATAAATTTAGATGTTCCTTATATTATGATGCATATGCAAGGAGATTCTAAAAATATGCAAATCAATCCAAAATATGAAGATGTAAATTCTGATATTATTAGTTTTTTTAAGCAAAAAGTTAAATATCTAAACACAAAAGGATTTAAAAAAATAATTATTGATCCAGGATTTGGTTTTGGAAAAACAAAAGAGCATAATTATGAAATCCTTAAAAACCTCAATAAGTTTAGAGAACTTAATTTACCAATACTAGCTGGATTGTCAAGAAAATCAATGATTTATAATTTACTTGAAATATCTGCGGAAGAAGCTCTAAATGGAACTAGTATAGTAAATACAATTAGTTTGTTGAATGGCGCAAACATCTTAAGAGTTCATGATGTTAAGCAGGCAGTAGAATGTATAAGAATTTATAGTATGATTAAATAAATGGCTTAGCCACCAAAATCGTCAAAACGAACATTTTCATCAGGAATACCCCAATCATCAGCCATTTTAATAACTGCTTGATTCATTAGTGGTGGACCACAAAAATATAGTTCTAAATCTTCAGGAGCTTCATGATTATTTAAAAATTTATCAATAACAACTTGATGTACAAAACCTGAAAAACCATCACCATTAGTATCATTAAGATTTTTTTTCTCTACCCAGTTATCTTCAGGTAGAGCATCAGATAAAACTAAATGAAATTTAAAATTTGGATAATCTTTTTCTAAATCCCTAAAATAATGAATGTAGAAAAGCTCAGCTCTAGATCTTCCACCATAAAAGAAAGTAACTTTCCTACCAGTTTTAATAGTTCTGAATAACTCGTATAAGTGGGAACGCATAGGAGCCATACCAGCTCCACCACCAATATATAACATTTCAGCATCTGAATCATTTATAAAGAATTCTCCATAAGGACCAGAAATGGTTACTTTTTCACCTTCTTTTAATCCAAATATATAAGAAGAAGCAACACCGGGGTTAATATCTGCCCATGTATTTTTGGCTCTATCCCAAGGAGGTGCTGCAACTCTAACATTTAGCATAATTCTTTTACCCTCAGCAGGGTATGAAGCCATAGAGTAAGCTCTGACTATTTCCTCATCATTACGCATTACTAAATTCCGCATAGCATAAGGACCTTCAGACCAATCTTTTTCAAATTTTTCAGGTTCTCCTGGGTGATCTTGTGGATGAGCAGCAATATCCATTTCAGAAAATTTAACTTCACCTTCTGGTATTTTTATTTGAATATAACCACCAGCTAAATATTCCATGTCTTGTGGAATTTCAACAATAAATTCTTTGATGTATGTAGCAACATTGTAGTTAGAAACAACTGTTGCCTCCCATTCTTTTACACCAAATACCTCCTCTGGTATTGTAATATCCATATCTTCCTTAACCTTTACCTGACAACCAAGTCTCCAGTTATTAGCAATCTTTTTTCTTGAAAAATGCGGCTCCTCTGTAGGTAAAATACCACCACCGCCTGAATTTACTTGACAAGTACACTGTACACAAGTACCACCACCACCACATGCAGATGGAAGAAAAATTCCTTCATTACTTAATGTTGTTAATAATGTACTTCCACCATCAACTTCAATTTCCTTTTCCCCATTAATCATTATTTTTATTTTTCCAGAGGGAGAAAGTTTAGTTTTAACAAATAAAATGACAGTAATTAATGTTAAAATTAATAACAGAAAAACTGAAATACTACTTATTACTTTTAGTGTACTTAAAATAATCATTTAATTATAATTTAATTCCCATAAAACTCATAAATGCAATCCCCATCAATCCAGTAATTATAAAAGTTATTCCTAAACCACGCAATGCTGGAGGAACATGAGAGTATCTAATTTTTTCTCTGATTGCAGCAATACCAACAATAGCTAAAAACCAACCAATTCCAGATCCAACACCAAATACAACTGCCTCAGTAATATTACTATATGCTCTTTCTTGCATAAAAAGAGAACCTCCTAAAATTGCACAGTTAACTGCAATAAGTGGAAGAAAAACTCCTAGTGAGCTGTATAATGCAGGAGAAAACTTTTCTACAATCATTTCAACAAGTTGAACCATAGAAGCGATAACTGCAATGAACATTATAAATGATAAAAAACTTAAATCTATATCTTTAAATTCATCACCAAGCCAAACTAGAGCTCCCTTGTCTAAAACATAATTAACCAACAAATAATTTATTGGAACAGTAATAGAAAGAACAAAAATTACTGCAAGACCCATACCAACAGATGTTTTAACAGTTTTTGAAATAGCAAGGTAAGAGCACATACCTAAAAAATATGCAAAAACCATATTATCAATAAATATTGATTTTATAAAAATATTTGCTAACTCTTGCATGTTATTAGTTTGTTTCTATTAATTTTTGATTTCTCATTCTCTGTATCCAAATAATAACTCCAACAGTGACAAGTGCCATAGGAGGTAAAATCATCATTCCATTGTTTTCGTAACCAAGTTCATAAATACCTAATTTTTCAAGTACAGGATAACCATATAAAGTACCAGCACCAAGGAGTTCTCTAAAAAAGGCAACAGCAATCAAAATCCATCCATAACCAAAGGCATTTCCTAAACCGTCTAAAAACGATTCCCATGGCGAATTTGCAAGTGCAAATGCTTCTAATCTACCCATTATAATACAATTGGTAATAATCAATCCAACAAAAACTGAAAGTTCTTTACTTACATCATAAACATAGGCTTTCAATACCTCATCAACAATAATTACTAGAGATGCAATTACAACTAATTGAACAATAATCCGAATTCTAGAAGGGATAAAGTTTCTCATCAAAGACACCACTACATTGGCAACACACATAACAAAAATTACAGAAAGTGCCATTACTACTGCAGGCTTAAGCTGAACAGTAATAGCAAGTGCGGAGCATATACCAAGTACCTGTACAGTAACTGGATTATTGTCATCTAAAGGATCCGTTAATAATGATTTATTCTTTTTTGAAAACAAGCTATTTTTACTCATTTACTTGTGATATTAAATTTGTAATATTTATTGAATCATTTTCTACAGCTTTATTTTGCTCTAAATAAGGTATATATCTACTAACACGTTCCTTAATCATATCTGTTACTCCATCTGATGTGATTGTACCACCAGAAATACCATCAACTTCATGCATACTTCCCTCTGATGCACCTCCTTTCTTAACAGTAATTGAAACAAACTCATTATTTTCATTAAATATTAATTTGTCTCTAAAAGGTTCTTGAAAAAAAGATTGGTTAATTTCAGCACCAAGACCAGGAGTTTCACTCTTATGAGCAAAAACTGCCCCAAAAACAGTATTGATATCTTCTTTAAGTGCAATATATCCCCATATAGGACCCCATAGGCCTTTACCTCTTAAAGGAATAATATAACATTCTGAACTATCTTCCAACATGCTAATGTAAAGTGGGAGATTTTGATTCTTTATATCTTTTTTAAGTTCATCACCAAGATCAATATCAAAAGCTGAACCTTGAAGAATATTTCCATTATTATCAAGAACTAATTCTTCTTTAATGTATTGACTATAATACTTTTCTGATTCATCTCTATCAACAAATACTCCTACAGATTGTAAAATATTTTGTTTTTTCTCTAATTCTATGTTTCTATCTTGTAAAGGAGTTAATTGTATTGACATTGAGGCAAGTAATGCAGCAACAAAGACTACCATTACACAAGCAAAACCAATTGTATATGAATTTTTATTCACATTCATGATGTTGCAATTTTAGTTCTACTAAGTCTTTTCTTAATATTAGATTCAATGATGTAGTGATCAATCAGTGGAGCAAATACATTCATAAATAAAATAGCAAGCATCATACCTTCAGGATAAGCAGGATTAAATACTCTAATAACAATAGCAAAGAAACCAACAAGTAAACCGTATATTATTTTACCTTGATTAGTTTGAGTTGCAGTAACTGGATCAGTAGCCATAAAAACCGCACCAAAAGCAAAGCCACCAATTATTAAATGAATATGAGCAGGCGTAGACATTAATGCATTGACACCCCATAAATTAAAAAGTAGAGCAGTTAAATAACCTCCTAAAAACGTAAATAGAATAATTCTCCAGGAACCAATACCACTAAAGATTAATATGGCAGCTCCTAACAATATTGCTATAAAAGAAGTTTCTCCCACAGATCCAGGAATAAAGCCATAAAAAGCATCAGTAGCATTCCATAAAAGACTATTCCAGTTTTGAGTGTTGGCAGCTAATGCTCCTAAAATTGTTTCTCCTGAATAACCATCAACTGAAGCTCCATGCACCCAAACCTTATCTCCAGACATATAAGAAGGATAAGCAAAAAACAAAAAAGCACGAGCTGTTAAAGCAGGATTAAGAATATTCATTCCAGTGCCACCAAAAACTTCTTTACCGATAACAACAGCAAAAACAACTGAGACTGCTAACATCCATAATGGAACATCAACAGGCATTATTAATGGAATTAGCATTCCTGAAACTAAATAGCCCTCATTAACAGAATGGCCTCTTGAAATTGCAAAGGCAAATTCAACAGTTAATCCAACTGCATATGAAACAATCAGTAATGGCAAGAATTTCCAAAACCCAAAAATTAAATTTTCAAAAAAAGTTGCCTCAACATTTATTGCACTATAATATTGATCTCCTATATTCCACATACCAAATAATATGCAAGGCAGCATAGCTAAAACAACAAATGCCATAGTTCTTTTTAAATCAATAGCATCTTTAATGTGTGTTCCTTTATGAGTCGTATGATCAGGAACAAATAAAAAGGTTTCAAAAGCGTCATAAGCAGGATATAATTTTTCAAGCTTACCACCTGCTTCGAAGTGAGGTTTTACAGAATTTAAAATATTTTTAAATAACTTCATTTCTATAAGTTTTCTTTTCTTAATAAATCTAAACCATGCCTAATAATTGATTGAACTTCAATTTTTGAAGTACAAACAAATTCACAGAGTGCCATATCTTCAGGTGAGATTTCATACAATCCTAGTTTTTCCATTAAATCAATATCTTCAATCATTATTGCCTTTATTAATTGTTGAGGATATATGTCCATTGGTAATACTTTTTCATATTGTCCAGTTACAACATAAGCTCTTTCTTCACCCCTCATATTTGTGTCAATCTCGAATTTTTTTGTAGGAAGCAACCAAGAGAAATAAGATCTAGATAATGAGAATTTATTCACACCAGGCAAAATCCACCCAAGAAATTCTTGTTCATTTCCTTCTTTAATAATAGTGAGCTGAGTGTCATAGAAACCTAAATAACCACCTTTCTCAATTTTATTTCCACTTAAAACATCCCCCCCAATTATACGATTGTTTTCTCCTTTAACATTATCATTTACTAAATTTGAAACACAGCTTCCAGAAATAGTTCTGTAGTATCTTGGCTTAATTACTTCTGATCCACAAAGAGAAATAATTCTAGAAACATCATATTTTCCTTCAGCAAAAAGACGTGCAATAACGATGACATCTTGAGGTTCTAAATACCAAATAACATCACCTTTATTGATAGGGTCAATATGATGAACCTGAACACCAACATTTCCAGCGGGATGTGGACCACTAAATTTATTTATTTCTACACCTTTAGCATTTGAAAAAACCTTAGAAGAATTAGTATTTCCATCTAAATTTAAATGAGTTTTTCCGTTTGAAAGTTTAGAAATTAAATCAAGACCTTTTTGAAATAACTCATCCATACCATAAAGAGCAAAATCATTATCAATAGCTAGAGGGCCAGATTTAAATGCTGAGATAAAAATTGATTTTGGCATGTCTGATGGATTGGCAATTATATCATAAGGCTTTTGTCTTATAAAAGGCCAGACACCATGTTTTAACATAAAATCAATTATTTGTTCTCTTGAAAGGTCGTCCGATTTTAATTTAGGAAAAGTTTCATATTCAATATCCTCATTTGATTTAATTGTAACTTTTAAAATTTTTCTTTTTGCTCCTCTAACAATATCTAATATTTCACCACTAACCGGAGAACAAAACTTTATATTTTCATTATATTTATCAAAGAAGATGACTGTTCCAGCTTTGACGTTATCTCCAACTTTAACTGTTAATTTAGGGGTGAGATTATGAAAATCTGTTGGTTTTAGAGCAAAAACCTTGTCTTTTTTAACTGAAGCATAAACTTTATCGGCCTCACCTAATAAATTAATATTTAACCCTCTTCTTATCCTTACGCTCTTTGACATTAAAATAAATTAGATTTTTCGTTTGCAAATTTATAAATTTGCTATAATATAATCTTGGATATTTTTACTTTAATTTTCTAATATTATTTATTTAGAATTAATCTAAACTATGAAAATAAAATTATTATTTTTCTCTGTCTTTTTATTCTTAATTTGTTGTAAAATACAAAAAAATAATGTGAGTGTTTTAAAAGAAGATATAGAAATAGAATCTAAAAAAAAGAATAACTATAACATCAAAACCATATTACTTCACAAAAAAGAAAATAATCTATCGCTTCCAATTATAAACCTTAATTCAGAAGAACAGTTAAAATTAAGCTTTGATGACTTAAACTACGAATCATCAGTTCTATATATAACAATAGAGCATTATGATGCCATGTGGAATAAAAGCAATCTTATGCAATCTGAGTACATAAATGGATTTACCAGCGATGAAATAATTAACTATCAATTTTCATTTAATACTTTACAAAACTATGTTCATTATGAATATCTTTTTCCATCTGAGAATTTAAAACCTTTACTATCTGGAAATTATAAATTCAAAGTATATGATCTAAACGGTGATACACTTTTTAACAAAAGATTTATGGTTTTAGAAAATAAAATAAATATTGATTTAAACATTAAAAAAGCAACTCTCTCTTCTGATAGAAAAATAAAACACGAACTAGATTTTACATTAAACCATCGGAACATAAATATAGTTGATCCATTTTCTCAAATCAAAGTTATTGTTAAGCAAAATAATAAAGAAGATAATGCCATAACTAATCTCAAACCTTTATATATCAGAAATAACACTCTAATCTATGATTACAATGAAGAAAACACATTTTTTGGAAATAATGAGTTCAGACATTTTGATATTAAAAGTCTGAGATATTATTCTGAAAGAATAAAAAACATAGTTTACGATTCAACTAACTATAAAGTTGATTTATTTACTGAATCTAAAAGAGCATACGAAAATTACTCAATAGAACCTGATTTAAACGGAAAATTTTATATTAAAAGTCAAGAAGCAAGAAACTCAAATATTGAGTCAGAATATGTATATGTTAATTTCAAATTAAAGAGCAATTTTATTGATGAGGGAGAGATATATATAATTGGTGAATTTACTAATTGGGAGAAAAATAATGAATTCAAACTTGAATTTGATTCAATATATAACACCTATAATAAATCAATATACTTAAAACAAGGTTATTACAATTATCACTATGCTATTAATGACACCTCTTTAAGCTACCTAGATGTTGCAAGCATTGAAGGAACTCATTATCAAACAAGAAATAGTTACGAGATATATGTATATTTTAATGAAACTAATAATAGATATCAAAAATTAATTGGATTTACTAATGCTCTTTCTAAAGAGCTATTTTAGTTTTCTTTATTTAACTTTGTAAAAATTAAAAAGAAAAAAAATGTCAAAAGGAGTATTTAATGTCCCAATAGCTAAAAACGAAGCTGTAAAATCATATAAAAAAGGAAGTTCAGAAAGAGAAGAATTACTTACAACGTACAAGGAAATGTACAATTCCACAATTGAAATCCCTTTATACATTGGTGGAAAAGAAATTTTTACTGATAACAAAAAGGATATATCTCCTCCTCATGACCACAAACATAAAATAGGAAAATTCAATCTTGCTGAGAAGTCTCAAATTGAAATGGCAATTGAAAGTGCATTAGCTGCAAAAGAGAATTGGTCAAACTTACCCTGGAACCACAGAGTTGCTATTTTTCTAAAAGCTGCAGAGTTATTAGCAGGACCATACAGAGCAAAAATTAATGCAGCAACTATGATTGCTCAATCAAAGAATGTATACCAGGCTGAAATTGATGCAGCATGCGAATTAATTGATTTTTTTAAATTCAATGCTCAATATGTAACAAAATTGTATTCTGAACAACCAGAATCTGCAGAAGGAATATGGAATAGACTTGAGCACAGACCACTTGAAGGATTTGTTTTTGCAATTACTCCATTTAATTTTACTTCTATATGTGCAAATTTATGTGCAGCTCCAGCGCTAATGGGAAATGTTGTAATTTGGAAACCGGCAGCAACTCAGGTATATTCAGCAAAAATTATAATGGATTTATTTAAAGAAGCTGGTCTTCCAGATGGTGTAATTAATATGGTTCCATCAAACGGAGCAGAAATCGGTAAAGTAATTTTCAACAATAGAGATTTTGCAGGCTTACATTTTACTGGATCTACAAATGTTTTTAGAAATCTTTGGCAAACAATTGGTAACAACATATCAAATTACAGAAGTTACCCAAGAATTGTAGGTGAAACTGGAGGAAAAGATTTTATTGTTGCACACAAATCAGCAAATCCTAAACAAGTTGCCACAGGAATTTCTAGAGGAGCATTTGAATACCAAGGACAAAAATGTTCTGCTGCATCAAGGGCTTACCTTCCGTCAAATCTTTGGGAAGAAATAAAAGAACAGATAGTAAAAGATGTAAATTCATTTAAAATAGGCAGTCCTGAGAATCCTTCAAATTTTATTAACGCAGTCATAAGTGAAAAAGCATTTGATAGTATATCAAATTATATAAACTATGCTAAAAATCATAAAGATGCAGAAATTTTAGTTGGAGGAAATTATGATAAAAGTAAAGGATATTTTATTGAACCAACAATTATTAAGACTAGAAACCCGTATTTCAAAACAATGCATGAAGAAATTTTTGGTCCAGTTTTAACAATTTTTGTTTACGAAGAAAAAAATTGGTTGGAAACGTTAAAAATTGTTGATGAAACAAGTGACTATGCACTTACAGGAGCAATATTTTCAACAGATAGATATGCTATTGATGAAGCTACAAAAGTACTTGAAAATGCAGCTGGAAACTTTTACATTAACGACAAACCTACTGGTGCTGTAGTGGGCCAACAACCATTTGGAGGTTCACGAGGTTCTGGTACAAATGATAAAGCAGGATCAGTCTTAAATTTATTAAGATGGGTTTCTCCAAGAACAATAAAGGAAACATTTAATCCTCCTACCGATTATAGATATCCTTTTTTAGAAGAATAGAAATAAACTAAGCTTGAGCTGTTGGACCTCCAAAATTTATTGGTACATTATTAGAAGAATCAAGATCTTTAATTTGACCGTGTTGTCCTTCAAACTTAGTAACATTCTCGTTCAAAGCTTTCATTAATCTTTTTGCATGCTGAGGAGTTAGTATTATCCTAGATTTAACTTTAGCTTTAGGAACTCCTGGCATCATTTGAATGAAATCTAAAACAAATTCACTAGCAGAATGATTTATAATTGCCAAATTACTATATGAACCTTCAGCAACTTCTTCTGAAAGTTCTATATTTAGACCATCTTTCTTTTTTTGCTCAGTCATAGACTACTCTTTAACATTATCTAAAACTTCTTCCTCAGTTAATATCTCTTGAGAATTAAGATTATCCATTTCAATCTGTGAACCAACAACTACATCATCTCCATTAACTAAACCAGTTCCTGCAGGAATTTTCTTTCCAATTATAACATTTTCCTTAAGACCAATTAGCGGGTCTCTTTTAGCATTAATTGCTGCTTCATTTAATACTTTGGTAGTTTGTTGGAAAGATGCTGCAGAAATCCAGCTATCTACTTGAAGTGATGCTCTAGTAATTCCTTGAAGAACAGGGCTAGAAATTGCAGGCACAGCATCTCTTGCCTCGACAACAGAACCATCTTTTCTTTTGATTCTGGAATTTTCTTCTCTAAGCTCTCTAACACTAACAATTTGACCAGCTTTAAATTCAGTAGAATCATTTGGATTTACAATGAATTTCTTGCCAAAAACAGCATCATTTTGTTCCATAAAGTCAGTTTTACTTACCAACTGTTTTTCTAAGAAATATGTATCTCCAGAATCAACAATCTGAACTTTTCGCATCATTTGTCTAACAAGAACCTCAAAATGTTTGTCATTTATCTTAACTCCCTGTAAACGATATACATCCTGTATTTCATTAACTATATATTCTTGTACGGTGGTTACACCTTTAATAGCAAGAATATCGGAAGGAGTAATGATACCATCACAAAGTGGAGAACCAGATTTAACAAAATCATTTTCTTGAACTAATATGTGTTTAGATAATTTTATTAAATATTTCTTTACATCTCCATTTTTAGAAGTAATTATAACTTCTCGATTTCCTCTTTTTATTTTTCCTAAAGAAACAATACCATCAATTTCTGTAACAACAGCAGGGTTTGAAGGGTTTCTAGCCTCAAACATTTCAGTAACTCTTGGTAATCCACCTGTAATATCACCAGATGATCCTGCAGATCTAGGGATTTTAGCTAAAATAGTACCGGCTTCAATCTTATCATTATCACTAACTGAAACGTGAGCTCCAACAGGAATATTGAATGTTTTTTCATCTTTTTTCAAAGAAACAGTTATTGATGGAGAAAGTTTTTTATTTCTACTATCTATAATAACATTTTCTTTATGTCCTGTTTGTTCATCAGATTCTACTCTGCTTGTAACTCCTTCTTGAATATCATTAAATTGAACTTTACCAGATAAATCAGAGATAATAACAGCATTATAAGGATCCCATTCACAAATCACATCATCTTTAGAAACTTTACCTGATTTTTTTAGAATAATTGAACCGTAAGGAATAATATTTGTTGAGAAAACAAATCCTGTTTTTGAATCTACCACTTTTGCTTCAGCAGTTCTACTAATTACAATCTCAGTTTTAACGCCTTCTGAATTCTTATTAATTACAGTCTTTAAATCCTCTATTTCGAGCTTACCGTCTTTTTTAACAATTAAACTTGAATCAACTTCAGATCTAGAAGCAGTACCACCAACGTGGAAAGTACGTAAAGTAAGTTGTGTCCCAGGTTCACCAACAGACTGAGCAGCTACCACACCTACTGCTTCACCAACTTGTGCCATTCTTCCAGTTGCTAAAGATTTACCGTAACATTTACTACAAATACCTCTTCTTGTTGCACATGTTAGTGCAGATCTTATTTCAACACTTTCATAACCTTCATTTTCAATTTGTTTTGAAACATCATGATTAATCACGTCACCGGAAGCAACTATAAGTTCATCTGAATCATTTTTAAAAACATCGTGTAAAGATACTCTACCAACAATTCTATCGCTTAAACTCTCAATAATATCATCATTATTTTTTAATGCAGAAACTTCAATACCTCTAAGTGTACCACAATCCTCTTCAGTAATTATTACATCTTGTGCAACATCAACAAGTCTTCTAGTAAGATATCCTGCATCGGCAGTTTTTAGAGCAGTATCAGCTAGCCCCTTTCTTGCACCGTGAGTTGAAATAAAATATTCTAAAATTGATAAACCTTCTCTAAAATTAGTAGTAATTGGATTTTCAATAATTGATTCTCCATGATCACCAGATTTTTTTGGCTTAGCCATCAAACCTCTCATTCCTGAAAGCTGACGAATTTGTTCCTTTGAACCCCTAGCGCCTGAATCTAACATCATGTAAACAGAGTTAAAACCTTGCTTATCAGTGCTAATATTTTTCATAACAATGTCAGTAAGTCTAGCATTAGTTGTAGTCCAAACATCAATTACCTGATTATACCTTTCGTTATTAGTAATAAAACCCATTTGGTAATTTGATTTAATCTCATCAACCTTTTTATTAGCAGATTCAATTAATGATTGTTTTTCTTTAGGTACAATAACATCACCTAAGTTAAATGATAAACCTCCCTTAAATGCCATTTCAAAGCCAATATTTTTTATTGCATCTAAAAAATGAACTGTTTTAGCAACACCACATTTGTTAAGAACATCTCCAATAACATTTCGAAGAGCTTTTTTAGTAAGTAATTGATCAATAAAATTAATTCCTTCAGGAACGTATTCATTAAACAATATTCTACCAACAGTAGTTTCTATAATTTGGTATTTATCATTATTATTAACTCTTACCTTAACTATCGCATGTAAATCAGCTTGACCCTCATTATACGCAATTTTAACTTCTTCTAATGAATAAAAAGTTTTTCCTTCTCCTAGGACAATTATATCTTTAGTAGATTTTTTTTGCTTAGTCATATAATAAAGACCTAGAACCATATCCTGTGAAGGAACAGTAATAGGTGCTCCATTTGCAGGATTTAATATATTGTGAGAAGCTAACATCAGAACCTGAGCTTCAAGAATTGCAGCAGACCCTAAAGGTAGATGAACTGCCATCTGATCACCATCAAAATCAGCATTAAAAGCAGCACAAGCAAGGGGATGTAATTGAATTGCTTTTCCTTCTATCATCTTAGGCTGAAAAGCTTGAATTCCTAGTCTGTGTAGTGTTGGAGCTCTATTTAAAAGTACAGGGTGACCTTTCATTACATTTTCAAGAATATCCCAAACTACTGGCTCTCTATTATCAATAATCTTTTTAGCAGATTTTACAGTCTTCACAATTCCTCTTTCTAAAAGTTTTCTGATTATAAAAGGCTTATAGAGTTCTGCTGACATATCTTTAGGTAGTCCACACTCATGTAAATTTAAATCTGGACCAACAACAATCACAGAACGTGCAGAGTAATCAACTCTTTTACCTAATAAATTTTGACGAAATCTTCCTTGTTTACCTTTTAATGAATCAGAAAGTGATTTTAATGCTCTTTTACCATCTGCTTTAACAGCAGAAGCTTTTCTTGAGTTATCAAAAAGAGCATCAACTGACTCCTGTAACATACGTTTTTCATTTCTTAAAATAATGTCAGGAGCATTGATCTCCATTAATCTTTTTAATCTGTTATTTCTAATGATAACTCTTCTATATAAGTCATTTAAATCAGAAGTAGCAAATCTCCCACCATCAAGAGGGACCAAAGGTCTTAATTCAGGTGGAATCACAGGAATAACTTTAACAATCATCCACTCAGGATTATTTTCTGAATGAGTTTGAGCATCACGCATAGACTCAGCTACTTGAAGTCTTTTTAATGATTCAGCTTTTCTTTGTTGAGAAGTTTCATTTGCCGCAGCATTTCTTAAGTTATATGATAATTCATCTAAATTAAGGTTAGCAAGAAGATCATGTAAAGCCTCAGCACCCATTTTTGCAATAAACTTATTTGGATCAGAATCAGCTAAATATTGATTTTCAGCTGGCATAGCATCTAAAATATCCAAATATTCTTCTTCAGTTAAAAAATCTAAATACTTAACTTCTTCACCTTCTGTATTTAAAATTGGTACATTTCCAACATTAATGACTACATACCTTTCATAGTAAATTATCATATCTAATTTCTTTGAAGGTAATCCTAATAAATAACCTATCTTATTAGGCAGAGTTTTAAAATACCAAATGTGGGCAACAGGCACAACTAAGCTAATATGACCAACTCTTTCTCTTCTTACTTTCTTTTCAGTTACTTCAACTCCACATCTGTCACAAACAATACCTCTATATCTAATTCTTTTATATTTCCCACAGTGACATTCAAAATCTTTAGTGGGACCAAAAACTCTTTCACAAAACAATCCACCACTCTCAGGTTTATAAGTACGATAATTAATTGTTTCAGGTTTAACCACCTCTCCGGATGACCTCTCAAGCATATCTTCAGGGGATGATAAACTGATTTTAATTGTATTAATATCTTTTGTTTGTTTACTATTTTTAGTATTTCTCATATTTTTATTCAAATGAAATTTTTAATCCTAGTCCGTTTAGTTCATGAAGTAGTACATTAAATGATTCTGGAATACCAGCTTGTGGTAAATCTTTTCCTTTAACTATACTTTCAAATGCTTGTGCTCTTCCAATAACATCATCAGATTTTAGTGTAAGCATTTCTTGTAAAATATTTGAAGCACCATATCCTTCTAATGCCCAAACTTCCATCTCACCAAGTCTTTGTCCCCCAAATTGTGCTTTTCCTCCCAATGGCTGCTGAGTAATAAGTGAATATGGACCTATTGATCTCGCATGCATTTTATCATCAATTAAGTGACCTAACTTAAGCATATAAATTATCCCAACAGTAGCGGTTTGTTCAAATCTTTCTCCAGTACCACCGTCATATAAGTACGTCTGACCGAGTCTAGGAAGATTAGCTTCATCGGTTTCGGCATTAATTTGATCAATACTAGCTCCATCAAATACTGGAGTAAAGTATTTTTTTGATAATTTTTGACCAGCCCATCCAAGAATTGTCTCATAAATTTGCCCAAGATTCATTCTTGATGGTACTCCAAGAGGATTTAAAATTATATCTACAGGAGATCCGTCTTCTAAAAACGGCATATCTTCATCTCTAACTACTCTTGAAACAATACCCTTATTTCCATGTCTACCAGCTAATTTATCACCAACTTTTACTTTTCTCTTTTGTGCAATTTGTACTTTGGCTAATTGAAGAACACCAGTTGGCAATTCATCACCTACTGTAATAGCAAATCTCTTTCTTCTATATTCTCCAAAAATATCATTATATTTTCTTAAATAATTTGAAATAATTTTATTTATTAAAATATTATTTTCATTATTTGAAGTCCATTGATAAGGATCAACCATTGAAAAATCAATATTGTAAATTAATTTCTTCGTAAACTTAGTACTCTTTGAGATAATTTCTTCACCAAGAATATTCTTTACACCCTTAGAAGCTTTACCTCCAATAATATTATAAAGTTTTGTTGATAAAACATTCTTAAGATTATCAGCTTGATTTTCAAAGTCGGAATCAATTACTTCAAGATCAATTTTATCTTGGGATTTTGCTCTTCTATCCTTAATAGTTTTATTGAAAAGAGATTTTCCAATAACTACACCCTGATTAGCAGGTTTTGTTTTCAATGAAGCGTCTTTTACATCACCCGCCTTTTCGCCAAAAATAGCTCTTAAAAGCTTTTCTTCAGGAGTTGGGTCTGATTCACCTTTTGGTGTGATTTTACCAATTAGAATATCACCTGTTTTGGCAAATGTTCCAACTCTAATCATTCCATTTTCATCTAAATCCTTAGTAGCATTTTCACTTATATTGGGAATATCTGCAGTTAACTCTTCTGCACCACGTTTTGTTTCTCTAACATTAACAACAAATTCAGAAATATGCAATGATGTAAATAAATCTTCTCTCACAACTCTTTCAGATAAAATAATTGCATCCTCAAAGTTATAACCTTTCCAAGGCATAAAAGCTACCTTTAAGTTTCTTCCAATAGCTAATTCTCCATTTTGAGTAGCATAGCCTTCACATAGAACTTGTCCCTTCTTAACCTTATCTCCAACTCTTACAATTGGTTGATTATTTATACATGTTCTTTGGTTTGTTTTTTGAAATTTTGTTAAATAATAATCCTTTGTATCATCATCAAAACTTATTATTTTTTCTTCTTTTGATTGAGTATACTTGATTGAAACTTTATCGGAATCAACATAAGTGACAATACCATCTCCCTCTGCATTAATCATTGTTCTAGAATCTTTTGCAACATGAGGTTCAAGACCTGTTCCAACAATTGGAGAATCAGTTCTTAATAAAGGAACTGCTTGACGCATCATGTTGGAACCCATTAAAGCTCTGTTGGCATCATCATGCTCAAGGAAAGGGATCAAAGATGCTGCTATTGATGCAATCTGATTTGGAGCAACATCCATCATTGTTACATTTGATGGCTCAGCAACAAGATAATCATGCTCTCTTCTAGATTTAATTCTATCATGTTCAAAAGCACCTTCTTTGTTTACGGGAGCATTTGCTTGTGCAATTACGTGTCCCTCTTCCTGTTCAGCAGTTAAATAAGAAGCTTGATCTTTGAAATTTACCTTTCCAGCATCAGCAATTCTGTATGGTGTTTCAATAAATCCTAAATCATTAACTTTGGCATAAACACATAATGATGAAATTAAACCAATATTTGGTCCTTCTGGAGTTTCAATAGGACAAAGTCTCCCATAGTGTGTATAATGTACGTCTCTAACCTCAAAACCAGCTCTTTCTCTAGTTAAACCGCCTGGACCTAATGCAGAAACTCTTCTCTTATGTGTTACTTCAGCAAGAGGGTTTGTCTGATCCATAAATTGAGACAACTGACTAGTTCCAAAGAAAGAATTGATTACTGCAGAAAGTGTTTTTGCATTTATAAGATCAATAGGAGTAAAAACTTCATTATCTCTTACATTCATTCTCTCTCTAATAGTTCTTGCCATTCTACTAAGACCAACAGAAAACTGATTTGATAATTGCTCCCCTACAGTTCTCACTCTTCTATTACTTAAATGATCAATATCATCGACATCAACTTTAGAATTAACTAGATTAATAAGATTACTAATTATTGAAACAATATCATCATTTGTAAGTACATGTTTCTCAAGATTTACATCAAGTCCTAACCTTCTATTAATTCTAAACCTACCAACATGACCAAGGCTATATCTTTGATCAGAAAAAAACAATTTATCAATTATTCCTCTTGCAGTTTCATCATCAGGTGCTTCAGCACTCCTTAACTGTCTGTAAATGTGTCTTACTGCTTCAACTTCAGAATTTGAAGGGTCTTTCTGTAATGTATTGTGAATTATAGAGTGATCACCTGACATTTCACCTTCTTTGTGTATAAGTATTGATTCAGTTCCAGAAGCAACAATTTCATCAATGTGCTTTTTTTCTAAAATAGTATCTCTTTCTAATATAACTTCGTTTCTTTCAATTGGAACTAATTCCCCTGTATCTTCATCAACAAAATCATCAACCCATGATTTTAAAACTCTTGCAGCTAAAATTCTTCCTACAACTCTTTTTAAACCACTCTTTGATACTTTAACTTCATCAGCAAGATTAAAAATTTCTAAAATATCTCTATCACTCTCATAACCAATAGCTCTTAATAAAGTTGTAACAGGTAACTTTTTCTTTCTATCAATATATGCATACATTACATTATTAATATCTGTTGTAAACTCAATCCATGAGCCCTTAAAAGGTATTACTCTAGCAGAATATAATTTTGTTCCATTTGAATGAAAGCTTTGTCCAAAAAATACTCCAGGAGATCTATGTAGCTGTGAAACAACAACTCTCTCAGCACCATTGATAACAAAAGTTCCTTTTGGAGTCATAAAAGGAATATTACCAAAATATACATCTTGAATAATAGTCTCAAAATCCTCATGGTCAGGATCAGTACAATATAACTTTAATTTAACTTTTAATGGAACTTTAAAGGTTAAGCCTCTGTCAATACACTCTTCAATTGAATATCTTGGAGGATCAACAAGATAATCAATAAATTCTAAGACAAAATTATTTCTTGAATCGGTAATCGGAAATAATTCTGTAAAAGTTTTGTATAGACCCTCATTTCTTCTTTCATCTAGTGTAGTACCTGTTTGAAAAAAAGATTGAAAGCTTTTTAATTGAATATCCAGAAAATCAGGGTAATCTACTTGATTATCTATTGTTGCAAAGTTTATTCTTGGTGATATTTTTTTATTAGTCAAAGCGTTGATATTTTTTAGTTACAAAATAGTATTATACAAAAAGCAAAAAATGGTCTAAATCTTATTTAAAAAAATAAGATTTAGACCTGTATGAAATAAGGAGCTTATTTTAGCTCTACTACAGCTCCTGCTTCTTCTAAAGATTTCTTGATCCCTTCAGCTTCATCTTTTCCTACAGCTTCTTTAACAGCTTTAGGAGCACTATCAACGATATCTTTTGCATCTTTAAGTCCAAGGCCTGTTAATTCTTTAACCGCTTTAACAACCTTTAACTTTGAAGCACCAGCTTCCTTAAGAATTACATCAAACTCAGTTTTTTCCTCAGCTGCTTCACCTCCACCAGCTGCTGCTGGACCTGCGGCTACTGCAACTGCTGCTGCTGCTGGTTCAATACCATATTCTTCTTTTAAAATATTTGCTAACTCAGTTACATCTTTAACTGATAAGTTAACTAAATCTTCTGCGAACTTTTTTAAATCTGCCATTTTATTGTTTATTAATTAATTATTTATTTAATGTTGGAAGCATTACTTTTTTATTCTTGTCTTTCAGAAAGAGTTTTAACAATTCCTGAAAGCTTACTACTACTAGACTGTAAAGAAGAGATAACATTTTTAGCGGGAGACTGTAAAAGAGTTATAATATCTCCAATCAACTCATTTTTAGATTTAAGTTGAGCTAACATAGATAAATTATCATCACCAATGTAGAACTCTTCCTCTACGTGAGCTGCTTTAAGTAGTGGTTTTTCTGATTTTTTTCTAAATGTTTTGATTACGCTTGCTGGAGCCTTTGCTTCTTCAGCAAACATAATCGATGTATTTCCTTTTAAAACATCCTCTAGCTGAGTGAAATCTATAGCATTTTTATCAAAAGCTTTTTTTAAAAGTGTATTTTTTACAACTTGGATAGTAACATTTTGCTTGTAGCACATCCTTCTTAAACTACTACTTTCCTCAGCTGTTAATCCTGCTATATCAGCAAGGTAAAAGTTTTTATTCTCTTCAAGCATGTTATTTAAAACATCTATAAAGTCGTTTTTCTCTTTCTTATTCATTTTTTATTGTGTAATATGATTAGTATCAACAGATACACCAACACCCATAGTGCTAGAAAGTGTAATACTTTTAAAATAAGTACCCTTAGATGCAACAGGTTTTAATTTATTTATAGTTTGAAGTAGCTCATCTGCATTCTCAGATATTTTTTTAGCATCAAAAGAAACTTTTCCAATTGCTGCATGAATGATACCTGTTTTATCAACTTTAAAATCAATTTTTCCTTTTTTTACATCTATAACAGCTTTACCAATATCCATAGTAACTGTTCCAGATTTTGGGTTTGGCATTAAACCTCGTGGTCCAAGAACTCTACCTAAAGCACCCAGCTTACCCATAACTGCTGGCATTGTTATTATAACATCAATATCTGTCCAACCATTCTTAATTTTTTCAATATATTCATCTAAACCGACAAAATCAGCACCTGCATTCTTTGCTTCCTCTTCTTTATCAGCTGAAACGAGAGCTAGTACTTTCAAATCCTTTCCAGTACCATGAGGAAGTGATGCAATTCCTCTTACCATTTGGTTTGCTTGCTTTGGATCCACACCTAATCTTACTGCTAAATCAATTGATTCGTCAAATTTTACTTTTGACAGATCCTTTACTAAAGAAGACGCTTCATCTAAAGAATATGACTTATCTAAATCAATTTTAGCAATTACTTCCTTTCTATTTTTACTCATCTTAGACATAATTATAAATAATTTTTAATTTTTTGGCATGCTTCCCTTAACTCTAATCCCCATACTTCTAGCTGTTCCAGCAACCATACTCATGGCAGATTCTATTTTAAAAGCATTTAAGTCTGTCATCTTGTCCTCCGCAATAACTTTAATTTGATCCCATGTTACTGTTGCAATCTTTTCTCTATTAGGTTCTCCAGAACCTGATTTCTTTTTTGCTGCTTCAAGTAATTGTGCAGCAGCTGGAGCAGTTTTTATAATAAATTCAAAAGATTTATCAGCAAAAACTGTAATAACAACTGGAACAATTTTACCTTGTTTTTCTTGTGTTCTTGCATTGAACTGCTTACAAAACTCCATAATATTAACTCCCTTTGCACCAAGGGCTGGACCCACAGGTGGTGCAGGGTTAGCAGCTCCACCTCTAATTTGTAATTTTATTATTCCTGTTATTTTTTTTGCCATAATTATATTTTTTCAACCTGCATAAAATTCAACTCTAGTGGTGTTTTTCTTCCAAAAATCTTCACCATTAATTTTAACTTTTTCTTTTGTTCATCAATTGCTTCAATTTCAGCATGAAATGAATTAAATGGACCATCAATAACCTTGACACTTTCACCAACTATATATGGAATATTAACGTGTTCATCAGTAATTGCCATTTCATCAACTCTTCCTAAAATTTTATTTATCTCAGATTGTCTCATTGGAACTGGGACTCCTCCTTTAGTTGCACCTAAAAACCCAAGAACATTAGTTATATTTTTTAGTACGTGAGGAACTTCACCAGCTAGATTAGCCTCGACTAAAACATATCCTGGAAAAAAATTTCTTTCTTTACTAATTTTTTTCCCATTTCTAATCTGATAAACTTTTTCGGTAGGAACTAAAATTTTAGATACGTGGTCTTGCATCTTCAATCTGTCAATTTCTTTTTCAATAAATGCAACAGTTTTCTTTTCTTTTCCACCCATAACTCTTAAAACATACCATTTCTTGTTTGGGTCTTTCTTTATGGCCTCAACAGACTCAGTAGATGCAACAGACTCAGTAGCTTCAGCAGACTCAGCAGTTGCAACAGACTCAGCAGTTGCAACAGACTCAGCAGTTGCAACAGACTCAGTAGTTTCAACAGACTCAGTAGTTTCAACAGACTCAGTAGTTTCAACAGACTCTGTAGTTTCAACAGACTCTGTAGTTTCAACAGAATCCTTGTTATCTAACTTTTCAATATTTTCTAATTCTTCAATCATATATTTTTATACTAGCCAAAAAAACTATAAAAGATCTTCATTAAATTACTGAATATTGAGTCCATAAAATAAATAATTAGTGCTATTATTACTGTTGCAATTGCAACAACAATAGAACTATTCTGTAATTCAGACCAAGTTGGCCACGAAACTTTATTTATAAGTTCGTTATATGATTCTTTTATGATTCCTACTATTTTTGACATTTTTTTAAGCTATAATAAGTGTTGCACGGGTGGAGAGACTCGAACTCCCAGCCAATGGTTTTGGAGACCACTACTCTACCAATTGAGCTACACCCGTTTAAATAATAAGAGAAGATTTAAGTCTTCTCTTATTATAAAAACAATTTTAATTACAATATTTTAGTAATCTGTCCAGCTCCAACAGTTCTACCTCCTTCTCTAATCGCAAATCTTAAACCTTCACTCATTGCAACAGGGCTAATTAACTCAACTGTAATTGTTAAGTTATCTCCAGGCATAACCATTTCAGTTCCTGATGGTAAAAATATCTCACCAGTAACATCAGTAGTTCTTATGTAAAACTGAGGACGATATTTGTTATGGAAAGGTGTATGACGACCTCCTTCTTCTTTTTTAAGAATATAAACTTCAGCTTCAAACTTACCATGAGGCTTTACAGAACCTGGCTTACAAATTACCATTCCTCTTTTAATATCTGTTTTTTCAATACCTCTTAAAAGAATACCAACGTTATCACCAGCTTCTCCTCTATCTAGAATTTTTCTAAACATTTCTACTCCAGTAACTGTAGATGCTAATTTTTCAGCTCCCATCCCAATAATATCAACAGCATCACCAGTATTTGCAACACCAGTTTCAATTCTTCCTGTTGCAACAGTTCCTCTACCTGTAATTGTAAATACATCTTCAATAGGCATTAAGAAAGGTTTTTCATTATCTCTAACAGGTTCAGGAATCCAAGAATCAACAGCTGCCATTAATTCATCAACCTTAGTTACCCATTCACCTTCTCCATTAAGAGCCCCTAATGCAGATCCAGTAACAATTGGAGTATTATCACCATCATAGTCGTAGAAAGATAATAATTCTCTAACTTCCATTTCAACTAATTCAAGTAATTCTTCATCATCAACCATGTCTGCTTTATTTAAAAATACAACAATACTAGGCACACCAACTTGACGAGCTAATAGGATATGTTCTCTTGTTTGAGGCATTGGTCCATCAGTAGCTGCACACACAAGGATAGCACCGTCCATTTGAGCAGCACCAGTTACCATATTTTTAACGTAATCGGCGTGACCAGGACAATCTACGTGAGCGTAGTGTCTGTTTTCAGTTTCATATTCAACATGTGAAGTATTAATTGTAATACCTCTTTCTTTTTCTTCCGGCGCATTATCAATCGTGTCAAAATCACGAACTTCAGCACCACCTTTCGCAGCTAGAACTTTTGTGATTCCAGCAGTTAAAGTTGTTTTTCCATGGTCGACGTGACCAATAGTACCAATATTTAAATGTGGTTTGGTACGATTAAAATTTTCTTTTGCCATTTTTGTTTAATTTAATTAATATAATTACTTATTCATACATCTACTACTTATACTCTTTCGAGCCAATGACGGGAATTGAACCCGTGACCTCTTCCTTACCAAGGAAACGCTCTACCCCTGAGCTACATCGGCTGATAAGGTATTGAGCGAGAGACGGGGCTCAAACCCGCGACCCTCAGCTTGGAAGGCTGACGCTCTATCAACTGAGCTACTCTCGCATTACCATTTATTTGGTGTGGGGAGAACAGGATTCGAACCTGTGAAGGCGTAGCCAGCAGATTTACAGTCTGCCCTCGTTGACCGCTTGAGTATCTCCCCAATGAGCCGATAGAGGGACTCGAACCCACGACCTGCTGATTACAAATCAGCTGCTCTAGCCAGCTGAGCTATATCGGCTTATTTCTGTTCACCTATATAAAGAACAACATCCATAAAATGGGCTGCAAATTTATTAAATTTTTCATACAAACAATAAAAAAAATGAATTTTTTACTACTTATATTTTAGATAAAATATTAAGTGTTTTAATTATTAAAATTATTTAATGATTTTAAACCTTTTTTTATCCTTTGGGATGAGCTTGATTATGAACAGATTTTAGCTTAGCTATTGAATTGTGCGTATAAATTTGTGTTGCACTTAAATTAGCATGACCAAGTAACTCCTTAATAGCATTAATATCAGCACCATTGTTTAGCATGTGCGTTGCAAATGAATGTCTTAAAATATGTGGACTTCTCTTTTTTAGACTTGAAACCTTAGAAATATAATAATTTACAATTCGGTACACTTTTTTAGAATATAATTTTTTGTGATTTATATCGGTAAATAAAAACTTACTTAAATTATTTTGAGAAATAAAATTTTTAAGATTTTTTGATAACTCAAAATTGAGTGGTATTAATCTTTCTTTATTTCTTTTACCTAAAACCTTTACAGATGAATTATTAAAATTAATATCTGATATTTTGATGTTTAACAATTCACTTAACCTAATACCTGTAAAGTAAAATAATTCAATAATTAATTTATCACGACTTCCTTCAAAATCATTGTTGAAAAAATTATTATCTAAGAGATTATCAATATTATTTTTTTCAATAAATATAGGGAGCCTTTTTGATGTTTTTGGAGATGTTATTTTTAAAGTTGGGTTATAGTCAGAAAAGCCAGACATCTCCATAAATTTAAAATAAGATTTAATTGAAGATATTTTTCTATTTACACTTACTGATTTTAATCCACTTTCTAAAAGATGAGAAATCCAATTTCTTATCATTTTAAAAGTAACCTTACTAAAATCTGAAATACTAAACTCTGTATTTAAAAACAAAAAAAACTGATTTAAATCAGTTTTGTATGACGTGAGAGTGTGAACAGAATATCTTTTTTCTTTACTTATATAATCAAGAAATTTGTCTAGGTGCATTTATATTTTTAAAAAACAGAAAAACCAAGATAGAAATAAAATAACAACAAAAGAAATACTAATCCATATTTCTTAACATGTTCTCAGAATAAACTGCTTTTTGTTTTTGAACACGTAGTCTTTCAGATTTTTTTATATACTGTTTTCTAGATCGAACTTGTTTTAAAGTTCCAGTCTTTAAAAATTTTCTTTTGAAACGTTTTAAAGCTCTATCAATATTCTCTCCATCTTTTACAGGTATTACTAGCATATAATTGTTTTAATTGGGTTGCAAAAATATAAATATCCTACAGAATAACAAATATATATAGAAAATTATTTAATACTCTAATAAGCTAAATATATTGCTAGAGTATGATTGTAATTTTGGCAATGGATCCAAGTAATTTAGGCTAATTACAAATGAAAATCCAATTACATTTGCATTACAAGATTTTATTAATTCAGCGCTAGCACATGCAGTTCCTCCAGTTGCTAGAAGATCATCATGAATCAAAACATTCCAATCTTTCTTAATATCATTAATATGAATTTCAATTTCAGAAGATCCGTACTCCAAATCATACTTATATTTTTTTGTTTTACATGGTAACTTTCCTGATTTCCTTATAGGAATAAATGGTATATTCATCCTATTTGCAAGCATAAATCCATATAAAAAACCTCTACTTTCAATACCAGCAATAGCATCAATTTTTAAATGGGATAATCTAGCAACAAACTCGTCAATAATTTTATCAGAAATATCTTTGTTCATTAATAAGGTTGTAATATCCTTAAAAACTATTCCCTTTTTTGGAAAATCAACTACATCTCTAACCAGTTTATGAATTTCAGGACCAATCATTTTAATTATTCTTAATAGCAGCTAAATATTTACCAAGCTCTTTCTTAACAACTGGAAATAAGAAAAACAAACCAACCATATTAGGAAAAATCATAGCAAAAATCATAGCATCTGAGAATGCCCAAATGGATGACATACTTGATGCAGCTCCAATAACGATAAATAATAAAAATAAAATCTTGTAGGTAAGATCTGCATAATACCCCCTTCCAAAAATAAATTTCCAAGATTGCAGTCCATAATAAGACCATGATATCATAGTAGAAACAGCAAATAATACAACAGCTATTGTCAAAAATATATTTGAAAAAGGAATATATTGAGCAAAAGCCTTGGATGTAATTCCAGCCCCCTCATATCCAACACCATCAATATATACCATTCCGTCAAGACCACCATATTCAAAGTAACCTCCGAAATTAAAAATTATAATAACTAATGCAGTCATAGTACAAATTACAACAGTATCAATAAAAGGCTCTAGAAGAGCTACTAAGCCCTCAGAAGCAGAGTATTTTGTTTTAACAGCAGAATGTGCAATTGAAGCTGAACCAGCTCCAGCTTCATTTGAAAAAGCCGCTCTTTTAAACCCTACTAAAAGTACCCCAATTACACTACCTACTCCAATTGCAGTAGGATTAAAAGCCTCTGTTATAATTAATCTAAAAGCATCATCAATAAAATTAAAATTTGATAAAATTATATATAGACAAGCAAGCATATACATTAGAGCCATAAATGGAACTACTTTTTCAGTTACTGTTGCAATTCTTTTTATTCCTCCAATAATTATAACACCTACGATAACTGCAATTACAAAACCAATAATTGCACCTGCAGCAGTACTTTCTAAGCCCATCAAATCTTTTAATACTATTGTTGCTTGATTTGATTGCGCAGCATTTCCACCCCCAAACGAGCCTCCAATACAAAATATAGCAAATAAAACAGCAGCAATTTTTCCAAAAAATTCAAATCCTCTCTCCTTTAACCCCTTACTTATGTAATACATAGGACCGCCGTAGACTGTACCATTCTCATCTACATCCCGATACTGAACTCCCAAAGTACATTCAACAAATTTTGTTGACATTCCTAACAATCCACAAATAATCATCCAAAATGTAGCACCTGGACCGCCTAAGGCAATTGCTAAAGCAACTCCAGCAATATTACCATTTCCCACAGTACCTGACACTGCAGTTGCTAGAGCTTGAAAATGACTAACTTCTCCATCTTGACTTTCGTCTTTAATAGTTCCTTTAATGTCTTCATCATTTTTGGTTTTTATTTCTATATCGTCATATTTTCCACGAACAGTATTTATTGCAACCTTAAAATATCTAATATTTGGAAATGCAAAATAAATTGTAAAAAACAAGGCACTAAAGACTAGTAGCATTAATACAAATGGTATATCGTATATAGTAAAAAAAACAAGGTTGCTAAAAAAATCAGAAATTGGAGCAAATGCTTCATCAATTTTCTGATCAATACCATCTGCAAATGATAAAAACGGTAAAAGAGTTAAAAATAATATTTTTCTCATGTTAGTTATTTTAATTAGTAAGTTGTTTATCTATATACTGTAAAGAATCATTAAAAGATTTTGGATGATAATTTAACTGTTTCTTGGCTTTTTCTAAAACAAAGCCAGTTTTTTTTGGTCTATTAGCTACTTGGCTTAATTCTTTGGAACTAATTCTATTTATAAGATTTTTATCTAAATTAAAGTAGTTAGCAATAGAAATAACCATATCATAAATACTCATAATATCTTTTCCAGAAGTATGATATACTCCAAAAACCTTGTTTTTTGCTGAATAAATACAGGCATAAGCTAAATCATCAGCTAAAGTTGGTGCACGAAACTCATCATCAATAATATTAATGACCTTTGATTTCTCAAGCTGCTCTTTAGCCCATAAAACAATATTACTTTTTTTTAAATTCTTAGCAACACCAAATAATACAATAGTTCTTAAAATAGTCCATTTACATTTATGAGATTTTAAAATATTTTCCGAATCTAATTTGGATTGACCATAATATGAAAGTGGACAAGGACTATCATCTTCCTTATAAGGACCATCATTTCCATCAAATATAAAATCAGTTGAAACATGAATTAAATGAGCATCTAAATCTAAACATATATCAGCAAGGTATTCAACTGCTTTGACATTTACTTTTTCACATAAATCTTTTTCCTGATCACATAAATCTACATTAGTCATGGCAGCAGTATTGAAGACAACATCTGGCTTATATTTTTTTAACACATATGACAACATCGCTTTATTAGTAATGTCTAAATCTTCATAAATAAAAAAATTATTATTTAAATTTCTATTAGATCCTTTAGAGGTTGCAATAATTTTGTTGCCTTTATAATTAAGTTGTTCAATAATTTTTTGACCTAATAACCCATTACTACCTGTGATTAAAGCTATCATTCTTAATAATGGTTTGGTTTGATTAAATATAAAATTAAATACACAATAAAAGGAGATCCTATTCCAAGAAAAAGAAAAACAACAAAAAGAATTCTTAATCCAGTTACATTTAAATCAAATTTATCTGACAACCATGAACAAACTCCTAAAATTTTTCTTTGAGTGTACATCATTTAATTTTTGATAAAGTTTTATTTACTTTTTTAACTTCATCAATAATATTAGTTTCAGTCTCTAAAATATTAGTTTCAAGATTTAAAATTTGATGCTCAACCTGTAATATTTGATGTTCTAATTCAATAATTTTATCTTGTTTCTTTTTAGATTTCTGAATATCAATTATTAACCAAGCAAATGCAATAAGCTCGATAAAAATAAGCAGAATAGTAAGTAATAATTGAAGATCCATAAATTATAAATCAAATACTGATTTTCTTTTTCTAAATTTAATTAATAGCCTAAGTCTCAATATAAAAACCATGAGCAAATAGATAAAAATTGTAAGAGCATTAGCAAAGGCAGCATAAATAAAAAAAAGCCTAATAATAGATGGTTTAATTCCAAGTTTGAATCCCCACCAGCTACTAACACCAAAAAATGTCTTTTCTAAAAAATTTCTTATTACATCGAACATTTTAAAACAAATTATCAGTTGCAATTTAATGAAAAAATAAGAAAGAAATGATTAAGTGAGTTCCTAAAAATTATATATTTATCAAATGTTTTTCATTTTTTCTAAACTACTGTCATTCTTGATTAAACCTACATTTTGGATTTTAGCTTTAATGATTGCTGGAGTTTTAAATAACAAAAAAAGAAAATTATTCTTGTTTTTTTCTTTGCTAATATTTCTTTTCTTTTCAAATGACTTTATTTTTAATACTTTAGTTAAAGCATGGGAATTGCCTCAAATTCCAATTTCAAAATTTAACAAACAATATGAAGCTGGAATTTTACTTGGAGGTTTTAGTGATTATGATTACATAAAAAACAAACACAACTTTAAAAAAGAAGCTGATAGGTTAATCTACACTCTTCAACTATATAATCAAGGAATCATAAAAAACATTTTTATTTCGGGAGGAAATGGCAATTTATTTAACAATAACAATAAAGAATCAGAAACAATTAAAGATTTTTTAATTCAAAATAAAATTGACAGTAATGATATAATAATAGAAAATCAATCTAGAAATACAAAAGAAAATGCAATTAACAGCGCAAAATTACTAGACAAAAAAAATGAATATATTCTCATCACATCTGCTATTCACATGAAAAGATCGATTCTATGCTTTGAGAATGAAGGATTGAAAATAATTCCATTTTCTGTTGATAATTCCATGTCATATCGTAGTAATAAAATTGAATATATATTACTACCAAGATCTCGAGTTCTTGAAAACTGGGAAGATCTAATACACGAGATTATTGGTTATTATGTATATATTTTAACTTTGTAATTAATCCAAAAAAGCTTCCATTTCTTTTTTGATTTTTAAAGCAGATTCTCTTGCACTTGAAGCAAATCTCGAATCATTAGCAGAATATATAATTGATCTAGAAGAGTTTATTAATAAACCACAATCATGATTCATACCATTTTCTACTACATCTTTTAAACTTCCACCTTGAGCTCCAACTCCTGGAACTAATAAGAAATGATTTGGAATAATTTTACGTATTTCAGCCAAAGCTCCAGCTTTAGTGGCACCAACTACAAACATCATATTGTCTTCGCTACCCCAATTTTTGGAAGTTTGTATAACTTTTTTGTATATGGGAAGGTTTTCATTATCTAATATGTTTTGAAAATCCTTACTGCCTTGATTTGAAGTTAAGGCAAGAAGAATAACCCATTTACCATCGAAATTTAAAAATGGCTTTACAGAGTCAGAACCCATGTAAGGATTAACAGTTAAAGAATCAAAAGGTATTGTTTTAAAAAAAGTTTCGGCATACATTTGTGAGGTATTACCAATATCACCTCTCTTTGCATCAGCAATGGTAAAAATATTCTCTGGGATATAATTTAGTGTCTTAATTAAAGATTCCCATCCTTTAATTCCATTAGACTCATAAAATGCTGTATTTAATTTATATGCAACACATAGATCCTTTGTATTATCAATTATTTGCTTATTAAATTCAAAAACTGGATCATCAAAATCTAATAAATATTTAGGTATTTTATTAATGTCAGTATCTAATCCAATACATAAAAAAGTTTTCTTATCTCTAATCTGATTTACTAAATCTTTTTTATTCATTTGATGTTCCTTCTTTTAATTTTTCAGCATTTTCGGCTAATTGCAATTCGTCAATAAATTCTTGAATATCTCCATCCATAACAGATTGTAAATTATATTTTGTAAGACCTATTCTATGCTCTGTTACTCTACCTTGAGGATAATTATAAGTTCTGATTTTAGCTGATCTGTCTCCGGAAGAAACCATTGTTTTTCTATTTTTAGCATCCTCTTCTAACTTCTTTTGTAATTCCATTTCATAAATCCTAGACCTTAGAACCTTTAAAGCTTTGTCATAATTTTTATGTTGAGATTTTTGATCTTGACATTGGGCTACAACTCCTGTTGGAATATGTGTTAACCTTACTGCAGAATAAGTTGTGTTAACAGACTGTCCACCTGGACCAGACGAACAATAAGTATCTTTTCTAATATCACTGTCTTTTAGCTCTATATCAAACTCTTCTGCTTCAGGGAGTACTATCACTGAAGAAGCAGAAGTATGAACTCTACCTTGAGTTTCTGTCTGTGGAACTCTTTGAACCCTATGAACCCCAGATTCAAATTTCATTTGCCCATAAACATCATCACCAGAGAGATTAAAGATAATTTCCTTGTATCCACCTGCAGTTCCTTCTGCAATATCTACAAGCTCTAATGACCATCCTTTTGATTGTGCAAAAGAAGTATACATCCTGTATAAATCTCCAGCAAAAATACTTGCTTCATCTCCTCCTGTTCCTGCTCTAATTTCTAAAACAGCATTTTTTGCATCCTCAGGATCTTTAGGAATTAATAAAACTTTAATTTCCTCTTCCATTAAGCCTACTTTAGGAAGATGCTCATCAAGTTCCATTTTAGCCATTTCCTTCATTTCTGGATCATCTCCTTCAGAAATTATTTGCTTTGCTTCATCAATATTAGATAATAGTGTGCTGTAAGATTTGTATATCTCAATAATTGGAGTTAAATCTTTATATTCCTTACTGAGTTGAACATAAGATTTCATATCATTCATTGCATCAGGAGAAGAAATTAATTTTTCTACTTCTATGAATCTTTGATTAATTGCTTCTAGTTTATCTAACATATTAATATTTGAATTCTCCTTTATCAGAAATTATTGTAAGCTTTTTTGCCGATGAATCTTCAATTCTACCAATGATTTTTGCATCAATATTAAAAGAATTTGAAATTGCAATAATTTCTTCGGCTATTGATTCATCAACATAAATTTCCATTCTATGTCCCATATTGAACACTTTATACATCTCTTTCCAATCAGTGTTTGATTCTTCTTGTATTAGTTCAAAAAGTGGTGGGACATCAAACATATTATTTTTAACAACATGAAGATTATCAATAAAATGAAGCACTTTAGTTTGTGCACCTCCACTGCAGTGTATCATACCATCAATCTCGTTTCTGTAATTATCCAAAACTTTTTTAATAACTGGAGCATATGTTCTTGTCGGAGACAAAACAAGTTTTCCTACATCAATATCTAAAATTTTATCTGTTAATTTTTTTGATCCAGAATAAACTAAATCTTTAGGGATAGTAGGGTCATAAGACTCAGGGTATTTTGATGCTAAAACATTATTAAATACATCATGTCTAGCAGAAGTTAAACCATTACTTCCCATTCCAGCATTGTATTCGTTTTCATAAGATGCTTGACCATAAGAAGCTAATCCTACAATAACATTTCCTGCTTTTATATTAGCATTATCAATAACATCTGTCCTTTTCATTCTAGCAACAACAGTAGAATCTACAATTATTGTTCTTACTAAATCACCAACATCTGCGGTCTCACCACCAGTTGAAAAAATATCAACTCCATATGATCTATATTCTTTTAATAATTCTTCTGTTCCGTTAATTATTTGAGAAAGAACGTCTTTATTTATATAATTTTTATTCCTTCCAATAGTTGAAGACAACATAACATTATTAGTTGCTCCTACACAAAGTAGATCATCGATATTCATAACTAAGGCATCTTGAGCAATTCCTTTCCATACTGAAATATCACCGGTTTCTTTCCAATACATATAGGCTAGTGAAGACTTTGTACCTGCTCCATCAGCATGCATTACAAGACAATAGTCATCATCTCCTGATAGATAATCAGGAACTATTTTACAAAATGCCTTTGGGAATAAACCTTTATCAACATTTTTAATAGCACTATGTACATCTTCTTTATCTGCTGAAACTCCTCTCTGATTATATCTATTGTTCATATTCAAATTAAAAAAAGCATCCTCTTAAAAAAAGGACGCTTTCTTTATAAATCATTATTTACTTATTTTCCCTCAGATTGAGGAATATAATCTTCTCTAAGAACCTTAAATGAAGTTCTTCTATTGTATTGATGTGCCTTGTTCTTGTTTTTCTTAAACTTAATCTTTCTAATGTAAGATTCTGTAAGAACGTCACCCTCTTTAAATCTTCCATCTTTTACTTCAATAACGAAAGGTTCATTTTCTCCCGCACCAACAGCAACAAGTTGTCCAGGATCAATTCCTATACCAACAAGATAATCAACACAGGCATCTGCTCTTTTCTGTGACAATCTCTGATTACTTCTATTGTTTCCAATAAAATCAGTATGAGACTTAAGTTCAATTACAACATTAGGATTATCTTTTAAAGCTTCTGCTAACATTTTTAGATCAGAAATAGATTTATCACGAAGATTCCACTTAGCAAAATCATATTCAATTTTTGGAAGAATAATTTCTTTTTTAACTGGATCTAAAATAGCGTCAACAATAAAAACCTTGTTTTCATCAATACCTACTGTGGTTTCAGTTAGTTTTTTATTAAGATACCCCTCAACTGATACTAGAATTTCATAAGAACGAAGTGGATCAAGTTTAAACATATAGGATCCTGTATTATCTGTTTGAGTTTCCTTAACCTTTCCATCTGTTGAAGATAATATTAAATTTGCTCCAGTTAAAATTGCACCAGTTTTTGAATCCGTTACTACACCTTTCATTGATAAAACTAAAGGAGGTAACTCAAATTGATATATATCATCACCACCCTTACCTCCAGATCTATCTGAAGTTAAATATCCTCTTTCTCCAGATTTTTCTATAATCATACCAAAATCATTTCCAGAAGTATTTACAGGATATTTTAGATTGGTAATGGATGAATACATATCATTTTCATCTAAGTAAGATTTAAAGATATCAAACCCTCCCATCCCAATGTGTCCAGAAGATGCAAAATATAGTGTTCCATCTGAGTGAAGAAAAGGAAACATTTCATCATTTGAAGTGTTTACTGCAGGACCAAGATTAATAGGATCGCTCCATTTTCCTCTTTTTTGTTTTTTTACAATCCATAAATCTTTCCCTCCATATCCACCAGAAAGATCCGAAGAGAAAATTAAAGTCATTTCATCTTCACTAATTGTCGGATGACCTAATGTTGTATTACTATCAACTTTTATTTGTAAAATTGTTGGAGGGCTCCATACTTTTCCTTTTCTATTAGACACATAAATATTACATCCTAATGATTTCTTTTTCTGAACATCACATTTAGTAAAATACATAGTAGTCCCTCTCTTATTTAACACAACAGACCCTTCGTTTCCAGCTGAATTTATTGGTTCAGCCAACATAGTTGGAACACTCCACTTACCTTTTTTATTTAGCTTTGATGAATAAATATCTGTAAATGTTTCCCCAGTTCTATCATCAATTTTATTACTAAAACCACCAGATCTAGATGAAGTAAAGAATACTTCAGAATATTCACCATTACCAAATGAGGGAGAAAAGTCACTAAATCTCGAGTTAATAAGTGGCATTAATTCCACCTGATATCTTGTGGGATTTGACAACCAACTTAAAGCATAATCACATGATTTTAAACCCATCTCTCCTGAAACATCTGTAGGATTTAATTGAATATACTTTTGATATTGCAATTTTGCTTCTTCGTATTTTTCATTCATTCTTAAAATATCAGCGTAACGTAGATATACAAGAACATCTGGATACTTAGCTTTTATAGCTCTTTTGTAATAAGACTCTGCTCTTTTTTTGTTACCAGAGAGTCTGTAACATTCAGCTTGTTTAAAAATAATTTCAGATTTAACAGCTCTACTTTTTGCACTTTGATATGCTTTCTTGTATAATTCCGCAGCTTTATTGTATTGTTCAACGGAAAAGGCTTGATCTGCCTTTATCATTTTTCTACTTTTCTTTTGAGCTTCAGCACTAGTAGAAACAAACAATAAAAAACAAAATAAAATGGTTGTATTTCTTAAGAAAATTCTCATCTCTTTATTTTTTTAATTGCTGCTAAAATAAACAATAATTTTGGAAATTTTAAAAGGATTATTTTATATAAAAACAATCAGGTGTTAATAACATATTAATAATTTAATCTTTTTTAAAACAGATTTATAATCATAAAAAAAAATAAAATTTAATTTTTGTAACATATGTTAAAAAAAATAAAGAATCAGGCTTGTGTTAGTGTAAAAATAACACTATCATTATGTTTTATTTCTGAATACAATTTAAATTTAAATCTATGAAAACTAAACTAGAGTACATTTGGCTTGATGGATATGAGCCAACACAAAATATGAGAAGCAAAACAAAAGTTATTGAAGATTTTTCTGGTAATTTAAAAGATTGTCCGGTCTGGTCATTTGATGGTAGTTCTACAAAGCAGGCTGAAGGAGGGTCTTCAGACTGCCTCTTAAAACCTGTGGCAATATATCCAGATCCTGATAGACTAAATGGCTTTCTAGTAATGACCGAAGTATTAAATGCCGATGGTACACCGCACATTTCAAATGCTAGAGCAAAAATAGATGACAACGATAATGATTTCTGGTTTGGTTTTGAACAAGAATACTTTATAATGGATACTCAAACACAACTTCCTCTTGGCTTCCCAGTTGGTGGATATCCTGGTCCTCAAGGACTTTACTACTGCTCAGTAGGAGGAAGAAATACTCATGGCAGAGACTTTGTCGAGGAACATGCAGATATGTGTATAGATGCAGGCCTAAATTTTGAAGGAATTAATCAAGAAGTTGCAAGTGGACAGTGGGAATTTCAACTTTTTGCTAAAGGCGCAAAAAAAGCAGGAGATGAAATTTGGATTGCAAGATATTTATTGGACAGATTAACTGAGAGATATGGATATTATATAGAATATCATCCAAAGCCTGTAAAAGGAGATTGGAACGGTTCAGGTATGCACGCAAACTTTTCAAATACAACACTTAGAACATGTGGGTCTCAAGAAACATATGAAAAAATCTGTGAAGCATTTAGACCTGTAACTAAAGAACATATTGAAGTTTATGGAGAATTTAATGACCAAAGATTAACAGGTCTGCATGAAACAGCATCTATTACTGATTTTAATTATGGAATTTCTGATAGAGGTGCTTCAATAAGAATACCCATTATAACAGTTGAAAAAGGATGGAAGGGTTGGTTAGAAGATAGAAGACCAGCATCTAATGGTGATCCTTACAAAATTGCAGGAAGAATAGTTAAAACTGTTAAGGAAGCAGATATAAATTAGTAAATAGTATATATTAAATATCCTGCATAAATTAAAAGGAGTAACCCTCCTTTTAATCTATTTAATTTTCCTCTTCCAAAAGAGTATATCATTGTACCAAGAATTAAAGTTAAGATTAGCATAAAAAGATAATCTACATTTAAAATATTAGTGTTTTGAAGATTAACATTCTTAAACAGAGCAGTTATTCCCAGAACAACAAGTAAGTTAAAAATGTTAGACCCAACTATATTACCAACAGCAAGATCAACTTCTTTTTTTAATGCAGCGACAATTGATGTAGCAAGTTCAGGCACACTAGTACCAATAGCAACTACTGTTAAGGCAATTATTCTTTCTTCTACATTAAAATAATTAGCAATTTCAACAGCTCCATCAACAAGAAAATCAGCGCCAAATTTTAACATAACAATAGCAATAGCAACATAACCAAAATTTAATACCATTGATGTTTTTAATAATTTCTGATTATTATCCTCTTCATTTATATCATTTCTTGATTCCTTGATTATATAGTATAGAAATACTGATAAAATTAAAAGGAAAACAAAACCCGAATAAAATGAAACGGATTCAAAAAAGAATAAAACTAAACCAACAAAAAAAGTAGAAAAAAGTAGAAATGGATAATCAATTTTTAAAGTTTTTTCAGAAACATTTATACTATAAAATAAAGTTGTGACTCCTAAAACTAAAGCAATATTTGCAATATTTGAACCAATCACATTTCCAAAAACTATATCACTACTGTCATTGAAAATTGCAGCAATACTTACAAAAAGTTCAGGAGAAGAAGTAGCAAAAGAAACAATGGTCATTCCAACAACTAATCTTGAAATATTTGCTTTAAGAGCTATATTTATTGAACCTTTTACAAGAAGCTCACCACCAAAATAAAGTAGAATAAAGCCTAAGATTAAAAATAAAGCTGAATACATTATTTTTTTAAATCTAAATCATCTTTTACCTCAGATGCACTGTCTCTAACT
>Ga0233432_10000466_pt1 | contig 38890 bp, 54 predicted proteins | sample SI_122_August201_6_FD_179870 | JGI IMG/M metagenome (GOLD analysis project Ga0233432, IMG submission 179870) | Seawater microbial communities from Saanich Inlet, British Columbia, Canada - SI_122_August2016_10_MG | ecosystem: Environmental > Aquatic > Marine > Inlet | place: Canada: British... | reverse complement strand
GTCAGACTATCACGTGTGATAGTTCGGACATGATTGAAGATTACTTCAAGCACGAATTCTTAAAATCTAAACTAGTCAAGAAGAAGTTCCCTAATGCAACCCCTAAAGATATTGAGGGTCCTGTTTGTGGTTATAATGATACTGACTCTGCATTCCTGACATTCCGAGAGGTAATGGACAACATGGGGATCCCTGAGGAGAAATACTTCAAGACTACCCAGCAACTAGCAAACCTATCCGTTCAAAAAATGAACGCCTATGGTAATCACATATCCACGAATATTTTCAACTCAGATAATAACCGTATTGAGTGGGATAATGAGTTGCTAATGCCACGTGCTCTCTTCTTGAAGAAGAAGAAGTATTGCGCACACGTCAAGGTTAAGGACGGGTTTGATGTAGACGAGATTCTTATCAAGGGGTTGGACGCTATTAGATCATCCACCCCTGCCCCTTTTCAAAAGTCAATTAAGAAGACAATTGAATTGGTGATGAAGGGTATGACTGCGGATGAGTTTAAAGAGCATTCTCTTGGAGTATATGATGATTTTATGAGTTGGGACCTTCGACAAATATACCTACCCAAGTCTTGCAATAAACTAGCACACTATGACCAAGCAGGAGGGTTGCAGGGTATAAAGGGCACCCCTGGTCATGTGAATTCTGCTATTGCATTTAATTATTTCTTAAGGGACTATGGGTTGGTCGATGATGAACCTATTAAAGAGGGTGAGAAATTCCGGATGGTTTATTTGAGGAAGCATCATGATTTTCCAATTAAAGCATTAGGATTCCTAACAAAGATCCCTGCTGAATTTGGATTGTCAGTAGAGAACATTGATCGCAGGAAACACTTTGAGTTATGTTATATCCAACCACTTCAACCGATCATTAATGTTGTTGGGTGGAGGATGCCAAACTTCTTTGAGGAAGCGATGGATATGTCAAGTCTGTTTGTCTGATATAAATACTGGTTGACAAGTATTTAACCCCCTATAATGGATTCATTCGAACAAAGATTAGACGAGATTTTTGTGTTAGAAGGAAAATGGAAAGACACTATCCTTCCATCCCTAAAGGGTGGTGCATTAGGTCTTGGGATAGGGTTGTCGGCAGGTCAGGCAGTCCAGCAGAGATTGTCTCCGCCCAAAGCGCCATCCCACCAAGAGGTACCGCAGAAGGTTGATGTTCACCGAGAGTACCCAAAGGTGGTTAAAAAGGAAGAACCTGTTGATTTAAATAAAGAGAAATTTCCCATAAGTGAACAGGAGATAAAGATCGTTGCGTCTACCCTTATCCTCGAAGCAGGCGGTGAAACCGAAAAGGATGCTATGATTGCGATAATGAATGTTATTCACAATCGTGCAGGTAGGGACCCTAAGAGATATGCGGAGGTATGCATGAAACCATTACAATTTTCCTGCCACAATGGAAGAACCCCAGACAATAGCATCAAGAGGGCAGGCACTCATTCTAAATGGGAGGAGGCAATTGGGATAGTTGAAAAATCACTGCGTGGTGAGATAAATGATGTAACAGGCGGTGCAGATCATTACCATGTATTTCAAGGTCCATCAGAGTGCAAACCAAGTTGGACACATCCCACTTTAGGGGGAAAGACCCATATAGACGGTAGACAACGAGCAGTTTCGATTACCAAATACATTGGTGATCATGTATTCTTAAAAGATGTGAATAAAACTATTGCCAAACCTAGATAAGGGTTAAAATTTCCTCGAAACACTTTGAGGTAAATATGCATTTTATTACTGTTCGAGAAAAAACCGATGATGGGTTATTACAATTTGACCTTTATTCTAGGTTAAACGAAGATCGAATCATTTTTTTAGATCAAGATTTTAATGATCAGACGGCATCTGCCACGATCATGCAACTCCAGACCCTCTCTAGCAAGAACCAAGAAGAGGACATTACGATGTGGATCAATTCTCCTGGTGGTAGTTGTACCGCAGGTTTAGCGATTTACGACACTATGCAAATGATCCCGAATGACATCAAAACTGTTGTTCTCGGCGAAGCATGCAGTATGGGAGCATTCATGCTCTCAGCAGGGACTAAAGGTAAGCGATTCGCTACTGATAACTCTTGGGTTATGATTCACATGGTATCATCTGGTGCCCGTGGCACGGTTGCTGACATGGAAATTACCATGAAGCAGTCAATGGATATTGACCGTAAGTTGGCAGAGCAAATGGCAGTTCACTGTGGAAAAACCTACGAGGAGATCAAGGAAGCGACCTTGCGTGATAAGTGGTTGACCCCAAAAGAGGCATTAGAGTTTGGGTTGGTCGATGAGATCATCAAACCCCTATCTGGGAAGTGGGAAACCTACAAAAAACCCAGAGCAAAGAAACCTGCAACAAAGAGGAAAACTTCTAAGAAATAATCGCATATAAATATATGTGATGGGTTTTAAGGATTACACTGTACAGGAACCAATCTTCCCTGTTGAGATCTTCAAGGGAGATGTTTTCTTAGAGACGAAGTTTTCTCAACTCCTTAGCAATACCGATGAAGAGAGGTTGCGCAAGGCGGAAGACGAGGTTAGAAAGAATCCCCCTAGTGCCTTCGATTTTGTAGATGGGAGCGAGAAGTTGGAATACAACTTCAAATCGTACCCTTCAGTAGAAATGAAGAGGCACAAGGGGTACATCATCCATACCGAGGGCGAGATCCATAAAATGTACTGTGACTGCAAGGATTTCTACTATCGGTTATGGGCACCCCTTGTAGAGGCAGGGTTATCCTCGTACTCATTATCATCCAAATATCTCACCGCAGATGCACGCTCACACACGCAGGCGTGGACACAAACAACGAACCCAGACGGCGACCTGTTTGTATGTAAGCATCTTGCGGCGATGCGACAATATTTGTAATTAGATCCCGCAATCTTATAATGGGACTATGGAAAAAATCTATAGTTGTACAGTTGAACCCTCTGTCATTAAAAGGGCGCAATTTGATGCGGATGCTTATCATGAGCAGAACGCTAAGAAGTATGCACAGAGAAATCAGTTTAATGCCAAGAAGATTAATCAAGACATGGCGACTGGTCTTTCTTTTGAACTAGGGAGTGCTTATCCCTATCTATGTGAAAATTTTGGTGAAGACTTAGTTGAAGAACCTTATGTTTATGATGGAACGAATGAGATGAAGGAAGACTTTAAGCACGACCCTGACATTGTTGTCCACGGTGGTCTTAAGTTTCATTGTAAAAGCATCTCGCCTTACACCGCTAAGACATTCGGGTACGGGTGGTTATTCCAAAAAAACTACCTAGAAAGGAATGATAAGAAACTAAGGGAAAGCGACACCGACTATGTTGTCTTCGGTACGATGGATATCGATACGGGCGCATCAGAGATATTGATTGTGCAACAGTTCAAGGTTTTATTTGAGAACAACATGTTTGAGATCCCCGTTAAGAGGGGACTACGAGATGGGAAGCGTGTAATCAAATATTCCAAATTCATAGAAAAAGATATACCCAAACAGATTGAAATAAAAAATATACTAGATACAATGACCGAAACAAAGGAGGTTTTATGATTTTTTCACGTTCAGGTAATTTGCCATTTCCAATTCTTCAATTCCTACAAGATCAGGGTGAAGACAAGACTATTCGTAGGTATTCCCTAAATTGGGGACCAGTTGAGCATTCTGCTGAAAACAGTTTCAAGCGTTTTCTGGTAAACAACAAACAGGAGCAAGATGTCGGAACATTCCTTCCTACACTTCCCGAACCATACGATACCAATATTAAAAACATTGTATTTGCAATCCCAGCACAGGTAGAGCGAGAGATTCGATATTTCTCACGAACCGCAAAAGAGGTATGGGAAGAAGAGAGATCATTGACCCCAGAACTAAATGATATGTCGCTAGAGGTTGCATTGACATCTGCTAATGTAGCACTGAATATCCTTTGTAGTTTCATGGAGAATGCTACCGACAAAGCAGATTTGCTAGTTAATGCGCACGGAGTAATGTATAAGTTCTGGAACGGGCAAGTAAACAGTCAGATGGTTAAACGCCAAGCAGGATTCGCCGCTCTACAAGAGAGGATCAATAACGACGGGGTACCCACCGAGGACAAAAAGAAATTCTTGGAGTTCTCTGAGGCAATCAACTTATATGAGAAGGCACGTCAGGATCTTTTTAAGACTTTTGTGAAACCTGAGGAAAACGCAGGATCACCAGAAGGACCCTTGCCTAATCCGTCAGCAACCCAAGGGATGACGGATGAAGGCGGTGAAGGATAATGGCGAATAAAAAGGACGAATACGGTGACATTCTCGCATCAGCGGCAAAAAAATACGGCGGAGACGCAGGGGTATACGGTGGTAGATTGGATTCGACCGCATTCGGTGAGATCGATGAGTATATTGATACTGGTAGTTATGCCCTTAATCGCCTTATTACTGGCAGTATCTACGACGGCATCCCTTGTGGTAAAGTTGTTGGTTTTGCTGGGGAACCTAGTACTGGGAAGTCTTACATATGTGGCAGGATTATTAAGAATGCCCAAAAGATGGACTACATAACCCTTTACTTCGATACAGAAGCAACTGACCTAAAAGACACCCTAGGGAATATCGGGGTAGACTTATCTAAGGTATATTCATTCCCTGTAGACGGGATGGAGCAGTTTAGAAACTTTGCGGTTAACGGGAGTAAGGAATTACTTGCAAAGAACCCAAAGCAAAAAATCCTGATTGTCTTGGACAGTTATGCTAATCTCTCTAGTGCGAAAGAACTGCGTGACGTTGCAGATGGTAAGGAAGCCGGGGACATGGGTCAACGTGCCAAGACGGGCAAGGCGATGTTTCGTGAGATGACTAGGTTCTGTGGGAAAATGAAGATACCATTCATTTACACGAACCACGTGTATGAGAAACCTGCGATGAATCCGATGTCTGCACCAACGAAAGTACAATCAGGCGGGTTACAACCTACCTACATGTCTTCAGCGGTGATATTCATGCACAAGCGTAAGGATAGGGATAAGGCGAGTAAGAAGTTACTTGGTAACACCCTGGTATGTAAGTCAGAAAAGAATCGTCTTTGTCCAGAAGGTGAGCAGGTTGAGATGTACCTATCATTTGCTAATGGTCCTAACAAATATCACGGGATCATGGAGGACTGTTCCGAGGCGGGTTTGATTGACACAAGCACTAAGGGGTATTATAACGTGATACACTTGGAAAAAAAACTCAGACTGAAAGAACTAATGACTACCTACAAGAAAGAGGTTTTTACGCCAGAGTTTTTGGATAAATTGGATGAATACTGTAGACAAAAATATGCGTTCGTTAAAATCTTCGATGAAGATGCAGAAGCAGACGATATTGTAGAGGATGATGACGAAAACTAAATGTCAGACGTTAACGAAAAATGGTATGAAACCGAAAAGTTTATTATTAAGGGGTTGTTGGAGGACGAGGCGTATTTCCGAAAGGTTGTTACGAATCTCAAGAAGGAATATTTTTCTTCGTCCTCCGCAACTATCCTGAAGGTAGTCAAGAAGTACTACGAAAAGTATAGCAAGATCCCTTCTTACTCTGTTGTCAAAAAGATCGTTCAAAATGCAAGTGACAACGAGAAGCAGATAAAAATGGTCAACCGTCTCTTGCAGGAATGCAAGGACAAAGACTTTAGTCCTATAAAAGAAGAAGAGTGGTTGTTTGAATCGACCAAGGACTACGTTAAAGAAAAGTCGATGTACAATTTTGTTACTGAGTGTGCCGAGAACGTGTACTCTGAGGAACAGAACATGGATATGGAGACATTGTCTAAGCGTATGCAGGACATCGTTTCTATTAGTTGGGACGAAGACTTAGGAGTGTTCTATTCCGACATGATGACCTTTGATAGTATTTATGATACATTGGAGGACATGAATCAACGTATCCCACTAGGCATACCAAAACTAGATGATGCGATAGGCGGTGGGATCATCAATAAGAGTCTTAATGTTATTGCAGGTACGGCAGGTACTGGTAAAACAATGATTATGGGTAACGTTGCTTGTAATGCGATTAAGGCAGGAAAGAACGTAATCTATATATCCTTCGAGATCACAAAGGAGCATATCCACCAAAGGTTCACCTCTACATTCACTAATTTAAGTATGCAAAAATTGGTGGATATGCGTGAGGAAGTGAAGGATAGGATCCGAACAGCATATGAAGAGAAGAAGATCGGCGAGTTTGTAATTGCTGAGTTTCCTCCGTCAAGTGTTACAGCACTACAACTGGACAACTATTTAAATGAGTTGAAATTGAAGAGGAACTTTTCCCCTGACCTGATCGTTGTTGACTACCTTGGGATCATGAAACCTATTGATAAGAATGCGACCTCTAATTATGATAAAGGTAAGGAAGTATCTGAGAACCTTCGATGGTTAGGGTATCGACACGAATGTCCTGTTATTACTGGTTCCCAGAATAATCGCTCTGCTATTGGAGAGATGGATGTTGGTATGGAATCACTATCTGACTCATTCGGTATCGGTATGACCGCAGACCTTATCATCAGTATTACGAAACCAGAGACACTGGACGAACAAAGTCAACTAAGATTTAAGATCACAAAGTCTAGGATGTGTAAAGAAGGACAATTTGTGATAATAGATGTTGACTATGATAAGATGACGTTAAAATGCGAACATGGTGGATTTGAATCAGAAGCAGAAGAAGAGACGAAGGAAACCGTTAAGGCAATACGTGAACGCAAGAAGCGAAACCGTGAGCAGGGCAATCCAGATGAACTCAACAATGATGGTATTATAGTATGAAAGAAGAAGACATCTTTAAGAGCATGTTCAAGTTGAACGGGAGCAGTGAACTTATCGATCATATCGAAAGTATCATTGATGCGGATGACATGACGGTCTCTGAGGAAAATACCCCCGTTAAACTGAGAAAGAAATATCGTAGAGAGATCAATGAGTTGTTTAGTCTCAAGTCTACAGCATGCCAAGATCTTTTTAGTCTAGCATTCCTCATTATTAATGAGTTTAATATTAACCCCGAGAGTTTTTTCATGTGCCTCAGTAATGAGAACAGGACTAAACTCAGGAACTATGCAAACAATAATTTTGACACCTCTTACCACATTAAGAAGGAAAAATTGAAGAAAATAGAAAAGAAAATAAAGAAGGGCAAGAAGGTCGATGGTGATGCGATCAACATGCGGGAACTTTTCCTTTAATGTACTATCGAACTATGAGCGAAGATTCAATGTTAAGATTCTATCATGAGTATCTGATAGGATTAGCGTTTGTTAGCGGTAGACCGTTTAAGTTACCCAAGTCAACAAACAATCTAAAGAAGAACAATCCTGGTGAAGGGAAAATGCTTCATGCACTTGTCAAGACATTGGCAAAGAACGAGATCACACAGAAAAGGACCTTTAATAAGTTCATCAATGTGTGTACTGTACTATATGACGAGAATAGTTTTCACTTCAGAACATTCTTGGATGACTTTGATAAGATCATGATCAAGTTTAAAAATTATGAGCAGATGTTCAAAGAGGAAGGGAATGCTATTGAAAAGAGTTTCTCTGAAATCGAAGAATACTGCATTATAAACAACATTACAGAGGCGCAGGACCTGATGACTGGACACCCGCCCCCTATAGTAAAACTTTGGAAACAGAAAAAAGTTGATGATTATTCATTTGCTTTTGTTTTTGAGGTGGCTACAATACAGAAACAAAGATGGGCGAAAATATATCTAGGACGATACAACTCTGCCAAGCAGAGAAAATTGAAACAGTTTATATTTGACAGCGACCATCTTAATAGTATAATGAAACATAGTGTCGCCAAGTTTAACCGTTTGTTTAAAGGAGTAGGATATGGCAAAAAAGAGTAGATTTACTGGGTTCAAGAAGAAGGCATCTTCGATTGTTGATAGCATGAAGAAGACGACTTCCTCTGGTGAAGGAGGTTACAAAACCGAATTCTGGAGACCGGGATTAGAAAAGGATCAGGACAGCGGTGAGTTCATCGTTCGTTTCCTGCCTAACAATAACGAAGAAGCGGACGATGACATCCACTTCGTTAGTAGACCAACACACATGATTAAGTTCCAGTCAAGTGGAAACTTCGTGTCTGAACCTTGCCCTAAGCGTAATGGCAAAGCGGATTCATGCCCAATCTGTGAGGTTGTTAATCCTCTATTCAAAGGTAGCGATGCCGAGAAGAAGGTAGCACTTGATCAGTATGCTAAGGCACGCTTTTTCAGTAATGTATATGTCGTCAAGGACCCTCGTAATGAGGGTGAGAATGAAGGCAAAATCATGATGTACGAGTATGGCAAAACTATTTATGAGTTGTGCCTAAAGTCCATGCAAGTAGATGAGGATGATGACGTGTCGGAAGATGACATTGTGATCTACTACGATCCACTCGAAGGTGCAGATTTCAAGATCTCCATCAAGCGTGTAGCGGGGTATCCTAACTACGATGATTCGAAATTTATCCGATCAGGAAAACCACTGCGTCTTGCAAATGGTAATGACCTTGATGAGGATACTATCGATGACTTCATGGACGGTACATTGGAAGAGGGTGTCAATGGCGCCTTCAATCTCCAAGAGAAGTTGCTCAACGATGATTTATTCAAGTCATATGGCGATCTCAATAAGATTTATGAGAACCAAGGTTATCCTAAGAAGGGACAAGAAAGTTCTGACGATGATGACGATGACGATGATGACGAAGAGGAGGTCGTAAAGAAATTCGAGACCTCTAAGAAAAAGAGTGTCCAAGAGCGTAGCCCAAAAAAGGTTAAAGCAGACAAGGACGTTGACGATGAAGACTACGAGATGGACAAAGATGACGATGACGATCTCGCAGATGAAGAGTATGCAGAACTCTTCGACGACGACGACGAGTAAGGGGGTATAGATTGAAATCTATTCTCAAAAGCAAGGAGTCGCTCCAGTCTTTGGTGGAACCTATTGAATCCGCATCAAAGATCTTCAACGCTCTCAAACTCCCAACATCGTTTATTCAGGAGTTTGACGACGACGGAATCTATGTCGGTAATTCAGACGAGGACAACACTGTCCTCGTCTCTTACCGGATCAACGTAGAGTCTGTGTTCACCGATTACGAGGTAATTAAGGATAAGATCGGTATCTGGGACACAACCCAGTTCACCAAGATTTTCAAGAAGTACCTCAAATTGTATGACGACGACAACGACATCCAAATCGACTTCCAGGACAATAAGTATATCATTAGTTCTGGTAGTGAGGAAGATGTTTTCCACACAGCATCAACGAAGCAAATCCGTCAAGGGAGTAGGGGTATTGATACCTCTAAGTTAACCGAGACTTGTTGCTTTGATCTTGAGGGAACCGATTTGGTCAGGATCCTCTCTAACATTGATGTGTACACTGAGCAAGGCACTGTTACTTTCACCGGAAGTTCCGAGGACGGTCGCATCCTAACCAAGGTACATTCTCCGGATGTTCCAAATCAGAACTCTGGTTCCTCTACAGTGGAAGACGCTAATGTGGAATCTGACTTCTCTATGGACTTCGGTAAGATCAAGATCAAGAGTGTGCTAGAGACGAACGACAAGTTTAAGATTCGTCTTTACTCTCTCCGTGGGAAACCAACAATACTTCACTTTTATTATGACAAAGGTGGGTACGACATGAATTATTACATTTCACCAAACATTCCAAAGAAGAAGTGATTAATGGAAATTGATGAGTTAGAGGAGACAGTAAATAATACTCTTCTAGTTGAGAAGTATCGTCCGGCAAGACTAGAAGATGTCTTGTTGGGCGATACTATGATGCTCCAGAAGTTTGAGGAGTATCTAGAGGATAAGGACATACCTAACCTCTTGTTCGCAAGTAAAAGTCCAGGAACGGGAAAATCAACAGTTGCCCGTATCTTAGCAAAGGGTGTTTCTCGTACCGTTCTTTATTTGAACGCATCGCTCAACCGTGGGATCGATACTATTCGGACTAGGGTGGAGGATTTCTGTGTCACAATGTCGATGGACGGCGGGTCTAAGATTGTGCTGTTCGAAGAGTTTGACAACATCACGTATGACGCCCAAAAAGCACTCCTAGACCTAATGGAGCAATACAGTGAGGATGTTAGGTTCATACTGACGTGTAACCACATAAACAAGGTAATTGACCCTATCGTGAGTCGTTGCCAAACGTTTATGTTCGGTGACATTGATCATATTAAAACAGCAAAGAGATTGTTCCAAATTTTGAGCAAAGAAGGTATCGAGTTCGACAAAAAGAATGTTGCGAGTATTATTAAACATCACAAGAGTGATATTCGTAGCATGCTCCAATCCATACAGAAGTTTACAGTTAAGCAAAATGATGGGAAGGTACTATCGTCGTTTAATACCGGAGAGGATGTGTTCAGGGAGTTGCTTGAATGCATCAAGAAGAGGGACATGGCGCATGTTAGGATCCTTGTCGGTGAGAATAATATCGACGGTGATGATGCTATCAGATATATTTTTAAAAACATTAAGACGCTTTCGAAGACAAAATGGCCTGACATATGTTATGAACTATGCGAAGGTCAGTATCGGATGAAGATTGGCGTGGATAAAGATATTGGTTTGATTTCAACAATATACTCTATTATACAAATGATATGACAGATATTCGCAAGGATGTAGAGAAAGCATTTTCTCACGAAGATCAAATAAAGATTCATGATGAACTGGATAAAATTCCCGAAGGGATAGTCTACGGGAAAAAGATTCGGAAGAATGGTCTAACGGTAACCTATAATTATTCTGAGAAGCAACGTGCTATATTAGATGTAATGCATGGGTTGGACATAGAGAAAAACACTGAGAAGTATTTACGTGAAAGTTTTGACCTAGAAGATTATGACGACGAAGAAACCGACACGTAAGGGTCTACCAAAAAAGAAAAAGGTCTCCAACGGGACCACCATATTTGATTTCTTAAACGACATCACGTATGGCAAGAAAAATATCTTGTCCCCTGAGAATGAGCATCTTTACAGTCCGTTCATGATATTGAGGTTTCTCTCGACCTCACAGGGTCTGTTGGAGTTCTGTGACTTTATGAACAAGCATCTACGACACATGGATAAATATCAATTCCATGAAACCGCTATTTACTTGTGCCCTATTGAAGCAAAATTCTTTTTAAATGGAAAGAAGGTAAAATACACCCCGAGGATAGATGAGGTTACTGATGACCTTGAATGGATAGAGAAACAATTTAGGGTGTCGCAATCAAAGGCATATGGTTACTACCTGACGCTGAATAAAAAAGATCGTAAAGAACTTATTACAAATATAAAACTCCTTTACGGGATAGAAAGTTAAGTCCTTTTTATAAATATGAGAGAAGATCGTGTTTATTAAAAGGATGATAAATGGAAGACGTAAGGTTAGGTGTTGAGGTGGAACTCCTCGGAAATTTTTCCGTAATAAAAGAGACACTAGAACGAATAGGTATTAATGCAAGAGAGAAGAAGAAGTTCTATCCGTCTTGTTATCTTGTAGAGGACGAAGGAGAGTATCGTATCTATCATTTTAAAGAGTTATTTCTAAAAGATGGTAACGATTCGAGTTATGTAGAGAAAGACAGGTTCCGTAGAAATACAATTTGTTTTCTTTTACAGAAATGGGGATTGATAAAGGTGAAGGACCCCGCTGGGGATGATGCAAAAGAGATTTTGGTAGAGAAGGTAGATATCCTCCCTCATAAAGATAAGGGAATGTATCGTATCTGTCATAAGTATTTGTTTAAAAGGAGTGTATTATGATGTGGTTTGGTGTTCTGAGTGTGTATGCACTGGTTCATATATTTGCGGTTAAGGATTTTCTTTATGCCCATACAGGATTGTGTGAGTTGGCAACTAGATTACCAATCCGTATATCTAAGGTCTTAATGTCGTTACTGAACTGCCAGTTATGCATGGGGTTTTGGTTGGGTTTAATTCTATGCGGCATCGTTACCCTCAATGCATCACTATCCGTGGTCTTTGGATTAGCATGTTATGGGTTTATCGCTATTGCATCTAGGATCACAGGGGATACAATAGATTAATGGCAAAGAATTTTGAGATACCAGAACATCTAGCGGTATCATTCTTTCAGACCTATGTTGGCGGTACCCCTGCCTCTGGTCAATATGTTGCTCGTTGCCCAGTATGCGGAGACTCCGCACGTAGGCGTGACATAAAAAGGATGTATCTTCTGGATAAGCAGGGTTGGTATGTGTATTGCCATAACTGTGCATATTCTAGTTCAATGTATTTCTTTGTCCGTGATTTCTACCCAGAGCATTTCGACAGGTTTAGATCGGAATGTATAAGTTATAACGTACTTCTGAACCCCTTGAATGGTCCTAAGAAGAAGGCAGAGAGTGACGAGGATAAATTCAAGAGGTTGGTTCAGAAGCGTAGAAAGAAAAAGAAGAAGGTTGGTGCTGAAGGTGAAGGTACCCCAGTTGAAAAATATCTGAAGAAATTTGCCGTACCGCTAAAAAGGGATCAGGGTGTAAGTTTTCAGGGTAAGATTAATAGACAAAGAAAGTATTTCCTAGAACGTGGGATAGATCCAGCAGTAGTGGACTCTCTTTACTATAGTCATGGTGATCGGTATAAGGATCGTGTGATTATACCGTTCTTCGATAAGGACAAGAGGATATTTTATTTTCAGGCACGATCTACTATGGACCATCAGACCCCAAAGTATTTAAACTGGCGGGACAAAGACGAGGAAGAGTCCGAGAGCAAACCGGAGTACAACGAACACCATGTCGATAAGAAAAAGGATGTTTACATTGTAGAGGGTCTTCTGGACTCTTTATTTGTAGATAATGCAATATCGACACTGGGCGTATCGATGAGCAGTGAGAAGATTGATTACTATTGTGATAAGTATCCGAATAGAATATTTTGTATGGACAATGATGAGTCCGGTTGGAAGAAGACTAGACAATTATTAAAGGACAACTTTAAGTGCTTAATATTCCCCGCAAAATATAAGGAGATTAAAGATCTTAATGATCTTGCTATTATGTTAGAGACCCGTGATCTAACAGAGTTTGTAGAACAAAATTCATTCCAAGGGATCCTTGGGGTAGCAAAAATGAAGCAGTACGGTATAATTATTAAAGAAGATTTTAAAAAGAAAAAATTTGGAGGTAAACATGACATACTTGCTAAGATCAAGAGCATCCGGAGAGATTAACGAGGTAGAGTCCTCGGAGATTACCGAGGAGTCATTTACTGAGTTCGAGGTGTACCACTCAACCCCGATGTCGAAAGAGCATTTTGAGGAAGAGATGAAGAAATTCCAGATCATGGATTTACAAATGCAACAGCAGATCCTTCAGCAGAAACTTCAAGAGTTGATGACGCAAGGCACACCTGCGCCCGTAGGTGACCCAAGTGTTGCAACGCCATCGGCAGGTCCTGCCTTTCCGCCATTAAATAACCAGATAGCACCCGTTGCTCCAGTGGCCAATAAGATGACTACTGCCGAAGGGACGACCGCATCTACTAGTTCAGTGAGCATGCTGGAGAGCAAGGTCCCTCAGGTCATTAACCCAAAAACAAATAAACCATACACGCAAGCAGAGCGTGATGAACTTTTCGTTAAGTTCAGTGAGGATATGGAACGAACGTCCGAAGAGATAATTTTCTGCGAGAACAACGGGGACCATTTTGTGGCGGTAGTTGCATCTAAACACCCAGGATTTCCAAAGAATGTAGGTGGCATCCCTATCGTTCAAATGACGGAAGAAGAACACATGCAAATGCGGTAACCCCAAATTAAGAGCAGATTTCTTATAAATACTAGAGTTATGTCTGCTGAATTTGGATTAAATCTCAATCGAGCGCACCCGGATAAGTTTTCCCTTGTGCTCCCAAATATCCCCTCGTCTGAACTCCTGAGTGATGAAGAGACGCAGGAGGGTAGGTATAAGGATCTTATTACTGATCAGAACTATTTCATGCTGAGTCTTCAGGGCGTGGAGTTGCCTGGATTGTCGATGGGTGACTTGAAGGTGCCAACGATGCTCTCCCCTATTGCTCATGTGGATATGGTTTACAACTATGACCCGATCACAACCGAAATAAGGGTTGATAAGGACTTCTTAGTTTACAAACTGATGATATTATGGATGCACCTCATTAAAAACCCCGAAGAATTCAATCAATTCAAAGCGGATGAAACTTTCAGACGTACTACAACAACAGGTACGATAATGTTAAGAGAGAACTTAAGAGATGATCTGGGTAAAGAGTTTGAACCCGTGATGAGTTTTGATTTTTATGATTTTAGACCGATTTCTGTTGGTGCCATCCCACTTAGTTATTCTAATCCCGGCGATGAGATAACCCTGACGGTAAATTGGACATATTCTTATTTTATGCCGAGAAAGCATAATGGTGACCCTTATAGTGTTAAGTTGGAGACATAAATATGGAAGAAGCGAAGAAAACTGGATGGATTTGCCCTAAGTGCGAAGAAGCAGTTGCGCCCTCAGAGAGAACGTGCCCAAAATGTGGGAAGGAAAACGTTCGAGAGTCTGCGGGCGATGAGCGTGACGTTCTATTCGGATAGTCGTGTATAGTAACTTAAGTCTCAATACGGGGACTAGTTTTAACTTTCCGATGAGGAGGGTGATACAGTCGGGTTCTAGGTTAGGCATTAAGGGTAGGGGCAGAGATGACCTTATCTTTGGGAATGTCTACACAGGGGAGTATTTTAAACCTCTAGGCAAGACTGGTGATGTATTGGAAGAACTTAACTTTTTACCATTGCATGATTATAGACCCCTGTTTATTTTTCTAGGGTGGTACGGTACGGCAACTAGACCTAAGAATGGTTCTTATGCGAGTAGGCGTCCCCCAGCGGGACCAACTGCTCTTGGGTTGAACTTACACTTTACTATGCCCCTTTCGTATGATGACGACGAACCACTCCGTGAACCTGGCGGTTCGGATAGCGACATATATTTGCCTTTTGGGGAGGACGAGAGTGATCCTGTAGGCACAAGGGAGATCGCTATTACTATCGTAAATGTAATTAAGCAGAAGTTAGGTCTTGCTATAGGTGAGGACATGAGGGATAATATCTTCCAAGAACAAGGCGTGGATATCGATGAGGCGGAATCTAAGTACTTACAATTAACCAGTGAGGAAGCGATGCAGTTACAGAAAATAGTATCAACGTCGGTTATGTCCAAACAGGGATTAGATTGGGGTGCGATCACAGCAATAAACAACAGATACTTTAGGATGTTTAAGGTGATCATGAGAAGATATAGTTTAAAGAGACTGACCTCATATACTGATATTGACCATTTCGCTCCTAAGCAAAAGAAAGATATTTTACTTGGCGATGGGTTTATACGACTAGCAGGTGGTGGAAAATGGAATCAGAGTGATATCGCCATCACCCTAAGGACAGCATTACAGCAAGCAAGCAACAGCAAGGCATCTGAGAGAAATTCTTGGAGAAAAGCATTGAATAACGTAATACAAGAAAGGCGAAAACGGTACAAGGGTTCTAGATGAATCATCGTCGCTATAAACGATGGAGAAATGATGTTAGTTTGTTAATATCGGAAGACTCATATAATATGAACAATGTTCATAAATTCGTTATGGGGTGCTTTAAGTTTAAGAAGGTCGATAGGATTGTTTTTAAACACGGGATGTACAAACGTTACGGGTTATACGGCACAATGATCACTGAGGATGAAAGCACAATCCTGCTAGATGGTGATCAACCGATTGAGCAAAAATTCATTACATGTTTACATGAGATCTTTCATGTATATTTTCATGATTATGAGAATTGGGATGATAAATACTATGACGTTGTTGAGAAGAGGGCAGAGGTATCTGCGATGAACATGTTAGTATGGTACTATAAGCATACTAGGTGTTTCAACCTATTTAAAAAAGCATTGCTCTTGGTACCTACCGAAGAGTTAACAAAAGAAGACATACTTACTATAAAGGAATCACATGAGTAAGAATTTTGTGTTAGATACAAATGTATTATTGACGGATCCAAAGTGTATCACTGAAGGATTTGACGAAAATAATTTGGTAATACCTCTCGCTGTAATTGAAGAGGTGGACAATATAAAAAAGGAATCCCAGAACAGGGGTTACCAAGCAAGAGAGGTGTTCAGGATTCTGGATAATCTTATCTTCCAAAGCAAGGATAAGAATGTTCGTCGTGGTATCTCTAGGAACGATTTAGGTGGTATCCTCAGGATTGTATCCATGAATGAGGACGACGTTAAGGAACTGAATGACTTCAATTTTGCTATGGATAAGAAGGACGACTTGATCGTTCTTACTGCGCTGAAGTGTGTTAAGGAGATGGAAGGGAAGACTGTGTTCGTGTCTAACGACACTAACGCTAGGTTAAAGGCAATTATCCATGACCTCCCTACCGAGATATACAAGAACTCTGCTATCCCTAGAGAGGCGGTAGAATACAATGGGTACAGGACCCTAAACCTACCACTGTCCTTTTTTGGAACAGAGGTCGAGGGTAAATTTGAACAAAGGGAGCATCAGGATGTGTTGTATCTAGATGATGTTGGACTATCGGAAGATGATATCGCTCCGAATGAGTTTATACTCATCGAGGTAGACCAAGAAGAACTGTCCGATGAGTTAACCAACAGGGACCTGAAGAAGTTAAAGAAGGTTTACAGGTACATGGACGGTGTCCTTATGTACAGGGATTTAAAGTTTAAGAATCTATTTGGCAGTATCACTGGGAGGAATCTAGAACAGTCTGTTGGTATGGATATCCTAATGAGTGAGGAGATAAAGGTAGTAACCCTATCCTCGCCTGCGGGTACAGGGAAAACCTTCCTCAGTATGGCATGCGCAATGACTAAACTATTGGAGAAGGGGAGTCAGTACGAAAAGATAATCCTTGTTAAACCAGTAGTTTCCGTTGCTAATGACATGGGTTATCTACCCGGAGATGTTAGTTCTAAATTGGAACCATTCATGAAATCATATATCGACAACTTTGAGACACTGAGGAAGTCGCATCATGAAGGTTACAAGGAAACAACCAAATCTTTTGAGGATATGGTTGAGGATGGTAAGATCGAGGTCGAGGCAATATCGTATATCCGAGGTCGGTCCTTTAATGACTGTATCATCATCGTTGATGAGATGCAGAACGTAGGAAGTGATGTAGTTAAGACTATCCTATCTAGGGTAGGGCAGAACACCCTTATTATTTGTAGTGGTGACCCATCACAGATCGATGTTAGTTATTTGAGTAAGAACAATAATGGGTTAGCGCACCTGATTAGGAAGTTCAGGGGTCAAGAGTTTTACGGGCATATCTCATTTGTTAAATGCGAGAGATCGGAGGTCAGTGCCGCCGCAGCAGAACTTTTGTAATTATTTTTGTTGCCGTATAATTAGTGGTATGAAGAAGATTATTAACGTATACTGTATCACGTATGGTCCTCACCGACTAGACTCTGAGAAGATGGTTATCAACCGACTAGCAGAGGTGGTAGATAAGGTAGATGCGGAGAAGTTCGACATTCAGGTACATATATGCGATAACAACAGTCCCCTTGAGTTCAAGAAGTGGTTATTAGATACCTATGATAAGAAGTTTAAGTTGTTCTTGTCTAATGAGAATATCGGTAAGGCGAGAATCGTTAATCATGTACACAAAAGCGCACGGAAGTGTGACTATGTGTGTTCGATGGACTCGGATATGATGATCAAGAACGAGGACTTTTTTGACCACATGACCTATGGTTTGGATAATTTTGATGGCAAGATCGGGTTAGTGTGTGCGGAGCAAGATAAGGGGAGCATACATAAGAGGTCAATGCTAACAACTAAGTTAGAGAACGCTGGACACACGTACATGTGCTCCCCTATAGGAGGGACTGCTGGTAGTTGTTTGATGATCAAAAATGATACGTGGAAAGCGGTTGGTGGTTATGCGGAGTTTGACAATATATTCGGCGGTAACGATGGGTGGGTTGTTGCTCAAGTAACTAAACGACTGAAGAAGTTAACTGCGCTGTCCGTAGAGGGCGTATGTGACCATATAGGGGAGCATACTCAACAGTATCATAGTTGGAAGGTGCATCAGGCAACCACGCTGAAAGCATCTGGTCAGTTTAAGAGTAATAGTGGGTTTTACGACTAGATGACGCTCTTCCATGTATTGGCAAGTAGGGGCGGTTGGTACGACTTTGTAGTCCCCTATATCTTCTATGCCCAAGTAACCAATCCTGACTCTATGGTCGAGGTAATGGTTGATGATCTCGAAGTATTAGAGAAAGAATATAGTAGAGAGTTAGATTTTCTCAGTAGGAATTTCAAAGATAAGTATTTAATCCGATCTATCGAGAAACCTATAGACGATAATCATTTTAGGTTAATAAGGAATGCGCTTAGGTTTTTAGAGGAACCTAAGATAAAGCGTGAGTATACATATATCGGAGATATTGATGTAATGGTAACGGAAGAGGTGTCTAGTTACCATCTCGCTGAAATGGACAGGACAGGACTCCCATTTTCAAATCAGGTCAAAACAGACAATGGTTATGATATGTTAACGGGACTTCATTTTTATAAGACAGATGCATATATCGACATCTATCCTGAGTTGGATAGGTACTATTCTTTACTGCCTAGGTTTCGGTGCGACCAACAATTGTTGTTTCATATGATGGCAGATAAGTTTTCTATCGACAAGAAGTTGATAACAAAGAAAAGACCTATACATGGCATCCATATGAGTCAATCCAGACCCAATGCCCTAGCAAAAGATTTTGGGTGGAATATAAATAAGAGCACAGTAGAAGGATATGATACTATAAAGAGGCACCCCTTGTGGGGAGAGTTCCGTAGTGTGGTATCTGACAATTATAAAAAAAGATTGGAGCAACTAGAAGGGTTTATTAATGAGTTTCAAGATAATCACTGATTTATCTGAATTCTGGAAACTAGACACGGGTACGCTACGTGGTGTTCCAGTTATCATGTGTGTTTGGAAAAGGCAAGACAATCTAAGTAAGACAATTGAGTTGCTGAATAAACAAAAGAATAAGGATTTTGATCTCTTCCTCTGGAATAACAACGGAGACATAAAGAATATTTTGGATGGTATGCTTAATAATGTGTCTGCAAACTTTAATATATACCTGTATAACCATGAAGAGAATATAGGTGGGTATGGTAGATTTTATCTGTCTAGAGCGTTAAATAAGTTGAAACACTATAAGTATTCAATATTTATTGATGATGACGAGACTTTTAATGAGACCATGGTCGATGATTTTCTTTCAGAGGCAGAACCAAAAAAGATGACTAGCATCTGGGGACACGCCTTGTGTAAGGGTCAGAACTATCAGGTCAGGAGAAAGGTAGGGTTCGACCAGGACTGCCAGTATTGTGGTACTGGTGGTATGGTAATAGATATCTCCATCTTTGGAGAACAAAGGGTATTCGATTGTCCTAAAAAATATTGGTTCATCGAGGACTTATGGTTAAGTTATGTAGGACATACGTCGGGGTGGAAATTGAAGGGTAGTAAGGCGAAGGTTGTCCCTACACACAACGACGGTAAAGACATGACGGTCTGGCATAGTGGGATTGCATCACTAAAGATAGAGATGTTGAAATATTTAAGAAAAGAAGGGTGGGAAGTATGATTGATTTGATTGATTTGAGTGATTTAACATTAGTTATACCGTTTAAGTATGATACGGAAGATAGAATTAACAACCTAAGATTTGTACTTAAGTATTACAAAAAAAACTTTATTGATACCAAATTCGTAATAATTGAGTCTGGTGTAGAGCAGAGGGGAAAGGAGTTCGAGGGTCAGCACAATGTGCATTATGAATTTAGGGAAGAGCCTGGACTAATGCATCGCACTAAAATGTTAAATGATGGCGCTAAGATAGCAAAAACGAGATTCATTGGCGCATATGATACAGATGTATTCTTCAAAAGAGACGACACTAAAAGAACGATGGATGCATTGCGTAGTGGTAAAAATTATGTATTACCATTCAATGGAATATTCTTAGATGTCGCAAGAACAGCAAAAACTCAAGTAGTGGAAAGTCTTGATGCGGAGTTTCTGCCAATGGTCCCTCATCTAGTTCAGAGGGGAAATACTATTCATGGTGACCTGATACGGTGTATTGTAAATAACAGTGTTGGTGGAGCATTATTCTATAATAGAGAAAGGTTCCTGCAATTGGGCGGTTATAATGAAAAATTCATATCATGGGGACATGAAGACAATGAGATATGTCACAGGTTTAGTGCTATGGGCGACCCTTTATTCAAAATAGAGAATAGTAATTGTTACCATCTGAATCATCGCAGGGGAAAGGATAGTCAGATGCAACATGCGCATACTGCAAATAACCTACACGAGTTGAATAAAGTAAGATCTCTAGACAGAGCATCTCTAGAGAAATATATACAAAGTGAATTGATTAAATGATAACTTGTAGAATTATAGGAGGTCTTGGAAATATTTTATTTCAGATTTCTGCAACAGAATCGTTATCTATAAAAAATAATGATCAGTGTTATTTTGATTTAGAGTTACATTCTAGTTCCCCTCGACCACAAGCTCCGGCTAGTGATTATAACGATAATATTTTAAGACATATAAAAAAAGAAAAATTCAAAGATACGGGGATTTGGTATAAGTATGATCCTTTAGTGTTTCAGACAATACCATATAGACCTAATTTAATACTTCACGGATATTATCAGTCGGAGAAATATTTTAAAGAGTATCGAGAACATATTTTAAACTTATTTACGCCTAGAGAAGAGGATCTGAAGCACATAGTTTATAAAGTATCTGATATACGAGAACGAAACTCTATACATGTAAGAAGAGGTGACTATATAAAACTTACACATATACATAAACTATGTAATATGGAGTATTATAAAAAAGGAATTGATATATTAGGAAAACATCAAAAATATGTAGTTTTTAGCGATGATATTAATTGGTGTAGAGAAAATTTTTCAGATATAGATGTGGTTTTTTTTAATGATAAAGATTATCTAGAGATGTATGCTATGTCTTTATGTAAAAATCATATAATAGCAAACTCTAGTTTTAGTTGGTGGGGAGCATGGCTAAATACAAAGGTCGATAAGACGGTTATTTGTCCTAAAGAGTGGTTTGGGGCTGGATATAGAGGTGGGTACGATGATATTTATTGTGAAGGTTGGGTCAAAGTATGAAAGGGATAATTAATCAAATACAAACCCGCAAAGTAGATTATCACAAAATTTTTAGCGACAATAATATAGAAATAAATAATAATCCATGTGATTTGGTTATCTGTATAGGGACAAAGGGAAGGCATAAGTACTTAAAGAAGACTATAGAAACTATAAACAAGGCTAGAGAGAATACCTCTTTAAATATAGAAATAGTGGTAGTAGAAAGTGATAAGGAACCTTCGATAGAGATCGAGGAAGATAAGATATTTATCGATCTAAAGACAACAAGCACTGAAGGGATGTATTCCAGAGCACTAATCGCTAATATTGGTTTTCTATATAGGGCGACTAATGCAAAATGGTTTATGTACCATGATTCAGATTTAATTATGGATGAGTTTTTTTTCTCACATATTGATAGATGTTTAAAAAACAATCCGATGTGGTTACAGCCTTATTTTGGAAGACGGGTAATAAATTTATCTAAAGAAACGACGGATAGATTGTTTTCTGGTGAAAATGTAAATTTTACTGACAGAACCTTTTGGGCGAATACGCAAAATAAGGCCGGAGCACCGGGAGGATCTATTATTGTTAGAAATGATATTTTCAAAAATGTTGGTGGCTTCGACCCTGAAATTTTTTATGGATATGCCCCCGAAGACTCTATGTTTTGGGTAAAATTAGAATGTTGTGTAAAGTCGATAGGGGCCATTAGAGAATGTCATCAAGGGGGGGCAATGTATGCAGACTCTGAAGATATGAACCTCTACCATTTATTCCATACTAATGAAAAGAGCAATAACCCTCATCATCAGAAAATGCATGATTTGTTAGTAGAGTTTTGGTCGTGTGACTACAAACAAAAGTTGTATATTATAGAAATGAAAAGCAAAATTCTGGAAAAGTATTATGTTGACAATTAATTTATTTGACCAAGCGGTGGCTCATTTAAGAACTCCTGATGGGAGATATTCTGCTATACACGGACAGGTTCCGGATACAGTTAAATATGTTCACGATAGAATGAATTGGGATGGTATAACCGTATTCACCGAGAGGATGGTTATTAGTGGTATACATAAAAAGGTAAAAAGTAAATATAAGGTTGGGTGGTTAATAGAGTGCGGTTTGATAAATGGTATTACAACAGAACATATAAGATCAGTAATAAATGATTTCGACGTTATACTTACTCACGATGAAAACATATTACGGTCTTTTCCTGAGAAGGCAAAGTTGATACCGTTGGCGGGTTCGTGGATTAGACCAGAAAACATGAAGATGCATCCTAAAACTAAGGATGTATCATTTATTATGTCTAATAAAAATAGGACGGATGGTCATAAACTTAGACATAGTGTATTATCTAGGTTGCGAACAGAGAAGATACCCGTGGATGTGTACGGGAGAGGAATCAACCCAATATCAAGTAAAGAAGATGGGCTGAAGGATTACAAATATTCTATTGTGATAGAGAATACCTCTAGAAAAAATTACTTTACTGAAAAAATTGTAGATTGCTTCAATGTAGGAACTATCCCTATTTATTGGGGTTGCCCTAACATCGGGGACTTTTTTTCCGAAGACGGTATAATTAAATTTAAGGACACCGATGAATTGTTGGGGATACTAAAGGGCGGAAGGTATGGTATTGTGAACGATAAGAACCTAGGGGTAGCAAAAAAATATTCGGTGATAGAAGACTACATATTTGATATTGTGTATAAGGAGTTTGTGTAATGTTTGATATTGCTCGATATAAAAGAGAGGCGATTGTCTGGGGTAAGTCCGGCAAAGAAAAATTGCGATATGAATATAATATCAAGAATTCTAAAGGAATAATTTTTGATGTGGGAGGGTTCAATGGGGATTGGACCTCTAAAATGAGTTCTCTTTATAAAGGAACTTATCATATCTTTGAGATTTTTCCTGAGTATGTAGATAAATTAAGAAAAAGATTTTCTTCATCAGATATAATAATTAATGATTGTGCGTTAGGTGCATATAATGGACAAGAAGATGTTTCTATTAACGAAGACAGTACCGACGATATTTCTATGTACAATAAAGACACTAATAGTACGATTACCGTCAATAGAGTTAAATTTGAAGATTATTTAATTAAGCATGATATAAATTTTATCGATGTGTTGAAGGTAAACATTGAAGGCGGTGAATATGAGTTTATGGAAGGCATAGAGGATTATTCAAATATTGACAATATACAAGTTCAGTTTCACTATCAATTCAATATAGAAAACTTCCATGAAAGAAGACAACAAATAAGGAATAGATTAGAAAAGACGCATCGGTTGGTGTTTGATTATTATTATGTTTGGGAACATTGGGTATTAAAATGAATCACTTTACCATTGGTATAGATGTGTGTAACCAGAAGGACTGGATCGCTAAAAGTTTAGATAGCGCCATTAGACAGGATTACGACAATTTCGATATTGTGGTAGTAGATGCCAAGTCGGGCGATGGGACGTGGGATATAATTCAGAAGTATCGCCATATAGATCCTAAACTAAAAATACGAAGAAACGATATACGTGTTCCACAAATTGCAAACATATGTAATCTTGTAGACATGTGTGATAATCCAGATACTATCTTTGTATCTTTAGATGGAGATGATTGGTTTCCTAATACAGATGTTTTAAAACTACTAAATAGGTACTACACAGATGAGGTGTGGATGACATACGGTACATATGAAGAGTACCCATATAGATCGGTTTCGCATATCTATGAGAAGTACCCAGATAGCGTCATACGCAGTAACGGTTTCAGAGAACATAGGTGGTTAGGTTCTCATCTAAGAACATTTAGGAAAAAACTATTTAACCGTATAGATAGGCATGACTTTAAAAGAAATGACGGCGAATGGTTAGACACATGTGGGGATATGGCATTTCAATTCCCTATGCTAGAGATGTCTGGTGAGCGAAGTAGGTATATAGAAGAAATCACTCTGATATATAACGTTGCTAATGTTACTAGAGACGGTACTGTCAATGAAAAACGACAGCGTGAGTTAGAAAAATTCGTCCGAAATAAAAGAAAATATATAAGATTGGATAAACTTTAAAAATGATTGTTGGAAACGGATTATTAGCAAGTAAGTGCGACATACAGGCCGAGGATGTTATCGTGTTTGCGTCCGGCGTATCTAATTCCAATGAGACAAGGGAGAGAGAATATAACCGAGAAGTAGACTTATTGTTAAAACAGGACCGAGACAAAAAATTAGTCTACTTTAGTACATGCTCCATATATGATAGTCACTACCGAGGAGAGGACTATATCGGACATAAATTGAACATGGAAACCATTATTGAAAAGGAATTTCCTTTTCATTGTATTGTCAGACTGCCTAACGTTGTAAGTAACAGTAGTAATCCAAATACCTTATTTAACTACTTAAGGTCTAGTACCCAGAGTGGGAAACGGGTCAAGATATTTAAAAATAGTTTTAGGTACTTGGTTGATGTTGATGATGTTAAGGGATATGTAATGAGATGTCTAGAGAAGTCAGGTGCCTATAATTTGATATTAGATCGTCCAATCGAAGTGAAAGAATTAGCAATATTGATGGGGGAATGTCTCTGTGAGGACTATGAATTGGATATTGTCCCCAGCGAAGACACTCTTTATGAAGTAGATGGTGATTTTGAGACGATCAAAGGGTATAACCAGATGGTAGTAGAAAAATATTGTAGGAGTTCAAATGGATAATTTTATTTTCACGGAGGTGTTTAACTGTGGAAAAATTGGCAAGATCGCCGTGGATTCTTTCCTCAAATATCATAATGGTTTAACAGTCAATGTCATTGGGACAAAAAAGGACCTAGAGCATATAGTTGACGACCCACGGGTTAAGAAGATCGTATACGGCGAAGCCGATCCTATAACACTAGGATTCGGTCACGGGCACCGTGGAACCGCTATGCTTTGGGCCAAATTGATCCAGACGGTAGACGAAAAGTTTATTTCTCATTTCGATAGCGATGTGATATTTAGGGGGAACATCTTTGATCAGATCATAGAAGAGACGAAGGAACATGGCCTAGTTGGTCCGACAAGGTGCTATAAGAAAAACCCGAATAATAGGAATGATGTAAGACATCTAGATGACATTTGTCAGACCTACTGTTTTTCGTTTAATAAAGAGTTAGTTACGAAAAGACCATACAATATCTTAGCTGAAATGTGCCAAGGAACAACTAATCCCCTCGGACACCCAGTGATTGATTTCTTTGATCCGGTGTCTTTTGATATTATAAAGAACGGAGGAAGAGTTTTTTTATTGGATCATGATGATGTTGGGGGATGTAATATTGAGGGTTCTAGGAATAATGAGTTTAAAGACTTAAATAATATGGAAACTCCCTTTAAAATTGACTTTGGAAGAAAAGTAGTGCATTTTTCTGCGGTGGGTTCTGGTATGAATATTTTTAATAACCGAAATGTTAATATACCAGATGGATATAAGAAATATGCGTTAGACAGATATGCGCTTTACTGTAAAATATTCTATAATGAGGATATAGGCATAGATGTAGATCAGTATAAAAAACTATTATCTGTTAAAGAGTGGTTCTGAATTATGAAAAAGATTTTCATCTATCCCTCTTTAAATGACGAGTTTAATAGCGTTATAATATCGTCTTTAATGGCGTATCAATGTAAGAAGAAATACAGAGATTTTAAAACAGTCGCTTATTGTTTTAATAAAAGCCATGAGATTATCTATCAGTTATGTGATGAAGTTATTGTGGGTGATTTAGAGTACGCTCCTGAAATTTTAGATAAGGGCGGTGTTGTGCAGGATGAGTTTAACAATTCTAGAGAATTACAAATAAATGAATTCGCTAAAGGTTTCGACGAGGTGTATGAATATAAAAAGGAAATATCAGTTCATCCTTACGAATTTATCTTTAAGACGACATGTGAGATAATTAGGGAAACTGATTTATATCTTAAGAGTTCGTATCAGGTAAACGACCACTATGACTATGTATTTCTCAATAGAAATTACAAGCAAGAAAAGAATATGGGAAGAAATGCTGATTTTAGTGATACGATAAAATCACTAAACGATAGAGGAATTAGAACCTTATCTTTTGTAAACTATAAGTCTTCCTACAAACATGAATTGAATACTGAGAAACTATACGGATGCTACAATGAACAATTAGCATATATGGAACGAGCAAAGTTTGTTTTTTCGCCATCAAACGCTGGTGGTATCTCTACGCATATTCTTTCGAAATCTAATCTATATTGTTTAAGAGGAATAGATGAGTTTGCGGATGGTGCAAGAAAAGAATATATGTATAAAGGAAAAAATTTAAAGGATACTAGAGAAGAGTGTTGGGGAGATGTACGCACCGTATTTAGTAAGGATATAAATATAGAAACTATTTTATAGCAGAGAATGAAATGAAAACATTGTATGTAGTAGCGAACGGACCTTCAGTAAATAAAGTAGATATTACTTCTCTTAGAAGTAAAGATACGCTTTCGTTCAATAGAGCGTTTGTTGCTTATGAGGAATGGGGGTTTGTTCCTACATATTACGCATGTATAGATCGTGCTATGTTTGATTCTGTTAAAAGTGATATTGTAAAATATCTTCCCAAGTTCAAGAGAGCGTTTATAGGTAATCAGCCTGTAGGATTCTTTGATAGTTTAGGTCTTGATAATATTTCTTACGTTTCTATTACTGGTGAGCATGGGGACTGGTGTAAATGCACGAGTACTGAAGATGATTCTTTGTTTTGCTTCGACGAAAAATTAAATGTTAACAAAAAACATATACACACAAAATTACATTTAGAAAATGCCGGGTGTTTCCATTTTCCATTGTTCTATGCGATGGGGTACAGGAGATTTGTTCTGATAGGATGCGATGCCAACTATGCAGCATGGGATCATTTATTCGACAAACATAATAACGCAAACTGGGTATATAAAGATGACATGCCTTCGCCGAATCACTTCCACAAAGATTACTATGTAAAGGGACAAAAAACGGGTCAAGCAATAGATGAAAATGTCAAGAATATATGGGGATATGTACTTAAGCAACTAAATAAACAGGATGATATAGAAGTTATATCTTCCTCGCCCGGTGGTTACATAAACAACTTTATAGAGTATAAAGATTTAGAGGTCATCGTGGGAGAGGATGATGAGTAATGGTAAAGTTTCATCCATAATTGCGGTAAGAGCGGGAAGCAAAAGGGTTCCCAATAAGAATTTTAAAAAATTCAATGAAAAATCTCTATTGGAGTATAAGATTGAAACGCTAAAAGCAGCAAAAAACATTGATGAGATAATCATTAATAGTGACAGCGATGAAGCAGAAAGAATAGCATTAGAGAATAATGTGATATTTCAAAAAAGGGACGAAGAGTATGCAAGCGATACTATTTCTGGGAGTGATTTTTTTAAATATCTGTCAACATGTACAACGTGCGAGTATATTGTGTATTCTCCAGTAACGTCGCCCATGATTACTAGTACCAAGATCGATGAGTTGATAGAAGAATTTCTAAGCATTGAGGGTTACGACTCTGTGAATACATGTAGTTTAATAAAAGAGTTCATGTGGATTGATGAGAAACCCTTAAACTACTCAGCAGAAAATGCTCCTAATTCGCAAGATCTTCCAGATATACTAGCATTGAATTTCGCCTTTAATATGATAAGGTCAACATCGTTATTCGATAACAAAAATATTGTTGGTAAAAAACCTTTATTAAAGGTCATCGATGAGATGTCAGCAGTAGATATCGATACACCATTGGACTTTAAATTTGCAGAATTTTTGCATAAGGAATATAAGATATAGAGAGGATATATAAAATGAAAAAAGCATTAATATCAGGAATTACAGGTCAAGACGGTAGTTATCTTGCGGAGTTACTACTCGAAAAGGGTTATGATGTCCACGGGATTATCCGGAGGTCGAGCACAATTAATACTGGTCGTCTTGATCATATTTTCAAAGATATAACACTTCATTACGGGGACGTGACTGATACCTCCAATATCAACGATCTCGTGAGAAAGATAATGCCAGATGAGGTATACAATCTCGCCGCACAGTCACATGTTAAGGTATCATTTGATGTCCCAGAATATACTGCTCAGGTAGATGCGGTAGGTACCCTCCGTTTTCTAGAAGCGATCCGAAATATTAAACCAGACTGTAGATTTTATCAAGCATCCACTTCTGAACTATACGGGAAGGTACAGGAGATCCCCCAGTCTGAAACTACTCCTTTTTATCCGAGATCCCCCTATGGGGTGGCGAAGATATATGGATTTTGGATTGTTAAAAATTATAGAGAATCTTACGAGATGCATGCTAGTAACGGGATCCTTTTTAATCACGAGTCCCCACGCAGAGGAGAGACATTCGTTACACGTAAAATTACAATGGCAGTTGCAAATATTCATGCTGGGAAACAGGATGTATTAGAACTAGGAAATTTAGATTCAAAGAGGGACTGGGGGCATGCCAAAGAATATGTTGAAGCGCAATGGAGGATCCTACAAAAAGATACCCCTGATGATTATGTGATCGCCACGGGAAGAACCGAGAAGGTCAGGACATTTGTTGAGATGGCATTTTCCCGAATTGGTGCAAATATAGTTTGGGAAGGAGAAGGTGTCGATGAAGTGGGCAAGGTCGATGGAAAAATAGTTGTTAAGGTGAATCCTAAGTACTATCGTCCTGCTGAGGTAGATCTACTAGTAGGAGACCCTACAAAGGCAAAAGAGGTTCTAGGGTGGGAAGCGAAGATCACCCTAGAGGAGTTAGTAACCGATATGATGGAACATGATTTAGCGAGGATTTAGTATGTGGAATTTAATGGACAACAACATCCCCCAGCAGGATCTAGACGAACTTGCTGAGTTCATCAGGGGAAATCCAAAGTTGACAAACGGTTCGCAAGTGCGTGAGTTTGAAGAACGGTGGTCTGATTGGGCAGAGGTAAAATATAGCGTATACGTCAATTCTGGAGGGAATGCTAACTTGATCACTCTCCTCTCTATCAGGGAGATGTTGATTGAGAAGGGGTGTAGTCCTGCCAATCTCGGAGAGGTGATAGTGTCGTCAGTGAATTGGGTGACTGACATCTCTTCTGTAATTCTCTGCGGGTTTACGCCAGTATTTGTTGATGTGAGTCTAGACAATGTGTCCATGGACCCACAAAAAATACTGGATGCTTTAACCATAAGAACAAGGGCGGTATTATTGACGCACCTGATGGGGTTTAACGCCCTTACAGACGAGTTGATTAAACTATGCAAAGAAAGGGACATCTTGCTTATTGAGGATTGCTGTGAGTCACATGGCGCTACCCATAACGGCGGTAAGATTGGTTCATTCGGGGATGTTTGCAATTACTCTTTTTATTATGGTCATCATATTACTACAGTAGAGGGTGGGATGGTGTGTACTAATGATGATGAGATGTATCAAGTTCTCCGTATGATGAGATCTCATGGATTAGTTAGGGAGTGTACAGATAAGAAAATGCAGGAAAAATATTTTGAGGTTAATCCTGAACCAGCACCCGAATTTGTATTTGCTTATCCAGGATTTAACTTCCGTGGCACCGAGATTGGCGGATTCTTAGGTAAAAAACAGATAAGTTATATTGACAATAATATTGAGGTTCGTAGGAATAATTTCGAGTTGTTTTTGGAACTGCTAGATAGTAATAAATTCTTTACAGATTTTAATTTAGAAGGTAATTCTAATTTTGGGTTGATTATTATTTTACGGGAGAAGGATGCAGACCTAGTTGGGAGGATATGTGAAACCCTAGAAGAGAATAAGGTTGGTTACCGAAGAGGGATTGCTGGAGGCGGCAATCAATTAAGACAACCTTACCTCCAAGGAAAGGGGTATGGGAACCCAGAGGATTTTGAAAATGCTGATCACATACATTACTACGGTTTGTATATCGGCAACCATCAGTATATTACCAGAGATGATATTAAGACGATAACGGGAATATTAAATAATGCCTAGGATACTAATAACTGGTGCAAATGGGTTGGTAGGTAGATCTCTTGTGAAGAGACTAAGGGATGGCAATGAACTGCTGACGCCCTCTAGTGGCGAGTTGAATCTTCTCTCCAGTGCTGACGTATCTGATTATTTCCAGACGAATTCCCCAGACATTGTGTTTCACTGTGCGGCACGTGTAGGGGGCATACTGGCAAACAAGGAAGATCCAGTAGGGTTCTTTACTGACAACATGCAGATGGGGTTAAATGTCATTAAGTCGGCGCATGCATGCAAGGTCAATAAATTAATTAACATAGGCAGTACCTGTATCTATCCAAAGGATTGTCCTCAACCAATGAAAGAAGAGCATCTTCTTTCTGGCGAGTTGGAACCTACAAACGAAGGATACTCTCTGGCAAAGATATCCACGCTCAGGTTATGCGAGTATTACAATAGTCAGTATGGATGTGACTTTATCTCTGTAATGCCTACTAACTTATTCGGGGAGAATGACAATTTTAATCCTAAAAAATGCCATGCTGTGCCTGCTATTATTAGGAAGGTAAAGGAGGCGAAGGATAGTGGTATTGAAGAAATAGAGGTATGGGGAGATGGAAGTCCGGTTAGGGAGTTCATGTACGTAGATGATTTGGCGGATGCTTTGATTTTCTTATCGGACAGTTATGATGGTTCTAAAGGATTTGTTAATGTCGGCACTGGTGAGGGAAAATCGATTACAGAATTATACCAGACTATTATGGATATAATGGGATACGAAGGTAAGTTGGTGTATGACCCTAGTAAACCAAATGGTACCGCCAAGAAGGTTTCTGATGTTTCTAAATTACGGGAACTAGGGTGGGAAAGTAAAATCACATTAGAAGATGGGGTTAGAAGAACTATATCCGCATTAGAAGAAAGTGGTTGGGATTGGTTGGAGAAATGAAAGATAAGGAAAAAATAGACGTAACGAATGAATCCCTCCTAGAGAAGGTATTCAACCACGTCGAGGAGGAGGCGGATCATTTTCAGTCCTCATATGTTGATTCTTCCGAGGAGCAGGAAGAGATTGCTAAGTATCAAAAGATTATAAATGATGCGAGACTAGAGAATCAACCTAAGAAGGTTCTAAAGTGGAAACCAAAGGGGGTGATCGCAATGCTCCTTGTTGTATTCACTGCCCAGTTTTTATTTTTATATGGTAGTATCGGTTATTTGCTATGGTTATTCCATTATTCAGATTTAACTGTTCCTCATCTTATAAATACATTTGTACTAACAGTGATGTTAATTATTTTCAAACAATGGTGGCATGTTAAAACCGAAGACAGATAAGAATACCCTTAGGTTTAAATTAACCAATACGGTTGATAGCGTTAAGGAGAAGATCGCAAAGGAGATGTTGCGATTGGTAGAACTTGAATGGACCCAAGTCCCAAAGGGAAAATCTAGGACATTCGAGGCAAAGTTAGACAATATTAAGTTTGTAGTTAGCGAGAACAAGGTTGAGTTCTTTAGGGAGAACTCTCCCACAAATGAGGGATTAATGACAGAATCCCAAGCAGTTGAGCAAGTTGGAGGTGACGGGAAGAAATTTAAATCATTATTACACGGTGAGTTATGCGACCGATTTGATAGAAATGATGAGATGGTTTTTTATACGGATGTATTGAAAACTCTAATCGATCATTCTGGCGAAGAAGACGCATCTCCAGGGGAGATCGACGATGCAAGTCCAATTTATATCCGAGAGAATCAGGAATAACTTAGAAGATTTAAAAGTGATGTATGTGGACGAAGACGGTCCCATATCGGAATGGTCTGACAACTTAAAGATGACATTCTTCCTCAACTGTGACGTAGAGTTAAAAGAACTCTGTAAATATTTCAAGATAACCCCAAGCGAAACATGCGACGAACTTGGTCTCTCCTACGGTATCATGATCTTGCAAACAAGCATAACTCAGGAATATTTAGAGGATAGGGGGGTAGATGAGATCCGCTATCTATGCTTAGGTGATCGTGAGATCCTAAATCATAAAATAAATGACGCTATCTATAACTACCTTATAGAAGGTATGGAGTCTTAATGTATATAAAGGAACAGACAAAGATTACAAAAGAGGGTAAGATCGTTGTACACCCAACCCCTTCCCCTTTAGTTATCCGTGATTTCATTGAGCAGATGGAAGATCGTGGATTTGAGTTGTTTGTTTACTGCATAAAAGACTTGGAGTCCTCTATGAACGATGATGATGCGCTGGACGCCGATCTTTACGGCACAATTGACTTCTCTAACGGGTACACAGAGGACGATATGATATCTTCCTTAGAAGGTTACCTTATGGATTTCCCTCCCTCAGAAAGGGTGAATTTCGCCCTTAGATTGATGAATACCATTTTGTCTGATGCAGCCGTCCCAGAGCAGTATGAAGACGAAGATGAAGATTACGACTTGTAAAAGTTATTTGTAGGGTAAACTGGTTTCTCTTACTAGGAGAAATCATGTTAAAAGTTAAAAGACTGTCCGACTACGCCACCATCCCCACAAAGGCACACGAATCCGACGCTGGGTTTGATCTGTATGCGTCCGAGGAGACCGTTATCCAAGTGAATGGGGTCACGGTTGTACATACTGGCATCGCTATTGAGATGCCTCAAGGGATCTGGATTAAGATTTTTTCTAAGTCTGGGTTAGCGGTTAAACAAGACCTTGGGGTAGAAGCAGGTGTAATAGATAATGCCTACCGTGGAGAATATCTCGTAGCGATGGTTAATTATGGGACAGAACCTTATACCTTCCAAAAGGGGGATAAGATCGCTCAAATGGTTGTTATGCCTCACCTCTTACCCAAACTGCCAGAAGGGGTTGAAGAGATTACCGAGGTAGAAGATTTTAGCATCGACACCGACCGTGGTGAAGATGGGTTTGGTTCATCAGGGAAATAAATATATGCCTAAAAAGAAGCAGTTTAATCCTAGCGGTTTTCAAATGACCGAGGAGCAGGAAAAGATCGTTGAGCACGATTATAAGAAAGGGGAGTCTGTTGCTGTGAAAGCATTCGCAGGGACAGGTAAGACAACTACCCTCCAACTACTATCTAATGCCTTGGGCGTAACTAACCCGAAGTGGAAGGTATTATACTTAGCATTCAACAAGTCAATCCAAGAGGAAGCACAGAAGAAATTCGGTAAGAATGTCATCTGTCGAACGACTCACTCTATGGCATATGGTGAACAGGGAAAGTTCTATCGGCATAAACTGAAACCTAAGGTGAGGTTGATGAGTATCGTTAAGGAACTATCCCTTAATGGTAGGGACAAGTGGGACATCGCTAGGAATTCATGGTACACTGTCTGTAATTTTATCGCTTCAGGTAATAAGAAGATCGATATCAACATGGTGCCTTCCGATGCATTCCAAGCACTCCGTCCTAAGATCCTGAAGTATGCCTCTACCATTTGGAGGAGGATGAAAGATAAGGATGACAGGGCGATGCCAATGACCCATGATGGGTACTTGAAGTTGTACCAGTTGTCCAACCCTGACATCTCTAAGGAATACGATATGATCATGATCGATGAGGCACAGGACTCAAACCCTGCTGTTGTCGAGTTGGTCAATGGGCAGAGATGTTCTAAGGTTTGGATCGGGGACGATCACCAGTCTATTTACCAGTTTAGGGGTAGTAGCAATGCCTTTAAATCCATCACAATCGATCATGAGTATTATCTCTCCCAAAGTTTTCGTTTCGGGGAGAATGTTGCTTACGTTGCCAATGCTCTCCTGCGTAGGGAGAAGGATGAGAAGATCCCTCTAGTGGGGTCAGGTGGCGAAGATGAACTCGTCAAGGACATCCATGACTTTAATAAATACACCATTATCCATAGGACAAATTCTGCCCTATTTAAGAATGCTGTAGAGTTACTCCAGAGCGATAAGAAATTCGGGATCGTAGGTGGGGTAGAGAATAGTGGCATTGATTTGATCATGGATGCGTACAACGTGTTCTGCAACAACAAGTCTGAGATTAAAGATCCGTTCATGAAAACATTCTATGACTTAGACGGGATGATGGCATATGCTAAACAGGCAGAAGATATTGAGATCATGAGACTGGCACTGGAGGTCAACAAGTATAAGTCGGACATCCCGTACCTTATCTCAGAGATCAAGAAGGCATCTGTTCACGTTTCAAAGGCAGATGTTGTCCTCACTACGGCACATAAGAGTAAGGGTCTTGAGTTCGATACGGTAATGATGGAAAATGACTTCTTTGATTACACCAAGGAAGGTGAACCAGATTATTTTCCACCTAAAGAAGAGGAGATTAATCTTCTTTATGTAGCACTGACCCGTGCCCAAAAGAGTTTGATCCTAAATGAAAGTCTCCAATACGTTCTAGATGACTATGATGAAAATTTTACAGAAGAATCGAAAGGCGCTTTTTAATTACGAGGTCATAGACCAGTTCGAGGCGGGGATAAGTCTTCTAGGGGGAGAGGTCAAATCTGTGTTAGCAGGTGAGGTCTCTCTCGCTGAAGGTTGGATCAGGGTCGAGGGGAACAACGTATGGTTGAAGCAAGTCCATATCGCAAGGTATGCAAACGTGGACCTCTCCCATTCTAAGATAAGTGAGTCCCGAGATCGCCGTCTTCTACTGAATAAGGATGAGATAAAAAAGATAGCGAAGCAGTCTAGGGAGAAGTCAATCTCAATTATACCTCTGGACATTCACTACAGTACCTCGAAGAAGATTAAGGTGAGCATTGCGGTATGTCGTGGTAAAAAGTTACACGATAAACGTGAGGATATTAAGCAGAAAGATTTAGTCAGGGACGCTAGTCGAGAGAGGAAGAGATCATGAAGAACATTGTATTTACGGGTGGTTCCGGAATGTTGGGAACTGCGATGAAAAGTCATTTCCAGGATTCGCACTTTCCGACCCGCAGGGAATTAGACCTCCAATCATATGGTAGCATCGAATACTATTTTGCTGGTATCCCTCAAGGCCACGTAAATACATTTGTCCACCTCGCCGCTGAGACCGACACCAAGGCATGCGAGACAACAGATCATGGTGCTATACGTGCGATAGAGAGCAATATTATGGCAACCGCACATATTACGACGTATTGCATCATCAACAACATTCGATTGGTTTATATGTCCTCTGACTACGTTTACGGTGAGGAGGATGGTTATAATAGAGAGGATCACGGCGTGAACCCATGTAATAAGTATGCATGGTCAAAATTAGGGGGCGAGGCAAGCGTGGCGTTATGTGATAATCACACAATCGTGCGTGGATCATTTGGGGAAGACATATTCCCTTACCCAAAAGCATATACTAATCGGTATACTAGCAAACTACCAGTGACTGAATTCGCAAAGAGGTTAGCGAAGGTAATAACTATCGGCAATGGTATCGAAACTATTAATATTGGGAGCAAACCACAGAGTGTCTATGAATACGCTAAGAAGAATCGTCCAAGTGTTGAACCAGATGTCTACGACGATATTGTTACGGGTGCTTATAAGATACCTAGGGACACAAGTTTAAATTGTGCCCATTACGACGAAATATTTGGGAGTGAAGATGAGTGACTTATATAGGGTGACCTTGAACAGGGAGAATTTAGATGCTCTTATGCAACATCTCTCTTCTTCTCATCAGGTAGATGTTAACATCGACGAGGATAATAACCTATCATTTAATATCCCAAGAAAATCTAAGATCGATATTAAAACCTTTGACATTGTTGCTGATATGTACACTGAGATCGAGAAGATGGAAAAGAGGAGAGACAAACTTAAAACTAATGGGAAGAGGAAGGAAGAATTAGAGAATTCTATCTCCGGTCTTCTGTTGGCGGTAGGGATTGTCTCAAAAATACTAGGAAAGGGTTGATAAAATTATTTGCCTGTTACAATAGGCATTGTACACTTTTATAGGAGTCTATATGACAGTTATGAAGAAGGCAGTTCGCAAGGTTGCCCCTACTACCAAGAAACTTTACCGTGAATTGGCAAAGGGCAAAGAGTTGACGCAATCGCAGATCGCAAAGATGCTGTGGACCGTTAACAACAAAGGTGAGGACAACACCACTTGCCCAGTGTCCTATTGGCATGGTTCCCTCATGGGTCACGTCAAGAATCGCAGGATCCAAAAGGTCAAACGTGCTGGTCGAGTCGTTTATCGACTCAACAAGTCTGGGATGAAATATGCCCAGAAGAAAGGCATCATCAAGACCTGATAGGTCAGTTATCTATATTTCAAGGGGAGGTCACTTCGGTGGTCTCCCTTTTTTATTGGACAAACTTAATCTCTGAGTACAATGGGGGAAAGGAGGTAGGCGATGAAAACGATACTAAACAAGGATGGGACTGCCGAGAGGGTCCTTGAGACGGTAGATGATCATATCGCTATCGAGAAGGAGCGTGGGGCGATGGATACCCCAGAACTCCGAAGGTTTATCCTTGAGTCTACAGATTGGGACAAGGAATACATCTTCCACGGGTGGGATGCTGAAAAGATAATGACTATAAGGTAAACGCTCCCATGTATAAATACATGCATGGGGTTTAAGACTTTTTATCTATATGAGATGGCAGGGAATCCTGCTACTACATTTGCCCCTGATATGGTCATCAGGAACCCTTTCACTGAACAGTTAGTGAATGTCCGTACCTCGGATTATGACGCCGCAGTTGAATATTCACCATTGTTAAAGTCACTGTTTGGTGAGGGTGGGATAAAGGAAAAGGGTCAGATGGGCGTCCCTCAAGGGAGTGTTTACCCTATATGGGACAGGGCAAGTAATCACTTGTTTGTGGTTTACGGCGGTCCAGATGAGACGAGTGAATCTGAATATGACAGGAGGAAAGATGACTTTCATCGCAGAGGGATCGTTAAACCATCATCCCCATCCGAAAAGAACGACCTTGTAAAGAGGGGTATCCCCATGTCTATCTTCGACAAGGGCAAGGTTGAGAAAAAGCATTTCTCTAAGAGGGCATCGACCCCTGTGGAGAAGGCAGTCGTGAGCGCACTTAAGAAGGCGATCAAAGATATGAGGGATGATCAAGGCACCCCATATGCTATAAAAAATGCCGAAGGGATTGACGACGCAATATCGTAGCAATTCTTTTTGATCAGTTATAATTACTTGCATGACAAGTAAATTATTCGACGACAAGGGAAGATTGAAGGTATCGGCATCACAGATACAGTCCTTTCAAAATTGCCCTAATTTTTGGTTCATTAATAAGGTACAGGGGCATCAGACAAAGATCACGCCTGCGCTTGCATATGGGTCAAAATTCCACTCATGTATTGAGAAGACCTATGAGTTATTGGATGAGGGCGTAGACCTAGGTGGGTTAAAGAAAAGTCTTCGGAAGTTAAACAAATACGGTGATGAACATATTGACATGGCAATCGCTGGATGGCAAAACAAGATCCTTATTAATCCCCCTAAGAAACTTATCGAGAAGTCGATCAAGGTCCCTATCGGTGACTACGGTATCATGCGGGGGTTCATTGACTTTTATAATGTGAACAAGAACAGGATAGAGGATCATAAGACTATTGGCGACTGGAAGTGGGCGGTTAAGCAGGAAGAGTTGAAGGACAACCTCCAGTTAATGATCTATTGTTACTGGGCGATGAGGAAGTTGCCAACTAAGAAGGAGATCGTTGTTCGTCACAATCAATTTTTTAAGAAGGACCCAGACCAGAGTCAGTTTATCGAGGATGTTGTTAGTAGGGATTATGTTTATGATTACTGGGCAGAGCATGTAGAGAAAACTGTATCCGTCATGGTTGAGTATGTAAAGGAACTACCAGACGATTATATGGAACTAGATATAGAGAAGAACCCGAAGCATTGCGGTGCATATGGCGGGTGTTGTTTTTTAAATGAAAAATGTGACGGGAAAGAAGACTGATGTATATTCAAATTGAAGGACCAGATGCGGTCGGCAAATCAACTATCACTGAGGCACTAGAAAAGAGACTAGGCAATGTGGATAGATACTTTGACCCTGGTATCAAGGAAGATCTGGAGGATTGGCAACAACTCCGCCAGTTTGTAAAAAATATCGACATGTCCCCAATGGCAGAGACAATGATGTTCTTTGCGCTACGACAAGAGTTGATGACATACGTTGAGAAGAGTCTTAACGACAACAAGACTGTAATACAGGATAGGGGACCATTATCCACATTGATTTACCAAGGGTTGCTCAAGGGTCAGGAACAATTAATTAAGGATGTGGAAAGTGTTTGTCATTTCCGAACCCCAGATATTATTTTTCTATTTATGACTGACTGGGATACGATCAATGAGAGGATATTGGCGAGGAACGATAACCATGACAAGTTCAAAAAGAACAGTGATTTCCGAAAGAAGGTCTATGATAAATACAGAGACATCGCTTATGGGGATTATGAGGTGCCATACGAATTATATGTTATTGACACTACTGGGAGCGTTGACTCTATTGTGGATGAATGTATCGAGGTATTAGAAGATGTTGATTGAAGAAT
>Ga0233432_10000465_pt1 | contig 38939 bp, 31 predicted proteins | sample SI_122_August201_6_FD_179870 | JGI IMG/M metagenome (GOLD analysis project Ga0233432, IMG submission 179870) | Seawater microbial communities from Saanich Inlet, British Columbia, Canada - SI_122_August2016_10_MG | ecosystem: Environmental > Aquatic > Marine > Inlet | place: Canada: British... | reverse complement strand
CAAAAATTGCCTGGAAATAAGGGCCTGCACGTTCAGAATTATTGTGATGAATATTCAGAGCAGTAACTGCGCGATCAATTGAATTGGGTGCGTAGTCAGCGACATTTTCAAAATATGCTTCAGTATTATCAAGGCTTGCTGCGACATCTTTTTGCGCCTGGCCATTATTGCGCTGCAAGGCGCGCGGGCCAAACTGCGCTATAACTTTACCCTGTGATCCGACAGCGGCAGAAAGTACTCGAGTGTACCAGCCACCCCCTGCACCAATATCCATAACCGTCATGCCCGCATCAACGCCCAGCAGGCTCATTACCTGGTAAGGTCGACGAGAGCCATCCCTGACTTTGTCAGCTTCAGGACGATTTTCGGACAACATTTTATCCATGAAATCAGGTGCCATATCGGCATTAGCGCCAACGGCTACAAACGACAAACAAGTACAAATAAATATTTTTTTAATAAATGACATTGTGTTTTTTTCCTTTTTACTTTTACTTTAAATACTGCCGGACATCACTGCGCTCTTCCGACCTAATCAGTTTTCAATAATTTATTTTGTGAACACCAGAATAAAACGGTCTGTATTTCTGGCTAATAATGGCGCAAATGGATTTAGGACACGATCATCAGCATTGGTATGAAGCAAATCGGAATCAATTTGTAATTCCAGTCCGGCAGTTTCAGCCATTGCGATAACATCCTGTTTGGCGATCCGGTGAAGACTTGAATTATCAGCGCCCGGATTGCCTTCATGGTCAATGATGATAATTTTTCCGCCAGGCTTGACCATGCTGGCCATGTTTTGCAGATAAGTTACACCGGATTCCATATTGGTATGATGTATTTCCAAAGCCGCAATTGCTGCATCTGCATTGCTGGCATCAATCTCACCCAGGTTATCAAAAGAAACCTCAACATTACCCAGACTGGCCGCCATATCTCTTGCAGCCTGGCCATTATTTTGTTGTAAGGCTCGCGGGCCTGGATTTGAAATAACTTTTCCATTGGCACCAACAGCCGCAGAAAGCACCGTCGTATACCAGCCCCCTCCAGCCTGAACATCAACCACTGTCATGCCTTCGTCTATGCCAATCAGGTTTACTACCTGAACCGGACGTCTGGTTCCATCACGGGCTTTATCCGCAGCAGGACGTGAATCTGCCTGTAATTTATCCAAAAAATCTCCAGCGGGAGCTGAAAACAATGTATTGGCAAAAAATACCAGGCCAAGGCTTAGTGTAGATTTAATCAGTAATGTCTTCATTTTTATTACCCTTGGACTATTCGTCTACTTTTTTAGGTTCATTTATTGAAGCGGGCATCGAAAGTAAACCACCTAGGCGCAGGAATCAAGGGAATCACTGGCCAGGAAGGCCAATTTCACAATTCCTCTAAATTTCCTGCTGCAAACTAATCGGCAAGATAGTGGCTTTTTTCAACCGGCTTCATGCTCGCATTGGCAATCAGGCCGACACAAAGCAATACGGCCATCAGGTACATGGTGGTGTTATACAGCCCTGATGTAGGATCAATTGTCCCAATTGGAGCTATCTCCATAAGGCTGGCAATAGTAACAGTTTGGGCTGCAACTAGCTGATCCAGTTGCTCAACCCCTGTGCCAAATTTTTCCTGAAAATCGACCGGATCAATACGGCTAACCAGATCTTCAATTGCCCTGCTCACAGCTGACTCACGCAAAGAGGTTATTGCCAACGGCCCTACAACGCCGGCTGTGCTCCAGGCGGTAAGTAATCGTCCATGGATTCCGCCGACATATTTTGTACCAAAAACATCCGCAAGATAGGCCGGTATTGTGGCAAAGCCGCCACCATACATAGTAAAAATAATCATCGTTGCGGCATAAAACAGCACTAACCAGACCACAGCAGGATTGGCACTAACCTGTTGTGCGGCATAGGGTACGGAGCAATACAGCACAATCCCTAGGGCAAAAAAGATCCAGTAGGTGTTTTTTCGCCCCAGATAATCAGAAGAGCTCGCCCAGATAAAACGCCCGACCATGTTAAATACTGAAATCATGCTGACATACAAGGCAGCAAAAGCACCATCAACGATATTGGGCAGTGTTGTACCAAAAATTTCACTCATCATGGTGCTGGCAACACCCAGCACACCAATCCCTGCTGACACATTCATACATAGCACAATCCAGAGCTTATAGAACTGTGGCGTCTTCATCGCTTCTTCGATATCAACATTATGGGAGGTAATCATTTTACTGGAATCAGCATCTTCTTCTGGTGCGACCCAGCCTTCTGGCTGCCAGTCATCCGCTGGAATGCGATAAGAAAATGCCGCAATTAGCATGACCACAAAATATAATAATCCAAGCACAATAAATGTTTGCTCAACACCGGTAGACCCTGTGCCGACCACATAAACACCTTCTGCACCCGGCACCAGCATGCTGGCTACATCGTTAGCGCCAACCACAACCACTTCGATTTGCTCCCCGGCCTGCTGCACAAAACGGCGCCCAGCCTCAGTGATCAGTGTCACCTGATCAGCAGTACCCAGATATTCCGGAGCCTGGTAAAACAGCTGAATAAAATACCTTTTCAGCGGAGCGCCAATCATGGCGCCGCCGCCAAATCCCATAATGGCCATTCCGGCAGCCATACCGCGGCGGTCGGGAAACCATTTAATCAAGGTGCTTACAGGTGACACATACCCCAGTCCCAAACCGCAGCCACCCAGCACACCGTAACCAAAGTACAGTAGCCATAACTGGTGAGTGTAAATACCAATACTGCCGACCAGATAACCCCCGCCCCACAATACTGCAGCAGCAGTACCCACCATACGCGGGCCAACCTTGTCCAGCCAATGACCTGCGAGAGCTGCGGCCAGTCCAAGAAAAACGATGGCAACAGAGAAGACCCAGGTGACATCCTGCAAACTCCAATCGGCGGAGGCTGGTGAAACGACTCCAAATAATCGGGTTAGCGGCGGATTGTAGATGCTCCATGCATAGACCGAGCCGATACATAAATGAATAGCAATTGAAGCAGGGGGAACTTTCCAACGATTAAACCCAGGCTGCGCAATAATGCGTTCTCTGGATAACAACTCAAACATAAACTCCCCCTGGCTCTGGACTAAATAGCTTCTACTATCTCTTCTACATAAGGTATGTCATGTAGACAAAAATTAACGCAACCACCGTAAGAATGGAAATCGTGCCAATACTCCAGTAACGAATGAAATTACCGGGACGATCCTTCTCGGCAATATCAGGACCAAACATTGCCTTATGATTGAGGAAAGAAAAAACAGGCGCCACAACAAATCCCATTGAGGTCACCCAGGCGATGAAGGTCCCGAATGAGTCCAGCAGGATAAACAGCACCCCCATTACCAGCAGCAGTTCCACGCCGATAAAGATGTAATAGATTTTGCCGAACCTGTCCGATTTTTCCCCGGCACTGACAGGAAATATTTCAACCAGCGCCGCCGCCGAAGAACGTGGCATCAAGTCCACCAGGGTCAACAATGTTGAATACATGACAGTAATCGCCGACAGGGCAATCACCGGATAAATCCACTCACCAATTGTCGAGGTAAACAGGCTTATCAACTGGGCCGCAAAATCAGCACCATTGGCCTCCACTTCTACGCCGTTGATATACATCACCAATGTGCCAAGCAAAACAAAACAAATGGCGAGAAATATCGCAGTGCCATAGCCCACATGAAAATCAAATGCCGCTTCGGCGGTTGTAACTGGTCGCTTGAGACGAATGCTTTTTGCTTTCACCCACAATGACAGGCCAACTGATCCTGCCGTGCCGGTTGGCATCCAGCCGGCAACGGCAATCAGAAATAAAATAGTCGGTATCCTGTTTTCGCCGGCAAGCTCAGATCCAATATTGGCAGACAGGCTAGCCCCGCCTGTATCAATTGCAGCAATCGCAACAACCGCCGCAATGATGGTGCCGATAGTAAAAAGGATAACCAGTACACGGGTAATATCTTCGAGCACCGAGTAACGCCCAAGGGCAAGAATAACCATACAAGAAGCCACCAGGCCAAATTCAATACCGAGACCCATTTCAATACCAAACACACTGCGCATGATCGCGGCGGTTGTCACAGCGACACCGGAAATGGCAAAGGTATATTCAAAAAGCTGCATCAGGAAAAAAAGAACAACCACCCATTTGCCCATCTTGGCGTAACCATCAACGAGGGTCTCGCCAGTGGCGGCTGCATAAGTGGCACCAAACAGGAAGGTCGGATATTTAACCAGGCACACCAGTACGGCATAAGCCACCATGATGAGTCCATAAGTGGCGCCGGCTGTTGGCGAAGACACCAGGTGAGACACACCCACTGCCACAGCGGCATAGAGCAAGCCTGGCCCGAACTTTTCTTTCAAGGTATTAAACATCTTGCCTCTATGCGTTAAATTGGGGTCAGAACAAAATTTCCACAAGCTTTATAATTGAAAAAGCGCTCTAAAGAAATATTTTGATCTGACCCGCGTTTACGCTACTTCCCATAGCTGGAATAATGTAACGATGATTCAAGTTCCTTGCAGGTAATAAACTCCAGCAAAACTGCTTCGCCATTTTCAGTGGCTTCAATACCTCTTTTCAAGGCTGCCACAATATCATCAGGGTCGGTGATTCGCTCACCGTATCCGCCAAACGCTTTTGCCATTTCAGAATAATTCCCGCCAATGTCGGTTGAACGATATTTTTCTGTAGACACTTCCATAATCGGAAGCTCCATGGCCATGCAAAAATTATTAAACAGGATAGACAAAATAGGTATGCGTTCACGCACTGCTGTTTCAAAATCCATGCCGGTAAAGCCTATCGCCGCATCTCCCCAGACATTGATACACAAATGGTCGGGGCGCGCCAATTTGGCGCCCATGGCTAAAGGCAAACCATAACCAAGCTGTGTCGTTTTACCCCAGCCAATATAGGATAACGGCGCCTCACTTTCCCAAAACGGAACCAGCTGGTCACGTGGACTACCGGCATCATGAGTGATCACCACTTTTTGTTTATCGACCAGTTTATTGAGTTCATAAATCACCCGGTAAGGTGTCATGGGCGACTGCTCGGATGTAAGTTTAGGTAACCATTGTGCCATCCATGCATCTTTCACTTTTTTAATATCTGCTGGCGTTGATTCTTTTCGACTTTGAGCTTTAGCCAGATCAAGGGTTTTTAATTCATCAATCAAGGCGCGCAAAGTGAGTTTTGCATCACCGATCAGACCAAGTGCTGCTGGCACATCCTTGTTCAAATCCATCGGATCAAGAGTGGCATGAATGACTTTTTTGTTATCAGGCATGCGAGTGCCAAACGAGGTAATGGCAAAACTACAACCAATGCCAAAAATAAGATCCGCATCATTAAGAAAATGATAAACCGCCAGGGGCGTAGCATGGCCACCGGAACCAATGCTCAGCGGGTGAGTCTCATTGAAGGCACTTTTGCCTTCCAGGCTGGTTGTCACCGGGACATTCAGCAGTTCCGCAATTTCCTTTAATTCATCCCAGGCTTTTGAGTAATGAATACCCTGTCCCGCATAGATCACTGGTTTTTCTGCTGCAGCCAGTTCGACTGCTGCGGCTTTGATACTTTCAGCTTCAGGCGTATATTTGGTTTTATAACTGGGCACATATTCAGAAATGTCTGACTCTTCCTGGCAGACATCCCACGGGATTTCCACCAGTACCGGACCAGGCCTGCCATTGCGCAGCTGAGTAAATGCCCGCCGCATAATATTCTGCACTTCAGATCCCGAAGTGATCGGTTCTGCCCACTTGGTAATGTGCTTCATGTTCAAGGTGGAATTAAAGTTGGGAAAATAATTGGCCAGCTTGCGATCATAGCCTGCGGGCATGATCAGCACCGGTACTGACTCACCATAAGCCTGAGCGACACCGCCGAATGCATTTTCTGCACCTGGCCCGTGCTGCATAACAAAAACACCAATCTCTTCACCTGATGTCATGCGGCTTAAGGCATCAGCCATATGCACACCGGTTCTTTCCTGGCGAACAATAATAGTGCGAATATCTACTTCAGCTGCAGCTTCGATGATGGGATTTAGAGGATAAGCAAATAAATATTTAATTCCCTCAGCTTTAAGAATCTGAGCGATGGCCTTTGGTACCAGCATGTACTACTTCCTTAATAATTATTGTTATTGAATTGAAAATTTTAATATGACTTTGAATATAACAAAGCGCAGTCAATGCTGCGCCTTTATGGTTCTCGTAATGGATTTTATATTTTGCTGCTTTTTCAGCAATTCACTATTTTATAGTTATTTCCACTGAATAGTACCTATTAAAAAGTTTAGGGTGTTTAGAAGAAACTGCCATAGGCGATTTTGCTAAAAGATTCATTGTTCAGAAAACCTTCAGGATACCCGCGTACCGGGTTTGTCGCAGTGATTTGCTCCAAAGTCATGCCTGCCGTGATGCCCTCGTAAACTCTGTCGCGAATCGTCTCCAGCATCTCCACATAGTCAAGCATGTCCTGGCGGCCAGAAAGCTGGCCATGCCCCGGAATAACCTTTGTATCTGCATCAGCCATAGCAATAGCCCCGTGCATTACTCTGATAATGCCGTTCAGATTGCCGCCATTAGGTACATCAATAAAAGGCAGGCCATAACGCACAAATACATCGCCGGTATGGATGACATTGGCTTCCTCAAATTTAAGAATTGTGTCTCCATCGGTATGCCCTGAACCAAAATGCCTTGCCTGCAAGGTGTGACCGTTGTAGTGAAGAGTCATTGAATCTGTAAAAGTGATTTTGGGCAGACCATCAGCGTTATAGGCATTTTGCTGCACATTAACTACCTGCAGAAAATTATCTTCAGTCATACGCATTCTGGCATTGTTCTGGGCAATAATGATGGCACCGCCAGCACCAAAATTTTCATTGCCGTCACTATGGTCATAATGAAAATGGGTATTGAAAACAAACTGCACATCATCATTGGAATATTCAGCAATGGCTGCTTTGATTTTCCCGGTCAATGGCCCAAATTGATCGTCGATAATAAATACTCCATCTTCCCCTACACTAAGACCAATATTGCCACCGGAGCCCTCCAGCATGTAAATGCCGTTTGTCACTTCACTTACCGTAATTTCAATTTCATCAAAATCTGTTTGAGCAAAAACCAATATCGGCGTGCAAAGCAACGCCATTGCTAATTTTTTAAACATGTTATTTTCCTTAATTTCTTACTTATTCTGCGGAAACATTGGCCAAAAAAAGAGAGAGTATTAATCGTGGTGATCGTCTTTTTGCTTACCTTTGCTCCCCGCTTTATTGTTTTGGTTTATTGACTACGTTTCCACAGGAGCATAAACCAGCCCGCATAACAGGGCAACTTGGCGGTAGCAAGGGGCAATAGAATAGACATGAATGTGTCAGTATTATGAAATTAGCCCGCCTTTATTAGGGTAGCCGGTGCGGGGATGGTATTCTTTTGGCAAACATGATTATATGTCTTCCCCCTTTACAAAACGCCATTTTCCGGGGGTAGCAGGGCTTGAGTTCCACTATTTTATGCCTGGTTTACGGCAAGTGGGCACGGCATTCAGAAGGAGTTTTTGTGCCTTCTTTTACTGCCGCGGTAATTAGCCCAGAATGAATTAGAATTTCAAGGGTCTTACCCATAGTGGGTAGTTGTTCAAACCGAAGCACTTCAAATTACGTATTGGCAGTATGATCGAATTTTTCTTCAAATATCCCCGATCAGTATTTAATGACAGCAACTTCATATTCGCCAGCGGTTGGCCGTTATGGATGATGTTTGGGGTTATTCTTGCCTTTCTGGCCGTTCTGGTCGTGTTGTTTATACGATGGCCGGGCAATATGAACTGGTTGCAGCTCGGCTCTATCGGTTTTATCCAACTATTAATGCTTGCTGTAGTCATGGTGGTGGTCTGGCAGCCGGCACTGGTATCCGAGCGCCTGCTCAGTGGTGAAAATGCTGTAGCAATCATGCTCGATACATCCGGAAGCATGACCTTCAATGAGGGCGGGACGACTCGAATGGATCAGGCCCAGTCTTTATTGACCCCGGAATCCCTTGAAGAAATCGCCGATATTTACACTATCCTGCCTTATGGCTTTTCAGCTACCGCTAATACCCTGGACTCCTTCTCTACCTTGCCCGAACCAGGAGTTGCCACCAACCTGGGACAGTCAATTCTACAAACACTGCGCCAGGCTACCGGCGCCTCCCTGGGTGCAGTCATTCTGGTGAGTGACGGCGCAGATAACAGTGGCGCTATCAGCCAGGCTGAGATGAGTGAAATTGCTGCTTATGGGGTTCCCGTACACAGTGTTGGTCTAGGCCGCGAAAACATCCCGGAAGACCTCGAGCTCACCGAGGTCCTGCTCCCTGAAAAAGCCCTCCCTGGCACAACCCTGTCTGCCCGTGTCGGAATACTCCATGACCAGGGTGGCACTGCCAGAATCAAGGTCTATGACGGAGACACCTTCTTATCTACAGAAGAAATTGCCCTCAGTGACGGGCAGAATATGACGCTGGCCTTCATTGATATTGAAGTGCCTGAACCTGGTCAGCTGGACCTGCGTTTTACCCTTGACCCCATCGACAATGAAAGCAATCTGGCAAATAACACACGGGCCCGTGTAGTGGATGTCGAGGAAAGTCGTTACAAGGTTCTCTATGTGGAAGGCGAGCCGCGCTGGGAATACAAGTTTATGCAGCGCGCCCTGAATGATGATCCCAGTATCCAGCTATCAACTCTGCTAAAGGTCACTCCCAATAAATATTACCGGCAAGGAATAGAAAGCCCCGAACAGCTGGAAAACGGATTCCCCACTGAGCGAGCCGAGCTGTTTGATTACGATGCCCTGATAATGGGTAGTCTGAATGCAGCAGAACTGACCAGTGAGCAACAGGAAATGATTCGGGATTTTGTCAGCGAGCGGGGCGGCAGCTTCATGATGCTGGCAGGTCTCAATGGTCTTGGCCTGGGCGGCTGGGGTGAAACTGTGGTGAACGAAATACTGCCGTCGCGCCTTAACGCCGAAGAAGCAGCGTTTATCCGTGAAAAGGCGCCCGTAGCTTTAACGGATAGCGGCCGACTTGCTCCCATGTTGCAATTCAGTGACAGCGAATCGGAAAATGACCGATTGTGGTCTGAACTCCCGGAAGTTGCCGACTACCAGCAAATTGGTCCTTTACGCCCTGCAGCAACAACTTTACTGGGGGTGAATGTCGAAGGCCGAATTCAGCCTTTGTTAGTCACCCAGCCTTACGGACGCGGCCAGAGTTATATTCTCGCCACAGGCGGAACCTGGCGCTGGCAAATGAGCCTGCCCGTGGCAGATATGCGGCACGAGACATTCTGGCGTCAACTCACCAGAGCGCTGGTTGCCAACTCCCCCCGACCTTTTGAGCTTTCAAGCCGCATTGAAAATGAAGAGATTAAAGTCCGTGCCCAGGTGCGGGACCCTGATTCCGAAGAAAACCAGGGTCTGGCCATCTCTGCAGTAGTGTCTTCCGAAAATAATGATGTGGTAAGCCTCGAGCTGCAGCCAGTTTCAGGACAGCCAGGTGTTTATGAAGCGGGTTTCAAACCAGAGCAAACCGGCCTGTACAGTATCGACGCTATCTCCCGTGTCGGAGAAACCCTGGTGAGCTCTTCAACAACTGCAGTGCGCTACGATCAGGGTCAGGAAATTTTCAATGTACGTCAAAACAAACCTTTACTGGAAAGGGTTGCACATGTCACCGGTGGACAATACTGGACACCGGAGCAATGGAATGAAATTCCTGAAGCCATTTCCTATTCCACTGCAGGTATTACAGAACAACAAATCAGTTATTTGTGGGACGCACCGTTCTTTTTTCTCTTGCTGATACTACTGAAAACCCTCGAGTGGTTATTAAGACGCCACTGGCGGACTATCTAGGAACTGCTGGTGACAAATACCACCGCAAACAAAGTGATGAACAAAGTGATGAACAAACTACAGATCATGTTGCTTCTATTAATAAGCACCATCTTGCTAATACCAAATGCCAACGCCGCTTTATACGTCACTATTGTGCAAGGACTGGGTGGCTTACCTGAATATGATGACAAATTTGCCGATCAGGCACAAAAAATTTATGACGCCTCCATCACTCTGGCTGATGCGTCACATGTGACCTCGATGGCAGGCGATGATGCAACACGAAGCGCCCTGCTTATTCATTTTCAAAACCTGGCAGAGTCCATGAATGAGGATGATAGAGCGGCTATTTATCTGGTGGGTCACGGCAGTTATGACGGAGAACAATACAAGTTTAATATTTCAGGACCGGATATCACCGATGCAGATCTGGCTGAAATTCTGGAAAGCTTCCCGGGGCAGAATCATTTCCTGGTAAACACTTCAAGCACCAGTGGCGCTATTCTCGACGGACTCGAAAGCGACCAGCGTGTCATTATTACAGCCACACGCAATGGCAATGAAAAAAATGCTACCGAGTTCGGTAATTATTTTGCTGCCGCCCTGGCCAGTGATATTGCAGACATAAATAAAAATAATAATGTCAGCATTCAGGAAGCTTTCGATTTTGCCGAACGCAGCGTTGCAGAATTTTTTGAATCCTCAGGCAAACTGGCAACGGAGCATCCACAGATTCGAGGTGAAGGCGCAGCAAGTTTCAGTCTTGCGAGAGTTGAACCGCTCGCAACATCTGATGAGAACCCGCGCATCAATGCTTTAATTAGCAGACGTCTTGAGCTCGATACGGAAATTGAATCACTGCAATTACGGCGCAATGAATTTTCCAATGTAGAGTATATCCAGAATCTGCAGGCTCTTATTCTGGAGTCAGCCGAGATTAGTGAACAGATAGACAGTTTACGGGAAGGCACGCAGGCAAATGTTCAATAGGCCTAACAACACATATTCTTTTTATGACCTCGCTGCTCCCGTTCTTGCAAGTGTTTCTGTAAGTATTGCCGCAGAAGTTGCCAGGCCGACTGCTATTGTTCTTCTTGCCGTTCTTCCCTCCATAGCTTCACATTCCACTTTTGCCCGTGACCATCTTTATGGCGCCATAGATAACCAAAGCCTGCTCCAGTGTGAAACCCTGAACTGGGCAGGACAGTTACTGGAAGCTGCGGCCTGCTATAGCGGGCTGCACAACCGAGAGCAAACGTCGCAAATCCGCGCCGAAGCTTTCTGGGCACAAGGCGACCTGCAAAATGCCAACACACAGTTTCAGGATGCCATCAAGCGCTTCCCTGAAGACCCAATGGTAAGGGTACGTTGGGGTGAGCTTTTTATAGATTCATACCAGTATTCCGAGGCCTATACCCTGTTTGGTGAAGCGCTGGAAATTGATCCTGAAAACTCCTGGGCACATATCGGTGCTGCATCCGCCCTCAGCGAAGGTGGCGATCCGGAAGTCCTTAACCAGCATTTAAACAAGGTCATGGAAGAAGGTCTTGCTCCCCATGGCGCCAAATTGCGCGCCATGATGATGGTGATTCGCTCTCTCTTGCGCCAGGATCGTTATCAGGAAGCCGAGCGATCTCTGGAAGAGGCTTTTGAATTTGCGGAAGATGAAAGTCTGGCCACCATGGAACTTAAAGCTCTGAGAGCCTCCTATGAATTCATGACGCGTGGCGATTACCAAGTCTGGATTGATGCATCCCTGGAAGAAAGTCCTGGCTATGGCGATGCCTGGTTCATTCCCGGCTACCATGCCACGATAATTCGACGCTATGAAGAAGCAGGTGACTTTTTTAAGGAAGCCGTCACCTTGCAGCCCGACCACTGGGAAGCTCATATTTACCTGGGCCAGAATTACCTGCGCCTTAACGACATCAATGACGCTATCAGGCATGTGAATATTTCTTATGATGGCAATGCTTTCAACCCGATGACAGTCAACCTGCTTCGCCTTCTGGACACCTTCACCGAGGACTTTGTGTCCATTACCTATCCGGATCCACCAGAAGGTCCCTTACCAGAACTTGTCGTCAAGCTGCACAAAGAAGAGCGTGATGTGCTGAAAAATTACGCCCGTAAATTATCGGAAGACAGTATTGATGTGTATACCGAGCGTTACCGTTTCGAACCGAAAGAACCCATCATTGTAGAAATTTATCCCAACCATGAAGATTTTGTAGTGCGCTCCATCGGCATGCCCGGCGTGGGTATTCTTGGTGTCACTTTTGGTTATCTATTTGCCATGGATTCACCCACCGGTCATCCCGATCAGAGATACCATTGGGGAACAACGCTATGGCATGAAATGGCTCATGTTTTTACCCTAAAGGCCACCGGCAACCTGGTACCACGCTGGTTCAGTGAAGGTATTTCAGTGTATGAAGAATGGCGTACCGGTCCCATACCTGGCCGAAAAATTCCTACTAATGTTTTGCAGGCCATGGCAGAAGATAAATTCCTCCCTATTGCTGTTCTCGATGATGGCTTTATGCGGCCGAATTATGATGGGCAGGTGATCGTTTCCTATATGCAGGCCGGCTTGATTTTTGACTTCATCGACCTTGAATACGGCTTCGACAAAATTGTCGACATGCTTTATCTATTTAACGAAGACATCACCCCTGTTGCAGCCATTGAGCAGGTTCTGGGAATTAGTGACAGCGAATTCGATCGCCACTTCAAGCAGTTTATTGATATTGAGTACGGACCCTTGCTTAATGGTCTGGGCGTCTGGATGGAAGATATGCGTGCCGGCTATGAAGCCTTGCAGGCAGAAAAATGGGAAGAAGCCGCGGCGGCAGCAGAACGTGCAGTCTTCACTTACCCGGATTACGTAGAAAATGACAGCCCATATATTGTCATGGCACGGGCATACGAAAAACTTGATAACAAGGAAGAAGAATTTCAGGCTCTGCAAACGTTCTGGCAAAAAGGCGGTTATCTGCCCGCAGCCCTGCTCAGTCTTGCCGATTATTACCTGGAACGTAAGATGAATAGCGAGGCCGAAGCTGTCCTGATGGATACCAGCTATGCCGACCCCTTTATTGAGGATCTGCATGTAAAACTGGGCGACCTCTATATGGACACACAAAGGCCGGCAAAAGCTTTGGAAGAATTTGAAGTACTGCTGGCACTGGACCCATTGGATAAAGCCTCAGCCAATTACCGTATTGCCAATGCCTATAATGCGTTGGACAATGATGAAAAAACCATGGAATACCTGATGACAGCGCTGGATATTGCACCCCAGTTCAGACCGGCCCAGCAGTTGTTGCTGGAAATGAGCAGGACAAGTAATTAATCAGGCACTTTGTAGATTATGGTCAACGAAAAATAATAGAGACAACCCACAAGAATATAGGTAAGACATACAGGAACGTGATATGAGCGAAGAAGTTAACGAAGCATTTGATACCGATGAAACCAGAGAGCTGGTCAAGTCATTCCAGATTGCCAACAGTAAAATCCGCGATCAAATAGCCGGCACTATTATTGGCCAGCAGCACATTGTGGATAATCTGCTCATCACATTGTATGTGGGTGGTCATTGTTTAATAACAGGAATGCCCGGCACGGCAAAAACCCTGCTGGTACATACCCTGGCCTCGGCACTGGGGCTGACCTTTAAACGCATTCAGTTTACCCCTGACCTGATGCCTACTGATATTACCGGCACCGACATGGTTGAAGAAGATCAGAGTACCGGTAAGCGTGAGTGGCGCTTTGTTCCTGGACCAGTGTTTACCAACGTACTGCTGGCCGATGAGATTAACAGGACGCCACCAAAAACCCAGGCAGCTCTGTTAGAAGCCATGCAGGAAAAAACCGTGACTGTCCGGGGCCAGCTGCATACCCTGGATAAGCCTTTCCTGGTGCTGGCCACACAGAATCCGATTGAACTGGAAGGCACCTACCCATTACCGGAAGCGCAACTTGACCGCTTTTTGTTTAACGAGATCCTGGATTACCTGTCACCTGAAGAAGAAGTGGCCGTACTTGACCGCTTTACCCGACGTGTTGACATGCCGGAAGTGGAAGCCTGCACCACCAGTGAAGAAATTACCAAGTTCCAATGGCTGGTCCGTCAGGTGCCAATTTCAGAATCTGTTACCCGCTATGCTGTGGATGTGGTCAGGGCAACTCGCCCATCGGATCCTCTGGCTACTGATATGATTAAAAAATATATCAACTTTGGCTCCAGTATCCGTGCTTCGATGAATCTGGTGCTGGCCTCCAAAGCCCGCGCCCTTATGGATGGCCGCTACCATGTCACACCGGACGACATTAAATCCCTGGCGCCCCCTATTCTGCGTCACCGTGTATTACCAAATTATTATGCAGAGTCTGATGGCGTCACTGTCGATGACATTCTCAACAGTATGCTAAATGAGATACCAGCACCGACTGCAGCTAGCTAAGCAGAAAATTAGAGCGATTAAAATGAAGATGAACCGATGAGCCCTGGCAGCACTGAAACGAGAAATGCCCAGACCCGCCTGCTGGATCCCAGCGTGCTGGCCAGCATGTCGAATCTGGAGCTGGTGGCCAAAGCTGTTGTAGAAGGTTTTGTGAATGGCCTGCACCGCTCACCCAAGTTTGGCTTCAGCCAGGAGTTTGTTGAGTACCGGGAATACTCGGATGGCGATGACCCACGTTATATCGACTGGAATGTTTTTTCACGCACTGATCGTACCTATATCAAACGCTTCATGGGCGAAACCAACAGCCACTTGATGCTCTTGCTGGATACCAGTGCCTCAATGGGCTTTGGTAGCGCTAGCACCAGTAAACTGCAATATGGCAAATATCTGGGAGCCAGTCTGGCCTATCTCTCATCGCGCCAGCATGATGCTATTGGTGTGATGCTGTTTGACGATGACGTGGTGGATTATCGGCCTCCAGCCAGCAAGGTAGGCTCCCTGCAAGGGGTCATCCACACACTGGATAAGGCCGAAGCCTCTATGGGCACAGACATTAATAAACCCATGAATCGCTTTCGTGAACATGTAAAAAAACGCGGCCTCGTTGCTGTCATTTCAGATTTTTACTGTGATGCAGAAGAACTGCTGGAGAATATTCGTCCTCTGGCTATGCACGGGCAGGACGTGATTATGTTTCATCTGCTGGATTCTGATGAGCTGGATCCAAAGATCAAGCAATCCACTCTTTACGAAGATATGGAAACCGGCCAGGCCATAGAAGTAGAGCCTACCTATATGGCAAAAGCCTATCGGGAAAAGATTCAAAACCATATTAAAAATATAGAAGAAGCAGCCAACGGCATTCGCGCTGATCATGTATTGATTAACACTGCTGATCCACTGGATAAGGCGCTGCATAATTATTTAACATTCAGAGAGAAGAGGGGTTAATCCGTGGCATTGCTAGGTCCCTTATTTCTTCTTGGTCTTCTCGGCATAGGCCTGCCAATATGGCTGCATCGCCTTGAAACCCAGGTCACAGAACGGGAGCAATTCAGCACCACGATGTTTCTGGAACCTGCCAGGAAACGCATCCATGTGCAAAGGAAGCTGAAATATTTGCTGCTCATGGCCCTGCGTATTCTCTTTTTCCTGATTCTTGTGCTGGCCTTTGCCCGACCGGTCCTTTTCTCTCCACCCCAAGCCCTGATAACTGAAGACACCACACATCATGTCATTGTGCTGGATACTTCATTTTCCATGCAGGCTGGCGACAGTTTCGCCACGGCTTTGCAACGCGTCCAGGATATTATCAATGGGCTGGGCGATGACGAGGTGGCAAGCCTTTATACGGCCTCATCAGGCATTACGACGGTGGCGACTGCCACCCCGGACGGCGCTATCCTCATTCAGGCTCTGAGCGGCCTTGCTCCGGACAATGGCAAGCTTGATCTGGGCACTATGGTGACCAGTATGAATACCCTGATCGAGGCAAGTCAGGCCAACTTTGTACTGCATTTTATCAGTGATTTCCAACAGACCGGCCAGGCCGTCCGTTTTGCCGACATGATCCCTGATGTCATCAATGGCAGACCAGTTCTACTGGAGCTTGAGCGGGTGCAAACAAATAACGCGGCAAACTGGATGGTTGATTCCGTTCTGGTGAGCAATCGTAATGCTGTTGAAGCCGGCATTCGAGGCTTTGCAACCAATGAGGATTCCTCAGAGCGCACCATCACCCTGAGCATCAATAATATGCTCCAGCAGGAACAACAGGTCACACTCAATGGAGGAGGTCTGAGCTTTATAAATTTTGATAACGTTGTCTTTGAGGAAGGTGATAATCGTATTGATATCAGACTGTTACCCAATGATTCTCTGGCCGGTGATGATATTCGTCACACGGTGTTTGATAACTCACCACCAGCACCGGTGCTATTGCTGACCGAAAATCCGCAATCACTGGGCGTTACCTATATCTCTGCTGCCTTGGAAACCGCGCCAAGGGGCTATGAAGTGATCACCCAGACTCTTGCTGATCTGGATGCGCGCGTCCTGCAGCGCTATCCCTGGATAGTGATAGAAGACATTGGGGCGATAAATGCCAGTCTGGCCACTGCAATCACCGATTATGTAAGTGGCGGTGGCGCAGTGCTGGCCGCGGCAGGCGAATCCAGCCTTGGCCTGGACTCGGTACCCGTTCTGGACCTGGCAGTGGGCAGTAACCCGATACGCCGCGAAAACCGGAACCCAATTACCATGATAGATAATAGTCACCCTGCCCTGTCGGAAACCTCAGGCTGGGGCTCGGTAAATATGCAAACTCTGCCAGTGAGTTTAAACGGTGATGAGCGCGTGCTGATTGCCCAGGCAGACAATCGACCGGTATTACTGGAAAGCAATATTGGCCGCGGTCGAATAATGCTATTAACCACGGCGCTGGACAATACACTTAGCGACCTACCCGTGAAACCGGTCTTTGTCAGCTTCATGGCAGAAGCTGCACGCTATCTGTCCAATGAAAACCTGTTAATCCGCGAGCAGATAGCAGAAAGCTTTTTGCAACTATCCCTTGCTGGGGGCTCTTCAGGTCAGGTCTATGATCCTGATGGCGTAAGTTTGCTGTCACTGTCAGATACCACCCAGGCCCAGGATATTCCTTTGAATAAAACCGGTTATTATCAGGTCTTTTCCTCTGGAGGCGAGGTTCTGGTTGCCGTGAACCCTGACCAAAGGGAGTCAGATCTCACAATAATGGATGCCCAGGTATTACAAAACTGGCAGAATGTGGTGGCAGGTACTGCTAATTCAGGAGAACAGGCTTTAAATTCAGAGTCTGGTGTTGCTGACGAAGACCTGGAAGAAAATGAAATCTGGCGAATTTTCCTGATTCTGCTTGCACTCATTGTCATTGCGGAATCACTACTGGGTAACCAGCATTTACGCATAAGGACAGGAACCCTATAAACTCTGGTAATAAAACGATAGTAAAGAAGCAATAGTTAAGAAACTATTCAGACAATAGACAGGCATAAAATAGATGAATACTTCCGATAGACTGGATCAGTATCTCGACGCCTTTAAGCAGCGTCTTCGAAAACTCACCTTGCTGCAGGGTCTGGCCGCTACTGTAGTAGTGTTGCTGGTGCTGTCTGTTATTGGCGCCTGGTTTTCCACTGAAAGTGGTTTTGCCGGTGATACTGTTGCCGCTTTCCGTATTATCCTCGTCCTCGCAGTCGCCGCAGTCATCATTACCAGAATCATTCGTCCCCTGCAGGATCTTGATGCCGATATCAGCAGCAAGGTAGAGGAACGTTCACCGGATTTCGGTGGTCGCATAGAAACCTATATGCAGATGCGGGAAAGCAATAACCCTTTCCGCGACCTGCTTGCTGAAGATGCCTTGCAAGTCAGTGATAGCCACCCTGTTCGACAGGAAATCAATCAGAGAGATTTTGCCATCGCCAGCGCCATCGGCGGCACTGCCCTTGTCGTTTTACTTATTCTTCTGGTTGCCGGTCCCGGCATGATGAATTACAGCCTGCGCAATTTATTTGCCGGGTGGGCCTTTGATGATCTTTTACCGCCGCAATCCATCACTGTTACTCCCGGTGACCAGAGTGTCCGTCTTGGTGCAAACCTCAGAGTAATGGCGGTCATGGAAGGCTTCACTCCTGATGATGCCGTCATCCATGTGCGTGGAACCGGTGGCCAGTGGCAGGATGTTGAAATGGTAAAAAGCCCGGCGGGCTTTGAGTTCACTTTTTTTTCCCTGCAGGAAAACATGAACTACTTTATTACTACCACGGGAATTCGCAGTCCTGAATATACAATTCAAGTGGTGGAAGTTCCCGGCATCGAAAGTCTTGAGCTTACTTACAATTATCCGGAATGGACTGAACGTGATCCGGAAACCTTTGAACTGGGTGATATTCGAACTTTGCCCGATACCCGCATTGAACTGAAAATTACCACAACTGCACCCTTGCCCGATGGCGAGCTGGTATTGAATGAAACTGGCCAGGGGCTTTCTGTTGATGGTGTTGAGGCCACGACAGAATTTATGGTCACTGATGAAGGCGAATATTACATTGCCGCGATTGTCGGTGGTGAGCAAGTACGCCTGAGCGATGACTACTTTATCCGCATTGCCGAGGACGGCAAGCCAGTCATCGAATTCATCCGCCCTGGTGGCGACTGGAATGCCAGCAATATTGAAGAAGTCACTGCTCGCATTGAAGCCAGTGACGATTTTAATCTGGAAGCATTGACCCTTAAATATTCAGTCAATGGTGGCGACTGGCAAAGTGTTTCTCTCGCTGAAAATATTCGCGATATCACTGCCGAGCATATTTTTATGCTGGAAGATATTCGCGTACCTGAGGAAGAAATAGTCGAAACCAATGTTGGTGCTTTCACCGTTGTTACCTCGGAAGAGGAACGCATTCAGAAATCTGAAGATGACTATGTCAACCTGATGATTGGTAGTGACGACAGCGAAGCCCCGGCCCCCGCAGAAGTCCCACTGGTACCCGGTGACCTGATATCATTCTACGCCGAAGGCAATGACCGCACCCAGACTGTGCGCACAGATATGTTTTTCATCCAGATACAGTCCTATGCCCGCCGTTATAGCCAGTCACAACTCTCCGGTGGTGGCGGTGGTGGCGGTGGTGGCGGTCCTCAGGATGAGATTTCTAACCGTCAACGACAAATCATTACTTCCACCTGGAACCTGATTCGTGAACAGGCAGAAGATGCCAGTGCTGGTCAGGTTCAGGTCAACTCCACCTTGTTATCTGAACTGCAGACAACTCTCGCAGAACAGGCTGCAACATTAGCCCAGCGTACACGTGCCCGTCAGCTGGACAATATGGACGAGCAAATTGAGCAATTTGTTACCAATATGGAACAGGCTGTACAAAATATGTATCCAGCGTCTGAGCGTCTGGCGGCAATAGAGCTGGACGAAGCCATTCAGCCAGCCCAGGAAGCACTGCAACATCTGCTGCGTGCGGAAGCAGTTTTCAATGAGTTCCAGGTCAACAACCAGCAAGGCGGTGGCGGTGGCGGCGGTGGTGGCCGCGCGCAACAGGATCTGGCAGAAATGTTCGAGCTGGAAATGGACCTTGAACTTAACCAATATGAAACCGGTAGCAATGCCTCGCCTCAGGCCCAGCAAGCCGAAAAAGAAGACATCATGGATCAGCTGGACGAGCTGTCACGCCGTCAGCAACAGCTGGCCAATAACCTGCGTAACGAACAGCAAATTTCTGAAGCGCAGCGTTATCAGCAGGAAATGCTGAGGCGCGAAGCCCAGGAATTGCAGGATCGTCTGGAAGAGTTGCAGCAGCAGCGCGAAAGCCTGCAGCGTGGACAGGGACAACAGACTTCCCAAAACCAGCCCCCACAAGGCGAGCAATCTGGACAGCAAGGTCAACAAGGTGGGCAGCCCGGACAACCAGGGCAACAGGGCCAGCAGTCCAATCAGGAAGGCCAGCAAGGCGAACAACAGGGTGAGCAAGTTGCACAAAGCGAACTGCAACGGCGGCTGGACAGTGCCATTCGCGCCATGGAACAAAGTGCCGAGGCAATGCGCAACAATGGCAGCGCCGAAGAGCGCCAACAAGCTGCGGATGAAGCCGGACGACAACTGGAAGGTGCCCGTGAACAAATAGCGGCTGATCAGCTGGCAGACATGCAATCTTCGTTCAGTAATATGGCTGACCAGGCTGAGCGCATGCTCAGGGAACAACAGCGCCAGGAACAGGTCCTGGAACAAGCCATGGCGAAAGCGGTTGAGGAAAGAGAATCTGGTGAAGATCCAAACAGTCGCGGTATGGAGCTGCAGGAAGAATGGCAACTGGCGCGCGAAAAGGCAGAACTGGCAGCGGATCTTTCCAGTTTGCAGGAACAGATGCTCAGCTCCATGCAACGTTTTGGTGACGAGGTCCCCAATGCCTCAAGAGAATTACAGCAAGCCAACCAGGAAATCGTGGAAAGTGAGCTGGAACAGGCCCTTACCAATGCCGGCCTGTACATTGATGCCGGTTATGCACTTTATATTGCTGGCAACGAAAGTGCTGTAACCGCTGAAATGCGCAAGCTGGCGGATTCATTGGACGATGCTCAGGAAATGGTATTAACACAAGGTGCCCCTGGCACGTCTGATCTGGAAGTTGCCCAGCGACAGGCTCAGGCCCTGCGCGCTCAGCTACAGGAACAGCTGGCACAAAACCCTCAGCCTGGACAGTCAGGGCAAGAAGGTCAGGAAGGACAGCAAGGTCAGCAGAATCAGCAGGGACAACAAGGCCAGCAGGAAGGTCAGCAACAGGGCGGTGGTAATTCAGGGGGTGATCGTTTCGCCCTTGGCCCCCGCTTCGGAGCCTGGAATGGCGTGGATCCACTTAATAATGGCCCAATAGATTTACCCGACCAGTTCTATGGCAATCTTGATCAGTTTACTGACATCGCCAGGGATGCTGTGCAGGATCTGGAACTCAACACTGAAGAGCTGGCCCAGATGCTTGACTGGATCCGACAGCTGGAAGCCACGCGCCTGAATCGCAACGAAGCAATTCTCGCCGGCGAGTACAATGACATGCTGGCTTTAATTGAGCAGCTGGAAGTTGGCCTGCAACTGGATAACGATAGCAATAACCCCAACAATGTGCGTACAGCCACTCAAGATCTTATTCCCGATGAATACAAGGAATCTGTGGCGGAGTATTTCCGGCGTCTAAGCAGGGAATAAAGGCAGTTACAAGTTACAAGTTACAAGTTACAAGTTACAAGTTACAAGGATATGACAATTTAAGCCGCCCGATTTATCAAAATGTGGCGGCTTTTTTGTGAAATCTGTAAATAAAACCTTTTAAAACCTCTTCTAGCCTGGGGCATTAGCTCATTTTGGGAGGTTATTTATACCGGAGTAATTATAAATGCATCATTCAATAAAAATTAAATTACTGGCCTTGGCTTTAAGTGCTCTGCCTTTTCAACTTAGTGCGCAGGAATTTATTGCCGGCGAACCTTTAAGCTCAGTTAATGAAGCGGGCGTCACCATGCCCATGTCGGATAATGTCAAAGTATTCGGCAGCTTTCATTTTACCGAAAGCTGTACTTTTGATGCGGACAAAAATTTAATTCTTGCCATGAATGCAGGCAACCGTGCTGAAGGGGCTGAGCAGGATGGCTTTGTATCATTAATTAATCCGGACGGCAGTGTGCACACCGCCAAGTGGATCGGCGCTACACGCGATGGCCTGGAATTGCATAACCCACTGGGTAGCGCAGTAAGTAATGGCGTTTTATATACCGTGGATATTGGTTATTTACGCGCTTACGATCTGGCCACAGGCTCGCCAATCAGCTCTGTTCCTGTGCCTGGCTCAACCATCCTCAATGGTATTGCTGTGGCTGATGATGGCACCGCTTATATTTCCAATTCCCGCGATCCGGAACTGATTTATCAAGTTACCCCTGACGGAAGCGCATCTGTTTTTGCCCAGGGTGGCGATTTAAATGTTCCCAATGGCGTCGCCATGGATATGGATGGCAATATTGTGGTGGTCAATATCGGTAATAACACTGTCATTACCTATGCCCCCAATGGCGATCTTGTGCGCACTGAATATGCCGCAGAAGCGGGCAATGATGGCCTTGTGGTAACAGCAGATGGCACCAAGTATGTCAGCAGTGTGCGTTTTGGCAGCGTCTCCAGGATCAGACCAGGTCAGGACGCAGAGATTATTGCCTCAGGCATCCCCAGCGCGGCTTAAATGTGTTACGACTCGGTACAACATCAGCTGGTTATTCCCCTCAATCCAAATAATGCTTTAGCCTTTATTAAGCTATAAAGCAGGATGGAAGCCTTAACAGCATGCCTTTAATAAATCCTAAAATCCTGTATTCACTATTAATAAGTTTATTAGCAGGTTTGTCGACATTGGCCCACGCTGCGATACCTGATGAAATCAGCGTTATCTCTGGCACTTACGCCGGGCGGGCTTACAACGGCAGTAATCTTGACCCAGTGGTTACTGTACTGGCCTTTGATACCCGCGGCCGCTTTGCCGGCACATATAAAGTTGATGATGAGAACGGGATCTATGAAGGCAGGCTTTCCAATTTAATTCCCGAGGGTAATCGCGCCTTCTCTCTGGAATGGACAGACCAGTTCGGCGAAGGTTTTGTCCATCTGGAATTTAGCACCGACTATTCTTCTTTTAGTGGCTACTGGACAGACATTGATGGTGACGATCAATTCCCCTGGAATGGCCGTCGTCAATGATATGAGTAAAGTTATAAAGTCCCTTTAAAATCCGTTAGCATATACTGCCAACATACATTGCCAAGGAAAAACCATGAGACTCTTACACCACACCTGCGTTAGTTCCAATGATCTCAACAGAGCTACTGAATTCTATATTGAAGTCCTTGCTCCCCTTGGCGCTAAGCTGGTTGGTACAGTGGAAGGACATTCCGCCATGTTTGGCACCGACGAAGGGCCCGAGTTTTTTGTCCTGAGCCCGGCTAATGGCGAACCTGCAACAGTTGCCAACGGTGGCACCTATGGCTTGAAGTCGCCAACCCGTGCAGGTGTTGATGAATTTCATGCGAAAGGAATTGCCATGGGCGCTATTGATGAAGGCGCACCAGGACCGCGTGATTTTGCACCGAATGCTTATGCCGCCTATATGCGTGATCTGGATGGCAACAAGATATGTGCAGTGTGTTTTGCCGAGCCTTGATAGAGGGTCAGATAGCAGGCTGCGCCCTTTTCCGACCTACATAGATTCACGAATCTATGTAGGAGCGGTTTTAACCGCGAATGAAAGGTTCTTTTTCTTCGCGGTTAAAACCGCTCCTACCAAAAGTAACTAATTATCCAGGTTCAGACGACTGCCCTCAAATTCTCGCTGAATTGGCAGTCCCCTGGGGTCCATACTGACCTGCTCAAGAAACAGGTCTAACTCTTCTATCATCTCACTGTAAAAGGGATTAAAAGCAATTCTCTCAATAAGCCCCAAGGCCAGATTTTCATTAGTAGGTTCACCGTAAAAATCCCTTTCCCCGTCCTTGCAACGCGCAAACCTGTCATTGGGCTGACCAAAATAATGTCCGCAATAGCGATATGCTCCGTCTCTCCCGTAATAAGGATGATCCGCAGGAGTCATGAGACCCAGGTGGCCCAGGCCCAGAATACCTTGGTCCGGCGTATTACTGATTTTTACCTGGGTCTTGTTATACGGTGGCAGTTCACGCTGTGTATATAACAAGGTAAAACTCAGCGGATTATCCTGTGCCACCATGAAATCAAACGTGGCCTGGGCATCTACGGTCGTATCCTGAGCCGACGCAACAGTAAAAACCGGTATAGACAGAGGCGTATCATCCAGAGTCTTGTGAGTTTCCTGAATCAGTGACCAGGTTTCGGCGGCGGACCTGAAGGGAAAGGATTCATAGCGGTAAACAGCATCATCAGGTTCCAGCTCAAACCATGCTGCCGCTGGAAACAGTTTTCCGACAAGACTCAGGATGCGAGCCAGGCGAGAAGCTTCAGTCACCATCATGGCAGGAGCAAACAGAACCAGGGCATCTACTGCCGAATTATGAAGTGCTTCCAAAACAGCCAGGTTGCCACCCACTGAATGTCCGCTTAAAAATATTCTGTCTGTTTTATCTGACAGCTGCTGAGTTGAGAATTCCACACTTTCAAGCCAATGCTCCCAGGTCGACTCAAGCATATCTCCAGGCCGTGATCCATGACCGGGTAGCAAGAGTCCTAATACATAGAAGCAGCGCGAATTAAAATGCTGCGCTAATGGCTTCATGCTCCAGGGGGAAGCAATTAAGCCATGTACCAAAACTATGCCATCGGGATATTTCCCATCAGCATTTACCGGGCAGTCACTGTCCGGCTCCAGGATATAGGGCAACAGCTTGGATACTTCTTCATCAGAGGGCGTGTCGAGTCGGGAGGCACGGATGCGTCGTTCTGAGTAGTCGATATAGTCTGCAAAACTACTGCTGGCAAAATCAAACGACTCATCAAAAGACGAGGGTACATGCCATTCCTCCAGTTCCTTACCTACAGATAAAAACAGGCCCAAAACCGGGATCATCAATACAATGACAAGCATCATTGCTGCAAGTAAACGCAGACCGGTATTCATCTCTTTGGCATTACCAATTAAATTTTAACTTTTATCGAGTACTATAAAACTGTAAGCGTAGGGGTTGGGCCCTGAGGCATCAAAGTCTTCCCGGGCCACTTCTTTCCAGAGACTACGGTCAAATTCAGGAAAAAATGTATCTCCATCGACATTGGCATGGACTTCAGTGAGATACAGGCGATCTGCAACAGGCATGGCCTGTGTATAAATTTCTGCTCCCCCGATCACCATGGCTTCGCTTATTCCATCTATTTCGCCAATGCTTTCGCATAAGGCTTTTGCGGCGGATAGAGAGTTTACTGTCTTTACACCTTCGGCAGAAAAGTCCGCGTTGCGTGTCACTACAATATTAGTCCGGCCCGGCAAGGGTTTGCCTATGGACTCAAAGGTTTTACGTCCCATAATGACAGGCTTACCGAGAGTAATACGTTTAAAATATTTCAGGTCTTCCGGGAGGTGCCATGGCAGATTGTTATTACGGCCAATTATCCGATTCTGAGCCATAGCCCATACCAGTGAAATTTTCATACTGAGATTGGCGCCGCAATATGAGGAAGCGCCTGGTAGTCAAGAATCTCAAAATCCTCAAAAGCATATTCATATAAGGATTCAGGCTTACGCTTGATGTTAAGCCGCGGCAACGTTATTGGTTTGCGCGTTATCTGTTCCCTGGCCTGATCAAGATGATCCAGATATAAATGCACATCACCACCGGTCCAGACGAAATCCCCAACATCGAGATCACATTGCTGTGCCATCATATGTGTCAATAATGCATAGGACGCAATATTAAATGGCACGCCAAGAAAAGTATCAGCAGAACGCTGGTAAAGCTGACAGGACAGCTTGCCGTTCGCCACATAAAATTGAAAAAGTGAGTGGCATGGTGGCAAGGCCATTTCGTCCACATAAGCGGGATTATAGGCGACAACAATATGACGTCGTGAATCAGGATTATTTTTAATATTGTTAATAACATTTTCTATCTGGTCGACGGCCTGACCATCTTTGCCCGGCCATGAGCGCCACTGGAAACCATACACCGGACCAAGCTCACCATTTTCATCTGCCCACTCATCCCAGATCCTGACCTTGTTATCTTTTAGATACTTGATATTAGTATCGCCATTCAAAAACCAGAGCAATTCAATAACAATTGAGCGAATATGCAACTTCTTTGTGGTAAGCAGCGGGAAGCCCTCTGACAAATCAAAACGCATCTGATGTCCAAACACAGACAGCGTCCCGGTACCGGTGCGATCCTCTTTCTTCGCGCCGTTTTCGAGGATATGTTCCACCAGATCAAGGTATTGTTGCATTTACAGATCTCTTCTTTTATAGATTAAATTTAAATTATATCTCTGTCGAATGACAGCCTGCGGCCTTTATCCGACCTACGGTATTACCAAACCAGCTGGGCATGACGCTCTTGCCAAAAACTTATCGCTTGCCTCTTGCCTCTTGCCTCTTTTCCCTTGCCTCTGTCTTGCCAAAGTAATCAAATTTGTAAGCAGCAACAAGAATAGCCAGCCCACCAATAACCATTGGTATGGATAACTGCTGCCCCTTGGTTAACCAGTCAAAGGCAACAAAACCCAGGTGAGCATCCGGCTCCCGGTAGAACTCAATATAGGTACGAAAAACGCCATAAGCAACACAGAAAGCGCCTGTTACCGCAAATGCCGGACGAGGTTTTGAAGAGTAGAACCAGATAATAACAAACAGGCTAAGTCCTTCCAGGGCAAACTGATAAAGTTGAGAAGGGTGACGCGCGATCTTCAATGCGTCACCGGGAAACACCATCGCCCAAGGCACATCAGACGCCCTTCCCCATAACTCACCATTAATAAAATTACCGAGTCGTCCAAAGGCCAGCCCCAGAGGAGCGAGCGGAGCGGTAAAATCCATTACCTGGTACACGGATTTGTCCGTACTTCGAGCAAACAGCCATAAGGCAATACCCACGCCTAGCAAACCACCATGGAATGACATGCCACCCTGCCAGATATAAAACAGGGACAGGGGGTTTTCCAGCAAACCTGCAAAATTATAAAACAGCACATAACCAATACGTCCACCGAGGATTACGCCAATAGCGCTGTTGGTGATCAGGTCGCTAACCTGCAGGCGGTTCCAGCCAGAGTTCCTGCCTTGCGCTCGGACATTACCCAACCACCAGGCCGCAGCAAAACCGGCAATATAGGTAAGGGCATACCAGTGAATCTTTAAGGGTCCCAGAGAAATGGCGACGGGGTCTATTTGAGGGTATTGCAGCATATAAAGTTGGCCTGGGCAGCGCAGTGATTTACTGTGAAAATCCGGTTCAAATTGCTGATCGAAGTATAGCTTTTTTGACGCAGACTTATTAGCACAACAAAAGTGCTGTAAGGGAAATTTATTGAGAGTTTTACCTGGCTGCCTGGCTAACTATTGCTCGAGGTCCGCAGCAACCTGTCTACGCCGGCATTATAAAGCTCTATATCAACCAGAGCCTTCACTGCCTCGGTATCATCTTCCGCCAACACCTTTTCAAGCAGTTCTTTTGCCTGCTGGAAAGTAACATTGCGAATCACCGACTTCACTTTCAACAGGCTGGTCGCATTCATAGATAGCACTTCATAGCCCATAGCCATCAACAACACCGCAGCGCCAGGATTGCCTGCCATTTCACCACAGATGCTCAGGCGCATATTTTCTCGATGAACATCTTCGGCAATCTGTTTCAAGGCACGCAGTACCGAGGGGTGCATTGTGGAATATATGCCGGCAACGCGTGGGTTGTTGCGGTCAATAGCCAACAGGTATTGGCTCAGGTCATTACTGCCAACAGAGATAAAATCCACTCGACTGGAAAGCGCCTTGACCTGGTACATCAATGCCGGGATTTCAATCATTACCCCAACACTGGGTTTTACCACTTGCAGACCTTCTTCGAGGATTTCCTGGTACGCACGCTTGATAAGACGCAGCGAATAATCCACCTCGTTCATATTGCTGATCATCGGCAACATGATCTGTAGATTATCAAAGCCGGCACTGGCTTTAATCATTGCCCTCACCTGGCTTATAAAAATCTCCGGGTGGTCCATACTCACTCGAATTCCACGCCATCCGAGAAACGGATTTTCCTCATTGATGGGAAAATACGGTAGCGGTTTGTCGCCGCCTATATCAAGAGTACGCATGGTGACAGTCTTCGGATAGAAAGCATCCAGCTGCTGACGATAAATTTCTGTTTGCTCGGTTTCCGTGGGAAAACGTTCACGTAACAGGAAAGGCACCTCTGTGCGAAACAGGCCAATACCTTCGGCTCCCCGCTCTATAGAGCGCAGCACATCGGTCATTAAGCCGGTATTCACCCAAAGCTCAATCCGTTTACCATCGAGGGTTTCACAGGGCAGATCCTTGATTGTTTCAAGGCCTTCGGATAGCTGCTCCTCTTCACGAACAATCTCCAGGAAGCGCTCACGTAACTCATCGGAGGGATTACTGTAAACACGGCCGTTATAACCGTCGACAATAATTTCCTTGCCATCAAGTTCTGAAAACGGCAGATCCTGAATACCCATGGCAGCGGGAATGCCCATTGCCCGGGCCAGAATTGCCACATGTGAGTGACCGGAACCTTTTGAAGAAACAATGCCTGCCAGGTTTTCCTTGGGCACTTCCGCCAGCATTGCTGCAGATAATTCCTCGCTGACCAGAATGCAGCGTTCAGGATATTTTTGGTTTTCCTGTTCCTTCTCTTGCAGATAAAAAAGGACGCGCGAGCATAGATCCTTGATATCGGTAGCACGCTCACGCAAATAGTCATCATCCATATGTTCCAGATTTCTGACATGATCTTTTGCTACTTTGGCCAGGGCCCCCTGGGCCCAACTTCCTTCCTTGATACGCGCGATAACTTCAGAGCCCAGGGCATCGTCACTAAGCATGTGCAGATAAGCATCAAATAATTCACGCTCTTCCGGACGCAACTGGCTCTTGATTTTCATCTTGAGCTCGCTGATATCAATTCTTACTGCATTCAGGCATTCATTAAAAAATGCAATTTCCTTTTTAATATCATCTGTTTTGCGCTTGGGAATAGCACTCAGATCTGCCGGAGGAAAAACTGTGACGGCTTCTGCAATCACTACCCCTGGCGCACCAGCAACCCCGTCAAAACTGGCGTCCGTTGTTTTCAGCCCGGTAGGACTAAATCCGGTAATAGCACCGCGAGCCTCTTCATTAGCGATAATGCCCGCCAGCTGGGCTGACAAGGTAATGAGGAAAGCCTCTTCTTCAGCATCAAAGGCCCGAACATCAGCTTGCTGAACAACGAGTACGCCAAGTACTTCACGATGGTGAATAACCGGAACGCCCAGGAATGATTCAAACTCCTCCTCGCGGGTTTCCGGAATATAAACATAACGAGGGTGGGAAGACGCGTTTTCAAGATTAACCGGTTCCGCACGCTGGGCAACAAGTCCTACCAGACCTTCTTCAAGTGACAAGCTGGCTTTTCCAACCGAAGAGGCATCCAGGCCTTTAGTCGCCATCAAAACATAGCGTTCAAGATTATTATCGAGCAGGTAAACTGAGCAGACACGGGTTTCCATTGCCTTTTGCACCCGTCGAACAATAATTTCCAGGGAGGCATTGAGGTCCTTTGCCTCATTCACTTCCTGAATGATACTGCGCAATGTTTCTAGCATGGTGAAAGAATACGCATATCAGGAGGCTGTTTTTCCTTGGTTATTGTTCTCATCGCTGAGGTCCTGCAAGGCATCATTGAAGGGCCGGATTAATTCCTCCAGCGCTTTTCTGTATACCTTGCGCTTAAACGATACCACCTGGTTTACCGGATACCAGTAGCTTACCCAACGCCAGTGATCAAACTCCGGTTTTTCGCTTAAATCAAAACGAATTTTTTGTGTATCTGACAACAGTCGCATTAAATACCATTTTTGTTTCTGGCCTATGCAAACAGGGTGGGAATTCTGCCGTATCAAATGACTTGGTAATCTATAACGCAGCCACTTATCAGTACTGGCAATAATTTCCACATCTTCCGGGGCTAGACCCACTTCTTCATTTAATTCTCTAAAGGCAGCCTGCTCAGGTGACTCATCCCGCTGAACACCGCCCTGGGGAAATTGCCAGGCATCTTGCCCAAGGCGCTTCGCCCATAGCAATTTGCCATGCCCATTAAAAATAATTATGCCCACATTGGGCCTGAAACCATCCGAATCAATCACGTTTATCCACTACCACTTTTGATCAATAACTCTGCACCACAGGCAGGCCAAGCTCAAAATATTTAATAAGGTTTCACATTCACAGAGACCGCTAATAATTGCGGCATCGCAGTTCGCCAGTACTTGCTAGGCGTCGTGGCTTTCCCTGTAATCCTCGGCACTGAGCAGCTCCTTGAGCTCCTCTTTATTACTCATGCGGATTTTAATAATCCAGCCATCATCATAGGGCGAGGAATTGATGGTCTCCGGGCTCTCTTCCAGCAGCGAATTTACGGCTATTATTTCGCCGGAAACGGGTGCATAGATGTCCGAAGCGGTTTTGACGGATTCAACGACACTGATTTCGTCACGAGCAGACACCTGGCTATTAACATCAGGTAACTCGACAAACACGACATCACCCAGTTCATTCTGGGCATAATCACTGATTCCAACTGTGGCAACGCCATCTTCCCCTGGTTTAAGCCATTCGTGGGATGAAGCGTAATACAGGTTTTCTGGTGTTTCACTCACATGCAATTCCTCTGATTCACTGACTTTCCCTGTCAGATCTTTTTTGCCGCCTGAAGCGTTTTTACATTCAGCACGACAAAATGACATGAATGCATCATAAGATTGATCACGCCATCCTGCAAGATGGAAATAAGATGGGTATCAGCTTGCTTGCCGGCTGCCCCGGGCATTACGTATTAGCAGGTAAACCGGAATAAGACCTATCGCTATCAGGGTCACAGCAGGCAATGCAGCACGCTCCCATTGCCCTTCAGCGGTCATACTGTAAATACGTACTGCCAGGGTATCCCAGCCAAATGGCCGCATAATAAGAGTCGCAGGCATTTCCTTCATTACATCTACAAATACGATGGTAAAAGCGGTTATCAGCCCAGGTCTGAGCAAGGGAATGTATATCTGGCGCAACAAGCGGCCAGGTTTTGCTCCCAGACTTCGTGCAGCATCAATTACAGACGGTTTAAGCTGCTCCAGACCCGAATCAATAGGAGCGTAGGCCACTGCCAGAAAACGGCAGGAATAAGCAATTATAAGGGCCAGCACAGTGCTTCCCAGCAAGGTTCCGAAACTGCGATCAAGGTAGGTAAAACCCAGCATGATGCCCACTGCCAGTACTGAGCCTGGCAAGGCATAACCAAGGGTTGCAATGCGGATAGAAAAGTTACTCCAGCGCTGGACCAGGGCTGACCCTGGCAGGCGTTTAACAAAAGCCAATAACAAGGCTATAGCCACTGTGATGAAACCGGCAATAGCACCAAGACCCAGGGTATGGCCAAGAAAGCCAAGGAAACGTCCGTCCTGTTCTCCAAATCCAGCTTCAAACATCCATACCAGCAACTGCCCAAGCGGGACCAGAAAGGCAATCAGTAAAACCACCGAACAATATACTGATGCTGCCAAAGCAGACCTGCCTGTTAACTGATAAGCAGATTTATTACTGCGTTCTCCATCCTGGGTATAGCGCGCATGGCTCCTGGACTGCTTTTCCAGAACCAGGGTGACTCCCACAAACAGCAACAGCAGAGAGGCCAGTTGTGCGGCTACAGTGAGATTAAACAAGCCATACCAGGCACCATAAATTGCTGTCGTAAAAGTATCGTAATTAAACACCGACACTGCACCAAAATCTGCAAGAGTCTCCATCAACGCCAAGGCCAGACCGGCAACGATGGCAGGTCGTGCTACTGGTAAGGCAATTTTTAAAAATGCCTGGCTGCGGTTTAAACCCAAAATGCGCCCGGCATCCATTAAATTGCGGCCCTGATTTAAAAAAGCGCTGCGCGCCAGCATGTAGACATATGGGTAAAGCACGAGGCTGAGAATGAAGATAACACCCGCCGCACCCTGAACATCTGGAAACCGGGTTTCCGGCCCAAGGTGCTTGCGTAAAAAAGTTTGTAAAGGCCCTGAAAAGTTCATCAGGCCCAGGAAAACGAAAGCCATTACATAGCCGGGTATAGCCAGTGGCAGCATCATGGCCCACTCAAAGAAGCGCCGTCCCGGGAAATTGCATAAGGTAGTTAACCAGGCCAGACTAACCCCAAGAAGCACAACACCAATGCCCACGCCAAAGACCAGCAGCAAAGTATTTACGGCAAGCCTGTCGAGTTTGGTATCAAATAGATGCTGCCAGATGGCCTGCTCACCAGTGCCTACAGTGCCCCACTGAAGAATGATAATAAGCAGAGGAAAAATAACGATTGCTGCGGCTAGAAACGCAAGTCCTCTCCAGAACCAGTTTCCGCCACTGAACAAGGGATTCATGGTTTAGTCCTAGCGATAATCAGCACGATCCATCAACATCACTGCAGCAGACTGCAGACGACCCGCTGCTTCCACATTTAAACTATCCGGAGTGAAGTCGCCCCAGGCTGCAACCTGTGCTACCGGTTCTACTTGCGGATTTGCAGGATATTCAAGATTCAATTCTGAAAACATGCTTTGAGGTGTTTCAGTTGATAGCCATTCAATCAAGCGAATAGCTGCTGCAGGGTTTTTTGCATAGCGTGTGACACCTGCCCCTGATATGTTGACATGAACGCCACTGGATTCCTGGTTTGCCCAGAACAAGGCGGCCGAAATATCCGGGTTTTGAGCTTGTAGCTGGCCAAGATAATAAGTATTTACCAGGCCAACATCACACTGCCCGGCAGCAATGGCTTCAATCAATAATGCATCACTGCTAAAAACCCGTGTTGCCAGATTGTCCACCCAGCCTTCTACAATATTCTGGGTTTCAGCCTCACCAAGCCGCTCTATCAGAGTAGCCACAAGGGACATATTGTAAACCTTGCGGGATGTGCGCAGACACAACCTGCCCTGCCATTGCGGATCTGCCAGGGCCTCGTAAGTGCTTAAGGTGGCAGGATCAACACGCTCGGTGGAATAGACAATGGTTCTTGCCCTCACTGACAAACCAAACCATCGATTCATCGGATCTTGCAAATTCTCAGGAATATTTTTTTCCAGAACTGTTGACTGTATAGGCGCCAGGAGTCCTTTTTCTGCCGCTGACCATAAATTGCCCGCATCCACGGTATAAAGGATATCTGCGAAAGTTCGATCACCTTCTGCCTGTAAGCGGGCGATCAACGGGCCATCTTCTCCAGTCTGGTATTGCACTTCAATACCGGTCTCAGCCGTAAAGCGATCGAACAAAGGCTTGATCAGGTGTTCCTGACGGGAAGAGTACACAACCACAGGCCCGTTAATCACTGTGCTTGTGTCAGGGTCATTGGATGCCGGTGAGGATTCTTCTGAAATTTGTATTTCGGGCTGTTGTTGATCAGCCACAGAAGGCTGATCTGTGCAGGCAACAGACAGGGCCAGTGCCAGAAAACATAGTAAACCCAGTGGCATGCGAAACATTGGAACCTCCTCCAAAACCAAAGCAAATGATAATTATTATCATTTAGAAAAACAAGGATAAATAGTTGAATTCACGAAAGATTCACCTTTAGGCAGGAAGCACATGCTCTTCAAAGCCGGTCTTTTGTGCGCTTTTAGCTAAAGACCTAAAACCCCATGGCACCGCGCATTAGTTCATGCTTCACCATGGGGACTTTATCAGTGATATTGAGGCCGCTATTGCGCAAGGTCTTCAGCATAAGATCCTCTGACGCAAACAGGCGCTTAAACCCTTCCATAGCTGCCATCATGACTAAATTCTTGCCTTTCCGGCTGCGCTGATAGCGGCTAAGTACCTGATGACTGGCGTAGTCCTCGCCTTTATCCAGTGCCGCAGAAATGACATCAGCCAAAGCCTGCGCATCCGCAAAGCCAAGATTCACACCCTGGCCTGCGAGTGGGTGAATTGTATGGGCTGCATCGCCGATCAAAGCGATATTGTCCAGAACATAATCTGTTGCATGTCGTTGCCACAGTGGAAAACCCACCCTTTTATCGACACTTTCTATGCGTCCCAGCTTGAATTCAAAGGCTTTGCCCAGACTTTCCTGAAACGCCTCATCATCCAGGCTTAATAATTCATCTGCTTTGTCTGTGACACATGACCAGACAATAGAGCAATATTGCTGCTTTGCTGCGCCAAGCCCGGGTAAATGAAGGGGAAGAAAGGCCAGCGGCCCGGTCTTCATAAAGCGTTGCCAGGCCGTATATTGATGAGGGTTTTCGGTTTTTACTGTCGTGGCAATAGCCTTGTGGCCATATTCCCACTCACTTAATGAAAAGCCTCCCTGTTCCCGAATAAAGGAATTACCGCCGTCTGCACCTATCAATAATTTCGCTTCAAGTACCTGGCCACTGGCCAGTGTCACATGAACAGGGCATGTATCCTGACCAGCCTGGTTTTGGACGGCTTCAACACCGGTAATTTTATCCTGATGGATAAACCTGAGCTGCGGCTTTGCTTTAGCTACCTCATATAATGCAGTGGTCAGCAGGCGATTCTCGACAATATGGCCCAGTGATGGAGCATGAATTTCCGACGCTGAAAAATGAATTGACCCGGTGCCGTCTCCATCCCATACATGCATGTCTTCATAGGCACAAAGTCGAACAGCTTTTACAGGATCCCAGGCGCCGAGAAGCTCGAGAAATGACTGGCTAGCCACTGTCAGCGCACTGACACGTGAGTCAAAGGTCGACTCTGTCGCGTTCCTGGAAAGTTCATCCGATGTAATTACTTCCTTACCTGCATCAACAACTATAATTTGCAGTCCCGACGCAGAAAGTGAGCATGCAGCGGCAAGACCAACTGGTCCGCCACCGGCTATTACAATATCTGCTTTTACTGTGTCTTTATTGCTCATTATTTAATCTGTCTGTTGATTACTCAGGGGTTCGAATTATGCGGTATTCGCGCAGATAAATTAACAGCTAAGCCCCAATTTCTGGTAAAGTTCACGCCCGGAAAATTTCAGGATCAAGTACATCCCGTGACTGTGACATTCATTGCCTCATCAAAGCTGCCCACCGAATTCGGAGAATTCGTCATCCATGCCTTTGAAGACGCCACAAGTAAAAAAGAACATATCGCACTGGTTTATGGACAACTAAATGCCAGTGATAAAGTGCTTTGCCGCCTCCACTCTGAATGCCTGACAGGTGATGCTCTTTTCAGTCTGCGTTGCGACTGTGGCTCACAGTTAAAAGAAGCCATGAAGAGAATTGCGACCAGAGGAAGTGGCCTTATTCTTTATTTGCGACAGGAAGGCCGAAATATAGGTTTAGCCAATAAAATCAGGGCTTATCAATTGCAAGACGAAGGTGCCGATACTGTAGAAGCCAACCAGGCGCTGGGTTTTGATGCCGATGAGAGGCGTTACGATATGTGCCAATCCATGTTAGCTCACCTTGGCGTTTCAGATATCGAATTGATGACTAACAATCCCCTTAAAGTTGAGGCTTTGCGGGAATTAGGCCTTTCCATCAGCAGAATTCCCATAATTACCGGGGAAAATTCACACAATCAGGCTTATCTGGCAACAAAACGCAGTAAATTGGGGCATATTCCCCACTAGCTGAAATCTGGGGAGGGTTTAGTTCTCTACACCCAATCTGGCATTAAGCATGCTGGTAAAAGTACGAATTCGCTTCGCATTGACGCCAATATCGCTTCTACCAACACGGGACTTACTGCGTACATCCAAAATGGTTGAATTAGCCGTACCCGTTGTCAGCCGGACCACCACATCATCTTTAAAGCCAAACCATTTTGTCGTCTCTGTGGCCTCAACTCTGCCGTCTGCCAAATTGGCATCCACTATTTCCCAGCCCAGTGCAGTGGCAACATCAGTTACTGCAGAAAACACCTGTTCTGGAGATTGGATATAAACAATCGACATGATGTCTGGGTAAAACTGACGTTGCAGTTCAGCGGTTTCACCACCAAGATACTCCGGTGGATTAGGCGCATCAGCACGCAATGGCACTATCGCTACAAACTGTGGCGGGGATTCAATACTGGTAGTTATATCGTGAATTGGCGGGACCTGCGATGCTATCTGCTGTTGTCGGTAAGGCAAATAGAATGCTGTCAAACCGGCCAGAGCTGATAGAAAAAGTATCAGGACTTTTAATCCCACAGGACGTTGCCAAAGCAAATAGAAAATCACCAGTCCAACACTGGTAATACCCGCATAGGCACAATAACGCAAAAGGGTAAATGCCTGACCCAGTTCAAAGACCCCATTGACATAGCCTGTGCCGGCAAGATACAGAAGCAACAGGGATAAAAACCCGAGTAAAGAAACAATGGGGAAAAAGACTTTATTCATGGGATGCCTTTGAAATTCTTATTAAAATTGATCATATCAGGACTTTCTATATAGGAGAAATGTTTCCCCCTGAGGCACAATATGGCTGATAATCCCATAACTCCCATTTTGTAGAAGCTTTGTCCAGTATGCGAATTCCCAGAATTTACCTGACCCAATCCCTGCAAGCAGATAACGAAGTACGGCTGGATCCCCGTGGTGCACATTATTTATTCTCGGTGCTGCGTATGAAGCCTGGCATGTCGCTTATCGCCTTTGATGGCTCAGGAATGGAATATCATGGAACTATTAGTGAGCTGAATAAAAAATCGGGTCTCATCTCTGTAAACGAGTCGTGTAGGCCAGATACTGAATCACCTCTGAAAACCATTCTTGGGCTCGGCATATCAAGGGGAGAGCGCATGGATTATGCCATTCAAAAAAGCACAGAAATGGGCGTGCAAATTATTCAACCTTTGTTTACAGAACATTGTGAGGTCAAACTGGATGACAAAAGAGCAGATAAAAGGCGCGCTCATTGGCAGCAAATAAGTATCAGTGCCTGTGAACAAAGTGGGCGAGTTATGCCACCGCAAATTTGCCCGCCCCTGTCTCTGAATAATTGGCTGGAGGAAGTGTCTTGCCAGTACAAATTTCTGCTGGATCAGGAGCAGCAGGGAGTCATTGAAGACATAAAAAACCCTCAATCTGTTGCCTTGTTGATTGGCCCGGAAGGAGGTATTTCAGACAATGAAAAAGCCCTTGCCATAAGCAAGGGCTTTTACGGTTTAAGCCTGGGTCCGAGGACTCTCAGGACAGAGACAGCACCAGTTGCGGCGCTAAGCCTGTTTCAATTCCTCTGGGGGCGCTAATTAAGTCCTCTTTTAAAAAGGAAGACTCTAAATTGCATCGGCTCCAGATTCACCGGTACGAATCCTGATTACTTGCTCCAAAGTATGAACAAAAATTTTGCCATCACCAATTTTTCCTGTGTTAGCTGCCTTGCTCAAAACTTCAATGACCTGGTCGACCATTGAATCATCAATAGCAATTTCCAGGCGTACTTTAGGCAGGAAATCGACAACATATTCTGCACCTCGATAGAGTTCTGTATGCCCTTTCTGACGTCCAAAACCCTTAACCTCGGTCACTGTTATCCCCTGCACGCCTACACCGGACAAAGCTTCTCTCACATCATCAAGTTTGAACGGTTTTATAACAGCAGTGATCATTTTCATATTTATTATCCTCGCACAATGCTTGAAGCCAGGCTAATCTGCCTTTGCATTGCACGAGTATAAGCTAGTTAAGTTAAAAAAACGATTCCCCGTACTGCTCACCTGAATTAAACTTTCTCAACCCAACAATAGGTAATTACTATGCTAAACAATGAGTTCCTAAACGATCTGAGTAACAGGATTTCCAAGCTGATTCCTATGGCTACCAGTGTCAGGGAAGATGTCGAGGGCAGTATTCATGAGGTCCTGCAAAGTGCTTTTTCGCAACTAAATTTAATCACCCGGGAAGAGTTCGATGCTCAGCTTAAGGTGCTTGAAAGAGCAGAAAATACCATTGCAGCACTGGAAGTAAAAATTACTGCCCTGGAGGAAGGCCAGGAAATGATGCCCCGCTCTGCTGTGGAAAACGAAAAGCAATAGCCTCCATCAGGTGACTCCTGCCAATGTCTGTGGCGTCATCCAGGTCTGCAATTGTTCGCGCCATTTTCAGAATTCTGAAAAAAGCCCTGGTAGATAATTTAAATTGTTGCATGGCCTGTTTCAGTCGCTGCTCATCCTCTGAAGATAATTTGCAGTGTTTACGCATTTCAGCCTGACTTAAAAAGGCATTATTTTTTCCTGCCCGGGCAAATTGCCGTGCACTCGCCTGCGTTACTCTGGCTCGGATTTCTTCACTGTTTTCACTATTTTTTTGATTGCCTTTCAGTAAGCGCTCCCGGTCATAGTCACTCAAGCTTGAAACATTTACGTGCATATCAATCCGATCCAATAGCGGTCCGGAGACCCTTGCCTGATATTGCCTTACCTTTTCTGTGCTGCAACGGCAGCGGCCTTCCGTGTCGCCAAGATAGCCACACGGACATGGATTCATTGCAGCAATTAACTGAAACCTGGCCGGTAGCCTTACCTGATAACTGGCACGGGAAATAGAAATATAGCCTGATTCCAGTGGCTCTCTCAGGACTTCCAGTACCTTCGGGCTGAATTCAGGGAGTTCATCAAAAAAAAGAACCCCATTATGCGCCAGGGTTATTTCCCCCACTTTCAAGGTGCTTCCTCCTCCCACCAGGGCGACTGCTGAGGCGGTATGATGAGGAGCCCTGAAAGGTGGAACACGCCAGTATTCAGGTTTAAATGCCTTGGCGGCGATGGAGCGCAATGCTGCAACGGCCAGAGCGCCAGATTCATCCATAGGTGGCAAGATGGTACAAATTCTACTTGCCAGCATGGTTTTGCCTGCTCCCGGAGGACCCAGCATCAGCAAATTATGATTCCCTGCAGCGGCCACAGTTAACGCGCGACGAGCCGCCGATTACCCGATGACATCGCTCATGTCTTCATTGAAATACGGCTCACGCAAGGTGGTAGATGTTGGCCTTGCCAGCTCGCTGGCATGATTCAGAAGGCTTAATACATCCAACAAATGCGGAGCAACAAGGGTTTTTCCCTTGCTAAGCAAGCCGGCTTCTTTTTCATTATCCTGGGGAATAATTACTTCATGCCCTGCATTCTGGGCCGCCATTATTCCCGGTAGCACCGCTGTAATTGCCCTCACTTCACCTGATAAAGCCAGCTCTCCAAGAAATTCGATGTCCTGCAAGCTCTCTGTAGGTAGCTGGCCGGAAGCCGCCAGAATCCCGATAGC
>Ga0233432_10000461_pt1 | contig 39168 bp, 30 predicted proteins | sample SI_122_August201_6_FD_179870 | JGI IMG/M metagenome (GOLD analysis project Ga0233432, IMG submission 179870) | Seawater microbial communities from Saanich Inlet, British Columbia, Canada - SI_122_August2016_10_MG | ecosystem: Environmental > Aquatic > Marine > Inlet | place: Canada: British... | reverse complement strand
GACACGAGCAGGCTCTCCAATATCGAGTTCAGTAGGGCGACCGGTTTGGATCGCACAAAAATTGCATGAGCGTGTACAGATATTGCCCAGAATCATAACCGTCGCGGTGCCGCGAGACCAACATTCGCCCATATTCGGGCACTGCGCGCTTTGGCAAACGGTGTGCAGCTTATTGTCGTCTACCATCTTGCGCACGGCTCCGTAGCCTTGACCGCTAGGGAGTTTGGCTCGAAGCCAATCTGGCTTTCGTGATTTCATGAGGCCAACCTTTTCAATCCTCCTAAAAACTCAACTCCCAAATCGCCCAAGAGTAATTTCTCGCCAAGCGCCCTAAAAGCTTCTTAAATAAAGTAGTTTCGGAGGTCTAAGATCATACATTGTGGGAGCTGGTTTTAATTTCGGAGCATTTTACTGGCGAAAGGCTTTGATCTTTTGATCTCAAATCGCCTTAACCTTCTGGTTTTCAGACATGAGCTCGAATCTATCCGATATCTCACATGACCAGTTGGCGGTACGCCGGCAGAAACTTGACGACATGCGCTCAAATGGCGTGGACCCGTTTCGCTCGTCTTTTTCTCCAACACACACGGCCTTGAGCGCTGTCGCAGCCTATGTCGCAGGCGCAGAACCTGAGGACCAGCCTACCGTCAGCGTGGCAGGCCGTCTGAAGTTCATTCGCAAGATGGGCAAGGCTCAATTTGTGAAAATCCAGGACCAGTGCGGTATTATCCAATCTTACGTTCGGATCGATTCTCTTGGCGAAGAGGCTTATGCGGCTTTCAAGAAACTCGACACGGGAGACATCATTGGAATCGAAGGACCGCTCTTCGTTACGAAGACTGGAGAAGTGACAGTCCGTGCAGTCCGGTACGAATTGGTTTCAAAGGCATTGCGTCCTTTACCGGAAAAGTTCCAGGGCCTGAAGGACCAAGAGCAGAGGATTCGTCAGCGCCACCTGGATCTTATAATGAATCTCGATTCGCGAGAACGCTTCTTTAACCGAAGTAAGATCATCAGCGGAATTCGTCGTTTTCTCGAAGAGAGAGATTATCTCGAGGTCGAAACGCCCGTTTTTCAGAATATTGCTGGGGGAGCGGCGGCTCGTCCGTTCTTGACGAAGCATAACGCGCTCGATCGCGAATTCGTTCTGCGCATTTCATTGGAGCTCTATCTGAAACGCCTCCTGGTTGGTGGATTCGATCGGGTTTTCGAAATCGGACGGAATTTTCGCAATGAAGGCATTTCGCGTCGCCATAATCCGGAGTTCACAATGCTCGAGCTGTACGAGGCGTATTCCGACTATCGTGGAATGATGGAATTGATCAAAAGTCTCATCCGCTATCTCATAAAGGACGTACTCGGCAAGACTGAGATCACGATGCCCAATGGCGAGGTTATCGATTTCTTGGGAGAATGGAAGGAAGTGAAATACAAGGATCTCGTTTGCGAAAAAGTCGAAGATCCGAATTGGTTCGAATTGCCTAAGGAAGCGAAGCTCGCGAAAGTGAAGGAATTTGGACTCGATGCGCAGCCAGATTGGGAGGACTACGAAGTTTCCAACGAGGTTTTCGGGAAGTTGATCGAGCCCAATTTGATTCAGCCGACATTCGTGACTCATTTGCCCAAGGAACTATGTCCGCTGGCTAAAATAACGGTGGATGATTCGAGCACGATTGACGTTTTCGAATTATGCATTGGCGGGATGGAAATCGCCCCCGCGTATTCGGAACAAAACGATCCTGATATGCAGCGCGAGATGTTCGAAAAGCAGGCTGGAGAAGAGACTCAGAATATCGACGAAGACTTCCTGGAAACCCTAGAATACGGGATGCCGCCAGCAGGTGGCTTAGGAATGGGAATCGACCGTATAGTTATGTTGCTCACCGAAGCTGATACGATAAGAGACGTCATTCTTTATCCGCAATTGCGGTCTTAATCGACGAAGCAGCAGACCTCCCTGGCTTGAATACGATTTCTCAATCCAAAATTCTTAGCTCAAGCTGATGCCCTGGTATTTACACATCGCTTTACGGCATCTTTTCCCACAGGGGAAACGATTTCCGTTCTTTACGTTGATGTCGGTTACGGGGGTCTCGCTAGGCGTGGCGTTGTTGATTATCGTAATTAGCGTGTTCAACGGATTCGGTCATGAAATCCGTACGAAAATTGCGGATACATACGGAGATGCTCGAATAACCAATGGAGGGATTATCTACGACCCTGACTCGCTGGTGAATTTCGTCGAGGCGCACGAAGGTGTGGCTCGAACAACGCCCTATGCGAACGGAGTCGTGATGCTGCTTTTTCGGAATCAACCGTTATATCCTATCATCGAAGGCGTCGATATGCGCTCCGATGAGGAATTAGAGAAACTCGCTTCATACATGACGCTTGGCGAGATTGATGACTTCGACGACGATTCGATTTTGCTGAGCTCCGGATTCGCCTCTCAGATGGGATTGATTCCTGGAGACGAGGTCGATTTGTACACCCCGCTTATGGGGCTCAAATTAAAGCAAAGCGGAGGCGATGAAGTCTTGTTGCCACGATTGCTGAGAGTGGCGGGTATTTATCAAACTGGGTGGCAACGGGCGGATGAGAATACAATAATCGGTTCTTTGCGCTTGATGCAGGATTTATATGATTTGGGTGACGGAGCCCATGGCATACGCGTTCAGTTCGCCGATGGCCTTGATCCGGAAGCTGAGGCGTTCGCACTCACGCAATCCCTGGGCAGGCCTTACTATGCGAGGACTTGGATGGATTCTCAATCAGAGTTTTTGTCTGTTTTAGAATTCGAAAAGCGGATGATGTTTTTCCTCTTGTTCTTCATTGTAATAGTATCCGCTTTTTCGATCACATCATCGCTATTGATCTCGGTGATTCGAAAAACGCGCGAAATAGGGTTGTATCGATCTATGGGTGCAACCTCGCGGCAGGTCTCCGCGTGCTTTTGTTTTCAAGGGTTATTGATTGGCGTGACAGGTACCATTCTCGGTTTTGCTCTTGGTTTTCTGGTCTTGGCGTTTCGGACTCAAATAACGCAGGCGATTTCGAGCATCATGGGCGTGAGCAGCTCGATGAAGGAAATCTATGCGTTTTCCTATTTACCCGTGCACATCGTGCCATTCGATTTGGTCGTCATATCGACACTATCGATGCTGGTCGCAGTGTTGGCCGGTTTAATCCCCGCGATTAGAGCGGGTAAGCTAAAACCCGTGGAGGCCTTGCGCAGTGAGTGAATTCATATTGGAAGCACGATCGGTTCAACGGTCGTTCGAAAGTGGCGAGAAACATATCGAAGTTCTGAGGGGCGTCGACTTTCAGCTGAAGTCAGGGCAGAGTGCTAGTATCCAAGGAGAATCGGGATCGGGTAAATCGACTTTGTTGAATCTGCTGGCCGGCCTGGACCTTCCCGATGGTGGCGATGTTTTATGGGAAGGGCAGTCTATCGCCGGCCGATCAGGAGATGCATTATCAATCTTGCGCGGGTCGCAAATTGGAATGGTATTTCAGTCCTACTATTTGGTTCCTGAATTGAGGGCTTTGGACAATGTAATGCTTGGCGGTCGAATATCGGGTCGAATTGAAAAGCTCGAGAAACGTTCGGTCGAATTGTTGGAGCGAGTTGGACTCGGCGATCGCATGAAGAGCTTGCCGTCGACCTTGTCAGGGGGAGAACGCCAACGCGTCGCGATTGCCAGAGCGATGATTTCGAATCCGCGAATTCTATTGGCAGACGAGCCGACGGGAAATTTGGACGAGACGACGGGAGACTCTATTATGAACATGCTTCAACTCATGTGCCGCGAAGATTCCGTGGCTTTGGTTTTAGTGACTCACAACACGACCTATGCGTCACGTATGGATGATTCTTGGCTTTTAAAGCAGGGTATTCTCGAGCTGAGCTAACGGGTTGTGTAATTGGAGACGTTCAGGAAAATACCTATAATCGATATGAAGGAAGAATTACTAAAGTGCGGCGTAGCAGGGGTGGGATATCTAGGACAGCACCATGCCCGAATCTATAACGAGCTGGAAGGCACCCGGTTAGCGGCGATTTTAGAAAGCGATCCGGTACGAGCTAAGGAAATTGGCGATCGTTTTGGCTGCCCTATTGTTTCGACGCTGGACGAGCTGGCTGATGCCTGTGACGCAGTGAGTGTGGTCGTCCCAACCGACAAGCATCACAAAGTATCGATACCGCTCCTAGAGGCTGGTTGCAATTTGTTGATAGAGAAGCCAATTTGCGCGAGCATTGACGAAGCAACGGAAATACTCGCGGCGGCAAACAAAGCGAACGCATTGGTCCAAGTAGGACATATCGAACACTTCAATCCAGTAATGAGCTATCTGGAAGAAGTCGTAAATAAGCCGAAGTACATTACGGCCGAACGCCTAGCCCCGTTTCAGTCAAGAGGAACCGAAGTTGGCGTTGTACTGGATTTGATGATACACGATATCGGAGTGGTCCTGCAATTAGTTGGCTCCGAGCCAGTCGATGTCCGCAGCGTGGGAGTGAGTGTTCTTTCGAAAACGGAAGACATCGCTAATGCCCGTATTGAATTCGCCAATGGATGCGTAGCGAACTTGAATGTCAGTCGCGTAAGCTCGAAAAAAGTTCGCGAAATACGCGTTTTTCAATCCTCGGGATACCTTTCGTTGGATTTTATGAATCAAGCGGGACATCATGTCAATGTCACGCCTGCAGGCTTGGATAAACAAGAAGTTCCGATTGAAAAGGGAGAGCCTTTGAAATTAGAATTGGCCTCCTTCGTGGAAAGCGTACGCAATCGTCGTGATCCGAAAGTAGGAGGCGAGCTGGGTAAGACCGCTTTGGATTTAGCGATTCAAATAACGGACCAGATTCGCTCTACAATGGATTGATCATTTTTGGCGAAAGATTGAAATTAACAATTGTCACGCAATGTCATCGAACGAATTAGTACGAGCGAATTTCCCTTTGCCAGCGCCTTCGGCTGGCGGTGTAGATGTATTGATAATCGCTGGCGAGCATTCGGGAGACGAGCAAGCGGCTCGGATGGTTAAAGCAGCTTTAGCTCGAAAACCAGGTTTGAAGATTGTCGCTATGGGCGGGCAAAACTTGCAGAATGCAGGGGCTGAGCTCGTGTGCGATATGATGCCCTATGCGATAGTCGGTATCTTCGAGGTTCTGAAGCACTACAGCGCATTTAAGGAATTGAGAGACGGAATCATTGAGTGGATACTCAAGCATCAGCCGAAGGCAGTTTGTTTCGTCGACTATCCGGGATTGAACCTTAGACTGGCTAAAATCTTGGATGAACGAAAAGCGACCCAAAAATCGGGTGGACCGATTCGACTGCTTTTCTACATCAGTCCGCAAGTCTGGGTTTGGAAAGCGAAACGTCGCTTTAAAATGGCTGAATATTTGGATACGCTCGGGGTTATTTTTCCGTTTGAAGTAAAGTCCTTCGAAGACACTACCCTCGAAACGAAATTCGTAGGGCATCCATTTTTGTCTGAAGACTATGAGCTTCCAACTCGATACGATCCGAATGGTCCGGTATTGCTATTGCCGGGTAGTCGATCGGGCGCGATATCGAGAATCGCTCCGATAATGTTCGATTCTATTCAAGAATTGTTGAGCGAAAGAAAAACGCTGCAAGCGAAATGTATTTTTGCGAGTCAATCGCTTAAAGATTTGCTGGAATCTATTCTCGAGGGTTATGGCGATCTGAGGGATCGCGTCGAGTTAGTCTCCAATGAGTTACCAGTTAAAGCTAGCTGCGTATTGACGAGTTCCGGGACAATGTCACTGAACTGCGCCTTGGCTGGTATCCCTGGCGCAATCGTTTACCGGGTACATCCAGTCACTTATTTTTATGGCCGAATGGTTATGAAAATTCCTTATATCGGGATCGCCAACTTGTTATTGGACCGTTCGTTTTATCCGGAATTTATTCAAGGAGCCGCCCGACCCGAGGTCCTCGTCCGTGAAATGATCGATTGTATCGAAAACCCGGAGCGTATCGAACGGGTCCGTAAAGAAAGCGGAGAGCTACGCGCAATATTGGATAAACCGGCTGGCGGGGGAGTGGGCAGCTGGTTAGTCGAGAATATTGGAACATAGCGAATTTCATCGCGAATCGGCACCAGCGCCGGCCCTGCTTAATGGAATCTATCAATTGCTTTGCCCGCCTTGCAATTCAGGACCGTCGCTAAACGTTTTTAGCGAGAAGCGTTTCAACTTGGCTTCGAATAACTTCGTGGCCCACCAGGCCAGTGTAGCGCTGTTGGACCTTTCCTTCTTTGCCAAGAACGACGATTGTCGGAATATAACGTACGGGCCCGAAAGCTTCGTCCAGGCTTTCGTTGTTGCGAGCGATTGAATAGTTGATCCCGTAGGATTCGACAAAGGTATCGATGCTTTTGGAATTCTCGTCTAGTGAAACGCCAATGATGGCAAGGTCACTGTTTTGGTATTCTTTGCGAAGCGCGACTAACGACGGAATTTCCTCTCTACAAGGGGCACACCAACTGGCCCAGTATACGAGGACGCAAACTTTGCCCTTCGTATTGAGGCTGCTAAGTTCTTCTCCTTGGAGACTTACAAGTTGCCAGGGTGCGGCTTCGGTTTCGCCTATGATCGATGTGCTAGCACCGGACCGACCTGTCTCGTCTTTACCTACGAAGACCCAATCGCTAGCAATACACATGGGGCATTGATTCGAGCCCATGCTTATTCCGATATAGGCAGCTATCGCAGTAATAAGAATGAGTGTTGACCAATGGCGTTTGATGAAATCCATGATAGGAGAGTTTAATTGTTCCACAGGTCTTAACGAATACTGACCTCGTCTGATTTCAGCTTCGAGGCGCTCGTTATCGGGAGCCTACGAGACGTTAACGCCGCCTTAAGCTATCGACCGAAACTCGAGCTCGTTTATGGGTATTGAAAACGGTCCAAGAGTTTGCCGTAAAGCGGCGCGAAATTCTCTTTTCGAGACCAGCCTTGCTCGCCGTTCGGCAACTCGACTTTGACCCAGCCAGGGAATTGCTTACTTACGAGACAGATAGAGCCTTCGGGAAGCGAAGATTCTATTTGCTCAACTTCCAGATCAGTCGGAACGCTCCTCAATGTACTTTCGATAATCGCGACAACTGCATCGGGATTAGCGAGGAGTCCATATTCTCGACGAGCCCAATCGGCTCCGAAAACGGATGCCACGGAAACTAGACCTGTGACAGCTAAGGCGAATTGAAGACGTTTGAGGCGATAAATACAGGCGAAGGCAACCCAGACTGAGAATGCGACACCGGCAATAATCATCGCGATGTACGAAGCTCGTTCCCATTGTGCCGGAGTGAGTAGTGCGATATAGGCCATGATTCCATCTCCTTTAACCAACCGACCAAGAACCGGATAGTAGGCACCGCTTTTGCTTAGGGCTACTTTGAGATCCCAATTCAATTCGGGCGATTTCGTATTGAGGAGAAATGCCGAGGTCCAAAAGGCAACAGCTTCGCCCCATTGTTCTTGTTGGGCAACCGCGAGTCCGAGATTGTGACGTATAGCCCAATTGTAGGGTTCCTTTTCCAGATCGGCTTTCCATGAAGCTTCGGCTTTCTCAAAAGCAGCTCCGTTGTAATAACCAAGCCCATCGTCACTGAATCCATCGGAGAAGGAAAAGAGGAGAAAACCAAAGGCTAAAACGGCAAACCAAGCCTTCGACGAGAAAAGGCGATTGATCGAAACTCCCGGCTTGCGTTGAGATCGCATAGCTTCCCTGAGGTCTGACTGCCAGTCCTTGAACGAGGGCGGACGTTTGCCGAAAAGAATGCGGTCGGAACCTTGCCAAAGGGTTTTCCACCGTTCCGCTTGGGCGGGATCGGCTTTGTGTGAGACGGCGTTCTGAATATCTTCGGAGGAAGGTTCTTCAGTTTCGATTCCCCAGAATCGTTTTGCGGCATCTCTCCAGGAAAGCTGAGCAGCCCGAGCTTGCGGTTCCGTATCGTCCAGGAGCAGCGAAGTCGCTTTGAGCTCTTTGAATGCCTGTCGTCGCGCTTTGTTCGGGTCGAAGATAATCGAGCGGATCAGAGCAATTAATACCCACAGCATCGCAGGAGCTGCGAAAGATAATGTCAAATAGCGTAGTTTGATGCCACCCTGAGGAATGCCCGAAGCTGCGACTGCAGCGCTGGGAGCGCTCAGCATTTCGATCGGCTTCGAAAGCAAGTTGACCCCGATTGGATCTAGTTCGAAATCGAGCTGAGTCCCTGAAGCGACTGACTGCTCGTCCGAATTGCCGAGAACGGGTTGAGGAATATTCGGCTGGGAAACGTCCACGAGCGGATTGACAACGATGGTTCTTTCCGGAACGTTGATTGTTTCGTATTGATCGGTTTTCGGATTGAAGTAGCTGAATTCGACTGGACCGAATTTGAAGTCGCCGCCTTCTGTCGGGATGAGAACGATATCTTCCGTCAGACTGCCTTCGAATGGTGATTCCTCGGAGATTTCTTTGTTCACATCAGGCTGAATCGAGCGGAAGCTAGCAGAAACATTTCGCGGATTGATCCCGATACCCTGAGGCCAATTTCCCGTTCCGTTAAGCGTTAGAGTCCACGTAACGGGTTCGCCGACCTGAACGATTTCCGGAACGATTGTCGACTCGAAGTCGAACTGACCAACGGCTCCCTTAAACGCTGGTGGCGCTCCGGTGGGGAGTGGCTTTATATCGAGCTGAAGCGTATCGGAGGCGATGTTGTAATTGTCGACGACTGGATCATCGAAGATGAATGACTTTCTTCGCCCTACAATCATGGATACGGTCTGGTTGACTTTTGGCAATTTGATCGAGCCATTTCTCGTCGCCATCGCAGGCGTCTCGAAGAGAATCGCTGCGTAATTGTGGTTTCTGAATTTGAAGGTGGTCGAGCGGTGACTCTCGAATCCTTGCGTAACCACACCGACAGGATTCCACTGTGGTGGAGAAATGTCGTTCAAATTGTTTTGATAGTCTTGGCGAACCCCTAGCACGTAGCGCAAATTGAAGATCTGACCTTCGTAAATAGATTCTTCAGTAGCGCTGAGTTCGCTCTTAAAGATATCCTCGGGTTTCATGCCTGTATTTCCAACGGTCGCTTCGACAACTTCGAAATTCGCTTCGGCAACTGTAATGTCGCCTTTGTCGGTTTTGACCGTAAAAGCTGGTATTTTCACCGTGGATTTCGAAGTGGGTGACGCCTGGAATTCCAGTATTAATTTTTGAACTACACGAGAATTGAAGATATTCATCGAGCTGCTTTGTCCAATCTTGGAGAAATCAGCTTCGGCGATCTGCGGCAAGCTTACGGCGCCATCCGGCGAGCACCCTTCGAAATGCAACTGGAGACGGTTTGCCTTGCCTTGCTGTAAAGTGCCTGAAGCAGGGGACCAATAGACTTGTTGAGCCCAGGATACGGGAGCGGTCCAAAGAAAACCGAATCCGATGAGGGCGATGATTTTGATTATCGAAGCTCGTTTCATTACCAATCCTTTTGAAGCGGTTGCGCTTGGGGAGCATTTTCGTCGCGTTCCGCTTGCTGGAGTAACATATGCAGGGCTCCCGGTTTATCTTGCTGCTTAATTTGCTCTAGTTGTTGAAGAGTCATCGCTTGTTTGGCGGATCTTATCGGCTGTTCGCTTTGCGTGCCGCCAACTTGATTCTGTTCTTCTTTGGGCTCCGGGCGTTGCTTGTCCAGCTCAGGAGCTTCTTCCGGATCCTCCATGTCTCCGAGTGTTTGATTCGTTTGAGGCTCTTGATTTTCGGAGTCTTCATCCTGTTCGCCGGAATTCTGTTTCTTTTGGTCACCGCTTGGATCTTGTTCGTTTTTCGACTCTCTTTCGTTCTCTTCCTGCTGCTCCTGGTTTTGGTCTTCAGGGTCTTGATTTTCGCTCTGCTCAGAATCTTGGTCACCTGAGTCGCCTTGGGAATCGTCGTTCTCCGACTCCTCTTGGTTTTCTGGATCTTCTTGATCCTCAGAGTTTTGATCGTCCTGTTGTTGCTGTTCGTCTTCTGGCGGTTTCTCCAAAAGCTTTTCCAACTCGCTTCGCAGCGTGTCCCAATCGGCGAGCGTCGGGTCCAACGATTGACCAGCGTTTACCAAGTGAATGCCATCCCAAATCGATGGATCGGGAAGGCGTTGTCTTTGTTGCATGGCTGCTTGACCAAGTTGTAGGGTTAATTGAGCCAAATGCTGGAAGTCCCTAGCCTCGTGAGTCTCTTTTTCTGCGATGGCTCCAATGATTTCGCCAAGCTTAGGTCCCGTTTCTTGGGGGGCATCTTTCGGCACAGCAAATTGCGTTTGAGCGGAAAGAGGGAAGGAGAGAAAGAGCGATAGAGGTATGGAGAGACGTAGAGTTCGGTAGATGTTCGAATTCATTTTGCGTGTTCCTTTCTCGGTTGAATGATTCTCGGTTTTGGGGTGAAGGGAAATTCTCGATAAAGTGAAATAAGTATCAGCAGCAATCCTGGAGCGAGGAAGATCTGATAGCGCTCGATGTGAATAGATTGAGAAGTCGACCCAGTTTTCCCGGTTTTGCCGCGTTTAACGGTCTCTTCGATCAGGGACGCTAGCTCGACCCAAACATTGGCCTGTTTGTACACGCCACCAGTCTTGTCAGCTAATGACTGGAGAGTATTGGCTTCAAGCTTGGTCAAGACGACTGCTCCATTCGTATTTTTGTGATAACCGCCTTCCCCATCGGGAATCAGTCCGCCTTCGCGGGTTCCGAATCCGAGGCAGATCGCTTTAACGTTTTGCTCGTTTAGCTCTTCCGTATAGGATTTCCAATTATCATCTAGGCTTTCGCCGTCGCTGATCACGATAAGGAATCGATCGGCCTGTCCGTCGGATTGACGAAAGGAATCGAGCGAGGTTTCCAGCATCGCCTCGTAATTGGTACCGCCTTGAGGAATAAAGGTAGGATTCAAGTCTTTGAGGAATCCTCGAAGAATTTGGTAATCCGGACTCATTGGACTTTGCAGGAAAGCTGTACCGGCAAAAACGACGAGACCGACGCTCTCGCCTTGGAGATTGTCGAGAAGGCTCTCGACTACCAATTTCGCACGCTCGAGCCGGTTGGGCTTAATATCTTGAGCGAGCATGCTTTTGGATAAATCCATAGCGATAATGACTTCGCGAGAACGCTTGAACACTTCTTTATGAACCTCTCCCCAACGCGGACGAGCCAGGGCTATGATAACGAAAATGAGGCCGATAAGAAAAAGCCATTTAGAGGGCTGAGAAAGGTGGGACCCAATTTCGGAGACGCCGGCAAAGGTCGCTTGGACGCGTTTGGCTTTGACTCGTTTTCCCATTGAACGAATTCGATTTCTGAATACAAGCGTTGCCAAGATCCCAATGACCGGAATCCCCAAAGCGATCAAGTAAAGCTCTTCTCCGAAACTCATGAAAGCGTTTCCTTTCGATTAAGGGCTCCAATGCCGAGAGAAAGGAACAGCATAGCGCCAGCAGCGATTGAAGAGTAGGGGAAGAGCTCCGTGGTTATGCTATACTGGTGAGATTCGAATTCGATTTTGCTTTGTTCGTCGATCGAATCGAAGGCATTTTGAATGGTATCCGTATTGTCGGCTCGGTGAAACTCGCCACCCGTGACACGCGCCATCTCTTTCAAGGTAGGCTCGTCCGTACCCGATGGAACCTGGACGGACCCAATCCGTTCGCCTTTGGCATTCATGCGCGGCGCAATAACCATCCCGTCCCGACCAGCTCCAATCGTGTAGATAGGAATGCCATAATCGGCTGAGAGTTCCGCCGCAGCGATTGGCTCGATGGCCCCTGCTGTTTGAGCGCCATCTGTTAAGAGAATCGCAAAGGCGCCTTCTCGTTCGCCGCTACGCTTCTTAGCGCCTTCTTGCAGACGGGAAATAGCCACTCCTATGGCGTCGCCGATTGCCGTGCCGTCTTCGATAAGACCGATGCCTAGACGATTGGTTTGGCTGGAAAGCCATTTATGGTCGAACGTAAGCGGAGCGACAGTGTATGCTTGGCCAGCAAAAGCGACAAGACCGATCCGGTCGTTTTCGCGTTTTTCGATAAATGCGCTCAGAACGGGTTTAACTGCTTGGAGGCGGTTGATTCGTTTAAATCCGTCTTTGTAATCCTCATACAACATCGAACTGGAAAGGTCTAAGACCAGCATAATGTCGTAGCCTTTGCTTTTCGTTTGGCGTTCAAAATCGAGCGCTTGAGGACGAGCGAGCGAGACGATAATCAATGCTGCCCCAACGAAAGCGAAAAATGACGACAGTTTGGATCCATTCCGAAAGGCGCTTCTCTGCCAGTTTCCAGCGAAAGGGAGGACGATTGCAGACGCTGCACGCCTCCCCCGCAAAACAGCAATCACCGGTAACGCTGTAAGCGCTGCGAGCCACCAAGGATCGAGTAATACAAATTGGTCCACGATTGATTTAGGCTCTTCCGAAACGGCGAGCTCGTTTTTGGAAAAGGTTCACGACGGACCCAAGCGCATCCTCTCCGGCCTGGAGAGTCAGTCGGTCCGAATCGACAGGAAAGAGATTGTTAAAGCGCGCGTCACGGTCGCTGTTCCACTTCTCGTGAGCGGCTTGTTGGGCCTGAGAGTTACTGGAAAGGTTGAAGAGTTTTCCAGATACCGGATCGTAAACGGTTTGTTCGCCGCGTTTCGGAAGTTCACGCTCCCAGGGATCTTCTATCCGAAAGCCGACGGGTTGGTAGCGTTTTTTGAATACGTTCCAAGAACTCGGTTGTTCGCGATTAGGGAAATCGCTAAGCCAGACGAAGATGCTATGACGAGGCGCAGCTCGAACGAGATACTTCCAGGGCACGTTTGTTTCTTGCGGGCCGAGGAGGTCGGGGGCAGGACGGCCAAGCAAGCTGGCTGCGGAATGCAGGACCCGACCGCGGCCAGAAGAACTTTTAGTGAATTCGTAGCCTTCGGGCGATGCGTACATAAGGGATACGCGATCGCCATTTACGGCGCTGAGTAGCATGAGTAAGCTAGCCAACTCGAGAAGAGCTTCTCGTTTTGATCGGGCACCAGAGCCGAATTGAAGCGATGGACTGTCTTCGAAAAGAAGCAGCAAGGTTACTTCACGTTCTTCGACGAACTTTTTGCGGTACGGTTCGCCAAGACGCGCGGTAACGTTCCAGTCGATGTCGCGCACGTCGTCCCCGTACTCGTATTTTACGACCTGGTCGAACTCCATGCCCTTGCCTCGAAAGGACGATTTATATTCGCCGTTAAGGACGCTTTCGACCGCATGACGAACACGCCATTCGAGTTTGCGAAGCATCGCTATCGAGGACGAAAGGTTTTCGAATGTATCCGAAATTCGGCTATTCGATGCTCTCATGTGGAAATCGATTAACGTTTACGCGTCACTTCAAACGGGAAGGCGCGTGCGATCGAGAATGATCTTCAATACATCGTCGGCAGTAATCTCCTCGGCTTCGGCCTCATAAGTCAATCCGACGCGGTGACGCATCGAATCGAGGAAAACCTCCTGCACGATTGATGGGGTTACGTGGTCATGTCCCCGTAGCCAAGCGAGGGCCCGGCTAGCTTGATAAAGACTTAGCGACGCGCGTGGCGAAGCTCCGTACGACAGGTAATACTGCTCGGAGGATTCGTCGGCAGCCATTTGGCGAGTAGCTCGAACGAGATTAAGGATGTATCCTTGGATCTTATCGGATACATGGATCTGATCGACTTCTTCTCGGATTTCGAGGAGCTCCTCGCCAGTGGATACGGGTTGGAGCTTTGGTTGCTGAGTGACCTGTCCCCAGCGGCGCATCATTTCAAATTCTTCTCCTTCGCTTGGGTAGTCGACGATGAGTTTAAAGAGAAAGCGGTCGCGTTGCGCTTCAGGGAGCGGGTAGGTGCCTTCTTGCTCGACCGGGTTTTGAGTGGCCATGACGAAGAACGGATTTGGAAGAGTTTGAGAATCGCCACCAATGGTGACCTGCTTTTCCTGCATCGCTTCGAGCAAGGCGCTCTGAACTTTCGCTGGGGCACGATTGATTTCGTCTGCCAGGAGCATGTTGGTGAACACCGGTCCATGATGCGGCACAAACTTACCATCCTTGGGTTGGAAGATCATAGTGCCGACGACATCGCTCGGCAGCAGGTCGGGCGTGAACTGGATTCGTTCGAATTGGAGTCCGATTGCCTTTCCGAGACTCCTAATTAAAAGGGTTTTAGCGAGTCCTGGCATGCCCTCAAGGAGCACATGTCCATTGGCCAGAAGAGCCACGAGCATTCGCTCGATGACAATGTCCTGTCCTATGACAGCTTTGCCGACTTCGGTTTTGATGCGTTCAGCCCAGTTGCTCATGCGCGATAATCTGATGAAAGAAGTTGTGAGTTAGGTAGTTGAATTTAACGGGTAAAGTCAGTAGCGATTGACCGTGAAATCAAGACAATGTTTCGTCGAAAATGCGGCTTTTGGCCTCCAGCGATTCGGATGGACCGCTTCTAGACCAGTCAAAGGCAATCCTGCAAAGGAACTCTTAAACCGTTTCCTTTATCTCAGCTAAGAGGGCTTTGAATTTTCCTCGGATTCCTTCAAGCATCTGATCGGGAGCAAGTCCAGCGCTGGCTCTAAGGATATTAACGTTTGTTCCGTGTTCAACGAAGCGATCTGGCCAGCCGATGCGATGAACTGCAGTTGAAAGCCCTGCGTCCGAAATGGTCTCCAAGACCGCACTACCGAAACCTCCAGAGAGAACTCCGTCCTCGAGGGTTACGACCAGTCGGTTGGACTTGGCTTGCGAGAGTAGCAACTCGCTGTCGAGCGGTTTGATGAAACGTGCATTTACGACGCCGACAGACAATCCGTCTTCGACGCGGAGGCGGTCGCTCAAATCGAGCGCATCTTGTATCATCGGTCCGAGGGCCCAGAGAACAATGTCGTTACCTTGAGAAAGGGGACGCGCTTGGCCGATTTCGAGTCGTTCTGGCTCGTCTTTGATAGCGGTCCCGAGTCCAGATCCTCGCGGGTAACGGATGAAGGCCGGGGCTTTATGCTCTAAGGCTGTATGCATCATGTCGACGAGTTCATCCTCATCCATGGGTTGCATAGCGATCGCATTGGGGACGCAGCGTGCGTAGGCGATGTCGAAAAGACCATGATGGGTCGCTCCGTCGTTAGGCGAAAGACCAGCTCGGTCCATGCAAAAAACGACCGGTAGATTCTGCAGGCAAACGTCGTGGATGATTTGGTCGAATGCGCGCTGAAGAAACGTGGAATAGATGCCCACGACTGGGCGGATTCCTTGAGTAGCAAGTCCCGCTGCGAAAAGCACGGCGTGTTCTTCGGCTATCCCAACGTCGTAGAATTGTTCGGGGACTTCGTTGGAAAGGTGGATCAAACCCGTTCCGGAAGGCATTGCTCCGGTGATCCCGACGATCGTCTTATCGGCCTTGGCGAAACGAACCATGGCTCTGCCGAAGACGTCTTGGTAGTTTTGTGGAGGGCTAACCTGGCTGGTAGACTTCGATTGGCCAGACTGTACGATGAACGGGCTTGTCCCGTGGAAACTTTCAGGTTGATCCAGGGCGGGTTTGTAGCCTTTGCCTTTTTTGGTGATGATATGAAGAATGACTGGCTCGTCGGCTTCTTTGGCAAATTCGAGATTATGTTTGAGTAGGGGCAAGTCGTGACCGTCGATAGGACCTAAGTAGCGAACACCGTATTTTTCGAATAGCGAGGAGGGCACCATGATGCTCTTCCAGCCTTTTTCGGCGCTCTTGCCGATTTTCAGAAATTGTTGCCCCCCTGGGATTTTTTGGAGAAGGGTGCCGAAATCGTGATGAAGCCGATTGTAGATCGGGTTGGTGATAAGCTCGTTGAGGTACTTCGAAATGGCGCCAACGTTTTTGGCGATCGACCACTCATTGTCGTTGAGAATGATAACGAGGCGTTTCGTGGCATTAGTAACGTTATTGAGCGCTTCCATTGTGATGCCGCAGGTAAAGGCGGCGTCGCCGCAAAGGGCTACAACGTGCTCGTCCGTTCCGAGTTGATCGCGTGCGGCTGCCATTCCAAGGGCAGCCGAAAGAGCGGTGCCTGCGTGGCCGGCCCCGAAAGCATCGTGAGGGCTTTCGTCACGGGAAAGGAATCCGCTCAATCCGCCTGTCTTTCGGATATCGTCAAATGCTGGACCAGCCCGACCTGTAAGCAACTTGTGAACGTAGCCCTGGTGCGACACGTCGAATACGAATTTGTCTTTCGGAGTATCGAAAACCAGGTGCATCGCCATTGTAAGCTCGACGACTCCCAAATTGGGACCTAGGTGGCCGCCGTTGTTAGAAGTGACATCGATCAGGCACTTACGAATCTCAGCAGCGAGATCCTGAAGTTCGTCTTCGCTCAGGGAGCGCAGATCCGACGGGTTCTCAATCTTACTGAGAATCGGATAGGACTCGTCACCGCCTCCGGCATTTAGTTGGCTCATATTCAAGGTTTGAAATTCGGAATCGGGTAAAAGAAGTGAATCGTAGTGGCTTGTCGACTAATTTGATTCGCTCAATCTTCGCTATCCGGATCGAAATCTTTGAATTGCGGATCGGAAGCATCCTTATTGCGGAGAATTTCGATTTTCATTTCCGCTTCGCTTATCTTCTTGTCGCATTGGACGAGTAATTTCGAGCCTTCTTCGTAGCGATCGACCAACGCGTCGAGCTTCAGGTCGCCGCTCTCCATTTCCTCTACGATCGCTTCGAGTTTATCTAAGCCCTCTTCGAATGAGAGGTTGTTGTCGTTTTCCGTTTTGCTCACTCAAAATTAATAGGGAAGCAGCGGGAGCTTTGACAAGATAAGGTTTCGATAAGTGCGGAAATTGAGTGCGAGGCCCTAGGCTTGATAGGGGTTCCTCTAGATTTGCAAAGAATCTGCAATTCGTTACGGGCCACGAGGAGCCGCTCAATGCTTTGATTTCGTATTGGAAAGACCGCAAAGAGTGGAAGCAGCCAGTTCGATTTTGGCCAAAATCCTCATTCGAATTAGCGAGTAGTCGATAAATAAGGCGAGAAAAGGGTGAGTCTTGGGTGCGGCATTGTCCTAGGGAAAGAGCGGGCGAGCTCATGATGCTCGATCTGCCGAATCCAATGCTCGACAGATTCGTTACCTTCGCGCCAGTGTTTTGCCAATGACCACTTTGGAACTCATTTTCGTCGTCGCCTTAGCCTTGAAAAGCGGTGCGGAGCTTTTATTGGAGAAGCTCAACCGCGGCCAAGTTCTTCAATTTTCCGAAAAAGCTCCTGAGGGGCTCAACGGAATCATGGACGACGAGACCTATACGAAATCGAACCTCTACACCTTGGCTAAGAGTCGTTTCGGATCGATAGAATTGCTATTCGATGCGGTCATTCTAGCAGTTGTGATTCTAAGCGGGTTGCTGCCCGCTCTCTTTAGCTGGTGGTCAGGCTGGCTCGGAGACAGTAATTGGGCATCGGCCCTTTTTCTCGTATTTCTCACGACCCTGATCGGGATCCCAGGGATTCCATTCGAGTATTGGAGCCAGTTCAAAATCGAAGAGCACTTTGGGTTCAATCGGAGCACGATCAAACTCTGGGTTATGGATAAAATTAAAGGGTCTTTGATCGGTTTCGCTATCGGCTTTCCATTGCTTTGGCTACTGATTAGCCTGGTTGGTTGGCTCGGGATTTGGTGGTGGGTTTATGCCTTTGCGATCATGATGGCGTTTCAGTTGTTGATGATGGTTTTGTATCCAATGTTGATTATGCCCTTGTTCAACAAGCTGTCGCCACTTGAAAACGGATCGCTCAAGGTCCGCCTTATGGCTCTGTCCGATCGGTCGGGATTCAAGGCCAAGGCGATCAATGTTATCGACGGGAGCAAGCGCTCGGGCCATTCCAATGCTTATTTTACCGGTTTTGGAAGATTTCGTCGTATCGTACTTTACGATACGCTCATCGAACAATTGAGCGAGGAAGAGCTCGAGGCCGTATTAGCTCATGAAATCGGGCACTATAAAAAGGGTCATATCCCAAAAATGATAGCAATCTCCGCGGCAATGATGTTGGTCGGGTTTTGGATCATCAATTACTTGCTTCACAGTTCTCCCTTCTTTGAAGCCTTTGGTTTCGAGGCGTTGGCGGATGGAGCGCGGGGCAATCTAGGTATTGCGATGCTACTCTTCAGTATGCTCGGCGGATTGGCGATGTTTTGGATAAGCCCGATTTTTAACAGTTTGTCACGTAAGCATGAATACGAAGCAGACGCTTTCGCTCGCGATGCGGTTAAGACCTGGGAGCCTCTAAGTCGGGCATTACGTCGTTTGAGCGAAAAGAACCTCTCCAACCTGAACCCACACCCTCTCTACAGTAATTTTCATTATTCGCACCCTACATTGCTTGAGCGCGAGAAGGCGATGCGGGAGGAATAGATCCGATGAGCGAGTCGAATATCGAAAATAGCGCAATCGAAAAGAAAGGGCTCTCGCTAACGGTCAAAGGTCTCCTTTGGGTGCTCTTGTTCTTCTCCGTGGCTTCTGTTTTCTGGCTATTGACTCCTCGGGTTGATCCTCGCATTAGCGACTTCTCGGATGCATACGCTTATGGCTTCGAAGGCTACCCGATGCCGTATGGCGATGAGCTGCATTCAATTTATCGCGGCGATGGTATTAGCGTCGAAGTCGCTGAACGATTTGGGGATTACCTGGAGCACATCGATTATTTCACCTCTGATTACGGAGGCATTGTTCAGCTCAAGCAGAACTCCGAAGGGTATGAGGCATATTTGACCTACCGAATGGAGTATTGGGACTCGCCTGAGTTTATAGAGGAAGTAGGAAATCTCGAAGAAGATCTGGAAAAATTCGTGTTGATGAAACCCGTAAGCTTGATCGTGCTAGACGAAAACGAAAATGGCGTTCATCAACGGACCTTGCGCTAGAACAGAAACTGCATGAACGAATCGAAAGGATCTTTGCCGCTCATTCGCTGTTTGGGTTGGCTTGCGGTTGTAGCATACGCGTTTTGCGTTTTGCCCCTTTCTATTGTTAAATCCGAGACGATTCGCGTTGCTTCATATAATGTCCGCAATTATCTGACGATGGATCGATTGGTCGAAGGGAAATGGCGCCCTGAATACCCGAAACCGGAGTCCGAAAAACGATTCCTGCGTGAGACGATTTTGAAGGTCCGGCCTGATATTCTCGCTCTCCAAGAGATTGGATCGAAGGAGCATTTGGAGGAATTACGTCGAGACTTGGCGAATGAGGGACTTGTCTACGCAGGCTCGGCTTGGCTGGAAGCTCATGATTCCGAACGTCACGTAGCAGCACTCTGGAACGGAGCGCTTCGAATTATGGCTCGGATGCATCGGGACTTGCCGATCAAGTATCGCGGCCAGCTTGACTACGTAAAACGAGGAATGCTGGAGCTGCACATAGCAGATGAACAGGGGGGGTGGAGTTTGTTTAATGCTCATTTAAAGAGCAAGTACACGACGGTAAAGTCCGACCCACTCTCGACCGAACGGCGAACGCTGGAAGGGAGAGCTATGAGAGACCGAATCATCGAAAGGTTTCCCGATTTGGAGAAACGCCGATATTTGATCGCGGGAGACTTGAATGACTCGCCGATTTCCGGAGCGGTTAGAGCATTGCAGAAAAAGGGAAAGCGCCTTCTATCCATTCCGATTGAATTTTCCGATGAAAGCGGAGCCCGGTGGACTCACTACTATAAGAAAGAAGATTCGTATTCGCGGATCGATTTTATGCTTCGTTCGCCTGGGTGGCGCGAATTGGAGGATCTCCAAGGAGTTATCCAGCACAGCCGCGATTATTATAAGGGTAGCGATCATAGGCTTATTTGGGTGGATCTTCCGATCGATTAAGCGAGGGAATTGCTCGTGATCAAGCCGGCCGGGGGGTCTCGCGATTTACGTGGTTGCAATCGGCAAAATCTTTAAGGAACCTTATTGGAATGAGACCCCTGACTACTGTTTTCTCCCTTGTTGTATCGATCGCACTTATGACGAATGCTTCGGCTGCCGATCGACCCAATATTCTGTTCATATTCAGCGACGACCATGCTCCTCACGCTATTGGCGCGTACAATGGCTGGTTGAAGCCGGTGAACCCTACGCCGAATATCGATAAGTTGGCTGGCGAAGGAATGCTCTTCGTCAACAGCTTTTGCACGAACTCGATTTGCGGACCAAGTCGCGCCGTTATCCAAACCGGAAAACACAGTCATAAAAATGGTTTCATGAACAACGGAAACAGTTTCGACTGGGACCAGCAGACCTTTCCGAAATTACTTCAAAAGGCTGGTTATCAGACTGCTATCTACGGTAAGTCGCACTTGAAGGGACAACCGCAGGGGTATGACGACTGGGCCGTCTTGCCGGGACAGGGACTTTACTATAATCCAGATATGATAACGCCGAAAGGCAAATTGACGATCGAAGGATACTGCACGGATATCGTTACCGACATGGCAGTCGATTTTCTCAAGGAGGATCGGGATGAGGGCAAGCCCTTCATGCTAATGGTTCAGCACAAGGCTCCGCATCGTAATTGGATGCCTGCGCTGCGTCATTTGCACCTCTACGATGACGTCGAAATTCCAGAGCCAGCTACATTGTTTGACGACTACGCGGACAATGCTCCGCCAGCCCGTCACCAGGAACTCGAGATCGATCGTCACATGCATATCAATTACGATCTTTTTCTCGATCTGACCCCAGAACTTGAGGAACTTCCAGTCTCCACGGACAAGTCGGCGTGGCGAAATATGCAACGCATGACTCCCGAGCAATTGAAAACGTGGCGAGCGGCCTATGGTCCTAAGGACAAAGCCTTCCACGAAGCGAAATTGACTGGTAAGGATCTCGTCCGCTGGAAGTATCAACGCTACGCGAAAAATTATCTTCGCAGCGTCAAGGGCGTCGACGAAAGCGTTGAGACGCTCGTCAACACACTCGAAGAGCTTGGGCTGAGCGACAACACGATCGTAATCTACTCCTCCGATCAAGGATTCTACATCGGTGACCATGGCTGGTACGACAAGCGCTGGATGTACGAAGAGTCCCTTAAAATGCCATTCATAGTCAAATGGCCAGGAGTTACAAAACCAGGATCGAAGAGCTGGAAGTTGGTGCAAAATCTCGATTATGCGGAGACGTTTCTCGAGATTGCTGGAGCTGCGATTCCTGACGACATGCAAGGGCTATCAGTTGTACCCTTGTTAAAAGGCGAAAAACCGGACGACTGGCGTAAGTCGATCTACTATCACTACTACGAGTACCCAAGCGTACATATGGTACCGCGTCACAACGGCGTTCGCAATTTTCGCTACAAGATCATGCACTTCTATGAATTCGACGAATGGGAATTCTATGACCTAAAGGAAGATCCAGATGAGTTGACCAACTTGTATTATAATTCTGAGTACGCGAATCAGATTAAGAGAATGAAGCGGGAACTCGAAAAGCTTCGTAAGCAATACGAAGACGATAGCGACATGAGGGAGAAGTCCCAAGAGTGGCAGGACAAAGTTCGCCCAATGGCTTCCAAGTAAGCGTTTAGCCAATATTAAGGGTCGCTCGAAGGGGCGACTCTTTTTTTTAACTAAACGGCGAGGCGATATGTCACGAATCGCTCGAATTTAAGCGAATGCATGATTAGGCATTTCAACAAACCAATAATTGTGGGTCGAAACTCTACTTTAAATGCCGATCAGCGAAGTCGAGGTACTGTGCCCAGTCGAAGTCGGTCACGGCGTGTCCTCCTGATCGGACATGATAGCCTATAAAGTCGCCGACTGGCGAATCGATGGGGGGTTGCATATCGACGCCGACGCCTTTCTTCCCAAACAGTTCATAAACGGGGCTGGCGGCTTTGGCGGAGAGAAACTCTCCGTTAGGATCCGCCCATTCGTCTTCGACTGCGCTAGCCACGTAGACAGGCCGAGGGGCTAATAACGCAATTAGCTCATGCTGGTCGACTGGAAGGGCTCCTTCATTTCCATTAAAGGCTTTGAAGCTAGAGTTAAACCAGTGAGGAAAACTCGTGTTGATTTGCTTAACGGTTTCTCCGAATGAGCGCCGACTGAGGGCAGCTCCGCCGCAACCGGAATTATTGGAAATGATAATGGCAAAGCGCTCGTCAGTAGCTCCCGCCCAGAGGGACGTCTTCCCGAGACGAGAGTGACCGAGCAACGCTACGCGTTCGGCGTCGATGTCGCTATCGGTTTCAAAGTAATCGACGATGCGGCTTAGAGCCCAAGACCAGGCGGTAATCGCACTCCAATTCTCGCGTTTCAATGCGTGCCCTTGAGCATCGGTTTCGTAGTAGGACCGAATTCCGTCCTTCCAGCCATTTGCGTGGTCGGGTTCGACATCCCCGTAGTAGGCTGTCGCTACCGCGTACCCGCGTTTAAGAATTGTTTCTACAGGCCAGCGGCTAGAGCCTGCACCGCGTGCGGATTCGGTTGCTCGGTGATTCGCATTCCCATTATCGTTTTTGCGCATCCAGGATTTGGATAAATCAATTCCGGGGTCGGCGTGTATGGAATGATTTCCATTGAAATTGTATCCAATAAATACCGGTGCAGGTCCGTTGGCGCTATTTGGGATGTATAGCAGTACATGGACTGCAAATGGTCGACCTCCTCCTTCGAACAAGACCGATAATTGTTTGCGTCGAGCAAGGCCGCCGAGTGCATTTTCATCTTCGGACGTAACTGTAAATTCTAGAGCCTCAGGTTTACCGGGTCGCCGTCCGTAAACGGACTGTTCGAAATGGTTGAGAATTTCGGCGCGGCGAGATTCTTTCCATTGAGAAGCGGTCGTCACGGCTGAGCCATCGTCGGCCGCTAACGGATCCGGTAGCGTGTAAGCGGGCACCTCCGATTCCTCGTAGATGAAACCTTTCTTTCGGGCATCAGCTGTGTTCATGAGCATAGGGAGAAGGGCGAAGAGCAATGCAAGGCGTGGCGAGGGCATGGGGTAACCTTGCGCCAATTGATTGGCAGTTCAAGCGTGGAAACCGAAGGAATTGCTGGGGGATTAGGCGAAACCTATTTCATCTTCGCCTCGATCATCTCAGCGACTTCAGGGAATCCGCGTTGGCGAGCGAAATACGCCGAAGTTTCACCGTCGATGTCAGCTGCGTTGGGGTCGGCATTGCTATTGAGCAGGAGTTGTACGACTCCGCTGTGACCTTCCGCAGCGGCGAACATGAGAGGAGTCCAGCTTTCGTGCGAATCAATGTCGTTGATGTTGGCTCCTCGACGCAAGAGCAGCGAAACCAAACCTACGTCCGGTCCTGTGCAGGCGAACATGAGAGCAGTCCGGTTTGTAGAGTCGCGCATATCGACACGGGCACCCGCTTCTAGTAGGCGTTCGGCGATCTCAGTGTGGGTATTGAATGCCGCTAGCATGAGAGGAGTGCGGTTGTCCGCGTCGGTGACATTCGGATCGATTCCGGATTCAAGCGCCAGTCGGATCGCTTCCACGTTACCGTTCAATGCCGAGTCCATTATGAACTCAACGGGGATCGAAGGGGCTTCTACTGAGACGGAGGTAGTTGGAGGAGCCTTTGCCGTATCAGCGACATCATTGGACTTCGGCGTTTCCGAACCTGAATCAGTGCAAGCGACGAGGCCAAAACCAAGAGTTGCGATTGAAACTGATTTAATGGCAAGGGACCTGAACGAGGAAGGAATTGAAGCGTTGCGTTGGGGGAACGTGTACATTGGACAGCAATCAGTTTAGAATTCAGGCTAAAACGCAAATGCAAATCTGAAGCGTTTTAGATACGAGAGCTGTTTAATCGGAATCTTGCTTCGAGAGTATTCAGCGAGTCTGCATTAGTAGGGCCGGCGTTTGCTCCATACCTCGATACCAAATGCTTCTCTAGCTACGCGGCGTGGCGCAAGCGCCAGCCTTACGTCAAAATTGGATAATGAAGACCTATTTTATAGCCGCTTAATTCGACTTCAGGAATTTGTCGAAGAATTCGCTCAGAATCTCTAGGCTTGGATCGAAAAATGGGTGCGAGGACCAAAAAGGATGAGGGGCGTTCTCGATGACGTGAGACTCGTGATGTATTCCAAACGTATCCAGTTTTCTAATAATCTCTGGATAGCGCTCTCCGGGGGAATCGTATTCGCCGTCCATAAATAACATCGGAGGCGTGTTTTTCGAAACATGAGTGATCGGCGAGGCTAGAGCGAAAGTCGGCTTGGCCTTCCGCCAAGTTCCACCCATGAATGTGTTTATGCGTCTGCGAGGATCTTCACTGGCGGATTCTCGCGACCTCTCCGTCGTCAAATCCATTGAACCGGCCATCACAGCGCAGGCCTGTAAAGCGGAAGGGAAATCGAGATGAGATCCGTCCTTATTTAATTTAGATGACTGACCGCTGGTTCCTAGCAATCCAGACAAATGCCCTCCGGCTGATCCGCCTACGGAGCCGATTTTGCTGGGGTCGATGCGAAACGTTTGCGCGTTGGCTCGAGCCCATCTGACGGCAGATTTACAGTCATGAATTGCGGTTGGAAATGAAGCTTCGCCGGATAAGCGATAGAATATGTTTAGCGTAACGTAGCCTTTGTCGGACAATTGCTGGGCGAGTGCAGTGTAGCTGCTTGGGTCCCCCTTGTACCAGCCGCCGCCATGAATAAACACAACTGCGGGGAAGGGTCCTTTTCCTGTTTTCGGCTGGTAGAGATCAAGCGTAAGCTCGCGATCGTCGTATTTCGCATAGACAAGGTTCTTGTATTCTCTAACGGTTTCAGGCGTTGTTGTTTCGACGCGGGCTGCTTTAACGGCTGGCGGTGCTTTGGGTGGCGCTTCCCGTTCGGCTCCATGGACTTCGATCCAATCAAGACGGGAACTGAATTTGCTGCTCTTGCCCGGTTTTTGGTCGGTAAATCCTATTTGTTCGATTTTCGCTAAACTGGGAGTTGGGACGCGTTCTTTGGCTACTGCTTTGATAATACTGAAATGTCGCCAAGTGAGATCCTGTATCCTAAATTCAAAATCGTGCCACTCTTGACCGGAATCGCTTTGCTCGCTAATAAACCAACGTTCGCCAGGAAGTTTGATCAACAAGTGTAGCGCGTGGTCGCCGCTTTGGCGGCTACGCCAGCGAACGTTTGCGTCGGGTGATGAAAGATCGACCAATTTCCCGGTTTTCCGCAGGGACAAAGCCCAGGGCATTGGGCACTGACCAGACCAAATGTAATATGGATCGTTCTCAATTTGATCATGATGCGATTTTTTGATTCCCAGCTTTCCAGGCCCATGGATCTCCATTTTTAGTTTGGAGTTCGCTACATGCTCTGGAGTAATCGGAAGTACGAAAGGAGTTTCTCTCCAGTCTTCGCGAAAATAGAGCGAGTCTTTCGCTGCGGAAGACGCTTCGAAAAGCGTTAGGGTAGCGACAATAAGAAGAATCAGTCGGGGCATCGCGGTTTTTCGAGGTTGAGTTATAGAGAGAAGTTCTGGTTGGGCGTGAGCTCGGGGGCTTCGATCGTTTTTAGCCAATCGTCCAGAAGTCGATTGAGCTCTTTACGTTTTTCAGGAAGTGATTTCGCCAAGTCTTTCATTTCTCGAGGATCGGATGAAAGATCGAATAACTCGGTGTCATTGTACTCGGGATAGTCGATCAGCTTGTAATCGCCATGATAGATAACATTACGCCAAGAGTCGCCCCAGCGTTGCGTCTTGTCGCTATAGCGAGCGTATTTCGGGAAATAGCAAAAAATGCTTCGGATCGGCAGTTTGCGAGTTCGTCCCAGCAAAAGCGATGAAAGGTCGTATCCATCGATTGGGTAATTCTTAGGACTATCGATTCCTGCGAGAGTTAGTAGCGTAGGATACAGGTCGACGCTAATGATCCGATTTGCGTCTACTGAGTTCGCGGCGATTCTATTTTGCCATTTGAAAATATAGGGAACGCGCATTCCGCCTTCGTAGACTTGACCTTTTTGACCCCGGAAATCGCCGACTAGATTTTCGTCGTAAGCCCCATTATCGGAAGCGAAGATGATGATCGTATCTTCTTCGAGATCGAGCGATTCAATCGTACCGAGCAATCGCCCGACTTGCTTATCGAGTTCCCGCGTCATGGCGGCGAGCACGGGCATCCTACGGACATGTTTACCTGCAAAATCAATCCCTTCAAGCTTCTTCTCGAAATACTTGATATCCGCTTCGTGGGCCTCCATCGGCGCGTGAACAAGAAAGTAGGGCATGTAGACGAAAAACGGTTGGTCCTTTTTTGCCGCGTTTTCGATGAACTCTATCGCACGGGTAGTTAGAACTTCTTCAATTAGGGTACCATCTGGCAAATCGATTTCCGGAATGGTTTTCGCGTTAAAGTGACCGCCATGACTCTCGATGGCATCGTCGAATCCGTATTCAGTTGGATGATCCTTTTGCGGATTGCCAATATGCCACTTTCCATAAGCGGCTGTTGCGTATCCGGCTTTTTGAAACGGTTCGCTGATGAGTATTTTATCGGTCGATACATCTTCATTAGGCGGAAGAAGAAAACGAATTTTGTCTTCTTGTCCTGTGTGTCGGTCGACTACGCGATAAACCCCTGTCCGAGGCGAATACTGGCCGGTGAGCAATGCTGCCCGAGATGGCTTGCAGGTCGGAAAGGCTGCTAGTCCATTGGTGAACTTCATACCCTCGTTCGCGAGTCGGTCGATATTCGGGGTTTCAAGATAATCAGTGCCGTAGCAGTGCAAGCCGCCGATCCCAAGGTCGTCCGCTAGAATCAGAAGCACATTTGGGCGGTCTGCAGCCTGTGAGGAAAATATACCGAGCAATACAATTAGAAGAGATGAATAGGTGGTCTTGACGAAGGAAGCGTTGGTCATGGATTGGCTATAGAGTTAGATCTATTTCGAAAGAAAAACATCACTCTGAATACTTGCGTGAATGAGCGAGCGAAAACCATAATCCTCATCGCTCAACTGATTTACGATATGGTCGATTTCGCGTCGATCGGCGAATTCTATGCTGGCTCCGGTGGCGTAAGTCAGGATTTTCTCTACGATATTCTTGGCAATTTTTTCGGGGTGCTCTAAGATCATGGTTTTAAATCCTTCTACATCGCTGAATGACTTTCCATTAGACAGGTTGTAGCTTGGATCAACTGCAGGACCGTCTTTCCATTTCCCTTTTTCGGGTAGAGCTCGATAGTGTTGGCGCCAACCTCCGGCGACATCGAAGCTTTCGAGCGCAAAGCCGGGCGGGTCGATTTTTCGATGACAGGCCATGCAGCTTTTCGTGGAGCGATGTTTATCGAGCTGGTCCCGTATCGAAACTGCACCTCGGATATCAGGCTCGACTGAGCCTACATCATCGGGAGGTGGAGAAATGGTCTCGCCGAGTATACGCTCTAACAACCAAACGCCACGGATAATGGGAGAAGTCGTTGTGCCATTTGCAGAAACTTTCAAAACACTGCCGTGGGTGATTACTCCGCCTCGATGGTGACGCGGCAATAACGGGATCTTTTGATAGCCTTTCCCCGAGAACTCATCGATACCGTAATGCTGAGCCAGGCGCTCATTAAGCATCGCGAAATCGGAATCTATAAAATTGGAGACACCTAAATCTCCATCAACCAACTCCTGCATGAATGCGTAGGTTTCTCCTAGCATGGAATGCTTTAGGATATCATCGAATTCCGGGTAGAGCTTTGTGTCAGGAGTAGTGAAATCGATTTCCTTTAGATTGAGCCAATTGTCCGAAAAATTCTTTACGAAAGCATTTGCCTTGGAGTGGTTGAGCATTCGCTCCACCTGTTTCTTTAGATTAGAAGGTCTAGACAGACGTCCTTTCTTTGCGAGCGAGAGTAATTTCTCGTCGGGCATCGTACTCCATAGAAAATAGCTCAAACGAGAAGCGATGCTGAAATCATCCAGTTTTCCAGTGTTTTCAGTGAAGTAGAGGAATCGAGGAGAACTGAGCAGGGCTCGGTATCCAGACTTCAATGCATCCTTCAAACTGTTACCTGCATTCAATCGCGATCGAGCGAATTCGATGTAGGGAGATATCTCTTTGGCGGATACGGATCTTCGAAATGCAAATACGGCGAATCGAGTCATGAGCCTTTCGAGATCGCGACTGGGCTCTTCCGAATGCAGAACGCCGCTTTCAAATCGTAAATCATCGAAAAGACGTTTTTTGAGGCCATCCTGATCAAGCCCTTTGTGAATACGTACCATTTTCAATGACTCCATTGCTACGCCTGGAATATCCATTTCAAAGACACTGCGGTCGCCAAGCAGTTTGGTTGAGATGATCCCAAGCGTATGATCGCCAGGACGCATTTCCAATTTATGGCCTGCCTGTATCCAGGCTTCCATTGTGAAATCTTGCGGCTCTTCCCGAGCTTCGAAACTGCCTACCCAGAAGAGCGAAGGCGCCGATGCTGCAGCAACGCCGCTTCGGATTTGCGTCCAAACACCGCGGCCCGGAGGTGCGTTGTGGGCTTTTGCGCGAACGGTGATCCCATACCATCCGCTTTCGTCTACTTCGGTTGGAGCCATTCTTCCTTGGTAATTTCCGCCTGTGAGAAAGGAAACTGCGTGGCCCTTGTAGAGATGAGGCCCACGACCATTTTTACGCGTTTTAGGATTCCAGGAAACTTCCTCGCCGGAAAAGGTTCGAGAATAGGGGTTACTTGGGTGCTGAGCTCGCGAGAAGGCTTCGTCTAGGGATAAGTCGATTGCTTCCAGGTATTTTTGAAGCAGGTGATGCGAAATTTGTTGGGATTCCGCGATGTTGCTAAAGCCATCTTGGGTCGGATCGTCAGGGAGGAAATCCTTAATCGGAATATCGACTCCCAACAAGTCGTGAAGCGTATTTTCATACTCAATACGATTCAAGCGACGCGAGCGAACGCGCCCAAGACTGGATTGCAACTTGGCCGACTCGTCATGCATCGTATTTTCGAAAATACTGAGAAAGTCGTAACGTTCCGCTTCTTCCGGCCAGTATTCCATCTTGGGCGGCATTTCGCGATTCGATACACGATCGTAGACCATAGACCAAAGAGCCATCGATTGCGAATCATCGGGATGAAAGCCCAGGGATTCGAGGTCCAGTCCGCCCTTTTTTTCAGTGTCGTTGTGACACTCATAGCAATTCAAGTCCAGGAACTCAACTACTGTAGAAGGAAGCGTAGCGACTTTCTCGGACGTGCTTTGAGCGCACGGAAGAAAGGCGAGAGCGACCGAAGAAATAATGAATCGGTTCATTCTGTTGAAGCGTTGGCCTATACCATCTCAAGACCGCTCATCGTACCCGTGCCCGTAGCAAAGCGATCGGTTTCGAGGCCTTGTCGTTGCAGGGCGCTGACATATAGATTCGGGAGTGGATAATTATCATCCTTATTGAACGCGAGATGCTGCCCATGACGAAATCCGCCGCCGGCAAAAAGCACTGGCATGTTTTTGTTATCATGAGCACTAGCATTACCGAGATTGGAGGTGAGTAGAACGTTGGTTTGGTTGAGCAACGTGCTGTTCGATTCATTGGTTTCCTTCAGGCCTCTTATAAAACCGCCCCAAGTCTCTACGAGTGCGTTTTCGACGATCGTCAACTGCTCGATCTTGTCCTCGTCCAAACCATGGTGACTGAGACTGTGATAACCTTCGTTGACGCCTTCGATAGGAAGCGATCCACCATTTCCATCAATGTGCAAGGTTATGAAGCGCGTAGAGTCCGTCTGCAAAGCGAGCAACATAATATCCAGCATCAGTTTTTTCCTCTGGATAATTTCGTTACTACCAGGGATATGGCGCGGCAGTTTCATCTTTACGACCGGCTTGGGCTTTTGGGCCCAATCTTCGGATGATCCTAGTCGCTTCTCGAATGCGCGTACGGATTCGAAGTACTGATCCATCTTGTCGCGATCACCTGCTCCGAGGCTCCCTTGAAGCGTCTTCGCGTCGGCTGCGACAACATCCATGATACTGCGGCCTTCCTTTAGGCGTTCGACTTGTACGGCTTGATCCTCTGGAGAATCCGCCACGAAGAGCTTGCTAAACAATTTTGCAGGAGAGGACTCAGCGGGAATCATGCTACCCGTCTCCGTATAGGAGGGGCTGTTGCTACTACTAAGATTGAGGACGAGCGAAGGGAATCGCGTGTGATGGCCCAAATGTTTGGCCATATGCTGATCAATTGAAATCGTGTTCTTGAATACAGCGCTTCGCGAGTAGGGCGCTCCGGTTAAGATACTACCTGATGCTTTATGGCCGCCAGTAACTCCCGGATGAGAAGACCCGGTGACAATGGTCATGTCGCCTAATAAGTCCTGTATCTTCGAAAGATAGAGCGAAGGCGTATAATTGAATCCGGAATCGATTGGATTTAAATTCGGCGCGTGTAATCCCAGAGCGAGACTCACGCTAACAAAACGCTTGGGAGGCAAGGATGCCGCTGATTTCGCAAAGGCAGGGGTCATCGACTCAAGCCAAGGAAGGGCCATTGCCGCGCCAGCACCTTTAAGGAAGGTTCGGCGGGATAATGATTTCGAGAAACTGAAATATACGTTTTTCATGTAATGATTTAGTGGCAGAAAAACACATCTTCTAGATGTAGAACCCCTGTTTCCCTAGCGGTAATGCGTGTACCCGTTTTCCAGATGCAGCGAAAAGCGCGTTCGTAATAGCCGGTGTCGCGGGCGCGATTGGCGGTTCTCCCAGTCCTGTAGGGGGATTATCGCTTTGCACGTAATCGACGGAAATGGACGGGGCTTGGTTGATCCGTAGCAAGTTGTAGTTGGAAAAATTGCTTTGCTCTACTGCTCCGTCTGAAAACGATATTTCCAAGAAGGCCGTGCTTAATGCGTCGATAACGCTGCCTTCGATTTGATTGTCGGCTCCGCTTCGGTTTATGATCGGACCGGAATCAGCAGTTCCGAACACGTGGTCTACCTTGAACTGTCCGGAAGCTTGGGCTGTGACTTCCGCTACATAGGCAACATAGCCGCCATGGTCGAAGTGGAAGGCAAGGCCTTGTCCCTGGTTCGGTCCCATGGATCGGCCCCAGTTTGCATTCTTGGCGGCAAGCTTGAGCGTGCCCACAGCGCGCTCGGTATCGAAATCGGTCGAGCCATGGCGCTGCTTCAGCAGATCCAAACGGAAGTCGAGTGGGTCGCGCCCGCCGGCGAAGGCGATCTCGTCCATGAAGCTTTGGAACGCGAAGCAGTAGGCCGAGTGCCCTGGAGAACGCCAGGGACCGGTTGGTACTTTGGCCTGAATAAGCGATTGGCGAAGGCGGAAATTCGGCGTGAGTCCAGCAGGGTAGTGTTTGTTCGATAGGTTGGCTCCGCTGACCGTGCGCTTGCCGCTACCAAATGTGACGAAATGGTTTTCCCAGGCAGTGAGCTTTCCAGATTTATCGATCGCAGCTTTCAGGTTGTGCCAAGCTGCGGGACGGTAGAAGTCATGCTGTATGTCGTCTTCGCGTGTCCATTGGAGCTGAACAGGGCGATTGACCTTTGTTGCGAGATAGGCGGCTTCGACCATGAAGTCAGGCGTGAGACGGCGACCGAATCCTCCGCCTAATCGCGTCATGTTAACGTGAATAGTGTCTTCGGATATTCTTAACGTACTCGCGATAAGACTGCGTCCGCTTTTGGGATTCTGCGAAGGCGCCCAGAGTTCGAGCTTGCCTGATGGGTGCTGGTAAGCCGTACAGTTTTGGGGCTCCATGTTAGCATGGGATACAAATGGGTAGTAATATTGCGATTCGATAACTTTGTGAGCCTTATCGAATGCTTTATCCACGTTTCCGTTTTCGCCTAGAGTTTCTCCGGATTGCTTGGTGAGAGCTTCAGCTTGCCGCGTGTAGTCGGCAGTTGAATCGGATTGGACTTTGTCCCAGTCAACCTGCAGTTGCTTGCGGGCCGATTGGGCTTCCCACCAGGATTCGGCAATGATAGCTACGCCCGGCATGAGGCCTTTGAGGTTATCCGTTCCCTCGACGATAAAGGCATCCACAATACCGGGAGCCTTTTTAAGCTGATCTACATTGGCGCTTCGAACTTTACCTCCGAAGCTCGGGCATTTTTGGAAGACTGCGTAGACCATCCCATCCAGTCGCGTGTCGCAACCGTATGCCAATTGCCCAGTGAAGATCTTTTTGTTGTCAACGCCTGGGATTCGCTTGCCGAGCAATTTGAATTCGGAAGGGCGGCTTTTGAGAGTTAGCTTTTCGACTGCCGGGACAGATTGCTTGGAAGCGAGGGAAGCGAGTCTGCCGTAGCTTAGCGTGCGCTTGGATTTTTCGTGAACAATCGTTCCATTTTCGGCCTTACATGAATCGATCGATACGCCCCACGTTTCAGCCGCTGCCGTGCGGAGCATGTAGGCAGCTCCTGTACCGGCGATGCGCAAATCGTTCCAGCCATCAGGAGTGCCACGACTGCCGCCTGCCGCCTGCCGACCGTAGCGATCATCGAGATTGGCTTGCTCGACGGTCACGTCCTTCCAATCGACTTCGAGGCATTCAGCAACGACCATTGGCATGGCAGTTTTAATACCCTGTCCGCCTTCGGGATTCTTGCTCACGATAGTGATCGATCCAGAGGGTTCGATTCGTATGTACAAATTGGGAGACCAGGTTGCGGCGTCGGGTCCGGATTGGGTCTGAGCGGCGTTGCTTCGATAGCTGACGCCGATCATGAAGGCTCCGGATGCGAGTGCTGAAACCTTGAGAAAGGCGCGGCGATTCAAGTTTTCATTCGGAGTTTTCATTTTGCACCTCCTCTCTTGTATCGAGCTGCGAGTTTGACCGCTTTTCGAATTCGGTGATAAGTGCCGCAGCGGCAGATGTTTCCTGAATGGGCGGCATCGATGTCAGCGTCACTTGGGTTTTGATTGCGCTCGAGGAGCGAAACAGCGGTAAGAATTTGACCTCCTTGGCAGTAGCCGCATTGCGGAACATCGATTTTATGCCAAGCTTTCTGGACTGGATGTTCACCTTCGGGGTGGAGTCCCTCGATGGTCGTTATATTCATGCCAGCTACGCTAGCCGCTGGGGTGATGCAGGCTCGCATTGGCGTTCCATCTAATAGGACGGTACAGGCTCCGCATTGGCCGATGCCGCAAGAGTATTTCGTCCCAGTCATGTTTAGTTTGTCGCGGAGCGCCCACAGCAAGGGCATGTCGGAAGAGACGTCGACTGGCCGCTCCTTTCCGTTGATCTTTAGGGTAATTTTACTCATATGCTTGATTGGGGTTTCGAGAATTTCGGGTGATTGCGGTCTGCCTCGCCTTGGCTGCGGGACGCGAATCGAATTTGAAGTACCAGTTTCGGGAAACAGTCATGAAACGAGGTAGCGGGATGCGGGATCATCCCTTGTAATTACGGCATTGAAGTCAAAAAAGGACACAGGATTTGAACAATGACCCATAACCGTTGGAATTTTGGATTAGGGACTCCGCTGCGTCAATTATTGATCATCTCAGGTGCCTAATTAACCCCTGAATCAGCATTCGGCTACGAATTCGGGCGGAGCCACTTCTCCAGCGTCTCGGAAAGCTTTTGAAGCGTTAGCGGTTTTCGCAATGATCCGTTAATACCGACCTCAAGGCAGTGCTCCTTGTCTCGGGGCGTCACATGAGCTGAAACAGCTACAATTGGCGGTTGCTTCCTGGGATCATCAAGTTGGCGCAATTTGATAGCGGTTTCGAAACCATCCATTCCTGGCATTCGGATATCGAGGAGTACAATATCGAACAATCGCGTTTTGTAGATTTCCAGAGCCTCGAAACCATCCCCCGCGCAGACGACTTCATAGCCGATGCTTTTAAGCAGCACGGCGCCAAGTTCGCGATTTACCAGTTCGTCTTCGACTAACAAGACAGAGCCTTGCCCAATCTTTAGCGAAGCGACGACTGTTTCTACCGCACTATCCTCTTCGTAGGAAATCTTCTTCAGACCAACCGGGACGCGTATCCAAAAGCTGCTTCCAACTCCCACTTTGCTCCGACAACCAATATCGCCACCTAAAGCTTGAGCGAATTTCCGCGAAATAGCCAAGCCTAAGCCCATCCCACCGTATTGCCTGCTAAGGCGGGCATCGACTTGAGTAAACGGCTTGAAGAGCTTTTTAAGATCCTCCTCCCTTATTCCTATTCCTGTATCTGAAATTTCGATATATAGGAAATTATCGCCTTGAGGCTCGGACTCGATCTTTGATTTCACGAAAATGGAGCCTTCCTTTGTAAACTTAATAGCGTTGCCTACGAAATTGAGAACGATTTGTTTGAGTCGTCCGATGTCGGTAATGATAACAGGTCGCGCATCGAATGGAGAATCGCCAGTGAAACGATGCTCATAACGAAGGTCCAATCCCTTAAGGTCAACCTGAGGCTGCATCAAATAGAGAGTGTCGCGGTAGAATTTTTGAAGATCAATATCGCTTTTCTTAATCCGAATGTCGCCGCGTTCAATACGACTGAAATCCAATATATCGTCTATAAGTCTAAGCAGAAGTTCAGCAGATTGCTTGATCACTTCAAGTTCGGGCGCGCTTTCTCCGTTCGGCTCGTTGAAGAGGAGCTTATCCACATATCCGATAATCGGATTGAGCGAATTCCTGAGTTCGTGACTCGTAGTCGCCAAAAAATCGCTTTTTGCCGCATTAGCCGCGTTCGCAGTTTCGATCGCTAGATTAAGCACTTGGTTTCTGTTGTGAAGGTCCTTTGTTCGATTTTCGACGACTTGTTCGAGATTTACATTCGCTTTAAGTAAGGTTTCTTCTCTCAACTGAATCGCCTCAAGCATGTAGTTAAAATTTTCGACAAGGGAGCCAATTTCGTCATTGGACTGCTTGACTGCCCGAAGCTTATAATCTCCCCTCTTGGCAACCAATAGGCTCATGTCAACGAGCTCTTTGATTGGCTTTACTATCAAAAGCTGAAGCCTCCAGGCCAGTAATCCAGTGATCAAAAGACCTGCGAACAGCAGGATTACGCTAATCCATATTCGTTCCCAAAATGCTGCTTCAAACGCCCGTGTGTATAGTGATATTAAGATTTTACCGACGAGCTGAGAGTCGGAGGTGATCTTTGCTCCGTAGAACAATCGGTTCTTTTCCCACTGAGCCCCGAATTCAATAGGCGCGGGGCGAGGGGACAGCGAATCGTTTCGTGAAAAATTGGCAAAGAGGATATCTTGGTTCGTGTATATACTGACGCTTGCAATATCGGGAATCGATTGAAATGTATCTACATACTGCTTAGCCGTAAGGGGGTCGTTGAATCGCAACGAGGCAACGGTATTGCTCTCGAGAATAAGGGACAGTGCTTCGAGTTCGTTCTCTTTTCGCTCAACCAGCAGATTCCAGTCGCGCATGAATATTAGCGCCAGTAGCAAGGTTAGCGTCACTAAACTCGAAGTCATCGTTATTACGATGATTTTCCGAGAAATGGGCAAGTCCTTCAGGAAAGTGCCTATCATTCTGTTAAGTGGCTTCATCCTTCTTCGATGAACTCGCTCTGCTCACCGATCACCAATCTATTGTATTCTTTGCAACGTTCCTTGATCGCGTACCATTGTTTAGTAGATCCAGAACTGGCGAATATTATATCAATGTAATACAGGCGATCAGTTTCACCTTTCTTCATTTTTAAAATCTTAATAGGTCGGCCTTTGGACTTATTGTGGGTTATACTACGAAGGTCTCTCGCTAATTCTTTGCTGCCGAAGAATCCTATGGTCATATTGGCAGTTTCCAGCTTGCCATCCCATCGGGCGAATTCAGTAAAGGCTACTAGGTAATTCGCTTTCAATCGATCTATATTAAGCGTTTGACAATATCCGACCCATCCCAAGCAGAGACCAAGGAACAAGTACATGTTAAGTTTGAGGGAAATCCTTCGCATATCGAGCTTAGAATTCCGTCTTAACCTCCAAATAAACTTCTCTCTTCATTTCCGTCCAGTAACCGAAAAAGTCTTTTAGTCGAGCTTCTTGCGTCCTCGGATCTAAAAGATTTCGCTCTACAACCGATTGACGAAAACCGTCTCTAGATTCCCACGACGAGCGAGTATCCATCTAAAAAATCGAGGGCGTGACTCATTCTGCGGACGTCGCGAAAACGTCATTCGGACGTGCTGATAAAACTACTACCGATCTTAGCGTTAGGTTTCCAGTAGAGCATAAGAAGGAACCCGATAATTGCTCCGCCGATATGGGCAAAATGCCCGATATTACCTCCGAAAAGGGAAAACCCAGTGACGCCCGAAAAGAGATCGAACACGAGCAGAGCTGGAATGATGTACTTGGCGGCGACAGGAACAGGTATGAATAAAAACGCTAATTTAGCATTAGGGAACATCATGCCAAAGGCAACTAGGATACCATAGATAGCCCCGGAAGCCCCAAGGACAGGTCCGTTGTAGTGACTATAGAATTCCTGTAGTTTTCCATCCGCTATTTGTGATCCAATTTTAGGATTGATGTATCCGGTATCGAGAAGGGCTTGAATTTCAACCGGCCTAAAACCGAGTTCCAGCAACTCTTTGTACACGCCCTTGAACTCGAAATAGTTTACTCCTATATAAATCAACCCTGCGCCGATGCCAACGATGAAGTAGAAGGCGATGAACTTGCGGGTTCCCCAAAGAGCCTCCAAAATCATACCAAAGGAGAAAAGAGCAAACATATTGAAAAACAGATGAGTTACACTTCCATGCATGAAAAGACTGCTTATGAATTGCCACATCTGAAAATGATCATTCATCGGAAAAAACAGAGCAAACCAATCGACCATGCGATTCCTCATGTTTGGGACCCAGTAGGTCACAACAAAGAAAAGTCCGTTAAGGATTAAGAGAGCTCGCGTTCCCGCTGACAGTTTTGGCATATGGGAAATCATTCTACGAATGCGGTTGGGTTCAATCCCTATTCGCGAAACGATGCTCAGACCGCGTTTAAAACCGCCTATCCTTGTTCAGCGGTTTCGTTCCATCCACTCTTGACCTTCCCCGATATCATTGGGGTTATGGATTAGCCCTCCAATTACCTATGAGCGAAAAACCCAACATCATCCTCATTAACTGCGACGATCTCGGTTATGGCGACTTAGCTTGCTACGGCTCTTCACGCAATAACACTCCCAACCTAGATAGACTCGCTGCCGAAGGAAAACGTTTTACGGATTTCTACATGGCTTCGGCGGTTTGCTCGCCCTCACGCGGGGCGATGATGACTGGCTGCTATCCGCCTCGAATTGGATTTGGCAGCTTCAATGGAAAGATCGTGCTGTTTCCTGGCGACGATATTGGTTTGAATGCGTCGGAAACCACCGTTGCTACCCAGTTGCAAAGCGCTGGTTATGCGACCAAGATTATCGGCAAGTGGCACTGCGGCGACCAACCGGAATTCTTGCCCACGCGCCACGGTTTCGACGAGTATTTCGGAATACCCTACAGCAATGACATGGGCCGGCAGTCGAATCGCCCAGATTGTCCTCCATTGCCATTGCTCCGTAACGAAACCGTAATCCAAGCCCAACCGGATCAACGCGGGATCACAGAGCGCTACACCGACGAAGCGCTTCAATTCATCAATAAGAACCAAACCCGTCCGTTTTTCCTCTACCTGGCTCACATGTACGTACACGTGCCTCTGTTCGTGCCTCAGCAGTTCCTCGAACGATCGAACAACGGAGCTTACGGTGGAGCAGTTGAATGCATCGATTGGAGTATGGGCATCCTGATGGATCAGTTAGAGCAATTGGGACTGAGCGACAATACCCTAATCGTCTTTACAAGCGACAATGGGTCTCGCGCTCGAGACGAAGGGGGCAGCAATCAGCCTTGCCGTGGCACAAAGGCAACCACTTGGGAGGGGGGGCAACGGGTTCCTTGTGTTATGCGTTGGCCCAACAAAATCGCTAGCGGCACGGTCTCCGAGGCACTCGTCACGTCGATGGACTTTTTTCCGACATTTTCTAAACTTGCCGGAGAATCGGTATCCACGGAACGGATTATTGACGGTAACGATATTAGTGGCTTGATGTTCGACGAAACCAATTCCATGGGCAATGACGTCTTTCATTACTACGCCCAGAATACACTCGAAGCGATACGAGTAGGGGACTGGAAACTACACTTCAGAAAAGGAGATACGGAGATATTCGAGCTCTATAATTTGCGCAACGACGTTAGCGAAACGACCAATTGTTATAACGAAGAAGTCGAAATCGTAGTGGCGCTTTCCGCAAAAGCAAAAGCAATACGCGAAGACATTGGCGACGAGGCGCTAGGTGTTGTCGGTCGAAACAACCGCCCAATTGGGCGTATAGAAAATGCCAAGCCGCTCACCGAATACCGAAAAGACCACCCGTATATGATAGCCATGTACGATCTTCCGGATATGCCGACGATGAGCGGGTAAGGCATATTTATGGGTAACGAGAAGGAGCGGTTCCTTCAATAGAATATGAATCGCCTTGCATATCCTCATTCCGCTTGCTCGTTGGTTTCTATTAGCCAATGTCAAATCGGTGTGCGGGCATAAACTCATCTTTTCGATTTTAGCAATGCTTGCGTGTTGCTGTTGGTCGTTCGGTGGTAATTATCTGGAGGAGATAAAGCGTAAAGCTTCCGAGGGCGATCGTGACGCTCGGTCAACGTTAGCATACCTTTACCGTTCGGGCAAAGGCGTCCCTAAAGATTTCGAGAAGGCCAAAAAATGGGAATATCAAAGCCATCAGGACTCTAGTAGCTCCAAGCGTGCCAACCCCTCTTCATATCGAAGAATTACTCCCAGAGAAATCTTGCTACCAAGCAGGCTTGAATCGAATTTAAGGGATTCGCTGCTACGAGAAGATTCAACACCGCTGTCCAATTATTACGCTTCGAATGCTTCTTTTCGTATGCCGCCGACAAGACCTGAAGAACAACTGCGTGCACCTACATCTAGGGAAAGTCCGCAAAGGCCGGCCAAGAGAACTCTCGATCGTGCAGGACGAGTCAATGATTCACGCCATAGGTACGAACGTCTTACATCGGACGTGGAAAGCTATCGCCGGTTTAAAAAAAAGCCGCAAAACCAGCTGATCAAAGGAGGTCGAATTATTATCAGTCCGATAACGTTCACTCTAAAGACATCGAAA
>Ga0233432_10000458_pt1 | contig 39389 bp, 52 predicted proteins | sample SI_122_August201_6_FD_179870 | JGI IMG/M metagenome (GOLD analysis project Ga0233432, IMG submission 179870) | Seawater microbial communities from Saanich Inlet, British Columbia, Canada - SI_122_August2016_10_MG | ecosystem: Environmental > Aquatic > Marine > Inlet | place: Canada: British... | reverse complement strand
GTCACACAGATGTCACCGTTAAGTGGGATGGCAGTCCCGCAGTCATCTTTGGGCGCAATGATGATGGTGATTTTATATTCACCGACAAGTCAGGATTTACAGCAAAAGGATATGACGGCAAAGCAAAGTCAACAGGTGATGTAGAAACAATGCTTAAAAATCGTCCTGGATATGCAAAGAATCCAGAAGGTTATGGCGTACTAATTGACAACATGAAAAGTGCATATACTGCATTTGAAAAAGCAACTCCTAAAGACTACAGAGGTTTCTTTAAAGGCGACATGCTTTATTTTGTTAAGCCATTGGCAGAAGGCGGCGACTATGTGTTTAAACCAAATATTGTTGAATATAGAGTAAAACAAGAATCAGAACTAGGTAAAAAGATTGGAGTAAGTTCAGCAGGAATAGTTATACACAGAGAAGTAAGTGCCGACGGCACTGAAGGTCCATTAAAGAACGGCGATATTTTTGAAGGCAATGAAGTACTAGTTGTTCCCCCAGTTACGGTATCAGATGCACCAAGTATAGACGATTCGAGTGTAAAAGAATTAAAAGCAATAATTAGTAAAGATGCTGCTGCAATGGATACATTGCTTGATCAGAATACTCTTACACAATTAAAACTAAAGAAACTATCAGAAGTATTTTATACTTACATGAATAGTAAAGTAGACACAGGCTTAGATAATTTAGGCGGAGACTTCTTAGATTGGGTACAAGCACGTAACCAACTAAGTGGAGCAGCAAAGAAAAAGATTGCAGAATATGTAGCAAATAATCAACAAGGTTTCAATGCACTATGGGAAGTAGTTGCAAAGATACAACAAGTAAAAGATGATGTTATTGCACAATTAGATAATCAACCAGGTGCTCCTGTTAGATCGAGTATGTCAAGCAAAGACGACTCAGTAGAAGGCGGCGAAGGATATGTACTAGCACATCCAGAAGGCGACATAAAACTTGTGCCACGTAAAACTTTTAGTAAATACAACAGAGCAGTTGAACGATAAGGAATAAACAAAATGAAAATGATTGATATAGCAGAGGGCATCTACGGCGATGATCCTAAAACAAAAATGATTGCAAACCTAGGTCGCAGACTAATGGACATGAGTGCAAAAATGCCAATGGGCAAAGGCGTAAGTGACGACGATATAGCAAAGTCAAATAGAATGAGTTCTTTTGGTGATGCACTAACACGTTACAACACAGACTTTGGTCCTAAGAACATGAAAGAATTACTTAAAGTAGCTCGTGTATCAGCAGAAGAAGCAGCAGAATTTATTGAGCTTGCTAAAAAGGCAAAGCCAGCAAGTATCAAAGTAGCTGATCCTGAGCCACAAGATGAGCCAGAAGATGATATGGACGGACCAAGTGATGACGAAATTGCTCGTCAAGCAGACGCAGCGGCACGTGGCAGATAATGGACTTTATCAAGAACATGTACGAAGAAGGACTAGTTGACAAACAGCTAGACGAAGATGCATGGGCTGATATACGCAAACGTAGAGTAGAGCGTTTACGTGATGAAAGAAACATTGCGCTTTACGGATACTTAGTAGGACCTGAAAAAGCCATGCGAGCTAAGAAGTTTATTGAAGCAGCAGAAAATGGCAAAAGTATTCCTAGTGCATTTGTAGCTGGTTACTTTCCTATTATAGCAATGATAGATGACATTGTAGACGCAGGCCCGGGTGCTATAGCACAATTGCGTAATTTACACAAGAGACATCAAAAATAGCATATAAACGCTATATTTTTACAAAAAGACTAAATACATATAACAAGTTCAGAGAGAAATGAACAAGTTAACCATTTAGATTAATATTATAGGAGAATAAAAATGGCATCAGTAACTAACCCAGGAAAAGCAGTAGCAGGAAACGGCTTAGGCCCAGATACACAGATCATCGTAACAGACGCAGCAGTTGCAAATGACGCAGCACTGAAAGTAATCGTTGACGAAATCGGAGCAGAAGGCCACACAATCGCAGGCGTAGCAGGAACAGCAAACAACGCTGGCGTAATGCACTTTGCACTACAAGGTGGACCAACAGCAAACATTACAGGAACTTCAGCTGTAATTACCTTTGCACAATAAATTCTAACTACCTTAGAATCGTGATTATGGCCCACGGGCAGGCGTCACACTAAAGGCTCACTTTTTAAGTGGGCCTTTTTTTATGGCTATAAGTAATAGTATGATCTTTCGTTTACAAACACTAATAGACATTACTGAAACAGGCACTCGACGCCAAAGTCAAGATAAATTTGCATATAAACAAGAAGCAAATTTTCAAACTGTGCTACAAACAATTGGTATGCGAGTAAATTTAGATTATGAAAATAGTCCAAGTTTTGAGCAGTTAACGCTAAAGAAAAATACATTTAGTGATAAATACATAGGTAAGCAGATGTTATGGACCTTTGATTTTATAGTAAATTATGAAGGTGCATTAACATTAGAGATGCTTAAAAACGACTTTGATCTTATACCGATCATAACCGGATTAACAGAAACTGTCCAACCAGACAAGGCACTATTTAGAACAGCAGGTAAGGATAAAAACATTATCTTTTCTATTGCTGATTAAGGCAATTAAGGCTAACGAACGAGTTTACTTAATAAACACTTAACGGAGAATAAAATAGTGTCAGACATAGCAACTACAGATTTAGAAAAGCAAAGCCTAGAAGCACACGTTGATCTGTGCGCTCTCCGATATAAAAATCTTGATGATCGAATGACAAAGATCGAAAAGAAGGTAGAAGAAATTCACGAAGATATTACCGAAGGTAATAAGTCAATGACAAAGGTCCTAATAGGATCAGCAGGTACAATAGTAGCAGGACTACTTTCGACAATAGTTGTATTACTAATGTCACTACCATCTTAAAGCAAACACCTTTCAAAAAAACTAAATACTACTATGCAGTTAAGAGAACTTACATCAAGCCTTGACGAGAAAAGAGTTTGGGCACGAAGCGGCAAGAAAGTTGTACGAAAGTATCGCTGTTCAGGTGGCCGCAGACACGGTCGTGTTGTAGCTAAAATACAGCAGTGCTTCGCAGCACCTGATATGAAGAAGCGATTTAATCTAAAGAAAACAAAAGCTAGACTGGGCTCTAGAATAGTCCGTAAAGCAAAGCGCACCAAACGAGTAAATCCTGCTAGTCGCAGAGTACAAGCACTTAACAAGGGGCGTTGATATGAAATTTGTTGAGTTTAAGGACATCGAAGAAGAAATGTTTGACGAAGGCTATGTTCAAATTGCTGGACGCAGTGGCGGCAAAATTGTTCGAAAGTATCGTTGTACTTCAGGCTCAAGAAGAGGACGTATTGTAAGTAAACCTGCTACCTGTACAGCACCAAAGAATGTTAAAAGTACAATTAACATGAAAAAAGCAAGGCGCAAATCAGGTTCATTAATGACTACTAGAGCACAACGTACAAAGACTGCTCTTAAAACAACAAAACGATTAAAGAAATTAAACGTGCATTCACGTTCTAAATTAAAACCAAGACGTAGAAAAACAGCGAGAAGAAGATGAAATTTAACGAATTTGAAAAATCAGCAAAGCGTAATGTAGCAGAACGCCGTGACATGACCGAAGAACAGTTAGATGAAATAATTCCCGCAATTGCAGGTATAGCAAGAGGAGCAGCTACACTAGGTGCAAAAGCCGCTGGCGGAATTGCAAAAGCAGGAGCCAAAGTAGGTGCTGCCGCAGCAAAAAAAGTAGGTGCTGCCGCAGTTAAAGGTGCTCAAGGCGTAGGCAAAGGCCTTGCTAAAAAAGTAGCATCAAAGAATGCAAAAGCACTAGCCAAAGCAGTGCTTAAAAAAGGTCAGGCATTACCAATGCCAATTGATGGCGGAAAAACAGCTGACTTCAAAATAGATGATTTAAAGGGTGACGAAGTTACACTAACGAACCCAAAGCCAAAACCAGGCGAACCAATCAAAACTGTACACAAGACTAAAGAACTAGATCCAATTATACAGCAAATGGTGCAAGGACAATAATGAAACTTAATGAGTTGATAGACGCTTTTACTATCTATACAACAAATGAAGAAAAAGAAATGTTATCACGAATTGATGACATGATGTCCCTTGATGCATTTACTGAGCGAGAACAAGCCATAATTGAGAACTTGATCCGTAAAAGTCTAGTAAGTAAAGTACAGCAACGAGGTTCGACTTTGGTAATGGCTAATGAACTCTAAAAAATTTACACCTGAACTAGCATTAGAACTTGAAAACTTAATCAATAACACAATTGATAAAAGTTTTCTTCCTTACGTAAAAGGTAAGAGTATTCGTATAGGACATGTGATTGTCAGAGAAACTAGAGTAGGATTTTTCTTAGTGTTTGATACCAAAGAAAATGCAGAGATAGCAAAGATGTTTTGTAAAACTGGTGCAGTTGCACTTGCTAAATCTATTGTTTCAAAACAAGATAATGCAGAAATAAAACTAATAAAAACCTTAGACGATATAATATCAAAAAACTTTAATGATGCAATTTTTTACAAACATACCATTAACGTAACTAAAGATAGTATTAAGAAGCAAGTTGCACAAATGAGATACAGTGTTGCTAGAGACGCAACACAGCATGCCAAAGATAAATTAGACACCTTTATCTATTACTGATGATAAATAACTATAACAAATACATAAGTTCTATAGGAAGAGTATAAAAATGAACATTAGAGAGATATCAAAACCAATTACAGCTAAATCGCTGAACGAAAGCCTAGCAAAACGCTTTGGTAAGCGCATTGCTTTAGAAAAGTTTACTGCCGAGCAATTAGAAGATGCTCGCAATAAGTTACGTACTGATTTATTCAACGTCGAAACTAAAGAAAGTTTTAATGCTGTTGAAACTGACGCATATCAAAAATCAAAGCTCTTCCTTGATGTATTGAATGCAGAGATTACAGAGCGTGAGGCAAACGAAGCAGCAAAACCAAAGCCAGACTTTCCAGACTTAGATGGCGACGGCGACAAGAAAGAGCCTATGAAAAAGGCTATCAAAGATAAAAAGAAAAAACAAGTAAAAGAAGGTGCAGAAGAAGCAGCTGAATTAGTAATGGCGGCAAAAGATATGGTAGACCGTATTACCAGTTGGATGGAAGACACAGCAGAAATGCAAACTGAAAGTATGTTAGAACTAGCAGACTCAATTCGTGATGAAATGGGATCGGAGCAATCAGAAGCATTTACAAACTCTGTGAAACCAGCATTAGAAGCACTATACACAGCACTAGAAGCAACACGTGAAGCAACAACAGCAGGTGTTGGAATTTTAACTGGTGAAGGCGATCCTGTTGAACCAATGGGCGGCGAAGAAGAAATGCCAGCAGTTGATGCAGATGCTGATCCAATGGCAGACGTAGACGTTGATGCAGAAGTAGAAGCACCAGCAGAAGACGATGGCATGGCGGCAGCTGAACCAGCAGTAGGTGGTGAAGAAGAAGCAGGTCGTGCAAAGCGTGAAAGCGTAGAAAGAAGTAGAAAATTAGGTACCATTCTTTCAAAAAAAAAGTAAATGAAGAGGCTAGTTCCTCTGAAAAATTAATTCTTGTAATAAGAAACATACTCGCTGACGCAAACTTGAAAAAGCAAGCCAGCGAGTTTTCTTTTGATGCATTAAACAACTTAATGAAAAATGCTGGACGTGAGCAGTTCGATTACAGAACTTTTAAAGCCGCTTATGATTCAGATGAACGTTTAAAGTCTATGATTAAAAACTTTAATCAAGACGGTATTACACTAAAAACTGATACAGATGCTGATTCTCAAGCACCGCAACAGGATTTGGGTAATAAAGCAGTTAGCCAAATGGCAAAACGTGCTACCAAAAAACGCCAATAATACTTGACAAACAATAAATTTTAATGTATTATAGTAACTAATACTATAGGAGAAGACATGTCTCGAACAAATGAGGAAATAGTACAGACTATCCACGACTTGATCGAAACTAGAATACAACCAGCAGTATCGTCACACGGAGGCAAAATTAATTTTGTTTCATATGATGAAGGTAAGCTGATTCTAGAATTAAGCGGAGCCTGTGCAGGGTGTGCAGGAAGTACTGCTACATTAAAATTTGGTGTTGAAAATATGGTAAAACACTATGTACCTGAAGTTACAGAAGTAGATGCTATACACGACGAAAATAGCGGAGTAGAACCATATTACAAGGAAAACACTTAATGTCATTAATACAAAAGAAGTTTGATTATCAACCGATTAACCGCAAACAAATAGACGGTAGGCGTTTATACCAAACTCCTGATGGAGGCGCTGTAGCAAGCGTTACTACAATCTTAGACGCCACTAGTGACAAGACAGGACTTATTGCCTGGCGTAAACGTGTTGGTGAAACTAAAGCACGAGAAATCACAACAGAAGCGGCCGGTGTAGGAACACGTATGCACAAGTATTTGGAAGACTATGTAGAGACAGGCGTAATGCCAACTCCGGGTAGTAATCCATTTGCTAAGAAAGCACACGCAATGGCTCAACAAGTACTCGAACATGCCATGGGTGATGTAGATGAAATATGGGGAAGTGAAGTTGCTCTATATGTTCCGCAAATGTATGCTGGTACTACTGACTTAGTAGGACAATACAAGGGTCAGCCCTGCATAATGGATTTTAAGCAAACTAACAAGCCTAAGAAGCTAGAGTATGTACAAAACTATTTTTTACAGTTAGTAGCATACGCAGAAGCACACAACGAAATCTACGGCACAGATATACGTGAAGGACATATCTTTATGTGTAGTCGTGGCGATGACGGTATGATACTAGGCGGCGAAACATACCAACAGTTTGATGTATGGCCGCATGAGTATGATGAGTGGCGCAACGAATGGTACAACAGGGTTTACACATATTACGAGAAGTTCGCATAAATACATAATAAACGTGTAGGAGATAGCAAGTGGCTGTTGTACAAATTAGTAGAATTCAAGTAAGAAGAGGACGCAAAGGACAAACGGATATTCCGCAACTTGCGTCTGGTGAAATAGGTTGGGCAGTTGATAGCCAAGAGTTGTTTATAGGCAACGGTTCAGTAAGCGAAGGTGCACCGTATGTAGGTAATACTAAGATCCTTACTTCAGCTGATAACATTTTTAGTTTATCTAATCAATATGAATATAGAACAGATGATTCTATTATACAAACAGGTGCAACTGCACGTACATCAATCAACAGAACATTACAAGATAGATTAGAATTTAATGTTCATGTAGCAGATTTTGGCGCACAGCATGACACAAGTGCAATTCAAACTGCCGCACTACAACGTGCTATTGATAACTTATTTCTTAATACTAAAACATCTCCTGAAAACAGATACATATTAAATCTAGCACCTGGTTTATATAAAATTGACAGCAGTCTTAAACTTCCGCCATATGCAACATTAAGAGGTGCAGGAAAAAATAAAACAATTATTGAACAAACTGCTAATCATCCAATATTCATTACAGTAAACGGTTCTAGTACGATAGGTAATTATGACGAAACTATTGCATTAAGTGCAAGTAACCAAGCTACTAACATTGAAGTAAGCGGTATGACATTACAATACCAAGATACTGCTTCAAAGATTTATAATACTGTATTCAATCTACAAAGTTGTAGAGATAGTTATTTTCATGATCTAAAATTAAAAGGTTATTGGGATGGCAACGGCGTACAGGCTGCATCGATTGCTATTAATTTAAAAAGTTTTAGTGGCGCAGTAAGAAGTAACTCTAACGTATTTGAAAACATAGACATAGAAGGTTTTGCCTACGGTATTAGCAGTTCACATGATATCGAAAACAATACTTTTAGAGATATGACTTTTAACACAATGTTAATTGCAGTTAATCTAGGTGCAGGTATGGATGTAATTGACTATACTGATCCAGTAGAATTGGCAGCATACTTAGCAGACGGCCAAGCATATGGCCCTGCAAATACTATAATTGAAAATTCAGTATTTAGAGAAATATTTAATCAAGGATATGTAGTTGATAAAGGTACAGGAAACGTATCAAGAAACAACAAGTATTACGATGTAGGTAACGACGGCGGCTCTACTTCAACAGTTGTTACTAGTGTTATTAAATTTTCTGAAACAGGTAACATAACGAGTGATGATTGGTTCGAAAGAACATCTGATTTAAGTTATAGTTCAGAATTTGTAAACGTAAACGATGCAAACAGCAGTAATTGGCTAGTAGACGTTGCTGGACCAAAATATCTACCAGAAGTAGAAGGTGTATTCAATTACACACATAATGCTATGCATACAGTAAATCCAATAGGCTCTAATGGCAATTGGATATCAGCTTGGCGCTTACCGGCCAATCAAACTAGGTCTTTTGAAATTCCTTACACTTATAAGTCTATTAATGCTGATGGCGTTAGACAAGGCGTATTAACTGTAATAATTGACAGAGATAACGAAAAAATATCAGTATCAGATGAATATGAATTTATTGGACAAGATATTAGCCTAACTGGGGCCGGAAATAACTTGACATTTAGAGGAAGACTTGTTAATATAACAAGTGGGGATGTTGCAGATGCAGACAACGACACTGCCTATATTGAAATATATAATGGCACAACTGAGTCTACTGTAACGTTACCGACAATAACTTTTACTCTATCGTCAAGGTCTTAATGTTTACGAAAAATTTTGAAGAACAACTAGCAGCCTGGAAAACATTTAGAGAGTCATTAGAGACAGTTGAAGAACCATTTCAGCATGTCCGAGACTTTTATAAGAATGCTCCACTGAAAAGAATTAGCTGGGATCCCTGGGATCAAAGCTCTTGGGCAAGTCCTTGGGAGCTTCTAGAAGAGAACCAATATTGCGAGTTTGGAATCGTACTGGGAATGTGTTATTCCCTACAGTTAACTGAACGCTTTTCAGAGAGTAAATTTGAGATACATATTTGTACGAATAATAAAAAGTCCGAGACCCACTACTTATTATTCGTAGATAACAACATAATTAATTACAACAATGAAGTGGTTTCACGAGAGGAATTACCGGATGCTATATTTTCGCAACGAGTTTACATCATGCCCCAGCTCCACTAAATACCTCAGCAAATATAAACATTTTAACTAGATATAAACAGGAGTCATTCATGTCAAACGGCATTCATATTGTAAAACGATCAGGCGGTGCAGAACCAATTAACATTAATAAAATACACAAAGTGGTAGAACATGCATGTGAAGGTTTAGCCGGCGTAAGTAGCAGTCAAATTGAAATGAACGCTAACTTACAGTTTTATGATGGTATGAGTACTAGTGAGATACAAGAAGTGTTAGTACGCTCAGCCAACGATCTTATTAGCTTAGACAATCCAAACTACCAGTATGCGGCTGCAAGATTACTAACTTACGGATTATACAAACAAGTATTTGGAGAATTTTTAGCAGTTAGTTTCAAACAAATTATTGATCAAAATATTGAACGTGGATTATATGATCCTGCAATACTAAACAGCTATACTGACGAAGAAATTGAAACGTTGAATCGTTACATTCATCACAAGCGTGATGAGAACTTTACCTATGCAGGCATGAGACAAGTTGTTGACAAATATCTAGTACAAGATCGTTCTACAGGAGAAATATTTGAAACTCCTCAGTTCATGTATATGATGATTGCGGCAACATTATTTGCAAACTATCCAGCAGAAACACGTATGCATTACGTAAGGAGATACTACGATGCGACCTCACTATTTAAAGTCAATATCCCAACCCCAGTCATGGCAGGTGTCAGGACCCCTGTACGTCAGTTTGCAAGTTGCGTACTTGTTGATAGTGATGACACTTTGGATAGTATTTTTGCTAGTGATATGGCTATTGGCCGCTATACTGCTCAACGTGCGGGCATTGGCATTAACGCTGGTAGAATACGCGGAGTCAACGCAAAAATACGTGGCGGAGAAGTGGCGCACACTGGTATCGTTCCGTTTTTAAAGAAGTTTGAATCAACTGTACGTTGTTGTACACAGAATGGGGTACGTGGCGGTAGTGCTACTACACACTTCCCGTTTTGGCATCAAGAGATTGAAGATATCCTTGTACTAAAGAACAACAAAGGCACAGAGGACAATCGTGTACGTAAATTAGATTACAGTATACAGTTAAACAAAACAATGTATGAAAGGTTATTATCTGGTCAAGATATAACTCTTTTCTCGCCGCATGATGTACCTGGATTGTATGAAGCATACTTTGGCGATGCAGACGAGTTTAAAGAAATGTATGAAAAATACGAACGTGCTACAAGTATTAAGAAGAAAAAAGTATCAGCAATGGACTTGTTCTCAGCATTAATAAAAGAACGTGCAGAGACAGGACGTATATACATTATGAATGTTGATCATGCTAATACACATAGCTCATTTAAAGACACAGTATACATGAGTAACTTGTGTCAAGAAATTACATTACCAACAAAGCCACTTAATCATATTGACGATCCAGAAGGTGAAATTGCTTTATGTATTCTAAGTGCTATTAATGTTGGTACTATAAGAGACTTAAATGATTTAGAAGAATTATGCGAACTGGCAGTAAGAGCATTAGAAGAAATTATTGACTATCAACGCTACCCAATTAAGGCAGCAGAAATTAGTACAAAAGCAAGACGTTCATTAGGCATAGGTTATATTGGACTAGCTCATTATCTTGCCAAGAACCATGTTAAGTATGATGACAAAGAAGCTTGGAAGATAGTACACGATCTTAGTGAAGCGTTCCAATATTACTTGTTAAAAGCATCTAATAAACTTGCACAAGAACGTGGTGCGTGTGAGTACTTTGACCGTACTAAATATAGCGACGGCATTCTTCCAATTGATACTTATAAGAGTGACGTTGATAATATTGTGGAGAACAAGTTAAATTATGATTGGGATACTTTACGAGTTCAGATCAAAGAACACGGTCTTAGGCACAGCACATTGTCCGCACAGATGCCTTCGGAGAGCAGTTCCGTTGTGTCGAACGCAACAAACGGAATCGAACCACCTAGAGGTTACTTGTCCGTTAAGAAGTCCAAGAAAGGGCCTCTTAAGCAGATTGTTCCACAGTATCAAACATTAAAGAATTATTATAGTTTACTATGGGATATGCCTAGCAATGAAGGCTATATCAATGTAGTTGCTGTAATGCAAAAATTCTTTGATCAAGCAATTAGCGGTAATTGGAGTTACAATCCAACACACTTCGAAAATAACGAAGTACCGATGAGTGTTATGTTACAAGATTTATTAAACACTTACAAGTACGGTTGGAAGACATCGTACTACCAAAACACTTATGATTATAAAACTGATCCAAGTGAAATAGAAGAAGAAGCACAACAAGTAGAATTAGCACCTAGTGAAATAGACGAAGGTGAAGAATGTGAGGCATGTGCAATTTAGTGGTTGACTTATTAAGATAAGTAAGTTACTATATAAAGACAGAGATAGAGGAAGCAAGATGGCAAAAACTGTATTCAATAAAGAAAAGGTGGATTTCACCAAACAAAATATGTTCTTCGGAGCAGATCAAAACACACAACGTTATGATGTATTTAAATTTCCTGTGTTTGATAAATTAAATCAAACTATGCTTGGATACTTTTGGCGACCTGAAGAAGTAAGTCTACAAAAAGACAGAGCTGACTTTGCTAACTTCCGCCCAGAGCAGAAGCACATCTTTACTTCCAATTTGAAATATCAGACGCTACTCGATAGTGTCCAAGGACGTGGTCCATGCCTAGCATTTTTGCCGCATGTTTCACTTCCTGAACTAGAAGGGTGTATTGTTACTTGGGACTTCTTTGAAACAATCCATTCACGTAGTTATACACACATTATGAAGAACGTGTATGCTGACCCGTCAGAAGTGTTTGATACTATTTTAGATGACGAAAAAATTATCGCTAGAGCAGAAAGTGTAACTAAACATTACGATGCATTTACAGAAGTTGCTGATGCGTATACACATCGCAAAGAAGGCAACATGCGTGATGTTAAAAAGAAATTGTATCTTGCTATGCAAACAGTAAACATTCTTGAAGGCTTACGTTTCTATGTAAGTTTTGCATGTACTTTTGCGTTTGGTGAGCTAAAACTAATGGAAGGTTCTGCAAAGATTATTTCATTAATTGCTCGTGACGAAGCACAACACCTAGCACTAAGCACACACGTATTGAAGATGTGGGCAAATGGCAAAGACGATCCAGAGATGGCAGAGATTGCTAAAGAGTGCAAAGAAGAAGTATACGACTTATGGCGTGAATGTGTTGCAGAAGAAAAAGACTGGGCAAACTATTTGTTTAAAGATGGTAGTATGATTGGTCTTAATGATAAACTGTTACATCAGTATGTAGAATACATTGCAAATAGACGACTCAAAGCGTTAGGCTTAGATGCTATATTTGATGCTCCAGTAAATACTAACCCGCTACCATGGACACAACATTGGCTATCTAGCTCAGGCTTGCAGGTTGCACCGCAAGAGACAGAAGTTGAAAGTTATATCATTGGTGGCATCAAACAGGATGTTGATAAAGACAGCCTAAAAGGATTCAGTTTATAATGATTGAAATTTATGGAAAACCACAATGCCCTTACTGCGATAAAGCAAAAGCAATTTGCGAAATGCGTCAGTTAGAGTATACGTACAAAACACTTGGCACCGATTATACTAAGGAAGAACTGTTAGAAAACTTCCCAGGTGCCCGTACAGTGCCACAGATCCGTATTAACGGAACAGCAATTGGCGGCTACGATCAGTTTAGTACATACTTAGAAGAAACCGGCTATAATGGCACGGGACATACACTTTAGAAAGGTAACACCACATGGCACTTAGAAAACCTCGTAAAACTACAGGCGCTAAGAAAATTAAACCAGCGGCAACGCGAGCCACTAAAAAGGCTATTAAACGAAGATAAAAATATGTTATTAGAAACACCATACAAAGTTGGAGACACAGTCTCTTTTAAATTAAGTTCAGGTGAAGAACTGGTAGCTCGATTAGAAGAAGAATCAGCTACTACATATAAATTACACAAACCAATGGTCCTTATTGCACAACAACAAGGACTAGGCCTAGCACCATTTATGTTTGGCGTATCACCTGATGCAAAATTTGTATTACAAGCACACTCAGTAAGTTGTCTTGCTAAGACAGAAACAGAAATTGCAAAACAGTATACTTCACAAACTACTGGTATAGCACTGAGTTAACTACTAGCCCGTCTAGTCCGATAAATATACTAAAGGATAGTATATGATTAGACGTGGCGCACCATTTGACAGAGATAACTTTTTTAATATTCCACCTATTGATGCTGGAGATATTAATCCCATATATAATACTGTAATTTCTAATATAGACGGTGGAAACTTTGCGGATGTTCCTGAACAATATTTTGACGGTGGTTATATTCCGCTGTTAGGAACAGCTTCATATGATCCTAATATTTTATATGGAAGATTTAGTCCATTAATTGAGGATGATGCATAATGCCAGACGTACCTGAGCGGGGATCAGTACTTGTAAGACGTGGCCCTACTAGTGATAGAGAAGGGTTTACACCGTTAAGCGGTGAAGTAATATACGATACTACCAATAAGCAGTTATATGTTGGAGACGGTCAAACAGCAGGCGGAAAGCCAGCATACGGCGACAAAGCAAAAGTTGATAGTGAAGGCAACATCACTGAACTTTATTTGCAAGGCGAACAAGATCGCCCGGCGGCGTCAAGTGGTCTTTTTAGATATAATCCAGCAACACAAAGTTTAGAATATTCCGACGGCAGTGAATACTATCTAGTTGCATCAACTCCATTTAACACAACAACGAATGTATTATACGTATCGCCAAACGGTAGAGACGATAACCTATTTGGTGTTAAAAGAGGCCGCACACCAGGAACTGCCTTTGCTAGTTTAAATGCTGCCTGTAGAGAAGCCGAACGTGTTGTTAGCCGAGCGTCAAAAGGATTAGGTCCATATCAAAAATGGATCACATACGATAGTCAAGTACAACAGCAACGTTCTTATATTGTGTCAATTAATGATGTAGGTGACTTTAAAGATATTGCAGTTTTTAAAGGCTCTGCTGAACTAGATGCTACAACTGAATTACGTAGTGGATTTAGAGTAATTGGACAAACTAGTGGTGCAGTAGGTCTCATTGAAGAATACAATGTAAACTCAGGACAAACTGCTGACCAACTAATTATAAAAGTTGAGGAAGGAACATTTGTACTAGACGAACAACTAAAGTTTGGTAATCCAATACCTGGCGTTCCGTATAGCGAGTATCAAGCAGCCGGAACAGAATATCCTGAAATAACAATTAGACTTGAAAGTGGTATTTACTTTGAACATTTTCCAATCAAAGTACCAAATAATACTTCTATCAAAGGCGATGAATTTAGACGTAGTATTGTAAGGCCACGCCCTGGTGCTAGTGCTAGTCCTTGGGCAAACACTCGATTCAAACGTGGCGCTGAACACTTAAACTTAGACCCAGCAGTTGTTGGTGATAATCCATTTGGTGCGCACTATCTAGCAGATAGATCTACTGACATATATGCTTATGCAGAGAATGTAGGCGACTACGACGAAGCGTACAAAACATTTTCTACAATGCAGAACAAGCAAGTATTACAAGACAGTGTTATAAACTTTATTACTACTACATATCCAAGTTTAGAATATGACGAACAAAAGTGTAGACGTGATGTAGGATATATAGTCGATGCTGTTGCATTAGATATGTTGTATGGCGGATATCAAGAAACATTATTTTCTGCACTAACATATCAAGGACAGCTACCAGCAGACCAAGTTACAGAAACTGCCGCGGCGATTACTCATTTAAAAATACAAATGAGTGCATTAGTTGAAAGTGCAGAACAAAGTGTAGTTGAGGATTTAGTTGGATCTGTTGTTGAAGTTATAAATGGAAACTTCAACGCACCTAAAGCTAATGACGAGGTGGATGTGTTCTTAATGAATGACGCAACCATCATAAGAAATATAAGTGTACAAGGTCATGGCGGATTTATGGAAGTACTTGATCCTGCAGGACAGATACTTACCAAATCTCCTTACACACAAACAGCATCTAGTTTTTCAAAATCTATAGCACCAGACGTATTGTTTGGTGGGGGTATGTTTATTGACGGCTTTGCCGGTAATTTAGACGCACGTTTAAAACAAGCTAATAGCACTACTGAAATTATTATTGATAATGTATATAGACAGCCTCAAACTCCAACTAGCTTCTTTATTGACGGAACAAGATTTCAAGTAGACAAAGCAGATACAGTTGGTGTCGCAGCCGGAGAATATAGATTACTATTAAACCCAGCAACTCCTTGGGAATTGCCATACTATCAAATTGTAAACGAATTAGAAACTGCATTACCTAGTTTACCTTACGATATAGAATTACTAAGTGCTGGTAATATATCAATGCTTGGTAACGACTTTACGCAAGTGAACGACCTAGGATACGGAGTATATACTACAAACAACGCACGATGCGAACTTGTTAGCGTATTCTGTTACTACAATCACATAAGTTATCTAGCTGAAAACGGTTCAGACATACGTTCGTTAAATGGTTCAACAGCGTATGGGGATTTTGCTCTTGTTGCTAAAGGCAGTGATCCATTAGAAGTAAGCGACCAAGTATTTGTAGCAGAAGATACAGTACAAATTGCCACAGTAAAAACAACTGGAGATTATCCTAACCAACGTGGAGACACAGTAGTTTATGTTATTAATCCAAGTTATGCACCATTCAATGTAAGTGAACTAGAAATTGATCACAATGGTGCAGCGGACATGAATGGTGATCCGGTTTACTTAAACAGATACGAAGTAACTAACATTACATCAATTGACGGGACATCGCCGCAGATATATGCACTTAATATTGCTCAGGGTGCAGCAGATAATCCTGGAATACAAGTAGATATTCCAGATGCAACTAAAATAGTTATTAGATCAAATCAAGTTATAAAGTATGATGGTATTATTGATGTAAATCCAACTCGTCCTAGTACAGCATTAGTTTATGATGACGACCCTGATAAAGTATATCGTGTACTAGCATATGATGTAGCAAACTTGCCATCAAACGAAGCACGTATTACACTTCGTGAAAGTTATGATTATGTTAAACTTGTTATTGACGATACAGCAGGTAGTGTAGCAGGCTCTGGACAAGTTGGCGACACAACAATACGCCTTGATGTTGACTTTGATACAAATGAAGAAGCAAGAATACTTGGAGCAATTACCAACAGTAAACAATATGTGTTTGGTTTTGACGGAACAATGCACCAAATTACTGCATATAGAGATAAGGCAACAACTGGACAACTTTATGCAGAAGTAGATGTAACACCTGCACTAACAAGATCGTTTAGTGTATACCCAGATGCTCCTACAATGCGAGCCGGAGTTCCTGCAACTACAGTTGCTAGAATCACAGTTGGTATCAGTACATTAAGAGTTACAGGACACGACTTATTAGACATTGGAACAGGAAGTTACCAAACATCGAGTTATCCAAGAGAAATTTACGGCCAACCTGAAATACCAGCAAGCCAACCTCGTGAAGTAGTTGAAGAAGGTAAAGGACGAGTATTCTATGTAACCACTGACCAAGATGGTAACTTTAGGGTTGGTGAATACTTTAAAGTTGATCAAGGTACAGGTACTGTTACATTCTCAGCAAGTATTGCTCTTTCAAACTTAGATGGTATTGGATTCAAACGTGGTGTTGCAGTTAGTGAATTTTCAACTGACGATGCAATGACAGACAATGCAAGTGATACTGTGCCAACTGAAAGTGCAGTACGTAGTTATGTAAACAGAAGACTAGGACTTACACATGCCGGAATTAGTGTTCCTGCTAAAATAGGTCCAGGCTATTTAGATTTAACAGCAACACAACCTTTACAAGGCAATTTAGATCTAGCAAATTATAAAATAGAACGTGTTGCAGAACCTGTTTCTAATTTAGACGCAACTAATAAATTGTTTGTAGAAACATATGCCGATAGTAAAACATTTGAAGTTAATAGTTTAAGTGCAAATGTAGACAATAGTATAACATTAGTAACAGACGACATTGACGAAAGTGTAACACCTACAAATTTATATTTTACAGACGCGAGAGCCCAAGCAGCTATTAGTGCAACCGATGCTGGCGGAGATGGAAGTTTATCATATGATGATTTAACAGGTGTAATCACCTACACTGGTCCTAGTGCTACAGAAGTAAGAGCGCATTTTAGCGCCGCACAAACTAGTGACGGAAATACTAGATACGGTGGACTAGAATACGATAGTGGTAACGGAACATATACATACAGCGGAATAACACTTGACGAAATTCGTGGTGCATTTACTGTAACAGGTAGTATTAGTTATAATGCGGCCACTGGTGAAATAGAATTTGACGAAAAGACAGATGGTGATATTAGAGGCCTGTTTAGTGCAAGTGGTGACTTAGCATATAATTCTGGTACAGGTGTATTCAGTATAACCAAATACACTAATGCCAATGCAAGGACAGCAGTGTCAGTTAGTGATACTGCCGACCCGGTTGGTGACGAATACTACGGAAGTTTATCATACAATTCAACAAACGGAATTATTAGTTTAACAGGAACAGCTCGTAGCGAAATACGAGCAGCTATTAGTGTTAGTGGAGATCTAAGTTATAATTCTAATACCGGAGTTATTAGTTACACTGACACAGATAGAAGTGATACTGCTATTAGAGGGTTAATTAGTGTTAGTGGCGATTTAAGCTATGATAGTTCAACTGGTGTAATTAGTTTTACCGCAGGAGAAGTTGGCAGTGGCGATGTACGAGGATTTGTTAGTGCAAATGACAATGGCGGACTAGGATCATTTAGTTACACTGAAAGCTCAGGTGTATTTGATTACACTGGTCCTAGTAATAGTGATATTAGAGGATTGATTAGTGTTAGCGGTGATTTAAGTTATGACAGTTCGACTGGTGTAATTAGTTACTCAGATGCCGCAGCTAGGACCGAAAGCGAGATTAGAGCCTTGTTTAGTGCTAGTGGAGATGTTAGTTATGACTCGTCAACTGGTGCGTTTAGTTTCTCTGAGACAGCTCAAAGAACTGACGGCGCTATTAGAAATTTGTTCACTGGTGGCGGAGATTTAAGTTATAACAGTATCAGTGGAGCATTTAGTGTTACAAAAACCAAAGTAGGTATTTCAGGCAGCGAAGCAAGTGGAACTATTACTATTGCAGGTGCCGGTAGTGTTACAGCAACACAAAACAGTAATACAGTTACACTGACAGGTGTTGATACTACATATGCATTAAGTGTAGAAAATGTTGGTACTGATGTATTAGACGGACAGACTAGAGTCCGACTAAGTGACGGTGCAACAAATCAAGACGTTATAATAGTAGGCGGCAATGCTATTGAAGTTACCGGAACTGCTAGTTCTGAAACGATAACAATTGATCATGCTGACACTTCTAACAATCAAGCAAGTGTCAGCAACACAGCAGACGACACAGTCATACAAAGTATTAGTATTGATGACTTTGGTCACATCACTGATATCAGTTCTAAAACACTCAGCATAGAAGATTTAGGTACACTTGCTGACTTAGGTTACTCAGGTACAGCCGATGCCAATACTTATGTATTACCAGCTTTAAACATTGCTGAAGCAGAAGTAGACGGCAATACTCTTACGTTATTCCAAGAAAATGATACTGAGATTACATTTACAAATACAACGTATTCAACTGCAACTAGTTCAACACTAGGTCTAGTTAAAATAGGATATACAGAAGATGGTAAAAATTATCCAGTAGAATTATCAAGTGGTCAAATGTTTGTTAACGTACCTTGGGCAAATACATTTAGAGCTATAACTGACACACCTACTGACGGAGCAACTACTACAAGTATTAGCTCAGCCTGGGCATTTGATAATGTTAAAACAGCAGTACCGGCCAATGCATTGTTTACAGATACTAATACATTTAGAGCCATTAGTAGTACTCCTACAAATGGTGCAACTACTACAAGTATTAGCTCAGACTGGGCATTTGATAATGTTAAAACAGCAGTACCAGCAAATGCATTGTTTACTGATACTAATACTGTAACTAGTGTAGGCATAACTGGAAGTGAAACCACAGGCACAGTTACTATTGCTGGTGCAGGTAATGTTACAGCAACACAAGTTGGCAGTACAATTACACTAACAGGTAGTTCAGCAGCAACTACAACAAATATTACAGATAGCCCTGACAATCCATCACAAACTCAATGGTATCCTACATTTGTTGCTGGTGTAGGTGATCAAGCTACTAAAATACACGACAGTACTTTAAAATATATTCCAAGCAGCGGAACATTGGCTGCAACTACATTTAGCGGTAATGCAACAACTGCTAACTATGCTGACTTAGCGGAAAAATATACTAGTGATGCAGAATACGAAGTTGGAACTGTTTTACAATTTGGCGGCGAAGCTGAAGTAACTTTATCAGAATATGCTTCTACAAAAGTAGCAGGAGTTGTATCAGAGAAACCTGCTTACTTGATGAATGCAGAGATAGAAGGTGTAGCAATAGCATTACAAGGCAGAGTACCTTGTAAGGTATGGGGCCAAGTTAGAAAAGGCGACATGATGATATCTAGTAAATATAAGGGATATGCAGAAGCAAGTTCTTTTATTGGCGGAGCAATAATTGGTAAAGCACTTGAAGATAAAACTACAGACGGTGAAGGAATTATCGAAGTAGTTGTAGGAAGATTATAATGCCAGAAGTAGTAAGAATAGAACTAGACGCACACGAAGGACACGAATCACCTAGTCCAGGACCTTTCCATCAAACTAGTTACAACGAAGGATCTCCTGATGTGTTTACAAATGAAAAAGCAACAGTACGTATTGGCGACACTACAATTTGTGGAGATCCAGCAGAAACAGGATCAGATACAGTTTTTATAAATGAAATAGCAGTACATAGAAGAGGTGACGCAACATCTGGACACGGTAGTTGGGTACCAACTAAAGCAGAAACTGGCTCACAAAATGTATGGGCAAATGAAGGTTATGTCCCGCCAATTATTCTTACACCGGAACAAGCAGCCGCCACTGATGCACAAGTACAAGAAGCAATTGCTAATCCTCCTGCATCAGGAGATACTAGTGGCCAAGTTCCAGCAAGATACGAAGGAGCACCAGCAGCTGGCGTAGACGATATGGGAACAACTACACCATTAGTTGATGCAAGTGCAGCCAATTCAACAGCAGCAGCCGACGGCATTCCAGGATTTTTAACTGGACTATTATCAGAAGCAGCTAATGATCAATGGGACGAAACTGTTAATCCTAGTAACGGAAACATTATTAATATATGGAAAGAGCTAGGATTTCCTGATACATCGTATTGGAAAACAGATCAAACACCTTGGTGTGCAGGATTTGTAAATTGGGTATTAAAGCGTACAGGTTACAAATATATGCAAAGTGCTAGAGCATACGACTTTAGAGACAAGACTAGTGTATATGGCGGAGTACCAGTTCCATTGTCAGATGGACAACCTGGAGATATTGTTGTATGGAATTATAGCCACGTAAACTTTATATATACATCACCGAGTCCAGGAACATATACTTTCTGCGGGGGCAATCAAAGCGACAAAGCAAGTCCTACTAATAATAATCCATCAGGCGGCACAATTACACACAGTCATCAATATGGATGGACTCAGAGTAGAGGCAAGGTCTCAGGCATATTTCGTCCGGTTAGATCATAACCACATTTAAGACCCCTTAAACACACGTTTATTAAATAAATTTACATTAACAAAAAAGGAGAAGTATAATGGCAAATCACGACGAAATCGTACAGGCATTTAATAACTACTTACTCGAACATGAAACGTTCGAAGGTAAAGGCGTAAAAGCCGCGGCTGCAAGAGCTAGAAAAGCATTGGGTGACTTAGGCAAACTTACAAAAGAACGCCGTAAAGAAATCCAAGAAAAAAAGAACGCTATGTAATGAGCGGGCAGAGGCGTTGGCTCGTAACATGGGCTCGCACTGTAGGTATGCCTATTGGGCTTACTGATGATGACAAGCCAGAATTCCTTCCAATCACTCAACGTAGTGTAATGAAGGCGCTGGCTTTTCGCACCTTTTGGATAGTGTTACACGTTGTAACCTGTTTTAGTATTATTGCTGGCAACGGCAGAAACTTAGGAATTTGGTAAATGGATCAAAGAATACATTCTATTCTCGATAAAGAAGTAGATAGACAATCAAGTACTATCGAACTTATTGCAAGTGAAAACTTTGCAAGTAAAAGTGTAATGGCACTGTCAGGCAGTGTGTTTACTAACAAGTATGCAGAAGGTTATCCAGGCAAGCGTTACTACAATGGTTGCGATCATATGGATGAAATTGAAACACTAGCAATTGACCAACTAAAAGAATTGTATGGTTGTGAGTTTGCTAATGTACAACCACACTGCGGAGCAAATGCTAACACAGCAGTATATCAAGCATTTCTAAAACCAGGTGATAAAATACTTGGAATGGACTTAGCTAGTGGAGGACACTTGTCACATGGTAGTCCGCCAAATATCTCAGGCAAGATTTACGAAGCACATACATATGGTGTAAGAGAAGATGGGTGGATAGATTATCCAGCAATTATGGTACAAGCAAAAGAAGTACAACCTAAGATGATTGTTGCCGGAGCAAGTGCATATCCACGTAGTATTGATTGGAGTATGTTTAGGGCTATTGCAGATAGTGTAGGTGCATTGTTGTTAGTAGACATGGCACACTATTCAGGACTAATTGCAGGTAATGCATATCCTAGTCCGTTGCCATATGCAGACATAGTAACAAGTACTACACACAAGACTCTTAGAGGCCCACGCGGTGGTATTATACTATGGAATAATCCGGACTATTCGAAACGTATCAATAGTGCTATTTTTCCAGGTACACAAGGCGGCCCGTTGATGCATATTATTGCAGCCAAAGCACAGTGCTTTATAGAAGCAAACACAGCAGAGTTTAAGGAATATAGCGCCAATGTAGTACAAAATGCTAAAGCTATGTGTGACGTGCTTAGACAGCGTGATATAAGCGTACAGACAGGCGGTACTGACTCACATATTATTCTAATGGATTTAAGTGACAGCAAGCACAGTGGACGTGAAGCCGCAGACTTGTTGGAAGAGAATGGCATTACTGTAAACAAAAATGGTGTGCCAAATGATCCAAGGTCGTTTGTAGAGACAAGCGGAATACGTTTAGGTACTGCCGCTGAAACTACTCGTGGACACGACGAGATGTGGTTTAGACAACTCGCACACAGGATTGCTGATATTCTTGAATGAGGTATTACTTAGGATCATGCGAATATAAATGGAAACATGCTGAAACTGATCTAGAATCAATATGGGTACAAAGAGAAGTAACCGTTGAAGTTTATAAACTAATTGAAGAAAACGACTGGGAGTGGGTTTGGTTACGATCAAATAGCCAAACTCTCCCAGGCGATGTATATTGCCGTTGTGATATCTATGTAGAAATACCAGACTCTAAACAAGCAACGTATTTTGTACTTAAATATCCGCAAGCAAAACTAACGGAGAAGATAATATGATGTGGGTAGATTATAACATAGATCAAGTGGGTAATAACTTTAGAGTTGTAGGTGATTGGCCCGGAGAAGTAATGGGCGAAATGAAAGATGGGACAAAGAAAGAAAGTGTTCTATATAGGCCCGGAGATGTATTCATTGTAAACGAAGGCGGCTGGTTAGTTAAATCAGATGAATTATCAGCAATGATATTAAAGCACGATACAAAAAAGGCAGCAAACAATGAAGTGTAAACAAGGTGACTTAGCAGTAATCAAATGGTCAGTGAATCCACAAAACGTAGGCCGTATTGTAAAAGTAGCAGAACTAATTGGACATTTTGAAAAAGGTACACATTTTCATTTTAATGGAATAATGTGTCAGGCTGCTGTTACTGATAATTATTGGTGGATCGAAGCTGATGATCTAAATATTATGCTTGGACCATCACCTCGTGCATATATTGCAGATACTTGGTTAGAACCAATTAAACCTAAAAAAGACGAAGGCTTAACTGCTGAAGAAATAGAAGACAGAAAGTTTGCTATGGACTTAATCTTAGGTTGACAATCAGTAAAAAAGGCTGTATAAATACAACTGTAACGTTGAAGCAATTCAAACGACGAGCTGGACCCGGGGGCGGTACCCGGCAGCTCCACCAAGTATACATTTAATGAGTGTATAGTTGATGGGGCTGAACTAGGATCGACAGGCGGATTAGTAGAAGAGTGGAGTTGCCCGGATGTAAGCTCGGTTAACGCGAACAAACTTAATAATTGCAAACGCGAATTATTCATTAGCAGCTTAGGCTGTTACGAGGTAGTTAGGCCTTGTTACCAAACATAGCAGGAAAAGGCACTTCGGTGTCTTTTCTTTTGAGTCCGGTTGACAAATTACAAATAGTTTCGTACAATAAATAAATGGTAGGCAACGTCGAGCCTACCTATTATGTGAGCGCCGTGGACAAGACGGCAAGCAGAGGAGAAACTAATGGACGCACTCACCTTATGGAGCCTAGTCGGGTTCCTATTCGCAGCATATGCTGTGATTGCAAATGATTCAGTACAAACGCTCGGTACATGGATGGCATCAAATAACGAGCGATTCAAGTATACAACATTATGGGGAGCGGCAAGTGCAGTGTTACTTGCAACACTCTGGTATGGTTGGTATACAAACGGCGGTGACATCAGTTACGGTCGACTTAATAAAATACCATGGGAAGAAATACAATGGTATCATGCAGCCGCTCCAGGCATACTTGTATTATTAACAAGACTTGGTGTCCCGGTATCAACATCCTTTCTAGTGTTGAGTGCTTTTGCAAGTACTTTTGTGCTAGAAAAGATGTTGATGAAGAGCATCATGGGCTACGGTATTGCGGCAATGTTCGCATACGGAGTATGGTATGTAGTCAGTAGAACACTTGATGAAGGCGTAGCAGTACAAGAGAAGAACAAAAACTATTGGCGCATAGCACAGTGGTTTGCAACAGGAGGCTTGTGGTGGACTTGGTTGTCACATGACATGGCTAACATTGCAGTGTTCCTTCCAAGACAAGTACCTGTGGATCTAATGGTGTTGATTAGTTTTGTATTTGTAGGAGGCTTGTTCTTTATGTTTAGAGAACGAGGCGGCAAGATACAAAATATTGTACTAGAAAAACATAACACTCGTTATGTAAGAAGTGCAACGCTAATTGACTTGTTCTATTGGATGTGTTTGTACTTCTTTAAAGAACTAAACGATATACCTATGTCAACAACTTGGGTGTTCGTCGGTATGTTAGCTGGACGTGAACTTGCTATTGCACAGTTTACAGGCAAACATAAATTTAAAAGTGTGTTTCCATTAGTTGGAAGAGACTTTATGAAAATGATGATAGGACTTGGAGCAAGTGTTGCCCTTGTACTGTTAATCCATTACGTTATTGTTCCTAACGGACTTTAATATCTAGCTAATCGACGTAAGAGTGTTGCTGAAAAGTGACACTCTTTTCTCTTGGCAGCTCATTCTTGCACAAAAAGAGTGCGCATTAGATAACTAATAGTGTGAAGCAAAACATTCCCACCCCAAAGCTCACATAGAAAAAAATAATATAATAATATAAGGAAGTAATAATGCGTATTCTCGCGATAGCAATGGTTGCCGCAATGGCAACGACTTCAGCAATGGCTGAAGAAACAGTAACAAAAACACAGGCTCCAGTAGGGCTAGTATTATCAGGTGCAGTAAACTTAGACTTTGCTGAAACAGCCGCAGGTAAAACAGCAGGCGTAATGGGTATCGAACTAGACGTTGATGCAGGTTCTTTAGCAACTGTTGACCTAGACTTTAAAGCAACAGACGGTAATGCTCTAACACTGGACACATGGACAGTAGGAACTACAATCGGTGCAGTAGGTTTAGCATTTGGTGATGACAACGGTCTATTACCAGAAACAGGTGCAAATGCATCAGCTGACGGAACATTAGCAAAACCAGCAATGACAGAATCATTAGCATTGTCTTTTGGTGGTGCAAGTGTAGCAGTAGGCTTAACTGACTGGACAACAGACGTATCAGAAGTAAGTAACCTACAAGGTGCATACACAGTAGACGCAGGTATTGTAGACGTAACAGCAAGTGCTGACTACAACCGTACAAGCGAAAACACTGTACTAGGTGCAGAAGTTGCTGGACTAGACTTAGGTATGGTAACAGCAGGCGGTATGGCAACATACGACACAGATGCAGAAGATTGGGCTTTTGAAGGTTCAGTAGCAACTGGCGGCTTATCAGCATACATCAACGGTTCAGATGAAAACAGACTACAGCACGTAGGTGGTGAGTATGTATTAAACTATGCAGGTGCAGAACTAAGTGCAGGTGTTGATTATGACACAGACGCAAAAGACTGGACACCAACAGCAGGTTTAGCATTTAACTTCTAAGTTAAACACATAAAAACAAAAAAGGGTTGCTTTGTTGAATTGTAACCCTTTTTTTACGACTAAATAATGTTAGTATATAACCGGGCAAGGGGCAAACAATGGCAGACATAAATCAGACAGTGGAAATGCCTACTAGCGAGGATGATTTTCCAGAAGCAGATATTATTATCGAAGATGGAGCGTTCGACGGATTCGAAGGTAAGACAGTAAACATTACTGAAAACGTAGGAAGTCAAGGCGATGTACAAGCAGGTATAGAATTTATCTATAATATGCGAGAACATATGGTAGATGTAACAATAGCCACAGCATATCTATTAGTAGTGTATGCAATCTATATGTGGATTAAAAAGAAACTAAGTTAAGAGGGAAACACAATGCAAAAGAATGAATATGACGTAAAAGTCATTAAAGTAGTTGACGGCGACACAGTAGACGTAGACATTGATCTAGGTTTTGGTGTAACACTAACAGACGAACGTGTAAGAATTATGGGCATTGATACGCCTGAATCACGCACAAGAGACAAAGTAGAAGACTTGTTTGGCGAAGCGGCCAAAGCAAGATTGAAAGAGCTTATGAAAGACGGTGGTAAACTTATTACTACCGAAGACCGCAAAGGCGAAGACATGAAGGGCAAGTTTGGGCGTGTTTTAGGAGACTTCAAAGTAGAGCGTTGGGAAAATAAACCAGCAGAGCTTGTAACAGATATTCTTATTGAAGAAGGACATGCTGTAGCATACTTTGGCGGAAGCAAAGAAGAAATTGCTGCCAAGCATCTTGTAAACAGAACTAAACTATTACGTGAAGGTGTAATTGCACAAGAAGATTATGACGCCGCAGTTAAGTTAATGGAAAGCAAAAAGTAATTTTTTTGGCAAACTAAAGATTGACATTGTAGTCTACCCGTGCTATAGTATTACTATAATATAGGCACGAGGTAGGCACTTAATGACAATGCACTTAGCGAGAGGTCTTAGTACCATCAGTACTAAGAAGCGTAAGAAAAAAGCTCTCACACAAAAAGATATCGATCGATATACTATCGAATGGCGTAAGCATAACAAGGCGATGCGTCGAGCAAACAATCACTCATTACAGTACGACACAATAGACGACTATATTGCATACGTTCGCGGCGAGTATAAAGCACCTAAGAGAGATAGAGGTACTTACACTCCTGATACTAGTTGGCGTAGGGACGGACCTGTAATTAAGTCTTCAATGGAAGAAGCTATTAAGAACGGTACTTTTAACAGAGGTTGTTCAGGCGGTACTAAAAAAGAAACACCTAAGTATACAGGTGATCTTATTGTAGGCATTGCAACAATGCACAAATCAAATGCTGTTCCTGTTATGCGTGGAACAGATCAAGCAAAAGAAATTGCAAGGATGCGACGATGAATAAGTTTTTTATGGTAGTTACCTTAATGGTATTAGGATTTACTGCACAAGCAGGACAAGCCAAAGGCTTGTTCACAGCAGAAGACAAACCTGAAATGTGGTGTCTAGCACAGAACATTTATTATGAAGCACGGGGAAGCAATCGAGCAGACAGAATGGCTGTTGCAGATGTAGTTATTAATCGTGTTCAACATACATACTATCCTAATACAATTTGCGGAGTAGTACAACAAGGAAAACAATATGCAAGCGGAGCAATGATACGCAACAAGTGTCAGTTCAGCTGGTATTGTGATGGCAAAAGCGATTGGCCTAAAGATATTGACGCTTGGGTAGAAGCACAACAAATTGCATATAATATGATTGCATTTCAAGATGCCCGTGGCATTACAGAAGGCGCAACGCACTACCATGCAGACTACGTTAAACCTAGTTGGGCTAAAGATTTCCACCTGGTAGGACGTATTGGTGTACACATATTTTATCGTTGGGACAAGTAGTTTACCAAAACTGGTTGACTTTAACATAAAACTATTGTATACTTTTAGAGTAATGAAAAAACAACACAATTTATGGAGGCATAAATGAAAGGCTTAACAAAGGCAATCGCAACAAGCGCACTACTAATTGGATTAGGTGCGTGTTCAAGTACAACAGTTATCTCGGAAAGAGATTCTTACGCTCAACCTAAATGGTATGCAAGTTGCGCCCAATCAGGTGCAGAAGGCTACTTTTGGTGGAAAGAAGAATTTGCTTATGCGTGTGGCGCAGGCGAATCAATTCATCAGCAAGCCGCTGAAGAACAAATGTACGCAATTTCAATGAACAACTTTGCAAAACGTATCAACGGATTAGTTAACAGCGAAACAAAATTAGATTTTGTAAACGATGTAAAAACTACACGTACTACTATTTCGTACACAGTAGCAAACACAGCAATTACACAGCATCTTGAAGAAGAGCGTGGTACATATATCTACGCTGGCAAACACTATACGTTTGTAAAACTTAAAATGCCAAAAGCAGTATTTGATTCACTAGTAGCGGAGAACGCAAGTGCGAGAATTGCTTCTAATAACTAGTATTGGTGTATTAGTATTATCAGGTTGTGCGAGTAACAATCATTACGATTACACTCCACAATACTGTTATACTGATCAAACAATAGTTAAACAAGGTGATACCAGTGTTGGTAGTGCAACAGTTGTGCAATGCACTGATAGACCCGGACAACAAATGCAAATTGCAAGAGCAGGCATCGATAGCAAGTGTGAAGAATTTTGGTATCCAGAATCACGCTGGAATCGAACTGTTCAAGTGAGAGGAGTACGCTGTGAGAAACTTGACGGTAGTTGGGAAGTTCTTAACATTAATGGCACTGTTAGGTAGTGTAACCGCTTGCGGAACATTGCCACAACAAAGTCAAAGCATTGAAAGAAGTGCAAGTGTAGATTTTTATCAAGGCACAAGTTCTTTATTGTTTACATTAAATATGTTAGAATGGACACGATATTCTCTTAATGCTGAACAAAAAAGAAAACAGTCTTCAGCAGTACATGCCGCACTTGAAAGCGATTATGGTACAACATACAATTGGTATGAAGAAGACGCAAAAGGCAGTGTGAAGGCAGTACATGGTTATCCTATTAATAGTGGTAACTGTCGTGTCATATACACATTAATTGAAGTACGTGGCAAATCACGACATTTTGAAGAGACTGCATGTCAAAGTAGCGGTACACAAAACAAATGGCAGTTTGTTGGGAAATAACAACAGTTAATTAATGCCCATAAATAGGTTAAATATAGTATAATGTTTTTAGCAATACTCACACTAATAACTGCGTTAGCAATATCAGCAGTTGCAATTTATTACTCTGTCGCTGGTCTGATGGCTATATTCGCGGCGGCCGCATTTCCCATTATGATTATGGGTGGTGTACTTGAAGTATCCAAACTCGTCACAGCAGTATGGTTACACAAATATTGGAAACAAGCAACTTGGTGGCTTAAAACCTATCTAAGTACAGCAGTGATTGTACTCATGCTTATAACAAGTATGGGTATCTTTGGTTTCTTATCAAAAGCACATATTGAGCAAACTAGTGCAAGTGAAGAAAGTATTGCTAAAGTTGAAACTATACAAAGCGAACTTGATAGACAACTAGGTATTATAGGTCGTGCTGAGAATAGAATACGTGATCTAGAGAATAGCGACACAGGCGCAGATGCTAATATACAGTCGCAGATTGACAAAGAACAAGAACGTATTGACAAAGCATTTGATCGTATACAACCTGCTATTGCACAACAAAATCAAATTATTACTGATGCAAGATCAGGTGATGCAAATCGTACTAAGCCATACGAGGATCAGCTTACAAGTATTACAGCAGAAATTCTACGTTTAGAAACAAGTGCAAAAGAATACGAAACTAAGATCGAAAACTTAGAATCAGACAGCAGTGCAGTAGAACCGTTACTTGCACAAATTGCGGCATTAGAAGAGGAGATCATACGTGTTACAAATCAACTCAACTCAAGCGAGCAAGGACAAATTAGAGCAGGACAAGCCATTATCGGTGTTACAAGTGATGGACTGTTTGGCGGCAACACTCGTACTGCTCTCGCTACCTGGGTGTCTGGACAGAGAGATAGAATTACACAAATACAAGGAGAAGTAGCACAAGTTCGTAAAGATGCAACTTCGACAGTAGATGCAGAACGTACTAGATTAGCAAGCGTAGTTAAAGATATACGTACGGTACAAATACCAGCTTTGAAAGATCGTGAATTAACTATGCTAGGCAAAATTGATGATGTTAGACAAACTGAATCTCCTGTTATTAGTACAGCAAGAGATGAAATACAACGCCTACGTGAAAGTGCAGAAACACAAGTAGCACAATCAAATGATCTTATCAACAGACTACGTGAACAACTTGGCGACAAACAAAATCAACAAGACATCCAAACGGCCATAGACGAACAGTCCGAACGTGTTCGTTTAGCGTCTTTAGAAATTGATACGCTAACAGAAGAAAAAATTGCTTTAGAATCAGAGTATCGAAAACTAGAAGCAGAAGTAGGCCCAATTAAATATATTGCTGAATTTATCTATGGTGAAGCGGCAGATAAGAATATGCTCGAAGAAGCAGTACGTTGGGTTATTATAATTATTATCTTTGTATTTGATCCACTAGCAGTACTATTACTAATAGCTTCACAATATACCTTTGATTACATAAGACGTAACAAAGATGACGGCGGTGAACGTCTTCGGCAAGAAGAGTTCCGTGAATACGAACAAGCAAGAGCGCAAGCAATAGTTGACAATCCTGGATTTACACTTGATGATACTGTACCTCCAGTTGATGAAGACACAACTGACGATATACCTGAGGAACCTAAATACGAAGACGTAGATCAAGAGACATTAGATAAAGAGTTTGATGAAGAATCAAAAAAAAACTCTTTGGACTCGGTGACACCGGATATCTCGTCCAGCGAATTAAAAGAAACAAGGACTAAAGAACTTAATGATCAAGAACAAGACCAAGATTGGCAAACAGCCAAACAAAGTTGGAAAGACGATCATCCTAGTCAAAAACTAAAAACATACAAAAATTTATACATAGAGGGTAAAATTGACACACTACCGTGGGAGCTATATAAACCTAAAAACTTTATTGCTAAAGAAGGTAATGTACAAGTCAAGATGGAAACAACAGACGAAAATGAGGGCTATATACAAAACGCAGAACAAAATGATGAAAGTATATGGAAGAAAATAGACAAGAACAAACCCGAATAAATTTAATTACTCCGCCGGATAAATTACACAATTACAACAGAACATTCTGTTTGGTGTATCCTTCGGATGATACAAAATCACAATTTCAAAACTTAATAGAAAACTTTGAAGATTCTATTAATGTGTACATGTATGAAGAACCCGAAAATGAGCCAGCATACACCTGGCTACTTGATGTCGTAAAGTATAGTGATTTTGTTATACTTGACATAGATAATTTCCCGCCAATACATAGGACAATGATTTCATATCTTTTGGGATATGATAATGTTTTCTGGTTGACAAAAGGCGAGAATGAAGTGTATAATACTATAAGTAAAAACAGAATATATAACCTTGACTGGTTATATGACTCAATAAATGGAGAACAACTTGGGATATAACAACAACCGTAATTACAATAACAAAAGTAATTACAATAGCAATAAGTCTAATGATAAGCCAAAAGGCGGCTTAACAGTAGAAGTTCGTAATGGCGACTTTACTAAAGCATTACGTATCTTTAAAAAGAAAGTACAAGAAGCAGGCATTATTCAAGAAGTACGTGAACGTACTGAATATGTAAAGCCTAGTGAAAAACGTGCTAAAGCAAAAGCCGCTGGTCGTAAGCGTTGGCTCAAAAAGATGGCGACCTTAGATGGTGCAGTTGCTCCTAGTGTAAAAAGACGTAGGAAGTAAATTCCATGACAATGCACACCGAGCTTTGGTTCCCTACAGTCATCTGGAGTGCGATGATTCATAAGGTAGATAACGACGAAGTTAAACGCTGGGCTTATGAAAAACAAAAACAAGATCAGGGAAGAACTGTTAGCAACTACGGTGGCTGGCAAAGTAATGATATTCAATTAGGTGAATGCTCAGCTATTGATAAACTTATTAAACATCTTAATAAAGAAATTAACGAATGTGCTATACAAGTAGGACTTCCTTCTTTACAATTATATAATATTTGGGTCAATATTAATACACCCGGAAGTTATAATCAATTGCATAATCATATTGATAGCGTATTAAGTGGTTCGTATTATGTCGATGCAGTTCCAGAGCAAGGCAATATACAGTTTGATCGCAATGACAATGCCGAATATCATATACCTACTAATGTAGCAAAAGAAACTTATTACACAAGTACTAGAGCAACTTATGCTGCCAAAACAGGTGCATTATATATATTTCCTGGTTGGCTAAAACATAGTGTTCAAGGCAACTATACTGAAACAGATAGAATATCTATTGCATTTAATTATGGAGAGAAACAGTGAGAATTGAAGAAGACGTAAAATTAGACTACAAGGATGTTCTAATACGTCCTAAACGTTCGACACTCGGAAGTCGTAAAGAAGTAGACCTAGAACGTGGATTTACTTTCCGTAATTTTAAACCAGAGTTTCCTGAAAACACAGAGTATAGACACTGGCGCGGTACTCCTATTATGGCTGCTAACATGGACGGCGTTGGTACATTTGAAATGGCAGATACACTTGCCAAACAAAATATTATGACTTGTCTTGTTAAAACTTATAGTGTAAAAGACATTGTTAATTTCTTTGATACTGACGATTATCTACGTACAAACTATGTAGCAATGAGTATTGGTATTACAGACAAAGACGAACAAAAGTTTCGTGAAGTATACGAACAAGCAGACGGCAATCTAAAATACGTTTGTATTGATGTTGCTAATGGATATAGTACAAGATTCCGTGACTTTGTTATGGACTTTAGGTTACGTTATCCGCACATTGTAATTATAGCAGGTAATGTAGTTACCGGAGAAATGACGGAGGAATTGATTCTTGCAGGAGCGGATATTGTTAAAGTGGGCATCGGTCCTGGTAGTGTCTGCACTACACGGATTCAAACAGGGGTTGGTTATCCTCAGTTATCTGCTGTTATTGAATGTGCTGATGCCGCACACGGCCTTGGAGGTCACATCATCGCTGATGGAGGATGTACATGCCCTGGCGATGTCGCTAAGGCATTTGCTGGCGGTGCCGACTTTGTGATGCTGGGTGGTATGCTTGCTGGGCACGATGAAGGCGGCGGTGAAGTAATAACTAAGATTTACGAAACCAATGAAGTAACTAAAACTGATGACGGATTCTTTGAATCTGTTTATGAAGAAAAACAGTTTGTACAGTTTTACGGTATGAGTAGTAAAAGTGCAAACGACAAACACTTTGATGGATTGAAAGATTATCGTTCAAGTGAAGGTAGAACAGTTTTAGTGCCTTACAGAGGCGCAGTAGAGAATACTGTACAAGATATACTAGGCGGTGTGCGTAGTACTTGTACATATGCAGGTGCAATACGTTTAAAGCATCTAATGCGTTGTACAACATTTGTACGTTGTACACAAACCCACAATGGAGTTTACGAAAGCTCCACAATCGGAAATTAATATATGAACTTAAGAGCAATACAAGATAAACTTATTGTAAAAACAGACGAAGTTGAAAAACAAACAACTGGTGGAATCATTATTGCAAATGCAAAGACCGAAGGCATTACTCGAGGAGAAGTACTGTCTGTTGGCCCAGGTGCATATGACGAAGACAAAAAGAAATTTATTGCTACAACTACACAAGTAGGTGATAAGATATTATTTAATTATGGCGGCGGTGTTAAATTTAGCCACCAAGATGAAGAATATGTATCTATCATCGAAAAAGAAATAATTGCAGTTGTATCGTGATAAATAAATGTGTAGAAAAGACTGATTCTTTTTTACATTTAACTGGCACGCCGTAAGGGTGCTAAATTTAATCTTGCTTATTATAAGGAGAAAACAATGACAAGACTAACAACTCTAGACCTACCTAACTTCCACAGAGCTACTATTGGCTTTGATAGACTATTTAATGAACTCGAAAGAGGGTTTGCAAACAGTCCAAACGGAAACGGGTATCCCCCATACAACATAGCACAAATCAACGAAGATGAGTATATGATCTCATTAGCAGTTGCCGGCTTTGGTATGGACAACCTTTCAATTACAACAGATGGTGATCAATTAAAGATTGAGGGAACTGCTCCTAAAGGAGATGAAAAAGTTAATTACCTACACAAAGGTATTGGCGGACGCAACTTCCGTAGAGAGTTCACACTTGCTGACCATGTAAAGGTAGCAAACGCAAACCTTGAACTAGGTATGCTGAATGTGCATTTAGTACGTGAAGTACCAGAAGCACTAAAGCCTAAAACAATTAAGATCAATGATGGTCTTACAATTGAAGGCAAGTAACGAGTCTAGGGGGAGTGAAATATCTCCCCCATCTATTAGGAGAAAACAATGACAGACACAACACTAGACGAAAAAATTGTTATTGATGAACAAATTAAAAAAGAATCATCAGAGCCCCCTAAGTATAAAGTTATATTTTTAAACGACGATTCAACTCCAGTTGAATGGGTTGTAAAAGTACTAACTGATATTTTTAAGCACTCACAACAAAGTGCTGAACAAATTACACTAACCATTCATACTGACGGCTCAGGAGTCGCTGGCATATATACATATGAGATAGCCGAGCAAAAGACTATTGAAGCAACTAATGCAAGTAGGAATCACGGATTTCCGTTGCAGATAAAAATGGAACAAGAATGAGCAAAATCAAAGAATTAACTTGGGAACATCATCAAAACGCAGAAAGACAAGCGTTTGCAAAACTTTTAATTAGTGGAGATATTAGCGAAGACTTGTATGCTACCTATCTCTGGAATCAACATAAGAAATACGATATACTAGAAGCAATGATGGCAGCCCATGGTATCTTTGGCGAGATTGGTGCGAACATTAGTCGTAAGTTACTAATGGAAGAAGATATTGCAGAATTATGGAAACATAGTGTTGCACCTGCAGTTGTGCCAAGTACAATAGAATATATAGATCACATGCGTGATATTATGGGCGATAGAGATGCAATCATTGCTCATGTTTATGTTTTCTTTTTAGGAGACATGAGCGGCGGACAAATGATTAAAAGAAAAATTCCTGGAGAAGGTCGAATGTATGACTTTGAAGGAAATGTAAAAGAATTAAAAGATCGTATACGTGATATGACAACTGACGATATGGCAGACGAAGCACGTTGGGTATTTGCATCAGCAACTAAATTATTTAATGAACTAGGGGAACTTGATCTTGAGCGTTATTTGGAATCAGCTAATACAGTGTCAGAATGACATTATTGAAATTTTTAATGAACGTGCTAATGAATACGAAGAGCCAGGATTAGCACATTTTAATAATGACACTTGGGTCAACAGAGTGTGGCGCAATGATCATGTACGTAGAGCGCACATAGATGTTGTAGATGCACGTGAGTCTAAAGGCTTATGGATGATGCATGTATGCGTGTTTCCTGTACTTAATAACGACGGTCCTATATATGGCTTTGATGTTATTGCAGGTAAGAACAAAATGACAGGAGCCTTCCACGACTTTTCAGCAAGCAGTGGGGGCGAAGACCATCCAATGATTGACGGGTACAAAGAAGCTGTTGCAGATTTTATACCTAGTAAACAAAGACAGTTACCAGAATGGGCAACTAACATCTTTACAGATAAAATGCTTGCCGCAGGTAATGTACGTACCGAAGAAGAAGCAGTAGCTATTGTTGAACTTGCATTGAATAATCTAAGAGCATACTTCGATGAGATAGGCGAGTTTACTGGTGCTGGAGATAGAGAGCTAACAATAGCATCACAAAATTATTACTGTCACAATCAGCAACAAAATCCGCACACACCACGTACAATGAAGTCACTAGGACTAGACGAAGACGATGTAGATACATTCTGCACAGATATGTTGTTTCCTAAAATAGTATAAATACTAAAAAGATTTAGGAATAATCAATGCGCTTTAATGAATTTAAACAAGTAGAAACAAAAGTTATTGCAGAATCAAAAGGATTCTTTGGTAGAAATGCTGGCGATAAGTTTACACATCAAGATGGCAGAGAGTATGCTATTGTTCAAGTAGTTGCATATCCAGATGCACAAACACAAAAGTTTGAAACACCTGAAGCACGAGACGAAGCAATTAAACAATTCCAAGAAGAACACGGCGGAATAGATATTGAATGGGTTAACAAGCCTGCAAGAAATATGCTTTCGTTTGGTATAGCTCAATTAGATGACCAAGATGGCAACCATGTGTTCTGGGGCAAGTACATGCAGTCGGTAGGTTTTGATCTTATGGGAAGTTGGGCAAACAAACAAACTCCTCCAGGTTGGGCATTACAAACTAAAGGTGCAAAGAAGTTTGCATCAGGATTTGACCCGCAGCATTTAATTAGAACTGAGAATAGATTTAAAGGTGTTGATAGTATTATCAATACTGTTGAAAAAAACAGTGATGAACAAGTTGTAAATGTATTTAAAGAAGCACTACAAAATTTATCACAAGGTAGAGGCGGAATTGTATTTCCACAGATGTACGAGCAACAAGCAGCTATCCGTGATTACTTCGGAGAAGTAATGCAGCCAGTTGCACTAATGGGCGGAGTTATCAAAGGTCAAGCAGAAGATGCTAGACAACAACTAGCAGACGGCGCTGAATGGAGAGATTGTGAAGTTTATTGGCCAATGGCAATGAATGCTGCTCTATGTGATTCATTTATGATTGCACCTAATGGCGCACAAATTGGAATTAGTTCAAAAGGCGGAACAGGTGCCGCGGCTAGTGCAAAGAATTTACATGATGCTGTATTAAAAGCACGTAAGAATGGTAATGAAATTGTTGAACAAGGAAATGTAGCAGAATTTGCTGCAAAACTAGTAAGTGTTATTGCTGAAAACAATCAATACCAAGGACCAATTGAAGTAGGTAAGATGCTTGAAATTGAAGGCATCGACGATACACTAGATGCTGAAATTAAAAAATATATCAAAGAAGGCAAAAGCGACTTAGAAGGCATGAGTCCACAAGCACAAAAAATTGCAGAACCTTTTGCATTTAAATTAGAAACCAAAGGCTTTAACACAGGGTATGCACTATTAAGTGCAGTAAGTAAAACTTGTGCAAAAGTTATTAACGCCAAAGACGAATTTTCAAATGGTGCTATTGCACTGCTAAACCAATCAGACATTGTACAACTTTATACTGTAATGGGTAAAAAGGGCGATGACGCAGTATTGGGAGAATTCAAAGCAGTTTATCCACCAACATTCTCAGGCAAAGTATTACTTGAAGGCGGCAAGAACTATTACAGTTCACGTGTTGGCGGCAAGATGGCTTTTGCTATTTAATAGCAAAAGGCTTTTGCTATTGGCAAGAAATAAACGGAAAGTCGTACTTTTTCATTTTAGCAATTAAATTAGTTCTACCTATTTTTAATAGTTTAGCAGCGTGAGTTTGATTTCCTTGTGCCTTAGCAAGTGCGTTACTAATACGTTCACGTTCTAGCATTTCAACTTCATCAGCTAATGCTATTTCATACTCTAGTTCTTCGTGATATTCAGCAAGCTCGCCACATATTTTCCATAGTGCGTCTTGTTCTTCTCTATTTCGTTCTATGTTTTTTTCTAAAGTTTTTAAGTTGTCCATAAAGTATTTATTAACATATTGTAATGCGTTTATACATAGCTGGTATGCGAAAAAAAATACACTTTCGTATAGGTTTTGGTGTAAAAATATTTACAGTTAACGCTAAATAGTAATACAGGGCAAAGAACAATAAATATACATAACAGGAGGGATGTCTTATGAAAAGACTAACACTAGCGTTATTATTCGTTGCTTTAAGCTCATCGAATGTGTCAGCAGATTTGGTATGGGGATTTAAAAACCCATCATTTAGTGGACAAGGTTATTCATCGCACGTATTAAGTGTAGAACAACTACAGTTCAACCGTAAGCAGGACATAAAGAAAGAAGCAGAGGCAGAGCAAAGGCGAATAGAACGTGAACTAGAAAACACAACGCTCAATAAATTTTTAAAGAACGTTGAATCGAGAATATATGCTCAAATATCCAAACAGATGGTTGATGCAATGTTTGCAGATTGTTCAGATACATGTTCAAATACAGGCACAGCAGAGATTGAAGGCAGTACTATCACTTGGGTAAAAGCAGACGGTATGATTACACTTACTATTGTTTCAGCAGATGGAACAGTAACAGAGATAACAATACCGGCAGATGGGGACTTTAGCTTCTAAATGAAAATTTTGGCAGTCATACTATCGCTAGGCTTCCTAGGCGGGTGTGCAATGAATCCGAGTTTACAAACTCTTAAAGATTCAGAAACATCACCAACAGTACAAGCATCGCCTATTCAAGAAAGATTAGAAGATGTGCCAGCGATCGACGGAGAAAAGATTACTATAGCGGTATACCAATTCAGTGATAAAACTGGACAACGTAAACCAAGCGACGGCGTAGCAAAGCTGAGTTCAGCTGTAACACAAGGTGGCGAAATATGGGTAATCAAAGCTCTGCAAGATGTAGGCAATGAGGGATGGTTTAATGTAGTTGAACGAGTAGGGATGGATAATCTCATCAAAGAAAGACAACTTATTAGACAGACTAGAGAAAGTTATGAAGGCAAAGACGCAGTAGCTTTAAAACCACTATTATTTGCAGGCCTTATATTAGAAGGCGGAGTAGTTGGTTATGATAGCAATGTTGCTGTAGGTGGAGCAGGTGCCCGGTGGTTAGGCGTTGGTTCAAGTACGCAATATAGAATTGATACTGTTACAGTAGGAATAAGAGTAGTAAGCGTTAGCACAGGCAAAGTGCTACTCAGCATAGCAACTGAGAAAACAATTGCAAGCCATCAGTCCGGAGCGGACATATTTAGATTCCTTGATATGGGAACTAGATTGTTAGAAACTGAAATTGGATTTTCAGTGAACGAACCGGTAAACTACGCCACAAGGGCTGCTATTGAGCAAGCAGTGGTAGAGTTAGTTTACGAAGGAGAAAGAAAAGGTCTTTGGAAGTTCAAAGACAACACATATAAAGGTACATTACCAAAGGTAAGACCAATGATACTAAGCGAAGCATTAGAGAAATGGCCAGACTCGAGATTGTATTGTGATGCTAATGATATGTGTCGTCCAAAAACTGAAGAAGATACACAGGAGGGTAACAATGAAGTTAAAGATATTAACACTGCCATTATTGGCAATGATGATGACACTTCCGGCAATGGCGAATGACATTTATATCACACAAGTGGGTGATACATTAGATTTAGACATTACACAGGACGGGTCAAATAACCAATTTGGTGATAGCACCACAGGCGTAACACTTAAAGGTGATGCCATGGTGTTTTCAATAACACAGACAGGCGATAATAACGATATTGCTGCATTAATCAACGGCGATTCATATAGTGGTACTTGGGTATTTACAGGTGATACTAATGTAGTAGATTTCAAGTGCGACAGTTTAGGTACCGCGGGGGCAGGTAACTGTGAAACTGTTGATGTTGATATTACTACTACAGGTGATGACAACACATTCAAAATCTATATAGGCGAAAGTG
>Ga0233432_10000456_pt1 | contig 39558 bp, 46 predicted proteins | sample SI_122_August201_6_FD_179870 | JGI IMG/M metagenome (GOLD analysis project Ga0233432, IMG submission 179870) | Seawater microbial communities from Saanich Inlet, British Columbia, Canada - SI_122_August2016_10_MG | ecosystem: Environmental > Aquatic > Marine > Inlet | place: Canada: British... | reverse complement strand
ATGGAAACCCGTCCAATCAGTAAGAATAAATGTTGGAGGTTAGTTGAAATTATAGAAAGAGCTAAGTAAAATGATACAACAAGAAAGTAGATTAAAAGTAGCCGACAATTCTGGAGCTAAAGAAGTTCTTTGTATTAAAGTTCTAGGTGGAACAAAGCGAAGATATGCTTCCATAGGTGATACTATTGTGGTAACAGTTAAAGACGCAATCCCTTCCGGAAACATCAAAAAGGGTACAGTTGCAAAAGCTGTTGTCGTAAGAACAAGAAAAGAAATTCGTCGACCAGATGGTTCATACATTCGTTTTGATGATAACGCTTGCGTATTGTTGAACCCAACAGGGGAAATGAGAGGTACACGTATATTCGGACCTGTTTCAAGAGAATTGAGAGATAAACAATTTATGAAGATTGTTTCATTAGCACCTGAAGTGCTTTAATTAAAAATAATTATGTCGAAGTTACACATAAAGAAAGGAGACACTGTAAAGGTAATTGCAGGAAACTCAAATGGCCAAGAGGGCAAAGTAATTGAGGTCTTAGTTGCTAAATCTAGAGCACTCGTTGAAGGTGTTAATATGGTTTCAAAGCATACTAAACCTAATGCTGCTAACCCTCAAGGAGGTATTGTAAAACAAGAAGCATCTATTCATATTTCGAATTTAATGGTTGTAGACCCAACATCTGGAGAAGCTACTAGAATTGGAAGAAAAATAGATGAGAAAACAGGAAAATTAACTCGTTATTCTAAAAAATCAGGGGAGGTAATTAAGTAATGTATACACCTAGATTAAAATCAAAATATTCAGAGGAAATCGTAGCAAGGCTACAAGAAAAGTACTCATACAAATCAGTAATGCAAGTGCCAAAACTTGTGAAAATCTGTTTAAACCAAGGGTTGGGTGATGCCGTTTCTGACAAGAAGATGGTTGACCAAGCTTGTGGTGAAATGTCGATGATTACTGGTCAGAAAGCTGTAGCTACGAAATCTAAAAAGGATATCTCTAACTTTAAGTTAAGAAAAGGTATGCCGATTGGTGCTCGAGTAACATTAAGAGGTGATAAAATGTTTGAATTTTTAGAAAGACTGATTACATCTTCTTTACCTAGAGTTCGTGATTTTAGAGGAATCAACGCTAAAGGTTTTGATGGCAGAGGTAATTATAACTTAGGAATCAAGGAACAAATTATTTTCCCTGAAATTAATATTGACCAAGTAAATAAAATTACTGGTATGGATATCACTTTTGTTACAACAGCTAATACTGATGACGAAGCAAAAAGTTTATTAACCGAATTTGGTTTACCATTTAAAAAATAAATTATGGCAAAAGAATCAATGAAAGCAAGAGAAGTGAAGCGCCAAAAGTTGGTTGAGAAGTATGCTGAAAAAAGAGCAGCTCTCAAAGCAGCTGGTGATTATGAAGCACTTCAGAAACTTCCTAAGAATGCGTCTCCTGTTCGTTTACACAACAGATGTAAACTAACAGGTCGTCCTAAAGGATATATGAGACAATTCGGAATTTCTAGGGTAACTTTCAGAGAAATGGCAAATCAGGGGCTAATCCCTGGTGTTAAAAAAGCAAGTTGGTAATTTTTTACTCAATATAAAGATATGTATACAGATCCAATAGCAGATTACTTGACGCGAATAAGAAACGCTTCAAAAGCAGGACACAAAGTTGTTATGATTCCTTCCTCAAATACAAAGATGGAAATGACAAAAATTCTGAAAGAAAAAGGTTATATCCTAAACTACAAGTTTGAAGAAGATAACAAACAAGGGATGATTAAAATCGCTCTTAAGTATAATGGTTCTACCCCAGCTTTCGAAAAGATTGAAAGAATTAGTAAGCCTGGTTTAAGAAAATATACAAACAAACAAACTATGCCAAGAGTTCTTAATGGATTAGGTATAGCAATACTATCAACATCAAAAGGTGTTATGACCGATAAGGAAGCAAAAAACCTTAATGTTGGTGGTGAAGTTTTATGTTACGTTTATTAATAAAGTTTAATTAGAGATATAAAATGTCTAGAATAGGAAACAACCCAATCACATTGCCACAAGGTATAACTATCTCCAAAGGGGAGAACAATACTTACGTTGTTAAAGGCAAGTTAGGGGAATTAACTAAAACTTTTCATCCTGATATGGATGTTAAAGTAGATGAAACATCAATTGTTGTAGCTCGTCCATCTGACAGCAAAGAACACAAGTCTATTCATGGACTTACACGTTCTCTAATCAACAACATGATTATAGGAGTTAATGAAGGATTTAAAAAACAACTAGAGTTGGTTGGTGTTGGATATAGAGCAAGTAATTCAGGACAAAAACTTGAATTAGCTTTAGGTTTTTCACACAACGTAATTTTTGAAATTCCTTCAGAAGTTAAGGTTGAAACACTTTCAGAAAAAGGTCAAAACCCAACCATTACATTAACATCAACTGATAATCAATTATTAGGGGTTGTTGCCGCTAAAATTCGTTCACTAAGAAAACCTGAACCATACAAAGGAAAAGGAATTAAGTTCGTTGGAGAACAATTGAGAAGAAAAGCTGGTAAAACTTCTGCTAAGTAATAGATAAAAAATAAAGAAAATGGCATTTTCAAAAGATTCAAGAAGAAGAAAAATTAGAAAAAGAATTAGAGCAACTATTTCTGGCTCAGCACAGACGCCTAGACTTGCTGTATTCAGAAGTAACAAAGAGATTTATGCTCAAGTAATAGATGATATTAGTGGTAAAACTCTAGCAGCAGCATCTTCAAAAGATGTTGATGGAACAAAAATCGACCAAGCTATACAAGTAGGTAAGTTGATTTCTGAGAAGAGTCAAGCTGCTGGCATTTCAAATGTCGTATTTGATAGAGGTGGTTATCTATACCATGGTAGAGTGAAAGCTCTAGCTGAAGGTGCACGTGAATCAGGATTAAAATTTTAAGAATTTATATACATGTCAAACATCAAAAAAGTAAAAGCAAGCGACATTGAGTTAACAGATAGACTAGTTGGTATCCAACGAGTAACTAAAGTAACTAAAGGTGGTCGTACATTCAGTTTCTCTGCAATAGTTGTTGTAGGTGATGGAAATGGAATTGTAGGTCATGGCCTAGGAAAGTCGCAAGAAGTTACTGTCGCTATCAGTAAAGCTATTGATTCAGCGAAGAAAAATTTAGTTAAAGTATCTATTCACAAAGGGACTATCCCTCATGAACAAGAAGCTAAGTTTTCAGGCTCTCAAGTTTTAATTAAGCCAGCATCAAATGGTACTGGAGTAAAGGCTGGTGGTGCGATGCGTGCAGTTCTTGAAAGTGCAGGTGTTCATGATGTATTAGCAAAGTCAAAAGGTTCTTCAAACCCTCACAACCTTGTTAAGGCTACAATGAAAGCGTTGACTGATTTAAGAAGCCCTAAGCAGGTAGCGAACCAAAGAGGTGTGAACGTAGAAACAGTTTTTAACGGATAAAAAAGATAAACTGATGGCTAAAATCAGAGTAACACAAGTAAAAAGTAAAATCGGTAGACCAGAGAGTCAAAAGAGAACAATCTTGGCATTAGGTCTAAAGAAAATTAATCATAGCGTTGAGCACGAAACTACTCCTCAAGTATTAGGAATGGTAAAGAAAGTTGCTCACCTATTGAAGGTAGAAGAAGTAAAATAATTTAAGTTTTAAAGAAAACTATGGATTTAAGTAATCTAACTCCTGCAAAAGGGTCAACAAAAAATAGAAAAAGAATCGCTAGAGGTGAAGGTTCTAAGAAAGGTGGTACTTCTACAAGAGGTCACAAAGGAGCTAAATCTAGATCTGGTTATTCAAGAAAGATTGGTTTTGAAGGTGGACAAATGCCACTTCAAAGGAGAGTTCCTAAGTTTGGATTTACAAACCCAAACAGAAAAGAATTCAGAGGTGTTAATTTACATATACTTCAGTCTTTAGTTGACAACAAAAAAATAAAAGACACTGTTGATTTAGATGTTTTAATTGCAAACGGTCTAGCACACAAAAACGACTTGGTAAAAATATTAGGAAGAGGCGAATTAAAAGCTAAGCTTAATATTACTGTTCATAGTTTTTCTGCTACAGCTAAATCTGCAATCGAAACAGCTGGAGGTACAGCAACTACTTTGTAACGAATAAATATGAAAAATTTAATCACTACATTAAAGAATATTTGGAAGATTGAGGAACTGAGAAGTCGTATCTTAGTAACTCTTGGCTTCATCCTTATATATAGATTAGGAGCACAAGTTCCACTTCCTGGTATTGATGCAAGAGTTTTATCTGCTGCCAACGAAGCTAGTGGTGGACCTGATGGTTTATTAGGTTTATTAAATTTATTTACGGGTGGTGCCTTTGCTCAAGCCTCAATATTTGCACTTGGTATCATGCCATATATTTCTGCATCTATTGTAATTCAGTTAATGGGTATAGCCGTTCCTTATTTCCAAAAGTTACAGAGAGAAGGTGAAAGCGGAAGAAGAAAAATCAATAACATAACACGTTATTTAACTATTCTTATCACTGGTTTTCAAGCCCCAGGATTTATATCTAACCTGAAAAGCCAGTGGCTCAATAAGCCAATTGAACTAGCCGATGGAACCATTGGTTATGTATTCGTAAATAACGAAGCCACATTCTTTTTCTCAATCATGTCCATTATTGTTCTAGTAACAGGAACTATGTTTGTGATGTGGTTAGGTGAGAAGATAACAGATAGAGGTATCGGTAATGGTATTTCAATAATCATTATGATTGGTATTATTGCAGCATTACCTGGCTCATTATTTGCTGAGTTTGCTACATCTTTAGAAAGTCAAGGTGGTGGATTAGTAATATTCCTTGTTGAGATTCTCGCTCTAATGCTAGTAATTCTCGTGAGTATTCTACTCGTACAAGGCACACGAAGAATACCCGTTAATTTCGCTAAGCGAGTAGTTGGAAATAAGCAATACGGTGGCGTTCGTCAATATATTCCATTAAAGGTAAATGCGTCAGGTGTAATGCCGATTATATTCGCTCAAGCAATAATGTTTGTGCCTATTACTTTAGTTGGGTTTTCAGAATCAGAAGCCCTTCAAGGATTTGCAGCTGCCTTTACTGATTTTGCAGGATTTTGGTACAACTTAGTATTCTTTTTCATGATTGTAATATTTACATATTTTTATACAGCTATCACTGTTAATCCAAAGCAGATGGCTGATGATATGAAAAAGAATGGAGGATTTATTCCTGGTGTAAAACCAGGACGTAAAACAGCAGAGTTTTTAGATGACGCAATGTCAAAAATTACTTTGCCAGGCTCTTTATTTTTAGCATTTGTTGCTATTCTTCCAGCATTTGCTATGCAGTTTGGAGTCAATCAAGGATTCGCTCAATTTTATGGTGGAACCTCATTATTAATTATGGTAGGAGTAGTGTTGGATACATTACAGCAGATTGAAAGTCACTTATTAATGCGTCATTATGATGGATTAACAAGTACTGGAAGGATAAAAGGAAAGTCATCAGGAATGATGGCACAATAATACGGATTCGATGATCTTTTTAAAGACCGACGAAGAAGTTGAATTGATAAGAAAAAGTTCTTTACTTGTTGCAAAGGCACACGCCGAAGTCGCTAAAATGATTGAGCCAGGAGTTAGTACTCTTAAACTTGATCAACGTGCTGAAGAGTACATACGCGATAATGGAGGCGTACCAGCTTTTAAAGGATACAATGGGTTTCCGAACACATTGTGTATGTCACCAGACAGTCAAGTGGTGCATGGTATTCCGAATGACGAACCTCTAGAAGAAGGCTCGATACTTTCGGTAGATTGTGGAGTTTTGATGAATGGCTTTTATGGTGACTCTGCTTACACCTATGCTATTGGTAGTATAGATGCTGAGACTCAAAAGTTGTTAGATGTGACCAAAGACAGTTTGTACAAAGGAATTGAACAAGCTGTTGTGGGTAACCGTGTTGGAGATATCAGTTTTGCTGTACAGCAATATGCAGAATCTCACAATTATGGAGTTGTTCGCGAGTTGGTTGGTCATGGTGTGGGTGAACATTTACATGAAAGCCCAGAAGTGCCGAATTATGGTAAAAGAGGACGAGGTCCTAAGTTACAAGATGGATTAGTCATTGCTATTGAGCCGATGATTAATATGGGAGTTAAGAACATCCGTCAACATTTAGATGGATGGACAATAACTACCGCAGATAACAAACCCTCTGCACATTTTGAACACACCATAGTTGTAAGACAAGGTAAAGCTGATATTTTATCAAGCTTTGAATGGATTGAAGAAGAATTGAATAAAAAATAAATATGGCCAAACAGGCACACATAGAACAAGATGGAGTAATAACTCAAGCACTTTCAAACGCAATGTTTAGAGTGGAGCTAGAAAATGGGCATATTATTACAGCACATATTTCAGGTAAAATGAGAAAATTTTACATCAAATTGTTACCAGGAGACAAAGTTAAATTAGAAATGTCTCCGTATGATTTAACAAAAGGAAGAATAACTTACAGATACTAAGAAAAATGAAAGTTAGAGCATCATTAAAAAAGAGAAGTGAAGATTGCAAAATTGTTCGAAGAAAAGGACGATTATATGTTATCAATAAAAAGAATCCTAAGTTTAAACAACGTCAAGGTTAATTTTAAAAAATAGTAAATGGCTAGAATTGCAGGTATAGATTTACCAAAAAACAAAAGAGGTGTTATAGGACTTACCTATATTTTCGGAATAGGTTCGACTGTAGCTAAACAGATTTTAGATAAAGCTGGCATTGATCATAGTGTCAAAGTTCAAGACTGGAATGACAAGCAGCTTTCAGATATTCGCCAAATTATTGGTGATGAAATCAAAGTTGAAGGAGAGCTACGTTCTGAGACACAGATGAATATTAAGCGTCTTATGGATATAGGATGTAACAGAGGTATTCGTCACAGAGTTGGTTTACCTTTGAGAGGTCAGCGTACTAAGAATAATTCCAGAACTAGAAAAGGAAGAAGAAAAACAGTTGCTAATAAAAAGAAAGCTACTAAATAATCACTGAAATATGGCTAAATCAAATCAGAAGAAAAGAACTGTAAAAGTTGATGCTGTTGGACAAGCTCACATACAAGCGACGTTTAACAACATTATTATTTCACTTACCAATAATCAAGGACAAGTAATCTCTTGGTCTTCGGCTGGTAAAATGGGATTCAGAGGTTCAAAGAAAAATACTCCTTATGCTGCACAAACTGCCGCAGAAGATTGTGCAGGAAGAGCTCATGAAGCAGGTCTAAGAAAAGTAAAGGTATACGTTAAAGGACCTGGATCTGGAAGAGAATCTGCTATTAGAACTCTCCATAATAATGGAATAGTAGTAACTGAAATTGTTGATATTACACCAATCCCTCACAATGGATGTCGCCCTCCTAAAAGAAGAAGAGTATAATTTATTAAGAAGCATAAACAAGCAAAAAAATGGCAAGATATAGAGGTCCTCAATCAAAAATTGCAAGACGATTTAACGAACCAATCTTCGGTCCTGATAAAGCATTGGAAAGAAAGAATTATGGTCCTGGTCAGCACGGTAACAACCGTAGATCTAAAAAATCGGAATACGCTGGTCAGCTAGCTGAAAAGCAAAAGGCTAAGTACACATATGGTATTTTAGAAAAGCAATTTTCTAACCTATTTAAAGAGGCTACTAGAAGAAAAGGTATTACAGGTGAAATCTTATTACAACTATGTGAAACACGCCTTGATAATATTGTATATAGGCTAGGAATAGCTCCAACACGAAGAGCAGCAAGACAATTAGTTACTCACCGTCATATTACAGTAAATGGTCAAATAGTAAATATACCATCATTTGCAGTTAACGTTGGTGACACTGTTGCAGTGCGTGAAAAATCAAAATCGCTAGAAGTTATTACTAACTCTCTAGTTAATTCAACTGAAAAGTGTGAATATGTAGAATGGAATTCTGATCTAATGTCTGGTAAGTTATTAGTACTACCACAAAGGGAGCAAATTTCAGAAAATATTAAGGAACAACTTATTGTTGAATTATATTCTAAATAATAACTAAAACAAGCTTACTGATATGTCAATATTAGATTTTCAAAGACCAGATAAAGTATATATGATTGAGTCAACAGACTCACATGGAAACTTTGAGTTTAGACCACTCGAACCTGGGTATGGTCTAACTATAGGAAATGCCTTAAGAAGAGTATTATTATCTTCCTTAGAAGGTTTTGCTATAACTTCGGTAAAAATAGAAGGTGTTGAGCATGAGTTCTCATCAATTTCAGGTGTTGTAGAAGATGTTACGGAAATGATTCTTAACCTAAAACAAATTCGTTTAAAGCAACAAATTGAAGATGAAAACTCTGAGAAAGTAACTGTTCGTTTTGACGGAAAAAATCAGTTTACAGCTGGTGATATCGGTAAAAACCTAGCATCATTCCAAGTTCTTAACCCAGACTTAGTTATCTGTAACCTAGATAAGTCGGTGAACTTAGAAATGGAATTAACTATCGAAAAAGGCAGAGGATATGTGCCATCTGAAGAGAACAAAAAGGCGACAGCTCCACTAGGAACAATATTCATTGACTCTGTATTTACACCTATTAAAAACGTTAAATTCAGCGTTGAGAACTTCAGAGTTGAGCAAAAGACTGACTACGAAAAGTTAGTTTTTGAAATCGCTACTGACGGTTCAATTCACCCTAAAGATGCTTTAACTGAAGCAGCTAAAATTTTAATTCAGCACTTTATGTTGTTCGCTGATGAAAATGTAACTTTTGAACAAACTGAGTCAGAAAACACTCACGAGTTCGATGAAGATACACTTCACATGCGTCAATTATTAAAAACAAAACTAACTGATTTAGAATTATCTGTAAGAGCATTAAATTGTTTAAAAACAGCTGAAGTAGAAACTCTAGGAGAACTAGTTTCTTTCAACAAGTCTGATTTATTAAAGTTTAGAAACTTTGGTAAGAAGTCTTTAACTGAGCTTGAAGAAATGGTACTTGTTAAAGGACTTAACTTTGGTATGGATGTAGCTAAATATAATTTAGATAAGGAATAACAAAATGAGACACGGAAAGAAATTTAATCATTTAGGTAGAAAAGCAGCTCATAGAAAAGCAATGCTTTCTAATATGGCATGTTCTTTGATTGAACATAAAAGAATCAAAACAACAGTAGCTAAGGCGAAAGCACTTAGAAAGTTTGTTGAGCCTTTAATCACTAAATCAAAAACAGATACTACTCATTCTAGAAGAATTGTGTTTAGTCATCTAAGACAAAAAGAAGTTGTTACAGAATTGTTTGGTGATGTAGCTTCTAAATTAGCTACTAGAGATGGTGGCTATACTCGTATACTCAAAACAGGAAACAGACTAGGTGATAATGCTGAAATGTGTTTCATTGAGTTAGTAGATTTTAACTCAACATACACGACAGATAAGCCTAAGAAAAAGTCAAAGTCAACAAGACGTTCGGGTAGTGCTAAAAAAGCAGTTACAGAAACAACTGCACCAGCTGTTGAAGATGCTACAGTAGTTGAAGAAACTACTACCGAAGCAGCAGCAAAGTCTGAGGTAGAAGAAGTAGTAGCTGAAGAAACTTCAAAAACTACTGAGACTACTGAGGAAATAGAGGAAAATAAAGATAACGCTAAAGAGGAAGAAGAAAAGAGTGAGTAAAGTCACATTTGTTTTTCTTAAATACTAATTTCAAAGGGGGTAGGCGTTAGCGTTTCATCCCCTTTTTTTGATAATTAACGAAGATGAAATATCAAAGCAAATCAGATGCTGTACTTTTATTAGAGGATGGCACTGTGTTTTTCGGTAAGTCTGCCGGCAAGGTAGGCACTGCTACCGGTGAGATTTGTTTTAATACAGGTATGACTGGATATCAAGAAATTTTTACCGACCCTTCTTATTTTGGTCAAATAATGCTCACTACCAATGCACACATTGGTAATTATGGCATTCACGCTGAAGAAATTGAGTCTGAAAACATGAAGATTTCAGGCTTAATTTGTAAAAACTATAATGTTAACTTTTCTAGGCCAGATGCTGATGAGTCAATTCAAGACTACTTTGAATCCGAAGATATGGTAGGCATTTCAGATGTCGATACGAGATCATTAGTTCGTCATATCCGAGATAAAGGAGCAATGAATGGAATAATTTCTTCTGAAACTACAGATTTAGATGTACTTAAAGAAAAATTGAATGAAGTACCTTCTATGGAAGGCTTACAATTATGTGATAAAGTATCAACCAAAGAACCCTATTTCTTTGGTGATGAAAATGCTAAATATAAAGTCGCTGTTCTCGACTTTGGTGTTAAGAAGAATATTTTAAGATGCCTTTCGGATAGAGGCTGTTACTTAAAAGTCTTCCCATACAATACCCCTTTTGAAGAATTAGAATCATGGAATCCTGACGGATATTTTTTGTCAAATGGACCAGGTGACCCAGATACTATGCCAGAAGTGATTGAAAATGTAAAGAAGATAACAGCAACACTATTCCCCGTATTTGGAATATGTTTAGGTCATCAAGCATTGGCTATTTCAGAAGGTATTTCAACATACAAAATGCATAATGGTCACAGGGGGATTAACCACCCAGTTCAAAATTTAGCAACTGGAAAGTGTGAGGTGACTTCTCAAAATCATGGATTTGGAATTAAAACTGAAGACGTTGAAAATCACTCTACGGTTCAGGCTACTCACATTAACTTAAATGATAATACAATTGAAGGGATAAAAATTAGTAACAAAAATGCTTTTTCTGTTCAATACCATCCTGAGTCATCACCAGGTCCACACGACTCAAGATATTTATTCGATAACTTTATTAACTCTATACAAGAACATAAACAATAATGACTAAAATAGTTAGCATACACGCAAGACAAATATTAGACTCAAGAGGTAACCCTACAGTCGAAGCCGATGTAACAACAGAAAATGGTGTTATCGGAAGAGCAGCAGTTCCTTCAGGAGCTTCTACAGGAAAACATGAGGCTGTTGAGCTTAGAGATGGAGATAAAGATGTTTACGTTGGTAAAGGCGTGTTAAAAGCAGTCAATAACGTTAATACTCTAATTTCTGATGAATTAAAAGGAATGTCTGTCAACGAACAAGCCTCAATAGACAAGGCTATGATTGAACTTGATGGAACTGAAAATAAAAGTAAGTTAGGAGCTAATGCAATGTTGGCTGTTTCAATGGCGGTAGCAAATGCTGCAGCTCAAGAAAATAATCAAATGCTCTTCGAATATTTAGGGGACGATGATTCAACTATTTTACCAATTCCTATGATGAACATCCTTAATGGAGGTTCACATGCCGATAATAGTATAGACTTCCAAGAATTTATGGTAATGCCAGTAGGAGCCGATTCATTTAGCGATGCTTTGCGAATGGGTACAGAAGTATTCCATAATTTGAAAGAGGTGTTAAAAAGTAAAGGCTTTTCAACTAATGTAGGTGATGAAGGTGGATTTGCACCCAATATAGGCTCAAATGTTGAGGCTATTGAAATCGTTTTACAAGCCATTGAAAAAGCGGGTTATAAGCCAGGTGAAGATATGTATATCGCTATGGATGCCGCTGCTTCAGAATTTTATAATGCGGAAGAAAATGTATATCACTTTCACCAATCTACTGGTGAAAAATTAACGCCATCTGAAATGGTGAGTTTCTGGAAAGATTGGTCTGAAAAATACCCTATACTTTCCATTGAAGATGGATTAGATGAGGACGATTGGGACGGTTGGAAACAACTCACTGAAGCAATCGGAGAAAAAGTTCAACTAGTAGGAGATGATTTGTTTGTTACTAATGTTAACAGATTATCAACAGGTATTGAAAAAGGTATTGCTAACTCTATTTTGGTAAAAGTAAATCAAATAGGTACTTTAACAGAAACAATTGACGCTGTTAAGCTAGCACAAGATAATTCTTACACCTCTGTAATGAGTCATCGTTCTGGAGAAACTGAAGATACTACCATTGCTGATTTAGCAGTGGCATTAAGTACAGGACAAATAAAAACTGGTTCTGCTTCACGTTCAGACAGAATGGCAAAATACAATCAACTGTTAAGAATTGAAGAGAAATTAGGAGACGAGGCGAAATATTTAGGTAAATCATTTAAGTTTTTAAAATAAGATATATGTCAGACAAAGCCGAATTGCACTACAAAGGAAATGTGTACCAAATCCCAGTTATTGAAGGCACAAAAGAAGAAAAAGCTCTAGATGTCAGTAGACTGAGAGCAGAATCTGGTCTAATTACATTAGATAAAGGATTTAAGAATACAGGTTCTACCGAAAGCTCTATTACATTTTTGAATGGAGAAGAAGGTATTTTAAAGTATAGAGGCTATTCGATAGAAGAATTGGCTGAAAAATCTAGTTTCGTCGAAGTATCGTACTTGCTGATATATGGAGAATTACCTACCCAAAGTCAGTTAGAAACGTTTAAATCTGAAATTACTAACCACACTTTAGTTCATGAGGATGTAAGGTCAATTCTTGATGGTTTTCCATCAAAGTCTCATCCAATGGGCGTACTTTCTTCACTAGTATCATCGTTAACAGCGTTTTACCCAATGTCATTAGACCCTAATCGCTCTAGTGAAAAGGTAAACGGAACTATTATCCGTTTGTTAGCGAAACTTCCAACTTTAGCAGCTTGGAGTTATAAAAACAGAATGCGTCAGCCTGTAGTGTATCCTAAAAACAGTTTAGACTATTGCTCTAACTTTTTACGAATGATGTTCGCCCTTCCTACTGAAGAGTTTGAAATCAATCCTGTTGTAGCAAAAGCCCTAGATAAATTATTGATTTTACACGCTGACCATGAGCAAAATTGCTCTACTTCAACTGTCAGAATAGTAGGCTCTTCACATGCTAGTTTATACACTTCTGTTTCAGCAGGAATAGCCGCTTTATGGGGGCCACTTCATGGCGGAGCTAATCAAGCGGTTATTGAAATGCTTGAATCTATTAGAACAGATGGTGGCGATATTGAAAAGTATGTTGCTAGAGCTAAAGACAAATCGGATCCATTCAGATTAATGGGCTTCGGACACCGTGTGTATAAAAACTTTGACCCAAGAGCAACCATCATTAAGAAAGCAGCAGATGACGTTCTTAGAGAACTAGGAGTCGATGATCCTGTTTTAGATATTGCTAAAAAGCTTGAAGAAATAGCCTTAAACGATGAGTACTTTGTAGCAAGAGGATTATATCCTAATGTTGATTTTTACTCTGGAATTATTTATCGTGCATTAGGGATACCAACTGATATGTTTACCGTTATGTTTGCTATTGGTAGATTACCAGGATGGATTGCACAATGGAAAGAGATGCGTGAAAACAATGAACCTATAGGTCGACCACGACAAGTCTATCAAGGACATGTTGGTAGAGAATATGTGTCGATTGAAAAGCGTTAAAATAGATTAATAATAATTACTTTAAAAAAAGGGCTCTTTTAAGATGCCCTTTTTTTATTTTTGTACCATGGCTTACAAGTCTCTAAAAGATTGCGTTAAAGATTTAGAAAATAATGGAATGCTCATTCGTATTAAGGATGAAGTAGACCCCTATTTAGAAATGTCTGCTATTCACCAATTGGTATTTAAGCACCACAAAAAAGCCATTTTATTTGAAAAAGTGAAAGGAAGTAGATACCCAGCAGTATCGAATTTGTTTGCAACTCTTGAACAAAGTCAGTTTATTTTTAGGAAAACCTTAGGATCTGTAAAAGACTTAGTGAGTTTAAAAGGTGATCCTATGCAAGCATTCAAAAAGCCTTTGGCTTATGTGTCATCCATTTTTCAAGCTCCATTAGCCCTACCTTTAAAAAAATGGACACATAAATTTGATGAAATAAAAATAGAAGAGATTCCTCAGATTCAATGTTGGCCTATGGACGGAGGACCTTTTGTAACACTACCTCAAGTTTACTCCGAAGATATTGATAAGCCTGGTATAATGAATTCTAATTTAGGAATGTATAGAATTCAATTAGGCGGTAACGATTATATTCAGAATGAAGAAATAGGCTTACATTACCAAATACACAGAGGAATAGGAGTACACCAGACTAAGGCTAATGCCAACGGTCAAGCTTTAAAGGTCAGTATTTTTGTTGGTGGACCTCCATCACATTCTTTAGCAGCTGTTATGCCATTACCTGAAGGAATGAGCGAATTAACCTTTGCAGGCATTATGGGAGGTAGAAACTTCAGATACCATGTTGTAGATGGTTACACTCTTTCTACAGATGCCGATTTTGTAATATGTGGCGAAATAAATGCGGATGATGTGAAAATTGAAGGACCCTTTGGAGATCATCTGGGTTACTACAGTTTGAAGCATGACTTTCCTGTAATGAAGGTACATAAAGTATATGCTAAGAAAGATGCAATTTGGCCTTTTACAATTGTAGGCCGACCACCACAAGAAGATAGTCAATTCGGTGCTTTGATACATGACATTACTGATGGCATTATTCCTACAGAAATTCCTGGATTAAAAGCAGTTAATGCAGTTGACGAGGCAGGAGTTCATCCTTTATTACTAGCTGTTGGTAGTGAGCGATATACCCCATTTCAGAAAATAAGAAGACCTCAAGAATTACTTACTATTGCTAATCACATATTAGGAAAGGGGCAGTTAAGCTTAGCAAAGTATTTATTTATAGTTGCTCAAGAAGATAATCCTGATTTAGATGTTCAAAATGAATACGATTTTTTCCAACATTTCTTTTCAAGGGTAGATTGGTCAAGAGATTTACATTTCCAGACTAAAACAACAATGGACACCTTGGATTACAGCAGTACTGGTGAAATAAACGAAGGTTCAAAGGTAGTTTGTGCTGCTGTTGGGGAAGAAAGACGCAAGTTATCGTCTTCTATTTCAGAGCTTACTTTTTCAGAGGATATTCTAAATGCAAAGCTAGTAATGCCAGGTGTATTAATTATTGAAGGTGATAATTTAGAAAGCGTAAAGGCTGCATTAGAGCCTATGGATTTAGAAGGAATAGCTCTTATAACCTTAGTTGATGATGCCAATTTTGTAGCGGAAGATGTAAGTAATTGGTTATGGGTAACCTTTACCCGTTCTAATCCAGCAGAAGATATTTTTGGATTAAATGAAAAAATAGAGCAAAAGCATTGGTCATGTCGCCTTCCAATTATTGATGCACGTGTAAAGCCCCATCATGCACCTTCTTTGCAAATGCCGGAAAAGGTAATCGCATCTGCTAAAGAGAAATTACAAAAATCATTATGAGAAAAAAGATTTTACTTCTAGGTTCTGGAGAATTAGGCAAAGAGTTGGTAATAGCTCTACAAAGGCTTGGTCAATATATTATTGCTGTTGACAGCTATGAGAATGCACCTGCTATGCAAGTAGCACATGAATATGAAGTGATTGATATGCTTGATGGTGATGCACTTGATGAGTTAGTGGATAAACATAAGCCTGATTTAATAGTTCCTGAAGTTGAGTCCATCCGTACGGAACGATTTTTCGATTATGAAAAACAAGGATATAAAGTAATTCCTTCCGCTAAAGCGGCGAACTTTACAATGAATAGAAAAGCCATAAGAGATTTAGCAGCTAAGGATTTAGGTATAAAAACAGCGATATATCGCTATGCTAAAAATTACGATGAATTGGTGGAAGGAGTTGAGGTTTGTGGAATGCCATGTGTTGTAAAGCCTCTTATGTCGAGTTCAGGTAAAGGGCAATCTGTAATAAAAACAAAAAGAGATATTCAAAATGCATGGGATTATGCTATGGAAGGTTCTCGAGGAGATCTAGCAGAAGTTATTGTTGAAGAGTTTATTGACTTTGATTTTGAAATCACCCTTTTAACCCTTACTCAATACAATGGGAAAACATTGTTTTGTCCGCCAATAGGTCATCGTCAAGAAAGAGGAGACTACCAAGAAAGTTGGCAACCCATGTCAATGAAAGAGGAGCATCTAATAGAGGCTCAAAATATGTCCGATAAAGTCACTGCTGCTCTAAAAGGCTCTGGAATATGGGGAGTAGAATTTTTTGTAGGTAAGAATGGTGTTTATTTTTCTGAATTATCTCCTCGTCCACATGATACGGGTATGGTGACTTTGGCAAATACTCAAAACTATTCAGAGTTTGAACTTCATGCAAGGGCAATTCTCGAAATACCAGTTGATGAAATTAAGCTTTTAAAAAACGGTGCAAGTGCTGTAGTGTTAGCTAAAGAAACTAACAATAATTTCCCTGTATTTAGCGGGCTTGATAATGCGGTATCAATACCTAATTCAGATTTTAAAATTTTTGGAAAACCATCAAGTAGGCCTTACAGAAGAATGGCTGTTGGTTTATCTTATGGGGTAAATGAACCAGTAGAAAAACTTGTGTTGAAAGCTAAAACTGTAGCAGATTCGATTAAAATAGGCTAGCTCATTTATTTTAATTAATTTGGCTATCAATTACCTTATGGAAACGATTAGTGCTATAATTCCTTTAGTCCCTTTATTTTACTCTTTGTATGGACTACTATTGAGAAAAAGATTTTTTTTCTTTTGGGTTATACCATTTTTGCTTTTTTTATTATGGTGTCAGAATTCAATTTTTTCCTTTTAGATAATAATTTTACTCATATATTAATAGCGTCATTATTTAGTGTCCAATTGTTGATTTCATATCCAAATAGCTTAAAGTTTGATGGTACGGTTGTATTTAGATCTCGTTCGTGTAAAAACTGTTTGAGCCTTGCCTTAATAAATATTGTTGGGGTCTTTGTGGTCCTCGATAACCCTGGAATTAGTGTTATGGGAGTAGTGTATCATTCTATATTTGCTGTCTTACCATTTATATTCTATTTTCTAACATTATCAAACAGGATACCTCTTTACGAAGCGCCTGCTAAATAAGTGCTATCTTCTTTAAAGAGTTTCTATTCTTTTGTTTTACCTATAATATAACCTATTGCTCCACACATAATTGCTGTTGATACTGTAGTAATAAGCACATCTGTAATAAAGTACTCAACGTTTAAGTCGCTTGAAGAGTACATGAAAAAATTCATGCTAATACTGTATAAAATACCTAGATAAATACCCGCGATAGTTCCACTTTTAAATGTACTGATATGAGCCCATTTACTAAATATTAATGAGAAAATTAGCGAGTAAAAAAGACATCCAACAAATATAAAAGATAGCGATTTTTCATTTCCAGAAGTTGGGTAAATCTCTGTGAAAAGTGTGCCATAAAATAGCCAACCTAAAAGAAAGTAAACAATAGTTCCAGCGATAGCTGATAATGTAAAAGATTTAATGTTCATTTTTTCAAAGTTTTAAGTTATTAAAAAAGTTAACTGTACAGTAATTATTACTAACAGAAAAAGTACAAATCGAAAAAGTTAGGGGAAAGTGATTGAGAAAAACTTAATAGTTCTTTTGCTAATGTAAGTAAAAAAAAGAAATTATGATTTTGGCTTTCTTTTTTTATTGAAATGCCTCTTCTTACCTTTAAAGTGTTTTTTGAATTCATTTCTTCCACTACCTTTTCTATTGATGTTGTAAACAGGGGCGGCTTCAAAACCTTCTGGTAAAGGTTCTTTTTCAAGAGTTCTTTCTATAAGGTCCTCAATTTGCTTAAATTTTAGACATTGTTCACCATTTATAAATGTTATGGCCTCGCCCTTTCGGTCAGCTCTGGCCGTTCTTCCTATTCGATGTACGTAATCTTCAGCATCGTTCGGAACTTCATAATTGATGACAATTTCAATGCCTTTAATGTCAATGCCCCTTGAAAGAATGTCTGTGGCAACTAAAATTTTGATTTTTTTATTCTTAAAATCGAGTAGTGCCTTTTCTCGTTCTTCCTGTTCTAAATCTGAATGTATATCTTTAGCAGGAAGACCAGCTTTGTTTAAACTTCTTGTTAAATCCTTTACACTTTTCTTCGTTGAACAAAATACTAATACGTGATTAAGTTCTTTGTCTTTTAAAAGTTCTTTTGTCAAGGCAATTTTTTGATGGTCGTGAACCATATATGCCTTTTGCGTAATGCCTTCGGCTGGTTTCGATATGCTAAGGCTTATGCTTTCAGGTTTCACTAATATTTCTCCTGCTAGCTTTCTTATTTTTGGTGGCATGGTAGCGGAAAACATAAGGTTTTGCCTATTCTTTGGTAGCTTTTTGGCGATATCCATGATATCGTCATAAAAACCCATATCTAGCATTCTGTCGGCTTCATCTAATATGAAATGCTTTACACCAGACGGGTCAAAGTAATTAAATTTCATATGTGCTAACAGACGACCTGGTGTACAGACTAATATGTCAGAACCGTTTTTAATGGCTTTTTTCTGAGCATCAAAATCAGAGCCAGTACCACCGCCATAAATTGGAAATGAAGAAGAGTTAGTGAAATAACTAAAACCTTCTATTTGTCTATCAATTTGCATTGCCAACTCTCTAGTTGGAGATACGATGATAGTATTTATTTTAGATGATTTCCCTTTGCATAATTTATTTAGAATCGGAAGTACGAAGGCGGCTGTTTTTCCTGTGCCCGTTTGTGCACAGGCAATTAAATCTCTATTTTTTAAAATAACAGGTATGGCTTTTTCTTGAATGGGAGTAGGTGTGTTGAAGCCCATCATTTCTAAGCCTTCTTGAAGTTGAGGTTCAAAACCTAAGTCGTCAAATTTCATAATTGTCGTTGTCTTACCGCTTCATAGAGTATTACTCCTGCTGAAACAGATACGTTTAATGATCCAATTGACCCCATCATTGGTATTTTTGTTTTGTGCGTGCTACGTTTTAAGTATTCATCAGAAATACCATCTTCTTCCGAGCCCATAATTACAGCAGTGGGGAGTTTGTAATCAGGTTCATAAATTAGCTCATCCGTTTTTTCAGTACAAGCTACAATTTGAAGTCCGCTATTTTTTAAAAAGTCAATAGTTGCTTTTAAATTAAACTCTCTGCAAATCGGAACACTACTCAAGGCTCCGGCTGACGTTTTCATGGCGTCACCATTTATTGCAGCACTACCTTTTTCTGGAACTATTATGGCATGTACACCAGAGCATTCCGCACTTCTTACTATAGCTCCAAAGTTACGCACATCCGTTACTCTATCTAAAACTAAAATCAGCGGATTTTTTCCATCTTCAAATAGTTGTGGGATTATATTTTCTGTTCTGTAAAATGTGATTGGTGATATAAATGCAAAAACACCTTGGTGATTCTTTCGAGTTAAACGGTTTAATTTTTCAACTGGAACATGCTTATAATTAACGCGGTGTTTTTTTACTAACTCCCATAGTTCAGGGAAAATATCTCCTTTAAGCCCTTTTTGGATAAAAAGTGTATCAATTTCTTGACCAGCATTTATAGCTTCAATTATTGGACGAAGTCCAAAAATAGCATTCTCGTATCTAGTTATCTTCATCTTTATTTGCTCGCTCTATTATGTTTTGAGGCAAACTCTTTTTTGTTTTTGCTCCCAAGTCTTTCAGGTTTTCTATTTTTTTGATAATATTTCCTCTACCATCCGTCAGTTTATTCATAGCGTCTTCATAGCTATCCTTGGATGTTTTTAGGCTTTTACCGACCTTTATAAGGTCTTGGACAAAACTTTCAAATTTATCATACAATAAGCCGCCTTCTCTGGCAATTTCTAATGCGTTTCGCTTTTGGTCTTCTTGTTTCCAAATTGAGGCTACAGTACTTAGCGTAGCTAAAAGGGTAGAGGATGACACAAGTACAATGTTCTTTTCTAAAGCATTTATGTAAAGGTTGCTATCCTCGTTGAAGGCTAACATTAAGGCAGGTTCGTTAGGGACAAACATTAATACGTGGTCGGGGGAATTTATTCCATATAGATTAGGGTAGTCCTTATCGCTGAGTTCAATGTAATGTCGTTTTAAACTGTCCAAGTGTTTTTTGATGGCTAGTTTTTCAGCGTTTTCATTTTCCGCATTATAGTATTCTACATATGCAGTAAGTGAAACTTTAGAGTCAACAATAAGGTGTTTATTATCAGGGAGATTAATGATGAAATCTGGTTTTTTCAATTTCCCTTCTTCATCTTTATATCCTCCTTGAGTAGAGAAGTGAATGCCATTTTTTAAGCCTGACTTTTCGAGAAGAAGTTCAAGTCTGTTTTCACCCCAGTCACCTTGAGTTTTGGAATTCCCCTTTAGTGCGTTGGTAAGGTTAAGAGCATCTTGACTAAGTTTGCTATTTAATGATTCTAGACTATTTATCTTCTGCATTAAAATGGCATTACGCTCCACGCCTTTCTCATTAGTATCTTCAACTTTCTTTTTGAATTTTTCTATTTGTTCACTCAAAGGGTTGAGTAGATTACCCAATTGCTCTTTATTTTGCTTCTTAAATTTTTCCGAGTTAAGCTCTAGAATTTTATGGGCCAGATTTTCAAATTCTTTTGTGAGTCGTTTTTCTATTTCTTCTTTTGAGTCCTGACTTTCTTTCAGTCTTTCGTTCAGAATTTTAATACGTTCATCCTTAGCACTTAATTCAGATTTTAGCTCAATTACTTGCTGGATTAAGTCATCGGTTTTTGAATCGTCACTTTTATTGGGTTGTGCTCTGTTCTGATACACTAACCATCCAAAACCTATAATTAATAAGATGATAATAAATAACTCCATAATTCGTGTTGGCTAAGTTAAGGTTATTATTCTAAGATTAGAACTTTTGTATTGAGCTTTACGAGTGAAAATAATTTGATAATATCTTTATTTGTCATTCTAATGCATCCATGCGATGCTGGAGTGCCTATTTTTCCTTCTTCTGAAGTGCCATGAATATAGATATAGCGTTGATACGAGTCGATGTTTTCACCCTTGTTTACTCCCTTTTCTCCCCCACTAAGCCAGAGAATACGACTTGTAATATCGTCGGTTTTAGAGCTTGTTGTATCACTATAAATGGTGGCGATGTGTCCATAAAATATTCTACCAATCATTTTGCCATTCAGTGGGGTTTCAGCTCCATGTTTTTCTTTTATGGAGTGTAATCCTAAAGGTGTTTTATCACTATTTTTTTGATTTCCAACACCTTTCTTTGCAGATGAAATAGGGTATTCGCCAATAATGCTATTATTTTCAATATGAAATAGTTTTTGTAATCTAATAGATACAAATAGTATTTCGCTGTAAGTAGTTCCTTTTTTATCAATACAATATTGATTTACCTTTTCTACAATATCATCATTTATAGAACAAAATATCATTATAAATGAAAGTATTATTTGCACCATTTAATTTGCGTTTGGTATTGTTTACTTAGTATAGTGTTTGTTTTGGAGAAGTGTTTGCAGCCAAAAAATCCAGAGTGTGCCGAAAATGGAGAGGGGTGTGCGGCTGTTAGGATATGATGTTTGTTAGAGTCAATAAGTTCGGCCTTATTTTGTGCAAAACGACCCCAAAGTAGAAAAACTAAACCTTCTTTATCTTTTGAAAGGGTTTTTATGACGAAGTCCGTGAATTGTTCCCAGCCTTTTTTTTGGTGCGAGCCTGCTTGTTTTGCACGTACGGTAAGTGTAGCATTCAACATTAAAACACCTTGTTTTGCCCAATGCTCAAGATTTCCAGAATGTGGTATTTCATCACCAATATCATCCCTTATCTCTTTAAAAATATTTTTCAAGGATGGCGGTGGATTTATTCCATCCGAAACCGAAAAGCACAGGCCATTTGCTTGATTAGGACCGTGATATGGGTCTTGACCGATAATAACCACTTTTGTCTTGTCAAAAGAGCAGAGATTAAAGGCGGAAAACATTTTATTTCCAGTAGGGTAGATGGTGTATTTTTTCTTTTCCTCAATTAAGAAATTTTTGAGTGAAGAAAATGATTCAGCCTGAAATGCAGGAAGTAATTTATTTTTCCAACTTGACTCTATTTTTACGGTGTTATTTTCCACATTTCAAAGTTAGTCAATTGGATATTTTTTCAAAATAAAATCGCTAAATTTGTGCATTCTAAATTTTACAAAGTACAATATGAAAAAAGGTATTTATTTTATGTTTTCTTTAGTGATGGTATCACTTTTGATTTCCTCTTGTGGTGTTACAGAGCCTTGCCCTAATTACTCTCAGTCCGACACCCAAATTGAAACTCCGGCTTAAATGAACTGGAATTCTTTATCAGATATTAGTGAGCTTAACGATATCAAGTCAGAGACTTCTTTACCAATACTTATTTTTAAGCATAGTACCAGATGCTCAATTAGTAAGATGGTTCTGTCTCGTTTTGAAAGAGAACATGATACTTCTGAGATTAAGATGTACTTGCTAGACTTGTTAAGTTACAGAGAAATTTCGAATCAAATTTCTGAAGATTTTAACATAAAGCATGAATCTCCACAAGTGCTTGTAATCAAAAATGGGCAATGTGTTGCTCACGCCAATCATAATGCAATTAACCAACTTGACCTTTACGAATACCTATAATGTCCGAACAGCAATTCAAAAAAAAACCAAAATGGCTTAGAGTAAAGTTACCGACAGGTAAAAACTATAAGCACGTTAGAAAGTTAGTTACTGATAACAAATTACATACGATTTGCGAAAGTGGTAATTGCCCAAATATGGGTGAGTGCTGGGGTGAAGGCACAGCGACTTTCATGATTTTAGGTAATATATGTACCCGTTCTTGTGGTTTTTGTTCAGTAGCAACAGGACGACCTCTACCAGTTGATTGGGAAGAACCTGAGAAAGTAGCTGATTCGGTAAAGCTTATGGAAGTTAAACATTGCGTTATCACATCTGTTGATAGAGATGAGCTTCCTGATGGTGGTTCTCTTGTTTGGGTTGAAACCGTGAAAGCTGTTCGTAGAAAAAGCCCTGGAACAACAATGGAAACTCTAATCCCTGATTTTAAAGGGATAGAAGAGCAAGTACAACGAATAGTTGATGTTGCACCAGAAATTGTTTCCCATAACATTGAAACTGTCAGAAGGTTAACTAAAGAGGTTAGAATTCAAGCTAAATACGACAGAAGTTTAGCCGTCTTGAAACAATTAAAAGATGGTGGTATGCGAACTAAATCGGGTATAATGCTTGGTCTTGGTGAAACCGAAGAGGAAATATTAGAAACAATGGATGATTTACGTTTAGTTGGTGTTGATATTATGACTATCGGTCAATATCTACAGCCTACACCAAAGCATTTGCCAGTTAAAGAATTCATTACGCCTGAACAATTTGAAAAGTTAAGACTTATTGGGCTTAAAAAAGGATTTCGTTTTGTAGAAAGTTCCCCTCTTGTAAGATCATCTTACAGAGCAGAAAAACATCTTGGATAAATTATTTTGTTGGCATATTAATGTGAACAAAATAATTCGTAAATTTATCCCTCTAAATTTTATAATTTATAAAGAATGAAAAATTTTATTACCACACTATTATCAATTGCTTTTTTATCATACTTCGTTGTAGATGCATTTAATACGTCGGAACAAACGTATGTGCCTGTTGTCGAAAGAATTACAAAACCTACTAAAGGTGCTAAAGGAGCATTAGAATACCTTCACCGTTTGAAGGCAAACAATGAGGGCGTTATTCCAATCGAAGCTGTAATTAATGCAAGAGAAGCTGTAAACAGTAGAAGAGCTGCTAGACAGTCGTCAGCAAACACAACTCTGCTGTGGCAAGAAATGGGCCCGGATAATGCCGGAGGAAGAACACGTGCTATTTTAATTGATAAAGATAATTCTAATTTGATTTATGCTGGTGGTGTTTCTGGAGGCTTATGGAAATCTACTAATGGTGGAAACAGTTGGAACATTATTGATGGAACAGACAAATTAGAATTCTCAGGTGTGGTAAGTATTTGTCAAACTACTAATGGTGATATTTACTTTGGAACTGGTGAAGGGGCTACTTCAAACATGGGAGGTAACTCTAACGGTTCTTCAGCATTCATAGGTGGTGGAATTTATAAATCAACTGATGGTGGAAATTCATTCACTCAATTGGCTTCCACTGCTCCTTCTAATTTTATCTCAACTGGTTTTGCTTTTGCTGCAGTAACAGAGTTAGCATCTCACAGAACTGACCCTAATACTGCATATGCAGCAACCCGAGGTGGGTTAAAACTGACAAAAGATGGTGGTACAACATGGACTACTGAGGTTACTGGTGAATTTTTTGATGTTGAAGTGAATTCTGATAATTCTGTAATTGCTTCTAAATTCAATACAGTATTTTTCTCTGAAGACGGCACACCAGGTTCCTTTTCAAGTTTACCTTCAGTTCCTCTTACATTTGGTGGTGGCTCTAATGGTAGAATTGAGTTAGCAATAGCTCCTTCTGATGCAAATTATATTTATGCAATTTATTCTAACCAAGGTGGCTTAGGAAAATACAAAGGCATCTATCGTTCTACGGACAAAGGACAATCTTGGGAATTAGTTTTGCCAGGATGGAGTGGCAATACACCTCCAGTTTACAATATCTTCAACGAACAAGCTAATTATGCGATGACCTTAGCAGTAGACCCATTGAATAAAAACAGAGTTATTATTGGTGGTCTTGATTTATGGGAATACGAATATGGAGTTGGTATAGAGCCTATTTCCTACTGGGCAATTTCTGATTATGCTAGTTTTTATGTGCATGCTGATCAACATGAAATTGTATTTGATCCAAACAATCCACAACGATTCTTTATCGGTAATGATGGTGGAGTATACAGAACGGATGATAATGGTGAAAATTTCTCTTCAGTTAATAGGGGTTACGGTGTTACTCAATTCTACACAGTAGATTATTCCAAGGATGGTAAAGTAATTGGTGGTACTCAAGATAACGGTACTCAGTTTGTAGACTTCACTAATCCTGCTTCTAACCTTGCTTCTTTCGAAGTATCAGGTGGTGATGGTGGTTATACTCAAGTATCTTTCATTAATCCTGATATCTTATTCTGTGAAAGTCAAAATGGTTCTGCAAGACGTTCTGCTGATGGAGGTGAAACTGTTGGGACACTCGAGAATTTCTTGGGTGATACTTTGGCCGGTTTATTCGAAACTGCACAATCTGAGGGAGCAGCTTTGTTCGCAACATTTATCAACCCAATGAATCTTTGGGAAGAGGTTGATGAGGACGGAAACCCTGTTGATACCAGTATGTTTTTTGCTGCTTCTACTGAAATTTATACTAGTGCTTCTGATTACTGTGTGTATATGACTAAACAAGCATTAGATTTTAGTGTTACACCAACTTGGTTCCAAGTTACTCCAATATATTCATCTCCAATTGAACGTATTTCAGTTACTGGAGATGGAAATCACATGTTCTTTTCAAGAGGAGGGAATCTTTATAGAACCGATAATTTAAATCTTAACTCTGATACTATCTCTGATACATATCAATTTCTAGATGTTGGTTCTACTGCCTCAGATAATAATGGTGATAATGAAAGTGCTGTTGTCTCAACTGTAAGTATTTCAAGTTCAGGTTTTCAGTACACTATTACTGATATTGCTATAAATCCTAATAACAAAAACCATATCGTAGTAACGGTAGGTGGCTATGCAAATATTACTCATGTATTTGAATCAACTAATGCTACTTCTGACAACCCAACATTTACTTCTATTCAAGGTAACTTGCCTGATATGCCAGTTTACTCGGCTGTAATTGATGTACACAATTCAGATAATATCATTATTGGTACTGAGTTTGGTGTTTGGTCAACTACCAATGGAAATAACTGGACGTTAGAGGATGATGGTATGCCTATCGTACCTTGTCACATGTTACGTCAGCAATATTTATCTGGTGAAAATAAAGGTGTTATTTATGTTGGTACACACGGTAGAGGTATCTTTAAATCATCCAATACGTCGTCAATCTTTGACTTCTCTGATAATGGAGATGACGCTCCTATTGAGTTATTATCAATTTACCCAAATCCAGCTGAATCTTTTGTAAATGTAGAGTTATCTTCAGACACAAAAGAATTCGATATAAGTATCATTGATTTGATGGGTAAAGAGGTATATTCTTCTTCTAAAACAAACAATACAAGAATTGATATTTCATCTTTAGAAGCAGGCAACTATGTTGTTATTGTTATCGCTGATGGAAACAAACAATTAGGAAAGTTTATAAAGACTAAATAAGTAATTTATAATTACGTAAAAGCTCTGCTTATTGCAGAGCTTTTTTTTTATTAAAATGAAGACTAGAATTGCAATAAACGGTTTCGGTAGAATTGGTCGTGTTTTTTTGCGAGCAGCATTTAATAACCCTAATATTGAAGTAGTAGCGATTAATGATTTGGCTAGTGCACATACAATGGGTCATTTGTTCAAATACGATTCTATACATGGTGTTTTTGACGGTGATGTTCAAAGTACGGATGATTCACTTATCATAAATAATCATTCAATTAATTATCTTTCTTCTTCCAAAATTGAATGTATCTCTTGGCAAGAATATAATGTAGATATTGTTGTAGAATGTACAGGTCTTTTTAAAGATAGAAAGAGTGCTTCAGCTCATTTAAATTCAGGAGCAAAAAAGGTTATTATTTCTGCACCCCCGACTGACGATTCCATAAAGACAATAGTTGTTGGGATTAATGACCATTTAATTGATGATAAGGATAATATATTATCTAATGCATCTTGCACTACTAATAGTGCAGCTCCTTTGATTCAGTTGATAAATGAAAACTACGGTATTGAAAGTGCTTATATTACCACTATTCATTCATACACAACCGACCAGAGGTTACATGACTCACCTCACATCGATTTAAGACGTGCAAGGGCAGGTTCTACTTCTATTGTGCCGACTACAACAGGTGCTGCTAAAGCCTTAACTAAAATTTTCCCCGACTTATCGGATAGAATCGGTGGGTGTGGTATTCGTGTACCGGTTCCCGATGGTTCTTTAACAGATATTACATGCATAGTTGAAAAAGAAACTACTGTTGATGAGATTAATGATTTATTTAATAAAGCCTCTTCTGTCTCATTAAATGGGATTCTGAGCTATATTGTAGACCCCATTGTATCAGTAGATGTTTTAGGAAATACACATTCTTGTGTATTTGACTCCAAATTGACATCTGTTATCGGTAAAATGGTTAAAGTTGTAGGGTGGTACGATAATGAAACTGGCTATTCAAATCGACTAATAGACCTAATCGAAAAAATTAGTAACGTTTAAGTTCTAGCTTATTTCCATCAAAAACGGCATAGCTATTGTAGTTTACCCACTCCCCCAGATTAAAATAGTAAGAATCATTTCCTAAATCGATTTCAAGAGGTAAATGTCTGTGTCCAAAGATGAAGTAGTCTATTTTTTTTGATTTCAGAGTTTCTTTGCAGAACTGAGTGAGCCATTCGTTTTCACCATGAAATGTTTCATCTTTTTGACCATTTGCTATTCTACTTTTTTGAGACCAGTATTCAGCAATACTTATTCCTAGATTAGGGTGTACTCTAGCAAATAGCCATTGGCATAGTTTGTTAGAGAATATCTTCTTGATAAACTTATAGCCTTTATCGTGAGGTCCAAGTCCGTCGCCATGTCCAATAAAAAAGGATTTACCATTGATGGTAATTTCCTGTGGTTTTCTGTAGATTTTTAAATTGATTTCTTTTTCGAGATAATCAAACACCCACATATCGTGGTTTCCAGTAAAAAAATGAATTTCTATTCCAGAATCACTGATTTCTGCTAGTTTTCCAAGTAATCTAACATAGCCTTTTGGTACGGCTTTTTTATATTCAAACCAAAAATCAAAAACATCGCCAACTAAGTAGATGGCGCTAGCATCAGATTTTATTTCATCCAGCCATTTGACAAAACGCTTTTCTCGCTCTAAACTTTTTTCTTTGTTTGGAACGCCAAGGTGTAAATCGGATGCAAAATATATCTTAGTCAAAAATTTCTATTAGTTTGTTTCTTAATACTGTACCTCTCAGGTTTCTATTGATAATCACTCCGTTTTCGTCAATCAAGAAGGTTGAAGGAATACTTTCGATACCATATTCCTTACAAATTGGTGATTCAAAACCTTGTAATTCACTTAGTTGTAGCCACTTTAAGCCATCTTGATTAATTGCTTTAAGCCAATCTTCTTTCGCTGATACACTTCGTGTAGTATCATCTAAAGATATACCAATAATTTCTAATCCTTTTGGTTTGTATTCTTTATACAGTTCTACTATTAGAGGGTTTTCTTTTCTACAAGGCATACACCAAGATGCCCAAAAGTCAATGAGAACTACTGATCCTCTGAGTGAGGATAATGTGAAAGGCTTACCATTTACATCATTTATTGTAAAGTCTGGAGCTAGAGCGCCAATAGCCGTTTTTTCTAGAGAAAGTGCACTTTCTTTGATGTTATTTACCCAAACATTATTTGGATATTTTGCCTCAAGATTAGTGTAAATCTTCTTGAAGGACTCAATATTATCACCTATACTTCCTAGCTGTTGTCCTGCTATAAGATTAATGAATAATGTAGGATTACCATCTATAAACTTCTTTATGTTTTCCCTATGATTTAAAAATAGTTGATCATATTCCTTTCTAACACGTTTCATAACCATTTGTTCTTCCTCGCTTCCTATTGATTTTTGATATACCGTTGAAAGGGAATCTGTTTTTAGTTTTAAAGAGCTGATTATTTTTAATAGTTTGGAATTTCCTTCAACTTCTTCTGAACCACTAGCTTCATAGTCTACTAAAGCAGATGCATCTGCTCTTAATTCAATAGTGTCACCTTTATCAAATGCAAACAATGCATAGTTATCTTTACTTAATGATATTCTATAAAAATCGATAGAGTCAGTAGAGTAATTGAAAGAGAAAGTATTGTTGTCAATTTTACAGGAATCGACTTTAATGACATTGGTCGGTGAGATTTTCTCTAAATAAATCCAGCTATCATCTTCAGCGTTTGTTAGTGTACCGTTAATATTACTCTTATCAGAAGAGCACGCTCCAAGCGTAACTATTAATATACTGAAAACAAGTAGTCTCATCATTTTTCTAATGCTTCTCTAACAAGTTTATTGGCAATTTTTGGATCTGCTTTTCCTCTAGATAGTTTCATCACTTCTCCCATAAAAAGTCCTATCAATCCTTTTTTACCTTTTTTATATTCTTCTACTTTTTCAGGGTATTTTTTTAATGCTTGTTGAACAAAATCTTGTAAAGCATTTGTATCACTTTCTTGTATCCAGTTGTTTGTTTTGGCGATTTCTTCAGCAGATAAATCACTTTTTAACATTTCACTAAAAACTTTTTGAGTAGCTACACTATTACTTACTTTTCCTTCGTCTACTAGTTTAACTAGTTCGGCTAATCGTTCTGGTGACATCCCAAACTCACCTATCTCAATAGCATTTTCATTTAGATACGATTTTACAACACCATTCATGAAGTTTGCAGCTCCTTTGTAATTATTGGTGTATTTACAAAGCTCATTGAAATAGAGGGCGATTTCTTTTTCTTCTATTAAAACATTTGAGTCGTATTCTGACAGTCCAAATTCCGTTGTGTATGTTTTAAATAATTCTTTGGGAAGAGGTGGCAGAGATTTTTTTAGCGTTTCAATGTATTCTTGATTTATCGTTATGGGCTGTAAATCTGGCTCAGGAAAGTATCTGTAGTCATTTGCATCTTCTTTACTTCTCATGAGAGATGTAGTACCAGTATTGGCGTTAAAACTACGGGTTTGCTGTTCTACTGTTCCGCCATTTTCAAGAATCTCTATTTGTCTGTCCATCTCGTGCTCTATGGCTCTTTTTACATTTCTTAGAGAGTTCATGTTTTTAACTTCGGCTCTGTTACCAAAGACTTTACTGCCTTTAAGCATTACTGAAATATTGGCGTCACATCTTAAACTACCTTCTTCAAGGTTACCATCACATATTTCTAGATATCGAACTAATTTTCGAACTTCAGCAAGATATTGATAGGCCTCATCAGAACTTCTAAGATCTGGTTCAGAAACAATTTCGATAAGTGCTACACCGGCTCTGTTTAAATCGACTAAAGTATTGAAAGGGTCAAGGTCGTGAATACTTTTACCAGCATCTTCTTCCATGTGAATACGCGTGATATTGATTACTTTTTTATTCCCTTCACTATCCTTCACATAGACGATACCTCCATTACATATTGGTGTAGTGTCTTGGGTAATTTGGTAGCCTTTTGGTAAATCTGGGTAGAAATAATTTTTTCTAGCATATTCATTATGTTCTCTAATGGTAGAGCTACAAGCAATTCCCATTTTTACAGCGTATTCAATGACTTTTTTGTTGCTTTTTGGTAAAGTGCCAGGATGACCTAATGTTAGAGGACTAGTTTGGGTGTTAGCCGCTGCACCGTACTCTGTTGAGTCGTTGCAATAGGCTTTTGTATTTGTAGACAGCTGTGCATGAATTTCTAATCCTACAACTAGTTCGTATTTATCTCTAAGACTACTCATTGAATAATTTTGCGTAAATATAATTAAAGTATCTCTTCTAATGTTTCCTCAATAGCTTGTATTGTTTTTTCGAGTAATTCAATAGAATGTGTACTTGATAAAAATAAACTTTCAAAGGCTGAAGGCGCAAAATAAACGCCTCTATTTAGTACGCCATGAAAGAGTTTTTTGAAAAAATCTGCATTTGCATTGCAGGCATCTTCAAAGTTTTGAACTGTATTAACATCAAAATGAAAACTAATCATTGAGCCTACTCTGTTGATTGCATACTTGAGGTTTTTGTTGTCAAAGACTCGTCTTAATTCTTGTTCAAAATAGGCGGTGTTTTCCTCTAATGAAGTGTAAATATTGGGGTTCTCATTTAATTCTTTTAGTAAAGTGTAGCCACAACTCATAGCTATTGGGTTTCCACTTAAAGTACCTGCTTGATAGACTGGTCCGACAGGTGCCACCATATCCATAATTTCTTTTTTTCCACCGAAAGCACCTACTGGTAGGCCACCACCAATAATCTTACCCAATGTTACCATGTCAGGAATTACACCATAGAGTTCACTTGCTCCACCTTTGGAAAGTCTAAAGCCTGTCATTACTTCATCAAAAATTAATACAATGTTGTGCTGATTGCATAAATCTCTCAGACCTTCTAAAAAGCCTTTTTTTGGAGGAATACATCCCATATTTCCTGCAACGGGTTCTAAAATTATAGCTGCTATTTCATCCGTATTGTCATTAATGATTCTTTTTACTGCTTCTAAATCATTATATGGTGCTAGCAAGGTGTCTTGAGCAGTGCCTTTGGTAACACCAGGGCTGTTGGGTACCCCAAGAGTTATTGCTCCACTACCTGCCTTTATAAGGAATGCATCAGCATGTCCATGATAGTTACCTTCAAATTTGATGAATTTTTCCTTATTGGTGTATCCTCTAGCTATTCTAATGGCACTCATACATGCTTCAGTACCAGAATTCGTCATTCTTACTTTTTCAACAGCTGGAACCATTTCACAAATGAGTTCGGCAATATCTGCTTCTAACTCGGTTGGAGCACCGAAAGAGGTAGTGTTGTTTGTTGCTTCTTTAAGGGTTTTAACAATTGGTTCGTGACAGTGTCCCAATATCATAGGTCCCCAAGAACCAATAAAATCAATATATTCTTTATTGTCAACATCTGTAAGAATAGAGCCTTTAGCAGATTTAAAAAATAAAGGAGTTCCTCCTACTGAACGAAAGGCTCTTACGGGTGAATTTACACCACCAGGTATAAACAATTGAGCTCTTTCAAAAAGTATTTCACTGTTATTCATCGTTTAATAGTTTAGAAGCTTCTTTGGCAAAGTATGTCGCTATCAGTGTTGCACCAGCTCTTTTAAAGCCTATTAGACTTTCCATCATTACACTATCGTGGTTAAGCCAACCTTTTTCGCTAGCTGCTTTTATCATGGCATATTCGCCAGAAACTTGATAAACACTGACTGGAATCTCAAATTGAGAACTTACTTGTTTCACCATGTCTAAGTATGGAGTACCGGGTTTAACCATTATAATATCTGCCCCTTCGTCAATATCGTTATCTACTTCACTCATCGCTTCTGAAGAATTCGCAGGGTTCATTTGGTATGTTTTTTTATCTCCAAATCCGGGTTTAGAGTCTAAAGCATCTCTGAACGGACCATAAAAAGAAGAGGCATATTTTACACTGTATGACATAATGCCAACGTGAATATGACCTTCATCTTCTAGTCGTTCTCTAATAGCTCCTATTCGGCCATCCATCATATCCGATGGAGCTACCATATCAACTCCGGCTTCGGCGTGTGAAAGCGCCATTTCTGCCAAAAGGTCAATGGTTTCGTCATTAAGTATTTCTTCATCTTCAACAATGCCATCATGTCCATGAATAGAGTAGGGATCTAAAGCAACATCACTCATAAGATACATCTTAGGAACTTCAGATTTGAGTAATCTGATAGCACTTTGCATCAGTCCATTCGGGTTAATGGCTTCTTTGCCTTCATTATCTTTTAAATTATCTTCAACTTTTGCAAAGAGTAATGCTGATCGGATGCCTAATGCATAACAGCTTTTCACTTCATCAAGGAGTAAATCAAGTGTATATCGAAAATAGCCTGGCATAGAGGCAATTTCTTCTTTTTTATTTTCTCCCTCCATAAAAAAAAGAGGTACGATAAAATCGTTAGGATGAAGTCTATTTTCTTGTACCATATCTCTTATGGCACTATTTTTTCTTAATCTTCTATTTCTATTTTCTGGAAACATAGTATTTGGATTAGACCCATTCTTTAGGGTTTTTTAATACGTCAATTAATTTTTCTTCGGCACTTCCGGATTCTGCTTTGTGGTTATATTCCCACCTTACTGTAGAAGGTAAACTCATGAGAATAGACTCCGTCCGTCCTTTTGTTTTAATGCCAAAATGAGTGCCTCTGTCGTGTAATAGGTTAAACTCTACATAGCGACCTCTACGAATTTCTTGCCATACTTTTTCTTTTTCAGTATAGCTCTCGTGTTTGTGCTTTTCCATTATGGGTATATAGGCTTCTAGAAAGGCATTACCTGAATCTATACAGAAGTCCATGATTTCTTTCATCGTTCTAGTTTCATCCGCTTTTTGGTAATCAAAGAAAATACCACCAATTCCTCTACATTCGTCTCTGTGTGAATTGTAAAAGTATTCGTCACATTCTTTTTTAAAGCTTGAATAATAGTTAGGATTGTATTTGTCGCAAATGTTTTTATTGGTTTTATGGAAGTGTTTGGCATCCTCCTCATCAAGATAGCAGGGTGTTAAATCAGTACCACCACCAAACCAAGCTGTTTGTATATTTCCATCTTTATCATACATTTCAAAATATCTCCAGTTAGCGTGTACGGTAGGTACTTTTGGACTTGTTGGATGAATGACTAATGATAAGCCACAGGCATAAAAACTAGCTTCTTCGACTTTAAATTTTTCTTTAAATAAATCTGGTAACTCACCATGTACTACGGATATATTAACGCCTCCTTTTTCAATGACTTTACCATTATTAAGAATACGTGTTTTGCCACCGCCTCCACCTTTTCTTTGCCATTGGTCTTCGACAAATTTACCTTTACTATCTGATTGTTCTAAGCCTTCACAAATCCGATTTTGTAAATCAAAAATATGTGCTTCGAATGTTTCTTTGATAGACATTAGGCTGAATAGTTTTTAATAGCATTGATAAACACTTTGGCATTTTCAACAGGTACAGTTGGTAAAATACCATGTCCAAGATTGGCTATGTATTTGTCTTTACCAAAGCCATCTACCATTTCTTTTGCTAATCGTTCTATTTTATCGTGTGGGGCAAATAGCCAAGCTGGGTCAAAGTTACCTTGTAGTGTAATGTTTGGACCAGCTAATTTTCTTGCTTCTTGAGGTGTCAATGCCCAATCTACCCCGATAGCATTGGAGCCAAGAGCTACTAAGTCTTTAATGGCATACCACGCACCCTTAGCAAATACAATAGTTGGTGCACCACTGACATTATCAATAATTTGCTTGATATAAGGTAAGGCAAACTCTTGAAAGTCTTTTGGAGATAGTAATCCTGCCCAAGAATCAAAAATTTGAACGGCTTGAGCTCCTGCTTCAATTTGTGCGTTGAGGTAGGCTATGGTTGTATCTGTTATTTTTTGGAGCAGTAAATGAGCTGCGTCTCTTTCTGAATGACAAAATGCTTTAGCTTGTGAAAAATCCTTAGATCCCTGTCCTTGTACCATGTAGCATAAAATAGTGAATGGGGCACCAGCAAAACCAATTAATGGAACTTTTCCATTCAAATCTTTTCGTGTTAATGTTACCGCATCCATTACATAGCCTAATTTTTCGTGAACATCAGGTACTTGAATAGCTTCAGCATCTTTAAGGTTATTTACTGTTTTTGGAAGAAATGGACCTTTACCAGCAATCATTTGCACTTCATAACCTAAGGCTTGTGGTACAACTAATATATCCGAAAAGAGTATAGCGGCATCTGTACCCACTTGATTGATTGGCATGATTGTAATTTCCGAAACGAGTTCAGGTGTTTCACAACGTTCGAAAAAAGAATATTTTTCCCTTAGTACACGATAATCGGGTAAAAAACGACCAGCTTGGCGCATCATCCATACTGGTGGTCTTTCTACTTGTTCCCCTTTTAGTGCTCTTAGTAACAAGTCATTTTTCAATTCTGGAAAATCGTGTGTCATTTAAAATAATTTTTAGCTGTCTCTACTAGGCTTTTTGCCGTAGTAGCTTTACTTATTATGCATTGCTGCCCTTTATCTTTTAAGGCTTGTGCAGTCGTTGGTCCGATAGCAAAACAAGGTAAGTTATTAAAACCACCGTTTTGAGCTAAAGAATATACCGCACTTGGACTCATAAAAGCTAAGCCATCAATAGCGTGCAAATTTACGGTTTTATTAAGATTTATTGTTTGATATACATGTACTTCTTTCACTTCTATGTAAAATGATTTTAGGATTTCTGGCAAGTCATCTCTTCTTTTATCACCACATATAAAAATCACCTTTTTTTCTTTGTTCTCTATGATGATTTTGGCTAATTCTTTTGCAGTAGAAATATTTGGAATTATTGCGTTTGATAGCTTGCTAGCAGTTTTTTGTCCTATTGCATATATCTTTTTAGAAAGTGGTAGACCAGCAATCACATCAACTGCCGTCTGACTAGTAAATACCCATGGAATGTTTGTGTCAAGTAGTGATTTGTCAAAACTCAGAGCTTCAGTCTCTATTAATGGGGTAGAGTCAACATTTAAAGAATAATCGGTAAAGTCAATTAATTGTTCTTTAGATAGAGTATTTAAAAATAAAAGCGTTTTAGGAGTACTTTTCATTATTAGCTGTTTCTATCAGTTTTAACGCCCCTTTAGAAAGTGCGATTTGAGCGGCTTTACGACCTAAGTCATCACTAGTGTTTGAGCTGGCTTCTAAGTTGATTTCAATTTTTTCTTTTCCATCAGTACTTAGCACTACACCTTTAAAATAGACGGTATCATTTTCAATAGTAGCGAACCCGCCAACAGGGGCAGAGCATCCACCACTGAGTTCATTAAGAAAGTCTCTTTCTAAGTGAACGCATTTGGCAGTCGTATCATGATTAAGTTGGCTGATTATTTCTTTAGTTACTGAATTTTCCTTGTTGCAAATGACTGCAACAGCACCTTGAGCTGGAGCAGATAACATCCAATCTAGTTCTTCTGATATTTCGTGTTCTAATTCTAGTCGTATTAATCCAGCACTAGCTAAAATAGTGGCATCCCAATCACTGTCTTTAAGTTTCTGAATTCTCGTAGGTACATTTCCTCTTATGTCAACAATAGTATGTTCTGGATATTTACTTAGCCATTGAGCTTTTCTTCGATTACTGCTTGTTGCAATGGTAGCATGTTTTTGTGATAAAAAGTCTAGTCCATTTTTTGTGACTAGGGCATCTGTCGGGTTTTCTCTTTTAAGAATAGCAGCGATATATAGTTTTTCTTCTAGTTCTGTTGGGATGTCTTTACATGAATGAACGGCAATATCAATAGAGTTATTAAGAATGGCTTCATCTAGGCATTTTGTGAAGACACCTTTACCGCCGATTAGTGGGAGAGGAGTATCCAAGATTTTATCGCCTTCAGATTCCATAAGAACTAATTCAAAGGAATGACCAAGAGTAACGAGCTTATTTGCTACATGTTCTGCTTGCCATAAAGCCAATTTACTTTTTCGACTACCAATCTTTATATGCATTTAATTCAGTTTATACATTTCTTTAATAATCTCTAAAATATCTTCGTTATACCTGTATCTTTTTCTCAGATACTCAATATTTTGACTTGAAATTTTCTTTACGATACTGTCAATTAATGGTTTTACTTTCTGAATGTCATCAGATTGATATTGCCCCTTGTATTTGTTTATTTCAGTGTCTTTGATGTTCTCAAAGGTGGTCCCTAAACTTTTTATGACAGGACCCAAGTTATGTAGTTTTACCCAATCTTCAAATTCTAATTTGTGAAGGTTTATGATGGTTTTTGCTTTTGGGATATTTTTTTTTCTGTCATTTAGGGTTTTGTCAGCCTCAGAGTTCAGCTGATCCATATCGAATAATTCAATAAAATTATTTTCTGAAACTTTCGGATCTATATTTCTTGGGACTGATAGGTCAATAAATAACTTTTTTGAGTTTATATTTTTAATTTGCTCGTCTGAGATAGTATAATTTTTTGAGCCCGTTGCAACAACTAAAACATCCGAACTGAGGATTTCCTCTGCAAGTTTTTCAATTGAGACACTTCTAACATTATGTTCTTCTGCTAATCTTATGGCTTTCTCGTCAGTTCTATTTACGATTACTATTTCCGCTTTTGTCTGACTGTTTAGGTTTTCAAGTGTTCTTAGTCCAATTTCTCCTGTGCCAAATAGTAAAATTTTCTTAGAAACTAAGCTTTGTGTATTCTGACGAATTTTTAGTAATGCTGCATGAGCTACTGAGGCTGCGCCTTTACTAATAATAGTGCTTGACTGGACTTCTTTATTAGCTTGAAAAACAAATTGTAATAGGCGGTCCATTTGAGCATCAAGAACATTATGTTTTTTTGAAAATTCAACACCTTCTTTGACTTGTGAAAAAATCTGTAAATCACCAAGTATTTGAGAGTCTATTCCAGTACTAACTTCAAAGAGATTTTGAATGGCTTTATCACTTTGATAAACAAAGCCATATTTCTCAAAGTCTTTTTTATGATTGCCAGTATGTTTGAGGAAAAGTTCTTTTAAAAGATGAGTGTTGATATTGTTGGCGTAAACTTGTATTCTATTACATGTTGAAACAAGAAAAGCTGATGCTCCTTCAATTGATTGGATATCAATTAAAAACTGATTTTTTTGTTCATGATTCATGCTGAATTGCTCTCTTGTTTCCAAAGGACAATTCCAATGACTAATTCCAAGACTGTAAAATGAATCTAGCATATTTTATATACTTCGTTTTAAAATCATTTCTTTCAATCCTTTCACAAATGTGTCCGATGAGTTAAGACTTTCCACAAGTTGAACTTTTTCCCCACCAAATTCCTCGAATAATTCTTGATATTCATCACCTATTTCAATGGTAGTTTCTAGGCAGTCGGCTACAAATGCTGGTGAAAAGACAAGTATTTTTTTTGCTCCTTTCTTTCCTAAATCTTCAATGATTTTATCTGAAAAAGGCTCTATCCATCCTCTTCCAAGTCTTGATTGAAAGCCGACACTGAAATCCTCATCTTTTAGCTTGAACCGTTTGGCTAATTGAATAGCTGTTTCGTAACAAGTAGCTTTATAACAAAATTTATTTGCCTCTGTAACGCCCTGTTCACAATCATTATCTTGACACAAGCCTTCGTCATACACCTTATCGACATGTCTTTCTGGCAAGCCGTGAAAGCTAAACAAGACATGGTCATACTCTTTAAAGTTATACTTATTACCTTGCTCTTCAAAACCTTTTAGGTAAAATTCGTGGTCATAAAATTGAGAGACAAAGCTTAGCTCAGGTATTACCCACCATTTTTTTATTACTTGCATGGCTTCTTCAATTACAGATCCATTAGTCGCTGAAGCGTAATGAGGGAATAATGGCAATATAATAATTTGCTCAAAGTTTTTACCTTCCCAACTTTCTAGTATTTTTTTAAGTGAAGGTTTTTTGTAACGCATAGCATATTCAACATGGAATTCATTGCCTAACTCTTCTTTAAGTTTTTTCGTCAAATCATCAGTGTGATAAATGATAGGTGAACCCCTGTCGGTCCATAATTCTTTATATATTTTAGCAGACTTAGGAGCTCTGAAAGGAACAATAATTCCATTTACTAGGATTTTCCTTAATAGCCAAGGGATATCGATAACTCGTTTATCATTTAAAAACTGAAATAAATAACTTCTAACATCATTAGTTTTTGGACTGTCAGGAGTGCCAAGGTTAACTAGAAGTACAGCTTTCTTTTTTGTCATAATTTGATATTATGTGCAAATTTAAGCAATTAAGCCTCCATTTTAGGTCATTTTCTCCAAATTTTTGTTACATTTAGTTTGGTTGTATGTCCAAATTAAATTGATGCTTTTTTATTGTTTAAGATGGCTATAAGTGTTTTTATGGATGAATACTTATTATGCTCCGAATAAACACCCATTTTTATCGATAAACGAACGTTAGTTTTTAGTTTGTACACATTTTATAGCTATTAACTTCGTTTCCATCTTTTTATGAAGTTTCGAGTTTTAGATTTACACAATGATTATTGGCTCAGATTGATATTAGAGCCTCTCTTGGGTTTTGTATTCCGTATATTGTAAATATGACTTCTGAAATTGGTGTGCAAGAGACTTTTATTTATAATCATCCTTCAATTTTTACTGTTGCTATTGTTGTTATAATTTTTGAGCTGAATAGGTATATTGTTAAAACATATAAGGGAGTACTTTCATCAGTTCATAAACAAATACTATACAGGGTATTATTCAAATTTGCATTTCAATTGGTCTTTACGTTTTGTTTGCTTTTTTTATTCTTAAGTATCTGGTATGGGGCCATTTTAAAAATGGAAGATTATCATGAACTAATATTCATGAATATCTCCTTTGGTCTTGTTATTACACTCATATTTTTGTTGTTCTATGAGTTAAGTTATTTTTTTTACAAATGGACAGAGGAACAATCTAGAGTAAAAAACTTGGAGATTATTTTCAAAGCTTTCTTAGACGTCGTCAAATTTTTAAAATTTATTAGGTATAATAATTAACTTATTATTTCTTATTATAACTACTTTTGAGAAATATTATGGGGCAATTAGCTCAGTTGGTTTAGAGCACTACCTTGACAGGGTAGGGGTCACTGGTTCGAATCCAGTATTGCCCACCAAAAAGAAACCCGCTCAATTGAGTGGGTTTCTTTTTTAAATTACGATAATCTAATAATTATTCAGCTAATTGTTTGTAAAATTTACGAGCAT
>Ga0233432_10000454_pt1 | contig 39697 bp, 33 predicted proteins | sample SI_122_August201_6_FD_179870 | JGI IMG/M metagenome (GOLD analysis project Ga0233432, IMG submission 179870) | Seawater microbial communities from Saanich Inlet, British Columbia, Canada - SI_122_August2016_10_MG | ecosystem: Environmental > Aquatic > Marine > Inlet | place: Canada: British... | reverse complement strand
CGTTTCGCCGCGATTGCAAGTTTGTGTTGCCAGTTCGTGGTGCCCTATTCGGGTTGGAACGCGTATTCAAAAGGTTTCATGGCTGTAAAAACCAAAAAGATAACAGGATGCCGGGATATAATCATATTTTTGTTGTGTTTTGTTTTTGCTGCAGGCATCCTGTTCTCTGTAGAACAGCAGTGCCCTATATACCCTACAAGCGTACGTTTCGCCGCGATTGCAAGTTTGTGTTGCCAGTTCGTGGTGCTATATTCGGGTTGGAATACGTACTCAAAATAGGTCTCGTGATCCCTGCCGATAACGTCACGACGAGCAACCTCACACGGCTGTGTGTCAGCACGGTGAAGTCTTTGTCAACGAAGAGTGAGTACCAAGACGCGCACCTCACACCGGACAGGGGCTTGGCTTTGCGTCCATTCAAGTGCATCAAGTGGTCTTGGCCCGGGTAAATCTATTTCGGTGATACATCGGGTATAAATCTGTTTCATTGGCGAGTGTGGATGCAGCGACGACCAGCGATGTGCAGCCACGTGGATTTTGTCTGTTTTCCTTCAAAAACAGAAATTGGCGTAAGTACGATGCCGGTGGATAAGTCTTTGTTCGAGTTTTTGAGTTTGTTGACAAATACTGTGGAAAAATCATTCCAACAAGGATCGAGGGTGCATCTCGCATGCAGTGAAAACAATGAGGGTGGTTTGGGCATTGTGCACACTCGGCATGCACATGGCGAGAAAACGCGGTGGCGTAAACATGTACTGTCACCGGAAACGGCAGGATCAGACTTTGTGCGAAACATGATGAAAAATGTGCAGCATTTAGAGTATCGAATACTGGATTTGGTTGAGTGGCAGCGGAACCCAGTTGTCTCGACAAGGCTTCAAGTGTACCTCACTACGGATGACGCTCAGGAGAATATGCTAGGAAATTTGTTGGCGGTGTACGATTCTGACACGGAATCCGAAGGTGAAGAAACACCACAGCAACCACCACGCACAGCACAAAATGCACAAACACGGCGAGATGCGTTGAAGAATAAAATGCACGAAAGGATGAATCACGCCATGCGTGGGACGGGCAAATGACGCTGAGAAACAAGCGACGGGGAGACCACCAATCTTTTACCCAAGCGATTTTGGTGTTGCCAATGTTAAAAAGAAAAGTAGCTAAAAGTTGTACGAACAAATCAGGGGGATTTGCAAATGCAAGGGTCTGTCCTTATTTTCGACATTGAGACGACAGGTCTACGGTTGCACGACACAATTACGGTAATATGTGCGATTGAACAGGCGATCGATGATGCTGAAACGTACATAGAGCACCGATTCAATGTGCTTCAGGTAGCAAAACAACCGGGACTGGGGTCGAAACTTTGCAAAGAGTTTTTGGAGTTGATGGACGGAGCTTCCAAGTTAGTGGCATACAACGGCATTGCTTTTGACATACCGTTTGTCATACGCTGGGCCAACAGCCATGGTCTTGTCGTCGACAAATACGCATGGGAGTCGAAGACGATCGATTTTTACAAGATTATTCTCCGACAGACAGGAACCCATTTTAAGATGCAAAAGCTGTGTGAGTGCAATGAGTTGGCGGTGTCCAAGAGCGGGACGGGACTGGAAGCCGTGCAGTGGGCCAGGGAGGGCAAGTGGGAAAAACTCATGAGATATTGCATGCAAGATGTGATTGTTTTGCGCACGCTGTTGTTGCGGGCGTGTGCACAGGGTTTGTGCATTTCTATTTTACGGGAGCAGAGCTCGGCATATGACGATGCGAAAATGTTGTTGCGGCTTTGCAGTGGGATGAAAAGCGTATACTTTGAAAAAGAAGATGCAAAGACGAATGGTCAAGTTTCAGAACACACGTATAAAGGGGTGTTTCAGGCATTATGCCAGACATGCGAACACGCATAGGTCTTGGAGCCTTTTGTCGAGACAGTTTGTCACTTGATGCATAAATAATAAACACTTTTATAGGTCAACAAAGGCTTCACCCTGCATTCCACGCGCAGATGTTTGCCCATCATGATTCCTGACGCATTTTTGTGCTACCGTGCAAAATTAAGACGTCGCAAAGATGGCAAGTTTTGTTGTAGCCCGTTTATCTATATAAGGTCCTGACAAGGGGCGATGCCCGTAAAAGTCTGTGTTGCCATCATGTGTTGTGACTGACATGGTCTTGCGCAGATTTCGGAATCAAATGCACCGATCTTGGATTGTGGAGCCGAGAAGGACATGTTGCAAAATACAATACAACACATGGCCATCTTGCGAGGTCGGGGCTGTACTGCAATTCCTTTTGCGCAGAACGTATGTTGATTCCACCGGGATACGTCATGGACAGGTACTTGTGATTGTTGCCTCATATCGATTGGTCACCACCAGACATGCAAGTGCATGTGCACCTGTGAGAGGAGTGTGACTTGCAAGAATACCACAGGTGCAATTTACGACCGAGTGGTCAATGCACGCGCGCGGCGTGTCAGTGTGCGGATAATAAAGTGCTGGACGCAAATGGACAATGTGTGCATGGCTGGGAGTCTATTTTTGCAGTGCAGGCAAAGAGAATTGGACCCGGGGGTCTTGACAGGGACGCAACGCTGACGGGCATCATCATGCCAGTGCGTGCGCAGTTACTGGAGCGCAGAGTTTTGGTGTCCGCCGACGACAGCATGCAACAGTTTTTCATGTCGTACTTCGGATCAGGCGTGTGGCAAATAAGCATGGCGTTTTTGATGTCACAATACAACAGTAGCATGCGTGGCATGGGTACAAATCTCGATTTTATTGTGCAAACGGATGTGGGCAATGAGGTGTTCTTTACCAAACTACCTCTTTCAGAAAATATGCCACTACAGCGAAGCTCGCATGTGGCGTTTCAGGTACAGTCCACACATTTTTTGAGTACAAAAAAGTCGCGGGGCTTTCAAATTGTTGATTCGTCGTACACGCCCGGAAAGTACACGCTGGTCCTGGATATTGGGCTAGACACACCCAGCGGCTGCGTTTTGGTGCTTAAAAAACACAATTCCGTACTGACAGGCCGGGACTCAGTTTGTGAGACAGGAGCAAGCACTGCTGTTGACGGGGATGAATGTTGCCATGGATATTTTGCGGGGCAATTTGTGACCACAGAACACTTTTACGAACAAATGTTGAATTGCTCCACTGCAGAAACAAAGGAGCAAATTGCAGCACAAAACTATGTGGACGGTCGTCTGCAGGGCTTCCAGCACTCGTATGCAGAGGCACGGGACGGTAAAATCACCGTGCACATGACCGAAACGGACATGTTTAATGTGAGCATGGAGCAATCGCGTGTGGGTGCCATCGAGATTTTGGACCTCGAAATTGGGTTTGCGTTTTTAACGAGCGATGTGACGGGTAATTTTGAGTGGAGCATAGTGCTCGCGAGTCACCACTTGGAAAAAACGCTGTACAGCACCATCACCTCGGGAGTGCAGTCAGACTCTTTGCTGGTCGTCGGTCGCAATGTCTCTCTGTTTCGTTCATTTTTAAGGGAGCCCGTGGCAACCCTGTACGATTTTGCAGATGTCCACCTATACAACCTCGACGCAAATTCCACCGCCACGTATTCGATTAAAGCTTCAAGTGTACTGGCGGGAATTGGCACGGCGGAAAATACGACACACATGCGGCACACCTGCGTCGATTGGGCAAATAATGTAAACAGTCTGTTCGCGGCGGGTGTGCTTGAGTCGCACGGAGATTGCAAATATTCGCAACACGTGTGTGTGCCCGGGTACGTGCGAGCTGGCCATGGCCAGGGAATGATCATTTCGCTCGGACAGGATGCACTGTCGCACGCGCTGAAAAACAGTGCATTTAAACACGAAGATCCCCAGTACCTGTATCTGGATTTTTTTGTAGATGGGTATGAGGACCAAAAGTTTGTGCAAAAACGCGTCCGCAGTCAGCATCTTGTTACATGGCAACGCACGCGGGTGGATTGTGCGAATGAACACGAGCTACTGGGCGCCGTGGGCGTGGAGAATATGCTCGGGCTGTATCCAAACGTGTCCACAAACACAAACGCCTCAGGGTTCAACCGGACACAGCAAGTAGCCCCCGTCACAACACTAATGTCTACAGTGTTGCCCGCGGCCTTCATGCAGCAGGGCAACGAAGACTATCTTGTGCGCCTGCACCGCTTGTCCATTGTGTATGTTTCCAGTCGCATAAAACAGCAAATGATACACGAACTCATGGAAACCACCGGAATCACCCGCGAAACAAAGGACTTGGTCTTTGCATTTACGGAGGAGATGCTCGAGCTCTGCCCGCATTGGTTTGTGGATATTGATGCGGGCAGCGGCTGCCAAACGCAAGTGATTGTGCATAATGGTGTCATGGACCCACGCGCGGACGTAGCGCGTGAGCTGTCGATCGCCCCACACGCCGCGGGCGGGACCTGGAACGACCTGCCTCCAGAATTTCACGAGCACGCACGCGAGGTCTTAGAGTCTCAAAGGTTTGATCGGCGGCTGCGCACGGCATGGATTGTGTCGACGAAAAATCCGATGAATGCAAACATGCAGCTGAGTTCACACCGAGAGCCCGGTGACATTCCCTCGTCGACGCTAATGATGTTCGGCTCGTTTCGCCTTTATCGCGAAAGCGACGAATGCCCGGGCTCTGACTACAAGCTGCAGATCGCCCACGATTTCCCCGTCGGGGTGCTGGAGGTCGCACATTCGGCCCACATTCGCACACAAATACGCAGAATCTATTCGGACGTGCTTGGAATCCCGCTCCCATGTGTGACCATGAATGGTGTTGAGGGGTGTAGCGTGAACAACACACAACGCGCGTGCACGACTTTGAACGTGCGGCTTCCCTACGAAAATAGTAACGTCTCGACGTTTTGGAGCGCACAAATTCTGGACGCTGCCACCAATAGTTCTTCGAGTTTTCACGCGCGCGTCGCATATCTCACAGAGGCGTACCTGTCCGACTTTGTCAACGACAAGCGGTGGGGCACGCATGCTCATGCGTCTTTGCTCCACGAGCACAATACAGGAGATGAAACGAAGCCACGAAACAGTGTCATTTTTCATGCCACCATCCACGCAAACGATGTTCCAGTCTCGGACCAGGCCGTCCGGTTTTTTGCACAAAACAGAACATTTGGAAAAAACGCGCGCATGACGGCGATGCAGCTTGCGGCGCCATTCTCTGTATTGTGTGGTACTGTGGAACGCCAGAAGCAGTACATCAAGGAACAAATCGAGGCGCCTCTCATATTCTCAAGCGGCAACACGCTACGCGAAATCGTGGTGGCTCATGTCGGCATCAACGACGACGTGCAGGCTATTTGCACGAGCACGCGCCGTCTCTTGCAAATGAACATTTTGTTGCTTGACTCCGAAATCGTCTTCCTGCCCAAAAACCCCGACGTCGCCGTCCTCATTATGGGAACTAAAATGTTGTACGAAGCAGGTGTGCGCTATTTGTTTTCTGAAGCAACACAACTTTTGCCCGCTGTGGATGTCTTTCGTGGCTTTGGCTGGCTTACCGATGGCAGTTTGATACCACCTATGCCCGATATCGAAGAGCCCTTTGTGATTCTCGCCCCGAAACCCTTGTTTTGGCTGCAGGGACTCGCGTGGACCAGTGTCGTTGTGCATGCCATACTGCTGCTCGCGTACTTTGCTATTCTTTCTACAATGTTTGACGGAAACGAAGTGGGAATCATGGACAATGCACATTTTTGGAACGATCTGTCAAACTCCGTATATGAAATACCCCGACAGATCGTTTACCAGCCCATGTTTGTGGACAACTCTTGGGCCCCGTGGCCTCCTACACGAGCTCAAGGTGCGTGGTAGCCGCGCACAGGGGTTCCATGGACTGACTCCGAGGCGAACGCTTGCGTAAAGAGTGCTGTACTGTACACTTAATAAACAAAACAGACTTATGTCGAAGCCTCTGTGTGGCTTATGCCTACATACGTGAACAAAAGAAAGTCTGCAGTCCTGCAGCCCATTTTCACCGTGCGCAGGTACTCATACCCCTTGCGCTGCAGATACGGACGGAGTCGCCTGTCGTTACTGGAAATCTTGACATGCAGGCCTTGCACTGGGTTCTCGGGCAGTGCTATCGGACGCCTCGGATTGAAAAGTTGCGGTTCAACTCGTATCATCCTGCGCAGCGCCGCCTTCGTAACCTTATGCCGCGTATCCAGCCCAGGCGGACACCCACGCGCGGTCTTGGCAGACACTGGCGTGGACATGGGTAGGGTGTATGGACCCAGTGTTTGAGTTCAAAACCCTTTGTGGACCTAATCTATTTGGGTCGTTTCTTCAAGGTTTCACGCGACGGTGCAACGCGGGCGGCGCGGAAATAGGAATTAGGGATACTTCATACGAATGGTAATCCCTGGCATTGTACGCTTCAAAGCGATAATGTCTTCCCCCGCCCGGTTGGCTGCGAGGTTTGTTGTGGGTGGGGTTACACAAGTTGATGCCAATGTTGCGAGATGCTGTTCACCCTCTGTGGTCACATAATTCGAAGAAAAACCCAAATAGGAGAGAGACGTGCACCCTGACAGCGCTGTGACAAGATGCTGCACGCCGCTATCTCCGATTTCGTTGAAACTTAAATCCAGATGACGTAACTGTGTGCACTGTTCAAAAACGCATAAGAATGGGAATACCTGGCATTGTACGCTTCAAAGCGATAATGTCTACCCTCGCCCGGTTGCAGGCGAGATTTATTGTGGGTGGGGTTACACAAGTTGATGCCAATCTTGCGAAATGCTGTCCACCCTCTATGGTCACATAATTCGAAGAAAACCCCAAATAGGAGAGAGACGTGCACCCTGACAGCGCTGTGACAAGATGCTGCACGCCGCTATCTCCGATTTCGTTTGCACTTAAATCCAGATGACGTAACTGTGTGCATTGTTCAAAAAAGGGCGCAAGTTTTGGGATGCCGTCGTCCCCTATCCCATTGAATGCCATATCCAGGTGTGTAAGAGATACACAGTGTTGAAGTCCAAAGGCAAGTGTTTCCAGGTCGCATGTTGTGAAACAAAAACGAAGATGCAATTCAGAAAGAGATATACAATGCGGTAACGCGCGCGCAAAACTGACTGTCCCTTCCCTACCAATCTCATTGCAATTCATCTCCAAATAGGCCAGCTCTTTAAGGTGTCCAAGCATGTCTGCAAGTGCTTGAATTCCCCCGGGCTGAATCTTGTTGCGAGTCAATTTTAGGTAGACGAGGGCGGTACAATTCTGCAACGCTGGTCCGAGACTCTGCATCCCTTCGTCCGTTATTTGATTTAGTGACAAACTTAGATGACGAAGCGATCGACACTGGCCTAGAAAGGGTGCAAATGCCGTAAAGGTTTGCCGTGTAAATCCATTGCCATCCAGATTTAGGTATGACAAGGACGAACATGCTGCCACGGCCTGTCCAATGTGCTCTGTATTTCTGACCCCAAAAGAATTGCGACCCAAATCTAAATGCACAAGCGATCGACATTTTTTCAAACCATTTGCAATTTGTGTAGCGTTTGTGTCTAGTATTCCAATTTGATTCCTGTTCAGGTTCAAGTGAGTCAACGATTTACACCGCGGTAACATTTGTTCGAGCGTCGCACCCGCATCCAGCAAATTATTGTTCGCAAGATTTAAGAACGACAGTGCCTTACACGATATGAGCGCTTGTGCGAGGTGCGCCAGTCCCGGATTTCCAATCTTGTTTGAGTTCATGTCTAAAGAATGGAGCAATGAACACTCTCCAATCGCTCCTGCCAGAATTTGCATGGAATCGGGGGTTAAACGGTTGTCTGCCAGGTTTAAATGTGTCAGAGAACTACAATTTCGCAACAAATTCGCAACGGCGTGCTCCTTGCCTTCTGCAATGGTATTACATTGTATATTTAAATGACGTAGAAATAAACATTCCTTTACCACCATGCCAAGTGTTTCAAATGCATCAGACGGAAGATTGCAATTCCGAAGTTTTAAATGGGTAAGGGCTGTACATGATGTTAACAGTGTACAAAATGATACAAAATAATCCCGTCTTGTAAATAAAACATCACGAATATTGATGCCAATGATTTTATATTTTTCCATATACGTCTCCATCCCACTCAGAAGATTCGGCAGTGGTCTCGTTGTGTCCGCTTGAATTTTGATCCCCGGTTTGTCAATCTCAAATTTTTGTTTTATGCGTTTGGAGGTGTTTAGGAACATTTTTGTTCGACCTTCACCCAAAAAATCACTCGCAATTGAGGGTTCAATCTGTTGCCACATTTCAAGGAATGGACTGAATGCATTCTCTTTGTCAGAGTCCAAGTGTGATGTTTTTGCGCTTTTCTTTGCGGCCACGGACATTGATATTGAAAGTTTCATTCGATGTGAATCGTATATATACTGAAAACACTTTTCACGCAGGGCCTACTCTTTCCCCACATAACAAATCACAAAAACACACAAGTTTGGGCACATGTGCATTAAAAATATATAAGTACCGTAATGGACAATAATCAAATGCCAAGCTTATACATTTAGCGCAAATGAATTGCACACATTGCAATAGAGGCTTGTGCTTTAAATTATATTTCGCGTTCGCACTATGTGTGACGTTCGTGTTTCACACACCTTTATTCCAAGTAGGGCAAAATACAGGATAGACATCAAGCGGCCAGCTGATGCAACAAAGAGACGACCTCGGTAACATCGGAAGCCGATTCTATATTTTTTCGTCCTTTCTGTTGCAAGGAGAGACAGGGCCGAATCACATTTTCAAACGTGGTCCGCTGCTGTTTGTCCAGTGCAATTTTTTCGCGCAAAGACCGGAGCTCCGACCATGCAACGTTGCAGTGCCCGAACAAGTCCGAGTCCTGCATGCTCTGCAATAGTGCCTTTTCTATGCTTTTTCTATCCGGACAGGCCACTCGAATACAACGGCGGTCGAGTTCTGCAATCAAAATCTCATGCGGCTGTACTCGCACCTCGGACGCAGAAAACAAACCCCCCCCACGTTTTCCTGTTGAAGATATCGGGCCTCGGAGCCACATGTACTCGCACACGTGCGCAAGCACGAGAGGCACGAGCATCCACCTGATGTGCCCCGCAAACTCACACAGCTTGGCCACTTGCAAAAGCGCCGGTTCCACATCCGCATGCCTGGAACACTCGAATCCGTCAGTTGCCGGATCACATCACATTGTGCACCGACTGGCATGTTCCCACCTTTTTGTAATGAATGTATGCATCCTACAAAGTTTTTCGGCGCTCTGTCGCAAGCCGGCGTCTTTTCCGACCATTCCAAATCGCATCAATGACAGCGTGACGTCTACCGCTGCATCCAACACGGCGTCCAGGCAAGTATCATAGCCCAAAAATATGGAGTCGAACCAAGCGTCGCATTCCGAGCGCTGCATGCTCGCGCCCAGAATCCCCCAGGTGTTGGCTTTTATCGCAAAGAATTCGAAAATTGAATTGCATTTTTCCATTGGAAACAAAGTCATGATTGCACAAACTTGTTTTCCACTTAACACCCGCCGGGCATCCTGCTTTGCAGAGTCGTTGCATCTATGTTTTTTGGTGCCGTCATGCTTACATTTCCGATCGTCCACTCCAATGCGTAACAATACAAGTGCTGGTGGCCATTTCAAGTATCTCTCCGAGGCTAATGCGCTCACATCCATGTGTGTGTGCCCTGCATAAATGTGGTCTTCTAGCTCCCATAAACATTCATCAGTGCAGCAAAACACGTCCCTGCACGCAAATCCATCGCTTGGTCTGAATTGCGTTTCACGATCTTGTATGTATACCTGAATTCTGCGCTCCACCATCATTTTTGTCCCGGTGCTTTGTCGTATCATCATTTTCCAAGTCGCGGGGTCAGAGTTTCCAGCCGGTTGCATGATTAGTTCGTTGTTCCCTTCCTCGGCATACATTTCCTCCTGCGTGCCCCTGTGCACCAGAAATACCACGGATTCATTGCACCGGCCGGCATGAAATGTAAATTTTGCCCAATTTTTCAGCACCACAAAAAGCGAATTTTTGCGGTACGTAGTTTGTCCATCTTCGAATTGGCGAAAATCTTCCATCCATGGACTTGTGTCGCCAGAGTCCAAATCTTCGTTTCTTGTCCACCGCACACCCTTCCACAGGCTGCCAACACCCGCGCCGACTTCGCGCAGAGGCCCTGTGCGGCGAGAAAGCTGAATGCTGGTCTGTGCTTCTGCAGCCGCAACCAGCGCCTCGTGAGACTCCACGTCTATCATAAAATTGCCTGCTCGCAACCCGATGCGAAACCAAGCACTGAGCATACAGCGCATGGTTTCCTCAACATGTACATGTGCTGGCTGCATGCCCGCACGATACAAGTTTGTGCCCAACTCTATGATTTCACCTTCGACGTATTCGTAATTTGCAATGACTACTGGCCAATTTATGGCCGCGTTTTTGCACAGAGTGACCTTGTGCACGTCTTGTATCAATGTACATAAAACACATTTGCAGAACGCACCGCACGCCAGTTTCGACGTTTCTAATAGTTTGACAAGCACCCAGTTCATGCCCACAGGCCTCCTCCATACCAAAACCACAGCGTGGAGACCCATCGCATGCTCTGTTCTGGATGTGTGCTAAACTCGCAAGACTGTTAAAGTGTTTTATTGATCTATTTTCAAATACAATAGCCAGGTTTTTCTAGAGCGCAGGCGTCTGTGTGTAACCAAAACTTTGACATCGGGCAATGATGGTTTCGTAATTGACTGCCGTCTGTATAATCATTTCTTGTAAAACTACATCAAAAAGAGCCATGGCCGACGATTTGTCCCTGCACAGGCATCACACCAATTTCAGGAATTACCGGTTGTGTGTGGCACGAGCAGGCTGCCACCTTGTTTCTACAATCTCAAGGACCCCCGGCACAACATGCATGTCGGACTTACGTGTAGACGCGATTCAGGACGCGAAACAAGCTCACAATCACGCTCTCCCTGAAAAAACTGTCATCTACACCCGAATGTGCAATTTCGATGCATTTTTCACCGTTTGTCGAAAACAGTGCTATTTTATGCGTGTGCCTCTGCAGGGCAGATACAATTTTCGCGCGTTCATCGAGGTTAAGAAGCGCGTACGGCACGACAAGGTCGCGGGCCAAATATACTGCACTCGTGGAAAAAATCAGCTCACGTGGCTGGCCCATCAGAGAAATCAGCTTTTCTTGAATCTGCATTGTAATACTCACAGCGCGCAAGTGCAGGGGTGGTAAGGCGTGGTGGGGTTGTGTTTGCGTTATGGCACATTGCGCGCAAGTGCAGGAGTGGTGTGGCGCGGTTGCGTTGTGTTATCGTCAATGGCGCATTGCGCGCAAGTGCAGGGTGGTTTGTGTGCAGACCTCTGACACTTTCCGCATTTTATTCGACTGCATGTAGTTGAACAGGGCCAGAAAAATCATCTCTTCCGAGTAAACGAGCGTGGAAATACAACTCATGTTCAGTCTTCCGCTTTTGTGTTCGCCAATGGTGATTTCTTTTGTTTTGTTTATTTTTTTTACACTTATTGTATGCCACCATGCATTCCACCGGTGAAATCCATTGCAACCACCCAAAACTTGAACTGCAACATGTTGGTTGAAGCGTTTGTGGTCCTTGGGTGGCAGCGTACTAAAAATCTGGGCTTGTCACGCGACACTAAACATTACCACCTGCGATGCTCTGGCCGGGAAGTCTCATCCCGGTTTCAATCAAGGCTTCAATATTTTCAGTTGAAAGAGCAGGGAACGCATTTTTTATGCGTGGTGTCAAATCATTGACGATTTCTTTCTTCGCCCCTAGCGTATGTCTTGCGCGGTCATGTATTTTCGACTGAACAACTTTGAACATGCCACTGTAATTACACCCAAAAGACCCGGATATCGTGCTGTATATAAACATTTTTTGCAGTTGTTTGCATACAGCCCCGGGATCTTGGTGCAAAAAAGCGACACAAGCAGACATAATCCACTGCAAAACCCGACACCTCACTGCGAACCACTGCTCGTCCGAAGAAACAATTTTGTCAATGTCATTGTCGTATGTGTATAGGGGAACGCCGAAAGTGATCGTCCGTAACTTCTCGAGTACCACCCGATCTACGCTTTCACACATTGTTTTGCATGTGCCTCTCGAGGTGATCAAACAAGCCACTCCTCCACCTGCGGTAAACGTGCATTTTACCACCAAATACATAATTTCGGGTGGAATGTGGCACGACATGCGCGGCATGCCGGGACGTCGTGATTTGCGAAGAACAATTTTCTTATAAGCACATATCAAACAAAAACGCACGTGCGAATCCAAAATAGCCGGGAGTGGGGCACGCTCGTGTTACATGCAGAATTGCGTTCATGTGCAACGCCGCCGTGAAGAGCTGTAAAAAATATGCATGAAAAAAATAAAAGTCTTTAATTTGACGAAAATGTCATGTGTATCATATCGATGGAAGGACCGGACGCAACGACCCTGGCATTTGACCAGCAACTTGATCATGGCACGAAAACTGCTACAATCATGCTGGGACACGCGGTGAGTATGGCGTATTTAGACGCACAGGGAGAGTCGGGGCGTACGTTTAGCATTTCAGAGCTTGCAATGGCAAACATTATTCTTGGTCGCGATCGTTCGGTGCGCGAGCACGAAGATTTGGACTTTTTGAAACGCGTGCACATTATTTCAATTACGATGGAGCCAGGCACTGTGAATGGGTTTCCAGAAGCCATAGGGGTGCATTTTAAAGGAATTGGCGCTCGCGAGTATACGAGTACCGGGAATGCTTGGAATTTTGTCATGCCACCAAATTTCAAGCTGAATGCACCCGTTACCATTTTCAAGTCAAATGGGGACGAGGTGTTGATGCGCACCTGGGAGCGCGACTTTGGGCGTTGGACACCCGACAACCTCGACACGCTGCTCGTGATGCAAGTGCCGGAAACTGAGGTAGTGCTTCTGCATGTGGATCATCCCGTCACCAAGTATCTCGAGCGCAAGGCAAATGAGACTGGGACGATGCTGCAAGTGGCACAACAACAGTCAACGCCGAACTGGCGGCAAATCTCCAGTGTATTGTTCCAAAATGCATGTGCTTGGATCCGCGAAAATATTTTAAACAAGTCGAGTAAGCACTATGATCTCTCAACATTTCAAGTCACATACGACAAGATGGATCGGCGAAAGTTTAACAAACTGTCTCCGTCTTGTTTTGAGGCAATGCCAATCACTGGCACGGAAAGTGTGGAGGCGCTCAATGACATAAAATCGAAGTACGCCAACATTGTTGTCCAAAAGCCATTTCCACTGTTTTTGAAAATAACTTTTGAGTATCGCGTACAAGCATCCCGGGTCCTCATGCCGGGTTCCACTGGCATGTGATCTGCAACGGGTGTTTTTTAACTGCGCCAAATTTTCAATGTGCACGGTCGCAAGTACAGGCCTGGAAAATGTAACGGTAGTAAACGAGCGGATAGCACTGACAATGGAAAGGTCAATCTGACACGGGTGATCGAGGTCATCCGGGAACATCATCTGTCCACATCAGCTCGGACTTAGCTGGGAAACCGACGCCCAGAGATTGAAACTTGGCACCGGGGCGTGTTTTTTGCGTGTTGGCACCACGCTGGTTTTGGTGGGGTTCAGCTGGGCTTGCATTGGCGGCGTTGTTTGCAACGCGCCTTTTCTTGGTTTTTGGGGTCGTTTTGCACTTTTCACCACACCGCGAGTGAAATCCTCGGAAGTGTTTCAGGTCTCGGTACAAATAAAGAGTGTAAGCTTGGCGGCGTTCCTCGGGCTCGGTGGCACGCTCACCCCCGGACGATTGAAGACGACTTGACCGGTGCATATATATCGCAAAATTCAGTGTCTCATTGTAGGATGTGAAAACAAGATAGTTAGCTGACATGAGCGTTGTATATAAGCACAGCGCATACGGGCACACACTTTCCAGTCATGAATGCAGAATCTACGAATGGGCAACCTCAACATAGTAGTTCTTTTCTGACTCTGTGCTCCGAGTTTCCAGAACTAGGATTGCAATGCGTGCCCCGGGGCAGGGCAAAAGACGTTATGAAAGTGTCAAGGCACATCAAGAGATATTTTGCACAGCAAAAAATGCCCATTGCTCTCAAGGCAAATCCGGGATACACTTTCAATGAACTTTTACCCCAACTGCAGTCATGCAGTGATGCGTATGAAGTACAGACAGTAAAGATAAAGAATGTCGCGCTAGACCAGCAAGAGGTGGAGGAGCTGGTCCAGAGCTTGCATCACTGTCCAAAACTGATGCATTTAGAGTTGAGTTACATGCGAAAATCATTTACCAATGAAAGAGGGCCATTTAATGCAACATTTTTGAACGGCGGGTGTGCTTCTGCTGAACAGACTGCGGGGGCGGGGACATTGCAATTTCCGTCACTTTTGCACCTCAACATGGATAGTTCCGGAAACAGGTGGGGGGGCTTTCACTTTCTAAACATTGCCATGTGTCTACTAGAGCGCAGTACATCGCTGACTCATTTGAATCTCAGCTGGTGCTGGGTGGATGCGGATCAATTTGGACAACGTGACTTTTTTTTGAATGCGTTGACAAAATGTAAATCCCTTGTAAGTTTGACGTTGATCGGAAATCGAGTTGGCGATAAAAACATGGAGTCTTTGGTCGTGGCGTTAGCGCAGTGTCAAGCTCTTACGCATCTGGCTCTGAATGCAAACAGAATCGGACCACTTGTGGTCCCGAGCCTCGCTCGTGTATTGTTACAACATAAATTCCTTTCCCACCTGGATCTGTGTTCGAACCATATAGGAGATGAAGGGTTGGAACACCTGGCACATGCACTTGGGCAATGTAAAACACTGGTGCATCTTCGGCTGCGCGACAACGGGATATCTGGCATTGGAGCAGGACACCTCGCAGCCGTGCTGTGGCGCTGTCCATTACTTGTTTATTTAAATCTTGCCTACAATGAACTCGAGGATGAAGGGACGCAAAAAATTGCAGAAGTGCTACCACAATGTCAATCACTTGCTCATCTGGATCTTCACCATAACTGGATTGCAACTGAAGGAATAAAAAGCCTTATTCCCGTGCTCGGCAAGTGTGCATCTCTCAAGTCTTTGACCCTAACGGATAATGCAAGCGACGCAACAACAAAAGACAGGCTGCGAGCCGCGGCAGGACATGTGGATATAAAATTTCAGTACTGGCATTAAATATGTAATACACAACGGGTACTTTGTTGTCGGCATGTGTGCCGCCCGCGCAAATCACCGCCTTAAAAGGGCCAGAAGGTCGTCGTGCAGCACGTCCGGCGACATTCCGCCCTTGACGACCTGCAGCCTCCACTTACCGAGCAGGCCGCACACATTTTTGTGTTTGCCGCAAAAAAAGTTGGCATCGCACGATGTGTTTGTAGAGGCCATCTTTTGGTGTTTTGCATTGCAAAACCTTGCAACGCGACAGCCACCACACGTGAGCATCGGCGCGTTGGCGCCTCGATTTTGGCCGCACCCATTGCACTTAATGGGAGCCCGTTCAACATACCAGGAAAGATATCCCTGCAGATGCGTCAAGGCCGTGTGCTCATCACCCGTATCAAGGGCAAGGTGTGCAAGGTGCAAGCGCGCCTCTCCAATATTTAGTTCCAGGGCAGTCTTCAGCCACTTCTCGGCCTCCCGCACTGTATCATCACTCCGTACCGATTGGGACGCGTGCAGTATTGGCAGTTCAGAAGCACCAGCAGCACACGCTCGCACATTGACCCGGACCTTCAGTCTGAGCGCAACGCCCATTCCCAGCGCTGCGTCACCCTGATGGGTTTTGACCTGCATTTCATTTGCTACAGCATACTGCTCTGTAAAGTGAGATATCGCGCGCCCATAGTCCTCCGTTTTCAAGCAGCAAATTCCAAGGTTGCAGCACGCCACTGCCAACCCCACCCGATTCCCTAACACCTTGCTGATCGCCCTAGCCTTCTCGTGCATCACGCGTGTGCGCTCATAGTCCCCCGTCATGAAGTAGCAGTTTCCGAGATTGCCGCACGCCGCCACCAATGCCTCGCGGTCCCCCAGCGACTCGCAGATCGCCATGTCCTGCTCGTGCAGCTCGCGTGCCCGGTTATAGTCCCCTGTCAGATCATAAAAATTTCCGAGCCCATTGCACACTTTTGCCAGCCCTGCTCGATTGCCCAGCGCCTCCCACATTTCCTTGGATTCTTCGTACAGTTTGTGCGCCAGGCCGTAGTCTCCTACGTCCAAGAAACAGTTCGCGAGGTTGCCACACGCCGTTGCCACCCCCGCGTTGTCCCCCAGAGCCTCGAACATTGCCCTAGCCTTCTCATGCATCTTTTCTGCTCGTTTATAGTCTCCAGTGCTTTCGTACGCGAGCCCGAGGTTGCCGCAAGCCCTCGCCACCTCCGCCCTGTTCCCCAGCGCTTCCCAGATCGCCCTGCTCTCCTTGTGCAATTCACGTGCCCGCGCAAAGCCCCCCGTGCGATGGTTGGAAAGCCCGAGTAGTGTCAGAATACAAGCTGTGCTTTGGGGATCGTTTTTGCGCAACTTGTTCGCCAAAACAACCCCCCCCTCTTCCAGACGCAAAACGCCAAGCCAGTCCCGCATTTTCTCCAGCTCATATAGTTTCACCAGGAGCAGCATTTCTGTCTTGGTAAGCGATAATGCGGGTGTCAGGATGCCAGCTGGCACCATCGTGTTGCACTCGACCTTGTGCCCACTCTTCCACGCCGCTTTCTGGAGTTGCATCGTTGCGTGGACCGCACAGTCAGGCTCGGACGTAAAACCACGACAAAGCAGAAACACGAGTTTTACCTGGCACGCTTTCGAGCAATACGCCGTCGTCTTGCACTTACTACAGCGCAACAGTGGCTCTTCTAGCTTTTTTCCACAGAGACCATATGCGCATGTGGTCGATGGCATTGAAATTATGTGATTTCCGAGATCTCACTTGGAATTGTGTTATATGAAGTGTGGTGAGTGTGGTCTATTTTGGGTACAGTTTGACATTCCAGGCACGCGAGTATTTGCTGAGCCAAATTGATTGCACAATGCAAAACAGTTGTTATTTATCACGAATTCTGAAATATAAACAAAGACATACATTTTTACGACAACACCCCCGCAATTTGCAGTGTGAGTTTATTTTCGTCTGCTTGTGTGCCCGCGATCATCTGAAATATTTCACTCGCAAACCTTTGTGCTGGTGAATCAATACCCAAGCGCCGATGCCCAGCCATGCAGAATGCAAGTATGCGGTCTTTCGCTTGTTGACGACATACTTCTAATTTGGTCTGAATGTCCTCAATTTTATGCAGTTGAGTGGGTGTCAAAAAATCCAACGGTGTTTTTCCGTTGGCATCGCGCAACGTCATATCTGCACCATGTACAAGCAATATCTGCAAATTCTGTGCACTATATTTTGCATTCCAATAAAAATACTCTACTACTACGTTGTGCATTGCTGAAAACTCGCCGCGTATGGTTTGATAATTGATGTCGATACCATGCTCTATAAAAATTTGCGTGCACTCTGGTGCTGATGGTAACACCTGTCGCAATCCCAATTGCTGGATGTCTGCCCCTGCAGCAATCAAACTTGTAAGTATCTCAGGTCGTGTGCGAGCCTTCAAAGTTGTGGCACCCCTTAGCAATGTAGCTTGAGCACATTTTAGACCAACTTTTATAATCGCTTCGCATTCATTTTCTTCATCATTGATGATGGAACGATCTTGGAAAAACAAAAGATGCTCAAATATTTGGGCTGGGCTATCTAGGTGGGACTTTGGCGGCTGGGCAAGATGCAAATTCAGCAAAAACACCACATGCTTCCATTTTTTTTTAGAAATAGCATACATAATTGGAATCGTTTCTTCTTCAAAAGTTTCAGACACAAAACAAACTGGTGCATAAATGTCAAGACCATCTCTTACTAGTCTTTTCAACAAACGTGTTGTAGCTTCCTGAAATGCACTTTGTATCAAGTCTGCATGGGTGTCGTTATAATCTTGTGAAAATGACATTTTGCATTATGTAAGATTGCTTATATATTGAATGCACATGTAAAGTAGAATGAATAAAAACCACATCACGTCCTGCCTCATTTCACACCAAGACTCTGGCAATCTGCAAAGTCAAATAATTTTGCTGCATTCTCGTACCGATTATCGTCTCAAATATATCACTCAAAATGTCTTGTGCTGGAGAATTGGCACCCAAGCGCGGATGTCCTGCCATACACAAGGCTAGAGTGCGGTCTCTCGCCTGTTCGCGGCATTGCTCTAATTTTGTCTGGATGGCTTCAATTTCCCGTCGTTGGGTGGGTGTCAAATCATCCAACGGCGTTTTCCCATTTGCATCACGTAAGGTCAAATCCGCGCCATGCACCAGTAATATCTGCAAATGTCGTTTAGAAAGATATGCAGGTTGAGAAAAATACCGGGCGATTACATGATGTATTGCCGAAGATTTGTCGTCTCGGCTTTGATAATTGATGTCGATGCCATGCTCAATCAAAATTTGCATGCATTCGGGTGCCATTGGTAAGAACAGCAGATTTGCTGCCTGCCGCGCGTCCGCCCCAGCTGTGATCAAAGTTTGCAGTAGCCCAGGATTGAAAAGCGACTTTTTGTTTGCGATACATCTCAACAGTGCAGCTTGATTACATTGTCGACCTACTTTTAAAACAACCTGGCATTCAAGCTCTTTATCATTTTCCTCAGAGTTATCCTTGAAATATAACAGTACGACCAATATTGTATCGGGGTAATCCTCGCGCGAACGTGGTGGGCTTGCAAGCACCAAATCCAGCAAAAAAAGCACATGCCTCCATTTTTTTGTGTAAATACCATAAAACATGGGTGTACATTTCACAGAGCCTCCAAACGAAAATTTTTGATAAATGTCAAGCCCATTTGCGAGCAATTCTTGTAACATATCTAAGGTTGGTTGCTGAAGAGCATTTTGTATCAAATTTGCAGTTGTTTCGTTGTATGTTATTGGCCAAGTCATTTCCTAATACACGATAATCCTTATATACCCGTTTCGGACATCACCGTCAGACGGGGCGAAAGGGGACACACTGTCATTTACCACGGACCCGAATCAATTCGCCCTTTTATTACCTCTAAAATTATTCGTCGAGATCTAAATCCATTTTTTTCCGCTTGCCAGCACGTGCAGCTTCAACTGTCGAATTCTGACTCGTTGATGCATTATCACCACCTTCAGTATTCAATGGCGCATGTTCGAGTTGCAAATGTTTGCATCGTACCCAAAAAGGGTTACCCTGCCACACCGGATCTTGATGCCCCGTTTGCAGAATGGATTTCGCAAGGTCTTGCAAATCCGCACGTTCCAGTTCCACAAAGTAATCGGTGTGCTCAATCATGCTAATCTGTCTTATCGCACCATATTCGCCGTTAAACGGTATCCAGTCGCTAAACATGTTATCCAATTTTACACGGTCTCCAATTTTGTAACCCTTCACACCTACGCGAACTTCAACACTCCGTCCTTCAACTTGATCCAAACTGCATCGAATCCAGCCGTTGGCGCAAAGAGTTTTACTCATACTCTCTATGTGCATCTTGTGAATCCGTATAGCCGTATCCCGCAACAGTCTCATATTCATCTCGACCGCCAACCAACAAATTTTGTCTTGCCTTGCGATTTCCTTAATACGCCCCGTTGCATTATTGAAAGTGGCACAACCACCTTTCAGATTTTTTAGTACCACTTCTTCACCCACCACGTGCCCGTCTAATTCCTTAAGATATTGACACTCATTCGTGGCTGCACTTAAAGGTGGTAAAACCGCCTTATCGGTATCTTCTAGGGTCCGAGATGGTTTAATCTGGTCGCGTATCCAATCCCGCACCGCCCTATGGTATGTCCCCACGTAACGATGCACAGAATCGTTTGGCGCATTTTCCAACGCATACCGCACCGTCACCTCATATTGCGCATACACCTGGTCCTCGAATGCCGCGCAAAAATAACTTTGTGTGGCATTTGTGGTTGTGACAATTTGCCTGTCGAATCCATCCTTACCAAAGTTCACCATGTATGCTTCACCTATCCGACTCGTCCCTACACACATCCGCACCACAAAAAATCGCTGCTCCTTCTCAGCATCTGGCTCCGAATACGCCAGCGCCTCCCACACGTTCTTCGCTCCGTAAATCCCTCTGCCAAACTTTGCGCGCCTGCATGCTGCACTTCGAAAACCTGTTTCTTTAATGTTCTTGGCATTGTCTTTGGTTGTTCCATGGTATAGCTCGCTCACTTCATGCTGAGCGATTTCGTAATTCTCTTGAAAGAAGGTGTGCATCTTCCAGCGTTTCTTGTTTTGGCACCGGCGTATGGAAACGAGTTTATAGTTTGCTTGGTTCAAAATATAAGCAACCATCTCGTGACTTCCGGACAATGCTGGCGCCTTGAACACTCTGCAGATGACTTCTTGGCATTCCCTTTCGTATAATGGGTTGCACCGCGCATTCCCATACAGCGTAATTTCCAAATTTGGAGTTCCTGGGTCCATCTTGTCCCAGAACTCTGGAATCCCTTGGTCTATTCCCAGGCCCCCATTTTCAACCTTGGCATGGTCAACATCACTCGACAAACCGTTGATTGGCATGGGCATCATTTCCAATTGTTCAAGGTTGTCTTCAATGCTGCGTGATGGGCCAACATTGTCTTGGTCATTATCACCAAACAACGCACATGGCACGTCCATACTTGCACGGTTTCTGTAGAGGTAAGAGTCTGTTATGCTGTTTTAACCCGACCTATTTCTATTTGCGGCAACAGTGCGCGCCAGCAGCCCAAATAGGAGTATTGTCGAAGTAAATCTGGGAGGCTTGTGATTTGGGGCGGATAATACAATGACGGAGAGCATACAAAGAAATGCAAAAAGTAACAAAGCCACGATACGGATGTGCCCTGACATATTGCGTGCGTGCAAACACTGAATGCCTCTGTATGCGCTTGATCCTTTTTTCAGAAAATTGTTCACTCCATTATATTTATAACTACAAAAACAGCAAGCGCCCAATCCACACTTACAAGATGTTACGCCTCTGCCACCTCGAGTGTCGGTAAATCGTCCAAAGACACCCATGGAATTAAATAAAATCTCGAATCATGTTACATATTTCTGGCATGTCCTCAAGTACTCTGCGTACAGATTCTTGCGCTCGTGTATAGTATGCATCCATCCATCTTTCTCGCTCCTTCAGCATGTGCACCAAAAGTTCCCGGTCTCTGTTTCCAACAAGCATGCACTCTGGAGTTGTGGTAGGAAATCTGAAAGTGTCAAAATTTAAAAATGCACCACCATGCCAAAGCATCCCAGCAATGTGTCTGCGCATATTTTTATGTCTAAAATATCGCTCGTACAAGCATGCACGCAGGTTATATTCGAGTGCTGTGACACGATACTTTGCATCGCCTTGGTAATTAGAGATGTGATTTATATTTCCGGAATATTTGGACAAGATTGCGTGCACTACTCCTGGCATGTTGTTCATCACGGCAAGGAACAATATTGTGAACCCATTATTATCTTTTTTTGTGACACTGGCGCCATGCTTCAACGCCAATAGTATCAAATCTTCCAAATTTTCACAAAAATTCTCATATCTTTTTTTATTTTCAGGTAAAACCCGTGTAAAATGTTTCTGATGTAAAAGTATAATTAAAGCAGTCCTGCCGTGTTCGTCCTCTGCCTTTATATCTGACACGAGGGGAAGCAAAGTTCGTACCATGTTCGAGTTGTAATGTGCGACTGCATTATCCAAATACAAATATGGTTTATAATCGAAAAGACTCGGAAGACCCATTTTCGAATACTGTGCCCAAACTGGAATAATGTTTGCACCGTTTGTTTGGCCCTCATTTGAAAGCATGATTATTTCATCTATAATGGAACAGTGTCGGATTTCGTTTTTGCTATCTTCGTCAACGCCATGTTCCAGTAATACTTGACAAAGTGCCGGTTTGTCATGAAGAGTCGTAACACGCAATACACTTTTACCCTTATTATCAAGCACGTTTGGGTTGGCGCCCTGCGCCAACAAAAGGTGCATCACGTTGATTGCACAGTCTCCCTCCAACGTAAATGCACAGCACATCAAGGGTGTTTCTCCGTCGCTGTCGGTATCATTCACATCCACTCCATAGCCCACAAGTTGATGCACTAATTTTTCTCGAAATTCGAACGAAAACTTAGTTATTAACATTACTAAATTTAGAACTGGAACTTGAGAGTCATCGCTAACACGATGAAATTTGAGATTCAGATTGAACCCTTGTTGGTATAACAAATCAAGTAATTCTTGTATTTCGGCTTCTCTTAAATATTTTCTTACCAGGATGTCACAAAAAAGATTTGTTTGGTCCCAGTTTTCAAATTTGTTGTAATTACTAGAATCAGCCAAATAATTACGCAAACGTTCATACGGCTCGCTTAACATGAGAGATATTCTATTTGATAATCCAGAAGACATGTGTAAACAATATTAATGTCTTGTTATATATTAAGATGCCTGTACATGTTCACATGCAACACTTGATTCTACACACTTATATGAAAGGGTGTATTCGACACACATTTTCACCCTAATAGGGGAATAACTCAGACTTGCCCCGCGCCCGCGGCAGGAGCAGCCGACGTGTGCACGCCACGACATATTGGATGCGTGCAAAAACTAAATGCCTTTGTATGCGCTTAATCGTTTTGTGCCGGTGCTGCTGACCGAGTTTGGTGGCTTGCAAAAATCTGGAACTTTGTCAATGTTCTTCGGAAAGAATTTTGAATCTGGTTTGTAGATGAGTGTTAAATGGCGGTATTAGAATTGCGCGAACCACACAATGTCGGAATTCTGGTTTTCAGTAATGTGACGCCGTTGTATTTTATGTGTGAGCTACTCCGTCTATTCGTGTACTGGTCTATTTTCATTACACGTGTCGGAATTCTGGTTTTTCAGTGAGGTAAAGTCGTTGTATTTTAAGTTTGCGCTACTCTATGTGTTCGTGTAGTGGTCTATTTTCATCTACGAATCGCGAGAAAGAAAAAATGTGTGCAAGAATGCGGCAGAATTCCAGAGACGTCAATCCATTGCACCCAGCATGGCAGCACATGAAGACTTGAGAAGTCTGTTGGAAATTTCAGATGAGGAGGATGAGACGGCTCGTGGTATTCGTCGTCGAAGAAATGTCTCGGTTGACAATTGTGAAACTCTGCAACTTAGCAACGGGCAGAAAACGGCTGGCAGTGGCATGCCAAAAGTATTGACGCCACGCCGTGAGCAAGTTATTCAAAAGTGTGATCCACACATTCCGCAAATGTATGCTGATGACAAAGATGAGCGCGCGGTGTCAGTTTCCACGCACAGCGAATTGCAAATGCGTGGGATGGAAAGAAGGTACGATCTGGGAGCCACACCGGTAGCAACAGGGTACGGTCCGGCATGGACACGATATGTACCCGAGCGTCACACTGGCATCCAAAATGGAGCAGAGACTTGTGATTACGATCCCGAGCATCCACACATGCAGTACATGCCGCGGAATGCAGACAGTTTTTTAGAGGCCCAGGGCAGGTTATGTGACAATGCAAAGATTTACGATAGAGGTGGGTACGGCGGTGGCTATCTGCATAAAGCGTCCAGGGTGCACGAGTGGGTAGACCATTATGACGCGCGCGGTCACGAGTACCGGCCTTTCCACGATGAAGAGAGAGTGGCAGAAAAAACACGAAAGTACAAGGGGGCCGCTTACAACGACCAATATTTTCAAGACCGAGACAGGCTGGAGTACCCAGTACGAAATCAGGGTTTTGGCACGTACGAAGAGCCTCCCTACCACAGCGAATACGCGCCGCGGAACTACAGACCGGGCGCAAGGCGAGACGCGAGGTGCGACGACTTCGATTTTTGCGAAAAGATGAGATGGGAGGACCATACGAGGAGGACAGATCGGCATCAAGACTATCGCGAGAGACGCGGGTATGTGCTTGCCAGCGAGCAGTGGGCGTAGGAATAGCACTGGCACGCAACATGCCCCGAAAACTGATGACATGTTTGCGCAGACCATACGAACCAGGTCCCGACCGGCCATGGCGCGGTGAATCGCATCCGAAAGAGCGATTCAAACCCTATGAAGAACCCCGGAGGCGCGCAGAAGACAAACATGTGCGCGTGGGTAAATTGTACAAAACACTGCCTTGCAAGTTTTTCAGCACAGAGAGGGGCTGTCGCAATGGCGAACAGTGTACGTTTCGACACGACAAGTTGCCGGATGACGAGAAATGACCGAAAGAACGAGATTTTATATATGCGACAAGTCATTGGACAGACGAACGGCAATGGATAGTCTGTATCGAAAACTGGGGTTTTTTCTCGAATCTTGCAGCATGCAGACAGAGCCCCGCCACAACTGGTTTCAGCGGGTGCTCATGCTTCGCGTCCTGTACTCTCTCTCGAACATCGCGATAGAAAATGCGCTAGAGTTAATGGACGCAAATGCTCTAGGAGTTGGAAGTTTTAATAAATCCGTGATTGAAGAGGGCATGAAACATCGAATTTTCCACCTCGATCACACGGAGTGGGTGCACTTTCTGAGTGAAATGAATACGGCAGACTTTGCGGCTTTGTGCGAGTTTATTCAACACGATTATGGGGAGAATATTAGAATGAGTCCATTTTGGCGCTTTAAAGAGCATTTAGAAACAAAGGTGAAAATAAAGGCAAGTGTTTCGGGCAACGTGATTGTTCGTTTGTACTTGCTTATCACAAACGCGGAAATTGACGTTCCAAAAGCCATCTTACTGTTGTTGACAAAATCCAAAATCGACAATTCCATGAACACTGTATTTGAAATCATGGGAGCACCAATCGCCACACAGCATCACGAATGTGTTTGCAGGGATGCAGTGGCTATTCTTGGCCATTGGGAACTAAGCGCCTCGAGCGCATTACAGAGACGCGTTGAGACCATGACCACCAGTTTTCAAGAGGATAACAGCGCGTGCGAAAACAAGGCAAAATTGGTCGGCCGCGAGTCCATGTTGTTGCGCCTCGCCAACCTCCGCCGGGCACACGTAAGTAAACCTGCCAGCGGCGAGGAACTCGCACAACTTCCGGATTTTCCGGTGGGAACAGGAGCATGGTCTCGTCTGTCGAAGACTGAAAAGCACGTTGTGCTCTTAATGTGTTTGCTACGACGTGCGTCATTTCCAAGCTTCATGGAATGCATGTCGCGTTTTTTGGGGCAGCGAGAGGCAGAGAACTTACTTTATTATGAAATTATTAGCACGCGCGCTGAAGCAGTCTACGAGCAAATTATACCATTATTAAGTCGCATGTACAACGCGATAGATACGCAAAACATTGTGATCACGAGTCTGCTGCACAATTTTTCAGATGCCTGTTTAGCAAATGTCATCGGAGAACGCCAGCGGAAGTGCATGTCGTTTGGGTTTCTTCTTCACTTGTACTTGTCTGCATTCTTTCCACGAAACGTTCAACATTTGGCGTTCAAAAATGTAACATCTGATTTCAACAAGCGTGTAACAGCGGATTTACGGATGCAGGAAAATTTGACGAGCTTTACGTGCGATGCGCTGGCAGCGTTCGCCGAGGAGAATGAAGTAGCAAAATGTATAGTGTCGGATGTGCTTCACCGCATTTGCGTATGATTCGAATTCATGCTTCTGAATTGTCAAGGAAGTGGAAATGAAGGCTTATTGCCGCTCGCACATTTTGCGCGCTTACGTCGGGATTCGAACCCCTGCTCTCTTGTTTGTTTTTGATTTTCTTCGAGGTATTCAACGAAATACTGTGCAGCAATGTCGCCTGCGTCCAATTCGCAGGGTTCCCATATTGGCTCTGGTGGGGCACCAGTGCTCCGCGATTCCATTGCGCCTTCTGGCGGACAATTGCATGTGCTTGGGTGCGCTGCATCGATTGCCTCGACTTGCTGTTTACACAGTTGTCGATGTTTTAATGCGATTGGTAGATTCTCATTGCTACAAAAATCCAAAATGTATACATTTCCCCAATCAAGTGACTTCTTTGTGTCATTTATTGCCTTCACGTCGACCAGATATCTGTTCAAGATGCAATTTCTCACATTTACCTCCATGTTTTCCAGTGCCAATTTTCTTAAATCTTCAATGTGCAAATCACGAGCACCGTTCAGGGCTGAACAACAATTTTCTTGCTCGGTATTGTCCATGCGTTGTATACCTGACAGGGAGAAATCATTTTGAAGGTCACAAAAAGAGTGCATGTATTGTTGCAGGGACGAAAAGAGGCAATGCATTTTGTCTGTGAATTTACACAAATGTTTATACGCACAGAGCTCTTGCTGGGATAGCATCCCCACAAAACACTGAGAAGTGTCTGGCACGCGTACACCTATGGACTAAATAATATGTATTCACGCAAATAGGACGCGTGTTCAGTAGCGTTCATCCAACCTTGACCTGCCAGCATACTCTAGGCGTTTCTTGTGTTATTTCTGGCGTGCCGGAGTTGCGAGCAGCGAATCTGCCAACAGAAACGGGCACGTTTCGCTGGGCTTGATCGGGGGAATCCGTAAATGTTTGTAGCGATTCCGCATATTATACACCAGAGTCACAATGAGCACCATGGTGTTGAATGTGCCAGTAAATACTAAGATCCACTCGTTTACTATGATTGCATATAAGAACCACAACAGTTGTGCGACAAGGTTCAAAAAAACCCACACACGGTCGATTGCACAATCTTCCGACGAGTGGTCGTTGTAATAAGTGTACAATACCTTGTTCAGAATATACGGGTACAGTGTCAAACTCAGGCATATAATGCCAAGTCTCAGTATACTATCAAACATTTCGCTTTTTTGTGCTGGAATATATATATCATCGTGCAGGGTACCAGGTTTCCTGGTTGTCTTTTCTTTACTTACACCCGGTAAAAAGCTCAGAATGACTTCTAAGCCCCCTTAGCTAAGACGGTTATAGCGTGGGTCTTATGAGCCCAAGGTCACGGGTTCAAATCCCGTAGGGGGCATTCGTTGTTCGTTGTACTCACCCACACTGTTCCACTCTTTCAGAGCACCGTCCTTGGCAAACAAAAATATTACGCATATCATTTTGCCGTCGTCGGTGGTGTGCGCCTGTGCAGATCGCTGGTACCGCAACACTTGTACTTTGTGATCGTTTGAAATTGCCGTGTAATTGGCTTTCAACTCAATTATGATTTTCTTGCAAATTTCCATATCCACGATGCCCGTGGGGACAATGTGCCCGTCGATAATTTGATGCACGTTCACCTGCCGTTTGACGGGAATTCCTATGTCGTATAAAAAATTGCACATGGCATCTTCGTAGGCTTTCTCTTGCTGACCGGCGCCCAACGCCTCGTGCGCATGCCGCGCGGCATGTCTGCACCAGCCCAAAACCTGCAAGGGTGACATCTGGCAACTACACTGTTTTTTGAAGAAACACGACGTTTTAGACATGTTCAGCGGATAGTAAGGGTCAATGCGGTGTAAACACTTTGGGTCCTTTTGTTTTTGAGGCTCGCACGAGAATCGTTTGGATCTATTTTGGTTTCGGCATTTTATATACCCAAGCGCATCGGAACTTTACATGTTCCACGCACGGAGAGACATGGCACGTTTTGTGTTTGAGAATGGGTATTTGAAGATGTTGAAAATTCAGACGGACTATGAGTATCTTGAAACAAATGGTATTAAGCATCTGTTAGATGTCAAGGACGAACCTTCAACGTTGCCAGCGCAACCACAAGCTGCAGGAAAAATATTTTCTGAGGACACATCAGTCGATGAGGAACACAGAGTGACAATCAACAGGATCTTGTATCTCTTGTTGAACAGGGGGTTGAATCTTGACATTAAGCACGATCCAAAAACGGAAATCCCGTTAACTTTTCTGACTGAACTATATCAGGAAACAAAGTACACTGTGGATTCCATCTTTAAGTGCGACCACCCCTTGAATAGGCAGCTGTACATGCAATTACAAAAGACACATGGACACGCAGATGGCAAGGAGGACTTTACATATGTGTTTATACCTGGCAAGAAGGGATGTTTGGAGTGGATTAAACAAGATATCCCAGATCGATCGGCAGGTGATATCGTGGTCACGCAGGATTTTCGGACCGCAATGAAAATTGCGACGGTAGAGAACAAGAAACAGGCACAGCTCTTGTTTGTGGCCAAATTTTGGGCTGGGAACATGGCACTGGTTGCAAATGAAGGCGTCAAATTTGGCATACAAAACGACCGCCAGGTGATGACACTCAAGGACGAATACAGGGGCGTTTGGTATCCCAAAAAACTGGCGCAATTGTGCTTTACGCACTGTGTCGTCCTTCGGGCGGACATGGAGCATCTCGATGACGCAAAATATTTCAAGAACAATCCAACATGGCAGGGGATAGCACTCGAAATGGTGCGCAACACCAGGGAAGATGCGAGCAAATCGAAAATATTGCGGATCGGCAGCAAGGTTGAGTTTAAGATCCAAGCAAACCTTAGTGCAGAGGGGATAATCAAAGATGTCAATTTTCAGGGATCGTACTTGGTGGAGCCGTGCAGTCACGACGCCCAACAATACATCTACCACAAAAACTGGATTCACCCAAAAACGAAAGAAGAATATCAAAAGTACAATTATGAGTTCAAGTGGATGATTGTGCCAGCAGATGGATTGACATTTGTGGACGGACCATCACCTGTCCTGAAAATTAGCAACAAGCCACTAGCGGTCAAGAAATTTACGCAAGACTGTATGAGCCCGGTCGGGAGAGCGCAAGATTTTCCCCGATAGCTTTTGGTTACGTAAATATCCCTTGTTTAGTACGGAATATGGAAAAGCTTGCACATCGCATCCAGGAAAAAGATTCCGACTCTCCGGACCCGCCTGAGGCAAACGAGTGACGCCTAAAAGCTGAGGTTGCCGCCTATTCCACTCCGGGAGACAAACAAACGGTGTGATAGGTTGAATATTTGCACAATAATAACAGTTCTTACCGCCTGCAAGCGATTTTCTGATATCACGCTCCCCGCAAGTCAGATTTCAAGATTTAGTATGGTGATCGTCCGTACCAGGACCGGTCACCGGCGCCGAAGCGTTCAGATTTTTGTTGAACTTAGCTAGCAGCGTAGCTAATGTGCGCAGGGGTGCGTTGAAAGATGATATGCTTGCAATAAAGGTGGAAATGTAAGTTTCGAGTTTTCATGCGGTCGTAAAAAAATAAAGCACTGTAGAGGATGCGGATAAGACTTCATGGTTTGGGACACGATGGAGTTTCCTAACTCATGGGACAAGATTGTTGTCAACATAAAAAAGGGGGAGGCAAGCACAAGACGCACAAACGTAAACGTGACAAAAAAACGCCGACGTGAAAATAACGAAGAAAAGTGTGATGGCAATCACACGGGAACTGTAATGCAAACAGATTGTTCTGAAGCCATGAAAACCTCTGCACAGGGTTCAAATTCAAAGTCTAATGCACAGGCACTGCAAGCCCAGGATGCAATGTTGAAAAAGGAGTACGTGCAAAACCACATTCTGGACAATATACAGGGCACAGAAATGCAAAGCGCAGACTGCATCTCCAAATTTGTGCAAAACGTGTCCACCAACCTGCAAGACATTGTCTCCGCAACGTGCTACAAGGACGTGTTGGCGAGGGTGAGCACGGTCGATGTAGAGTTCACGCAGGAAATAAATGTAGTATCCAAGGCATACGAAGACACGTTTCTCCGGCAACCAATGCATGCGACGGAAAAGCCATGCATCCGGGACGAGTGTTGCGAATGCATGTTTTTGGATCCGTGTCAGCCTTTTATTGGGGTCAGGTACATTTTACCCTGGGAAACAACTGAAGCTCAAAAACAGGAGGCTTGTTTTTGCCTGCCATGTTTGCGAGCAATGACACTTGCCATGTACGTTGACATTGTTCACTCCGGGCGCGAAACGAATGCAGTCATTCAGCGTTTTGCAAATGCACATTCTAAACCAGGTGAGTACAGACTGTCAGCAATGCTTATTTGCGCGCCGAATGGACCCGTGCACAATTTGCCGCTGCCGATTGTACGACACCAGCGCACGTGCTATCAAGTGAGCCAAAAGAATGGTGTTCATTACGCAAAGCAAATCAATGTGGATTTTTAATGAGCCCCTCATCTCCCGGCTTGGATTTTGTACTCTTGGAAAATTTTTCAATCTCCAAGCGTAAAAATTCAAAGCGAAGTAAGCAGCGTACGGCGTTGTGTGCGCGTCAGGCCTTGTGCACATACTTGGCCGAGTTTAAAAGCTGCAGAAAACACCTGACACTGGAAGATGAGGCATTACTGTGCGACGGCAACAGTGCACAGGGACATGAGGGGCTACAATGTTTGATTGCCGAACTAGAATCAAAAGTACGCAACGGAAACACCGAGGCACGGCACGTGCTCATGGCGCTTATTCCAATTGCCGCTATTTCACCTGTATATGACATCAAATTTAAAAATTTATCGAGGTTTAATATTAATGTATGTCCTGACATATTTTCACAAATTTTGCAAGCAACCATGGTTCATACTGTCAAAGAAGACACGCTCATCACCTTTTTGCGTTCCACAATACCAGTACTGAACAATTACAACAAGATACATCGAGATTTGACATGGCCAATAGCACACGAAACAAGCCTCAAAATCTTGATTCGATGTTGCTTCCCGACCTTACTTTCGTTATATCCAATGCCCAATATCAAGGACGTTTGTTTCAAGCTTCGCGTATCTTTGTTCCGTCTTCTCTGTAACATTCTGAGTGGCTCACACGAGCAGAGAGCTAAATTTCTCGCTAAATACAAATCGATCGTGCGTTTGTGTCTGGTAGAGTATGTATTTTACAGCATTTCCCAAATGTCGAGTCTACCTGAATTGCCAAATTGCGACGAGAAAACATGGAATGGTCTTTACAGCGCTGCATACAACACAGGGCAGCATTTTCGCGTGGACCTGAATACAGAGCACGCAAGAGGAGACGAGCTGGAGCGCGCGCTCGAACAGTGCCGCGCGCGCGCTCAAATTCTATACGACCGAAACGTGCGTATTTCGAAAACGGCGCGACGCACAATACAAAGGATGAGCAAAAAGCCCAAAATAAATGGCAAGTATGCAAGCTGCGATCCGATTCCGACCACGGGCACAAACATGCAGGGGTTTGCCGATTATGTCGACATTTTACAAAAAATGCCATGGTTTGGAAATTTTCAAATTGCCGAAATATATTTTCGGCGCCACCAGGTTCCCATGTCTGAAATTGCACGCGTGTGGGACTGCGTGTCTTCGTTTCAAGTGTTTCCCCTACCCTGGAACATACTTCTATGCCAACATCGCGCGCTCTTCAAAAAGTGCGAAGGAAACACGCATAAAATGGAGACCATGTCATCCATTCTGTTGTGCGTGCAATGCAGCACACACGCCACAATCCCGAGCTTTCGTCGATGTGTGAATACTGGCACATTTTGTTGCAGCCGTTGTAATCACTTTTCGACGGTTTTCAAAGTTAACATGCTCGGGCGAGTATTATACATTAACAAAATACCATTTGTGCTCTCGACCTGTTGCAGTAAAATCGTCGTGTGGAGTGGACTTGGATACGAGTTCGGTAGCCCCGAGGAACGACAAATATGTCAGCGCCATTTTTCTTGCTCGGAATTGCACACTGCTTGGAGTGAACAAACAAACATGTCATCTGTTAAGTCGCTAGTGCAAAAAGCGGGAATCGGCAGCTTTATTGTGCAAGACCTCCGGCCCGCGCAAAACGCACGCCGCAAATTGTTCTTAAACCCCGATTTCAGCCTATCAGAAAACCAGGATCCAGACCGCTTAGGCACTCGCGTGTCGTGCTCACTGTGTAAATCTACGAACATATACGCAACATACGAGCTTTTGCATGTCGAGTGTGCTGAGATTATTGTGCTGCACACGTGCTACAAGCATAGTGTGCACAAGAAATATGAAAAATATTGCCTGTATACACTGTTTGACTATATACGCCTCATGCACGAGAAGCCGTGAGCGGTCGCATAGACATAAAACATAAAACATTCGACACATCCTTATCACCTTTTGCCAATATATGAATACAAAACTGCTATGTAATTCTTCGCGGTTTTAGCCGTGTGTAGTGGCTGTTGACTGGGGCAAGCGCCGCCGGGCGCGTTTCCGGTCGACTCTGCATCGTTTGCACTCTTGTCATCCTGTCCACCACCACTACACTCCACACCATGGTCGTCTTTTCCCGATTCAAGCGCTGAACCAGACCCTTGACCATCGTCTTCATTTCCGCAACCATACTCGTCATTTTCCGAACAAGGCACCTCAAGGCTGTAATCCACACCAATTCCGTCTTGCAAAGTTTTGCCTGGATTTTCATCCCTTTTTGGCATCTTAAAATTGTCTGGTTCATAGCGCACAAAAGCTGCCCAATTGTCGAGCAAGGCACCGGAGGTTGGGTTTTTTTCTTCAGACCCATTTCCCTCCTTAAAAAAATCGCGAAAAACTGTACTTTGCGTTGCCACAGCCCGTTCGGGACTTTTATCGTTTGTGTATGTCTGAATCCAGCTCGGCTCATCATATGTGTTGAAACTGTCCGCAATTTGCATTTTTTCTGACTCTTCGCGACTTTTATCCGTTCTGTATGATTCGTCTCTGCTCCCCCGATGGTATGTGTTCAACCCGTCGTTGTAATGTGTCTCAGTAGCTCCTGCCATCTTCCAAATGTCGTCTGCGTTCACATGCCGTACTTTGTTTGCCACATCACTCCCCCGTTTTCCCTCATCCCCAGCCTCCTCTCCTACCGTCTCTCCTTTCTTTCCCACCTGGTTTCGCGTCGCAGCTGCACAAACATATTCTTCACCATTGTTTTCGTTCGTCGCGCACGATACTTGATTGTCGCCGGGCGCTCCGTCCTCGATGGAATATGCCTCCAAACGGACAAGGCATCCGATCTTTTCAAGCTCCGTAAATTTACGCTCCAACCTCTTGTGCAAAGTTGCTTCCCATGTTTCCAATCTCTTACTTTCGTTTAAAAACATAACGCTCGATACCCACTGCGAAAAATCAACCTGTGTTTCAAAACAATTGGCAATAAAGACTGCGTGACTCTGTTCATTTCCCCGAAAAACTTTTTCAATCGTCGGTTTGGACGGCTTCAAAACAGCCTGTGTCTTGTCTGGAGCCTGTGTCTTGTCTGGATACATGTCTGTTAACAGGTAGCGCGATTCACCGACGCCCGTCTGCAAGCCCTGCAAAAATAGGTCCTCGAATTCATGTTCGCAAAATTGTGCAAAGTTCTCATTGTATGTGATGAAATATTTAACGATGATGGATCCACCATAACACCTCATTTCCTTGACAATCATCTTTTCAAGTTGCCCGCTCTTTGTTTCAATGTCCTGCAACCATTTCGTAAAGCGCTCTCTTCCAGGTTTCGCGAGGAGTTCTGCCACCGCCGCTTCCCAATTCTTCTTGTTCGCACGTCCAGATACACTAGGCCGTTTCATCGCACTGTACTGTGATGCTCAAAGTGCGTGCCGTTTCATCGCACTTTGCTGTGATGTTGACCCCCTGCCACTTACATATCGACCAAACGCCAAAATAGAACGCCCGTCGTTTCCCGCGCATTTGTGTGTCCAATTTGGTTTGTCGTCTCCCTCCTCTATAAGTGTACGTAATATGGCACCTTGATCAATTTCAGTCATAATCCGTCACAGTAAAACTCTATCCACTTATATAGAATCTTTGATCGGACAAGCCGCCCAATATCAATCACAAACCTAAAATAGATTCCACGTGTCCATCGTTCGTGTGCGGCAAAAAGGGCAGTTCAATTGCCCTTGCCTCAACATACTTACACGACAAGTACCACATAATTTATGTCCATTTGTACAAATCTGATGAACATTTCGTACATTGAAACAAACGCCACACTCGTCGCGTTCTAGTCGACGCAAATTTTCAGGCACGGTGTCGTCCAGTATTTTGGCGCGCAATTCTTCCGGAAGCATTGAAATTGGTGATTGGTGGTAGTGGCGGTTGTAAGGAACTTGCATGCGCCTGAACACCAAACTTCGCTCATTTTGGTTCCTTTTTAACCGGTTATAAATGCTTCTAGTCATGACATCAACAGGGAAGCGGCTAAAATCATAAATGTTCAAGTTAATATCTTCACCAGCTTCCAAAAGTTGTACAATTACCTCGCCTAACAAAAATGGATCAAGAAATATGTCTCTAAAGTGGGGTTGGTTGCAAAAAATCTCTGTCAACATTTCCGCACCCGCGGGTCGTCCTCGTCGTACTTCGTTTGCGACCATTCGTTTAAGTAGGTGCACGGCGTCATTGTGATCACGACCCCAACGTTCAGCGTTACCTGCCATGCCGTAATATCGTAAAATTGTGGCGGTATCCCTCAGCATACTGTGTATTTTCTCCAAAAGCAACCATACCGGTTGAGAGGTCAAAACCATGCCGGGAGTGCAAATCTGAACCCCTTCTTCACACAAGATTTCTGCATATTCATAATAATTGATGAGGTCCGGTTGTGCCATGACACAAAAGCCTAAAATGTTCCTGTTCTGTACCGTCCCAGCTCCAGTGTGAGGTCGAAGAGTTGGAACTGATATCGTCGCCTCTAAATCGACATTCCTACGTAACAAAAATCGAAACATGTCCTTTTTTTGATGCAGCACAGAGTGTGCAAGCGGAGTCCACCCGGGTTGCCCCGGAAAATTCGACAGATCGATCACTCCCTGTTCTACCAAGAATGTTTCCAAGGCCTCGACGTCTCCCTCCTGTATAAGTGTACGTAATATGGCGCCTTGATCAATGTCAGTCATATTCCATAACAGTAAAACTCTATCCACTTATATAGAATCTTTGATCGGACAAGCCGCCCAAAATCAATCAAAAATCCAACCAATATTTTAAGTGTCCATCGACGTCTCCCTCCTCTATAAGTGTACGTAATATGGCGCCTTGATCAATGTCAGTCATAATCCGTCACAGTAAAACTCTATCCACTCCCATAGAATCTTTGACCGGACAAGCCGCCCAAAATCAATCACAAATCCAAACAATATTTTAAGTGTCCAGCATTCGTGTGCGGCAAATGGGGCAGTTGAACTGCCCTCGCCCTGTCATTTGTGCATGACACGTTCCGCACAATTTATGTCCATTATGACAAACCTGATGAAGATTTCGTACATTGAAACAAACGCCACACTCGTCGCGTTGTATTCGTCGCAAATTTTCAGACACGCTTTCTTTCAGTATTCTGGCGCGCAAGTCCCCCGGAAGCGTTGAAATTGGTGATTCGTGGTAGAATCGGTTGTAAGGATCTTCCATGGCCCTGAACACCAAACTTCGCTCATTTTGGTTTCTTTGTAACCTGTCATAAATGCTTCTAGTCGTGTCGTCAAAAGGGAACCTTGTGAAATCATAAATGTCCAAGTTAATATTCTCACCATTTTGCATAAGTTGTAAAATTAGCTTCCCTAACAAATTTGGGCGGCGAAACATTGCTCTGAATTGATTTTCATTGCAAAAAATCTGTGTCAACATTTCCGCACCATCGCGGTGTCCTCGTGCTATTTCCGAGACGACCATTAGCTGATGAAGGGATGTGGCGGTTTCAAAATCACGTTGCCAAGTATGGTTCGGGGTGTTGCCAAAATATAGTCGAATTGTATCCGCATCCCTGAGCAAACAGTGTATTTTCTCAGAAAGCAAATAGATTGGTTGAGAGGTCAAAGCCATGCCGGGATTGCGAACCCGAACTCCTTCGTCAACCAATATTTCTGCATATTCATAATAATTGATGAAGTCCGGTTGTGCCATGACACAAAAGCCTAAAATGTTCCTGTTCTGTACCGTACCAACTCCAGTGTGAGGTCGAAGAGTTGGAACTGATATCGTCGCCTCTAAATCGACATTCCTACGTAACAAAAATCGAAACATGTCCTTTTTTTGATGCAGCACAGAGTGTGCAAGCGGAGTCCACCCGGGTTGCCCCGGAAAATTCGACAGATCGATCACTCCCTGTTCTACCAAGAATGTTTCCAAGGCCTCGACGTCTCCCTCCTCTATAAGTGTACGTAATATGGCGCTTTGATCAAGGTCAGTCATAATCCGTGAAAGTGGAACTCTATCCACATATATACAAGGTCCTGCTGTCATGACGCCGAAAATAAATTACACTAAATGTGGGACATGACTGAATTTCATTTTACATGCCAAATTATGGCAGTTTCCCCGCACAAAATCCAGACACACCCATAACGGCACAAATCAAAGGAATGGATCAAGTGTGTGTGAGTCGCCAAGTGAGCCAAGTGAGCCACACAAATCAGAAATGCTGAAGAACGCACGTTAGAGATGGATGTTGCATTCTATTTTTTTAGATTTTTTTTTTCGCCCGTGTCTCACAGAAACCCACTGCCAAAAATCTCAAAGGTGTGCCGCGTGACAAGCAAATCCTTTTTCTTTAACATATCAGCCCCTCTCCTCACGAATGTGAAAAAATGATTAAGCGCATACAAAAGTCTCTCGGTGTGGACATAACAATGAAAATTATTTGCGCTTGCTCTATTTTGGGCTCCCACGTGCACGTGCGAGTAACAAGAGGTGATAAGAGAAGTGCAAATCTGTGCACCGACGCACAGGCTAGCACGCGATGGCACGCACAGACGAAGATTGCACACATGGGCGGTGCCATATTTGCCTTGAAGCAAGCCCCCCTCCAATCCAGTCCGGCTGTTCCTGTCGCAATTCCGCCGGGCTTGCCCACCCTGAATGCCGTATGCTGGCGGCGCAGGCCTTGGTGAAGCAAAAGCGTGACAAGATCTGGTGGTTTACGTGCCAGACGTGCGAGCAAGTGTTTACGGGCGCCATGTGCATCGGGCTCGCCAACGCCCGGTGGTCGCAGGTGCGCGAACGCGCCAAGGAGGACCCCGAGAGGCTCAGCGCCGCGAACAATATGGCCACCTCCCTCAATGACGAAGGGAAGTACGCAGAAGCGGAGGAGATGCAGCGCGAGGTGCTGGCGGTGCTGAAGCAGGTGCTGGGGGCGGAGCATCTCGACACGCTGGCAGCCGCGCACAATCTGGCCTGCTCCCTCGATGACCAAGGAAAGCACGCGGAGGCGGAGGAGATGGAGCGCGAGGTGCTGAAGGTGCAGAAGCGGGTGCTGGGGGCTGGGCACCCCGACACGCTGGCAACCGCGGGCTGTCTGGCCAGCACCCTCTCTGGCCAAGGGAGGCACGAGGAGGCGGAGAAGATGGAGGGCGAGGTGCTGGCGGTGCAGAAGCGGGTGCAGGGGGCGGAGCATCCCGACACGCTGAGAAGTGCGTGCAATCTGGCCAGCTCCCTCTCTAGGCAAGGGAAGCACGCGGAGGCGGAGGAGATGCTGCACGAGGTGCTGGCGGTGATGAGGCGGGTGCAGGGGGCGGAGCATCCCGACACACTGAGAACCGCGCACAATCTGGCCAGCTACCTCTCTAGGCAAGGAAAGGACGAGGAGGCGGTGGTGATGCTGCGCGAGGTGCTGGCGGTGCGGAAGCGGGTGCAGGGGGCGGAGCATTACGACTGGATGATAACCGCGCACAATCTGGCCAGTTTCCTCTCTAGGCAAGGGAAGCACGCGGAGGCGGAGGAGATGCAGCTCCAGGAGCTGGCGGTGCGGAAGCGGGTGTTAGGGGCGGAGCATCCTGCCACACTGTCTGCAGAAAAGACTCTCGGCATCGTGCTTTCCGGGGAAAGGAAACAAGCAAAGCGGGGGAGATCCGATGTTGAGTGCTGACGAAGGAGTTGGCCCTAAAATACAAGCCCGAGTCGCGGATGCGGATGCGTTTTGTTGGAACACTAAAAACGTTTTTTATACGTTGACAATAAAAATGTACTTGTGGGTCATTTCTTCAGGATTTTGATGGAAATTGAAACGAAAACTATTTGCACTTGCCCTATTTTCGGCTCGCACGTGCGCGTGCGTGTAACAAGAGGTGATAAAATAACTGGAATTTCACACACCGACGCACAAGCTTGCACGCGATGGCACGCACAGACGAAGATTGCACACATGGGCGGTGCCATATTTGCCTTGAAGCAAGCCCCCCGCCAATCCAGTCCGGCTGTTTCTGTCGCAATTTCACCGGACTTGCCCACCCTGAATGCCGTCTGCAGGCGGCGCAGGCTTTGGTGAAGCAAAAGCGCAACAACAAGTGGTTTTACACGTGCCAGACGTGCGATCAAAGGTTTACTGGGGCAATGTGCATTGAGCTTGCCAACGCCTGGTGGTCAAAAGTGCGCGATCGCGCCGAGGACGACCACGAGAGGATAGACGCCGCGCACTGTCTAGCCACCTCCCTCTCTCAGCAAGGGAAGTACGCGGAGGCCGGGGAGATGCGGCGCGCGTTGCTGGCGGTGATGGAGCGGATGCTGGGGGCGGAGCATCCTGCCGTGCTGACAACCACAGGAAATCTGGCCACCTCCCTCTCTCAGCAAGGGAATCACGCGGAGGCGGAGGAGATGCTGCGCAAGGTGCTGGCGGTGCGGAAGCGGATGCTGGGGGCGGAGCATCCAAACACGCTGGCAATTGCGCACAGTCTGGCCAGCTCCCTCTCTTGCCAAGGAAAGAAGGCGGAGGCTGTGCAGATGCAGCGCGAGGTGCTCGCGGTGCGGAAGCGGGTGCTGGGGGTGGAGCATCCCAGCACGCTGGCAACCGCGCACAATCTGGCGACGTCCGTCTCAAACCAAGGGAAGCACGCGGAGGCGGAGGAGACGCTGTTGCAGGTGCTCGCGGTGCGGAAGCGGGTGCTGGGGGCGGAGCATCCCACCACGCTTGGAACCGCGAGCAATCTTGCCGGCTCCCTCTCTAGACAAGGGAAGCACAAGGAGGCGGAGGAGATGGAGCGCGCGGTGCTCGCGGTGCGGAAGCGGGTGCTGGGGGCGGAGCATCCCGACACGCTATCCACCGCGCACAATCTGGCCACGGTCTTTCTTCACCAATCGAAGTTAGCGGAGGCGGAGGAAATGCTGCTGCAGGTGCTCCCGGTGCGGAAGCGGGTGCTGGGGGCGGAGCATCCCGACACGCTTGCAACCGCGAGCAATCTGATCAGTTCCCTTTCTGACCAAGCGAAGCACGCGGAGGCGGAGGAAATGCTGCGCGAGGCGCTGGCGTTGGCGAGGCGGGTTCTAGGGGCGGAGCATCCCAAGACGCTGACAACCACAAGCACTCTGGCCAACTCACTCTTTCACCAAGGGAAGCTCGCGGAGGCGGAGGAGATGCAGCGCGAGGTGCTGGCGGCGCGGACGCGGGTGTTAGGGGCGGAGCATCCTGCCACACTGTTTGCAGAAAAGACTCTCGGCATCGTGCTTTCCGGGGAAAGGAAACAAGCAAAGCGGGGGAGATCCGATGTTGAGTGCTGACGAAGGAGTTGGCCCTAAAATACAAGCCAGAGTCGCGGATGCGGATGCGTTTTGTTGGAACACTAAAAAAGTTTATATACGTTGACAATAAAAATGTACTTGTGGGTCATTTCTTCAGGATTTTGATGGAAATTGAAACGAAAACTATTTGCACTTGCCCTATTTTCGGCTC
>Ga0233432_10000452_pt1 | contig 39769 bp, 34 predicted proteins | sample SI_122_August201_6_FD_179870 | JGI IMG/M metagenome (GOLD analysis project Ga0233432, IMG submission 179870) | Seawater microbial communities from Saanich Inlet, British Columbia, Canada - SI_122_August2016_10_MG | ecosystem: Environmental > Aquatic > Marine > Inlet | place: Canada: British... | reverse complement strand
GACAAGATCTAAGTTTTTGAGTTGTCCTTTGAAATGGAGAGCAAGAGCAGTAAATCATATCTCTTGCCCCTGATGCATTGACAAAGTAAGCCAATTGTTTAAAAATAGAATTCAAGACAAGAATAGTTGGATTTGTCACATCCCTAGCCTTAACCTTATCTGCCTATGCAGTTCCGTCTGTCCTGAATGCAGTACTCCAAAGAAATACTTGCTAAGCTTGCCTCGATTTGCACGGGCCTTCCTGGATTTGTGTCTGATAATAATATGTTCAGATACTCCCCATCCTCCCCCTGAGTACTGCCCTACATGTGGATCTGATTATCTAGTGTTAAATCAAAAGATTAATGAGTTTCCCCCTCACCACTCCGCCCTAGACCTCCCTCCTTTGTCTTGCATAAAGACAAACAACCCCAAACATAGAGTGATACAGCCAAACTTGATGTCACTTTGGACTAAAAAGCCCTTAAATCCTACAAACATCAGTATGTAAGGGAATGGAGGCGCGGGCCGGAATCGAACCGGCGAATAGAGGATTTGCAGTCCCCGGCCTTACCACTTGGCTACCGCGCCGTTCTCCAAAACATTTGTTAAGTATTGACTTTACCCCCCTCGAGCAAGCAAAAAGCCTGTTGAACCTAACCACTTATGAGATTTTCTATCGTTTTTAGCTTTTTTCTTTTCATGTGCGGCATTGCCAAGGGGCAAAACAGACCGAATGTCATTATCGTAATGGCAGACGATATGGGATGGTCGGATATCGGGTGCTATGGCAGCGAGATTGAAACTCCCAATCTCGATCGTCTAGCCAACAATGGATTACGATTCACGCAGTTCTATAACACCGGCCGATGTTGCCCTACCCGTGCCAGCCTGCTTACAGGCACCTATCCCCACCAGGCAGGAATCGGACACATGATGAATGATACCGGATTGCCTGGATATAAAGGTGATCTGGGTACAAATGTTCAAACCATTGCGGAAGTCCTTAGACCTGCTAAATATTCAACTTATTTATCAGGCAAATGGCATGTCACTCCAAAAGTTCAACCCGGTTCATCCCAGCACAACTGGCCAAGGCAACGTGGCTTTGATCGTTTCTATGGTACTATTCACGGAGCTGGCAGTTTCTTTGACCCGAATTCACTGACACGGGACAATACCTTACTTTCTCCTTACGCCGACAAGGAATACAAACCAGATGTATTTTACTATACTGATGCAATCAATGATCATGCTACGCGTTTTATCAATGAGCATGATGGTGAAAATCCGTTCTTTCTTTATGTAGCCCACACCGCTCCCCACTGGCCAATGCATGCCCTGCCCGAAGATATTGAAAAATATAAAGGAAAATATGATGAAGGGTGGGAGAAAATTAGAACAGCTCGCTATAAAAAACAAGTAGAGTTGGGCCTGATTGATCCAAAATGGAAACTTTCTCCCCGCGATGCCGAAGCATGGGATGATACCAAGAACAAAGAATGGGAAATCCGACATATGGAAGTGTATGCGGCTATGGTTGACCGCTTGGATCAGGGACTGGGCAAAGTGATTGGAACTCTCGAAAAAAGAAAGATACTTGATAATACATTGATCATGTTTATCGCCGATAATGGAGGTTGTGCCGAGGGGATGGGCAGAAGAGAAGGTATTCAATATAAGGATAGTGATCCCAATATTTTAAAACCTATGAAAGCGACGGATCTACAAATGGACATGATTCCAAAGCGTACCCGTGACGGGGTGGTTATGAAACAGGGAACGGAAGTGATGACTGGCGGAGCAGACACCTATCATGGATACGGAAAGGCGTGGGCAAATGTCAGCAATACCCCATTTCGCCAATACAAGCACTGGGTCCATGAAGGGGGTATAAGTACACCATTGGTAGCTCACTGGCCAAAAGGAATTCCCCAAAAACTTCGTGGAAAGTTCGATCACCAACCAGCTCATCTAATCGACCTGATGGCTACCTGTGTAGACTTAGCCCAAGCAGATTTCCCTGAAGAAAAGAACGGAGAAAAAATTGTACCGATGCAGGGAGTTTCTTTAAAGCCTGCCTTTTCCGGAAAGAAATTCAAACGACAAAACCCGATTTTCTGGGAACATGAAGGAAACCGGGCAATACGAATAGGAAAATGGAAACTGGTCGCAAAAGGAGCCAATGGGCGGTGGGAGTTGTATGACCTTGAAGCGGACCGTTCAGAACTAAATGACTTAAGCGAAGCACATTCCGAGCGAGCCAAGGAAATGGCAAAAAAATGGGAAGCATGGGCGATCGAGGCAAAAGCAAAGCCTTGGCCTTGGAACCGAAACAAAAAGAGTTCCTTCAGTAATAAAAAAACATTTACTTTAGAACATAATGCAAACCTCGGACAGAATCAGGCACCGATGATTGCAAAAAAGGCTTTCGAGATGGAAGTTCAGATGGGGAAACACGGAGAAGGTGTTTTGGTTGCCCAAGGAGGTGATACTCACGGATGGGTTTTATTTGTAAAAAATAATATTCTCCACTTTAGCCTGAGTCTCGGAGGAAAAGTTGAGACCATTAAAGCAAACGAAAAATTAAGAGAGAAAGATGGGAAGGTTTTTGCTAAATTAAATGCCGCGGGGATGGTGGAGCTCTTTGCCGGCAAGCGGAAAATTGGCAATGGAAAAGTTAGCAGTCTAGTCAAAGAAATGCCCATCGATGGTTTGCAGGTTGGCCGTGATGAAGGCGGTACTGTCGGAGAATATAATGATGTATTTGCCTTTGACGGGAAGATCGAGAAAGTCAGAATAAAGATAAAATAATTTTAATGAGCTTCATTCACGACGACTTCCTTCTTTCAAGCAGCCAAGCAGTTCGCTTATTCCACGAGTATGCGGAGAATGAACCTATTCTAGATTTCCACAATCATTTGCCGCCTGATGAAATCGCTAATAACCGAAAGTTTGAAAATTTGGCAGATGCGTGGTTGGAATCAGACCACTACAAATGGCGGGCAATGCGAGCAAATGGTACACCCGAAGAATTAATCACGGGGAACGGAGATCCCAAAGAAAAATACTTGGCCTGGGCTGCCACTATTCCACACAGTTTAGGGAACCCGCTTTATCACTGGACTCACTTGGAACTCAAGCGATGCTTCGATATCGATACCCTACTCGGGCCGGAGACTGCCGAGGAGATATGGGAAGCTGCCAATGCAAAATTACAGGCTCCTAATTTCAGTGCCCATGGCATGTTGGAAAAATTTCAGGTAAAGGCACTGTGCACCACCGATGACCCCGCAGCACCGACCACAGACCATGAACGTATCGCGGCAGATGACCATGTAGGCACTGGCGTGTATCCGACCTTTAGACCAGACAAAGCCTTGGGAGTTGGAGACGCCCCCTCCTTTCTCAACTGGATAGAAAACTTGGAAATACATGCAGATAAAGAAATTAATCATTTGAATGATTTCCTTGAATGCTTAGCTAGACGCGTAAATCACTTTCATGAGATTGGATGCCGGTTATCTGACCATAGTTTCCCAACTTTCCCGAGCTCCTTTCCTAACGAAGATAGAGCTCGTCAGATATTTGCAGATGTACTCGATGGAGTATCCGCTAATACAGAGGATGAAAATAATTTCACGGGTTTTATTATGCTCTTCCTCGGACGCCTCTACCAAGCAAAAGGATGGACAATGCAGGTGCACTTAGGTCCGTTGCGAAATAATTCAAGCCGTTTGCTCAAAGAGTTTGGTCCAGACGCAGGAACCGATTCCATTGGTGATCGGAGCCAGGCAGATAACATGAGGGCATTTCTCGACAAATTGGATAAAGATGAATCTTTACCCAAAACAATTATTTATAATAATAACCCAGCTGATAATTTTACCGTTGCCACGATGCTTGGAAATTTCCAAAGGGATATTCCAGGAAAAATGCAATTTGGATCGGGCTGGTGGCACCTTGACCAACGTGACGGGATGGAAGAACAAATTAAAACCTTGGCCAATGTCGGATTGCTTTCTCACTTCGTGGGAATGCTCACGGATTCACGGTCTTTTCTTTCCTTCCCCCGACATGAGTATTTTCGGAGAATTCTTTGTAACCTACTGGGTAATTGGATGGAAGAAGGTTTCGTACCTGATGACTTTGAATTAATCGGGAATTTAGCCAAGCGCGTATGCTATGCAAATGCCAAGAATTATCTGGGATTAGAAATCAGCTAGCTTGGGCAGTCAGTTATTTTCCTGAAAGATCAAAGGTCAAAACCTTGGTCATAAGGCTAGGACTCAACTTATGTTGTTGCCCCATCGAATCCATGAGCAAAATATAAGTGATAGGATTATTTGCTCTTTGAGGAACCGACGCTTGCGGCTCATTACCAGTGAGGTAGCCAACACCTAAGGTAAGCTCGATCACTTCTGACGCTCCATTTTTTCTAATAACCTGCAGTTGCCCACCTGCTCCCCTCGTATTCCCAGGCTTGCCTTTGACCCGAACAAACAAAGAGGACTGGCCTTTTTCATTGCAGAGAAAAGCCTGCATTGCACCATTATTCTTTGCCACTACAAGGTCAGGACGAAAATCATTATTCAGATCTAGAGTACTTATAAAATTTGCATCTCCAGGAATAATCAATCCACTTTCTCCGGCAAACTGAGGAGACCAACGCCCTTCTTCACCACCAAGAAGAATCAAACCCAATCCTCCATTTACCTGACCAGTCTCGGGTTGCATGGGAAAGAAATTTTGAGCAAGGCAGAGATCGATCCATCGTCGCCATTATAGTCGGCGGCAGTGATTCCAAAAACAGCCAATACCTGAGCAAGAGCTCGAAACGGTTGAAAGGAAAATTGCCCATCTGCATTGACCCACAGTCCGGAAGCAAGTTGATTGACTTCGAGGCGTAAAGATTGCTGAAGAAACTAAGGTTGATAAATTTGAGTAAGTTCAGCAGAAGCAAATGAATGGAAGGTCTTGAATTTCTGAGCAAGACTTGGAATGGCATTGGTCGAACAACTCTTCCCTCGGATAGGAAGGAACTGCCCAGCCTTATAACAAGCTTCAATCAAACGAGGCTTGCCCGTACCGTCCATATCCCCCCAGTGTAGAACCCGCGGTCCCTGAGAGCTTGCCGAGTACTTGGAATTATAACCGAGGTTTCCAACCGCATAATCCATATCACCATCGGAATCAAAATCGATGGGTAAAATAGATGTCCACCAACCCTTATCTTCTTGTACGCCAAGGGTACTTGTAACTTCGATAAGCTGTCCCTTTTGATTTTCCCAGACCGGTATAGAACCCCACTCCGGTACAATCCAAAGATCAATCCAACCATCCCCATTATGATCGCTCCATACGGCAGAATTAACCAGTCCAGCGTCCATCAAACCAGAAGCAAGCCTTTCAGTTTGATCGGAGAAGACTCCATCCTGATTCAGCAAGAGTCTACTCTTTGGAGTCTGTGGATATTTACCGGGAACTAACCTGCCTCCAACAAAAAGATCGAGATCCCCGTCGCGATCAAAATCTGCCGCACAGACCGTTCCACTGGAATCCCTAACATCCGGGGTGTTCGGAAGACCTAAAACAAAATCACCCTTCCCTTGGTTTAAAAAAAGACGATCACGTAAATATAGAGAACGAACACCTGGATCATATCCACCGGATGTGACATAAAGATCTAGGTCACCATCCGAATCCGCATCCAGGAAAAGTGAGCACATATCTTTGAAAGGAACCAGTTGAGAATCGGAAAATATTTCTGTTCTTTTTTAATAAATGAACCGCCTGAATCCTGAAGGTATAATTCCGAACCACTGATCCGGGACTGCCCGGCAAACAAATCAAGATCTCCATCGTTATCAACATCGCCCCAGCTGATCCCATGCCCTAATTGGGATAAGCAGTAAGGAAGGAGAGGCTGAAGACCAAAATCATCAACGAGGTTTTCCTGATGCCGAATCTTGGAGAAGCGGTCATCTGGCTTAAATTGGGGTTCGGCGATTGGCCTCTTACGGAGCAGACCTTTTTCCTCGGACTGGTGTAAATGATGGTGAGCATTAATCGGCAGATCTGTAAAGCTGTCTGCTTTCCCATCCGGCCAACGCACCTGAATTTCACTATTTTTTTTGTGCCTTGCCTAAACCAAAATGCAGGAACGGAGAATTTACAGAGGCATACCCCAGAGAGGAAGCAAGCGTCCGCCAATAACTGCCTAATTTGGTGGTGATCCGAACGGTAGCTCCAATAGCCCAAGGATTCGAGCTATCCCCATGCAATCGAAGGGTAACTGCAGCACCCACTGCACTCAGATCATTGCGATATAACTTGTAGGGTTCTTCCATGGAAGCAACTGCCACATCCAGATCACCATCCCGATCGAAATCGGCTAGAGCAGTTCCAAAACTAACCCCAAGGAAATTAAACCCCCACTCCGCTTTTACCTGAATTCCAGGAATAGGGTCTGGCTAGCTGCTCAAACGGTTCGTCACCAGATATCCATCTAGGTCTCCATCACGATCAAAATCAGCAAAGGCCATTTGTACACTTGCCCCTTTTCTATTTAAACCGAGCTTAGCAGAAGACTCGACAAAGGATTCTCCTGATTGACTGATCAGAACAAGATTGGGATCACCGGTTCCAGCCACAAATAAATCTAACCATCCATCCCCATTGATATCGACAAAGGAGCAACCTACGGCCCAATGGTTACGGAAAATATTTTTCAGACCTAATTCCTGAGTAACATCCTTAAATTTAAAGTCTCCCAAATTTCTGAAAAGTTGATATCCTACAAAAGAATTCACAAAAAGAATATCATCCCATCCATCATTATCAAAGTCTCCCGCAGATACTCCAATGGCTTGCCTGCTTGTCACAAAAAATGGATTTTTATTTAATAGGGATTTTATTTTATCATTATTTTCCCTTTGAAAAATCACTCCACTTTGAGAGGGTGCTACTTCGGTAAACAACCCTGCCTTCTTACCTTTTGATAGTGAAGCTTCAAAGGGCATGCTTTTCACTTTTGCATCCTGAGCAATCGTAAACTCGCCAAAGAGTAAAACAAGCCAACAAAGCAGAAATCCAGATGAAGATCCAAAAGTTGCACTCATATTAAAAGTGAAGATTCTCCGGCTCACTTCTTCAAGAATAAAATTACTTTGAAACTTTAGTATTTTGAAGGCGTTTATGTATTAAACAATAACCTTAAAACCCAAACAACTATATGAAAAAAATACTCTTTTTTGTCTCTTTATTTGCTTTCTCCATAGGAAGTCAGGCAAAACCTGAAAAAGATGGTAAGAAAACAGGTCGTGGCGAAGGCCGTCCATCCCGGGAAGAAATGATCAAGAAATTTGATAAGGACGGTGATGGTAAACTCAGTGAGGAGGAAAAAGCAGAATTAAGTAAGAATATGTCTGAGCGAGGTCGTAAACTTCCCCCTCTGCTAATGAAGAAGTTTGATAAAGATGGGGACGGCGAACTTAACCAAGAAGAAAAAGCCGAAGCACGAAAAGTAATGCAAGCTCGTCGGAAAGAAATGATTGAAGCATTTGATAAGGACGGTGATGGCAAGCTTAACGACGAAGAAAGAAAAGCGGCAATGGAGGCAAGACCCAAGCCTGGTGAAGATGCACCAAGCAAAGGGAAAGGAAAAAAGAAAAAAGGAAAGAAATAAAACTATTATAAAATTTAAATGTATCGAAAATGCCTCTTTCTAGAGGCATTTTTGTTTATAATTGAAAATAAAAGCGAATACACTTCACCCTTAGGAAGACTTCTCTTAAAAGATATGTATGAGTTATTCCCTATCTTCTGAAATTGAAGCCATTGCAAAACGTGCGAGAAATGCATCCCTGAATCTATGTAGTTCAACTACCGCCGAAAAAAATGAGGCCCTCCAAGCAATCGCCCGGGGTCTAGAATCCAACCGAAGACTTTTAAAAGAGGAAAATGAAAAGGATTTAGCTAAGGCTGAAGAAAATGGTCTATCCGGCGCGATGGTCGACCGCCTCAGACTTACTCATGAACGGATTGATGGGATGGTTAAGGGCTTACGACAATTAATAGAACTTCCAGACCCAGTGGGCACTACCCTCGAATCAAAAGCTCGCCCAAATGGATTAGAAATTAATAAAGTGCGAGTACCCATAGGTGTCATCGGGATTATTTACGAATCCCGTCCAAATGTGACTATCGATTGTGCCGGGCTTTGCTTAAAATCAGGAAATGCATCAATCTTACGAGGTGGAAAAGAAGCTAAGCATTCAAATCTTGCACTCGCCTCAATTATTTCAGATGCCCTCAAGGCATCTCCACTTCCTGATGATGCGGTCCAACTTATTCCAACGGTCGACCGGGAGGCACTAAATCATTTGCTCACCATGGACCAATACGTCCACTGCATTATCCCGCGAGGAGGAGAGGGATTAATCCGTTTTGTAGCTGAAAATAGTCGGGTCCCCGTGATTAAGCATTACAAAGGAGTATGTAATTTATTCGTAGATGCGAGTGCTGATCTAAAAATGGCAGAAGAAATTGCAGTATCTTCAAAATGTGGACGCCCGGGGGTTTGCAATGCAATTGAGAACTTGATTGTAGATGCCAGTATCGCGGAATCTTTCCTACCTTCCGTTGCCAAAAAACTCCAAGAACATGGATGTGAACTACGAGTGGATGAAAAGGCAGCAGATATACTCGAGGGGTTTGAATGCAAAATAGCTACCCAAGAAGATTTCGCTGAGGAATTCCTTGATTTAAGACTAGCTATAAAAGTTGTGGATTCTCTTGGCGAGGCGATCGCTTTCATCAACCAATTCGGTAGCGGGCATAGTGAGTCGATATTAACCAGTAATAAAAAACGGGCAGAAACCTTCCTTAATGATGTTGATGCATCTTCTGTCTACTGGAATGCAAGTACACGATTTACTGATGGATTTGAATTTGGTTTGGGAGCAGAAATTGGTATCTCGACTGATCGCCTGCATGCACGAGGTCCCATGGGACTTGAAGAGCTTTGCACTTACAAGTATCAAATTATAGGAAACGGTCAGTGGAAATAACCTAAGATAAATTCAATGAAAAACCTGCTTATTACGGGAGGTACCCTGGTTAATGAAGGAAAGCGTTTGCAAAACGACATCCTGATTCAAAATGGAAAAATCAAGTCGATTGCCCCGTCCATCTCCCAACCAGCTGTTTGTGAAATAATCGACGCTTCTGGGAAACTTGTTCTCCCAGGACTGATTGATGACCAAGTACATTTCAGAGAACCCGGACTTACTCATAAAGCCTGTATTCATACTGAGTCGAAAGCAGCAGTCGCAGGAGGAATTACTACTTTTTTTGAAATGCCCAATGTGTCTCCCCCTTCTTTGAGTATGGAGCGGATTGAAGAAAAATGTGATATTGCACATCGTGATTCGTTGGCAAACTATGCTTTTTTCCTGGGTGCAAGTAATGAAAACCTAGAAAATGTAAAAGCAGCAGACCCTTCAAAAATTGCAGGAATAAAAGTTTTCATGGGTTCATCCACAGGAAATATGTTAGTCGATAAAGAGAGCGTGCTTGAAGGAATATTCAGAAATGCACCGGCCCTTATCGCCACCCATTGCGAGGATACTCCAACCATTGTAGCCAATGAAGAACTTGCCAGACAAAAGTACGGAGAAAATATTCCTTTTTCAGAACATTCAAAAATTAGATCGCGAGAGGCTTGCCTACAATCCTCTTCTATGGCCGTGGAACTTGCCAAGCGTGAGCAGGCCAAGTTACATGTTTTGCACATTACCACGCAAGAAGAGTTACAACTTTTTGAAGTAGGAAATGATCGAATAACGGCGGAGGCATGCGTTCACCATTTATGGTTTGAGGAGCTTAGTTATTCAACTCTTGGTTCTTTGATTAAATGCAATCCTGCAATTAAGAAAGCTAGCGACCGGGATGCAATTCGTAAAGCGGTCAAAGATGGAACTATATCTATACTGGCAACTGATCATGCACCTCACACTTGGGAAGAAAAGCAGGGAACTTATTTTAACGCACCATCAGGGCTGCCTTTAATCCAGCACTCCCTCCTCCTACTGCTTGAGATGTGCGAACAGCATTGCTTCTCGATTGAAACAATTGTTGAGCGTGCATGCCATGCCCCTGCCCGTTTATTTCAGGTTAAAGAAAGGGGTTATTTACGGGAAGGATACTGGGGTGATATCGTTATTGTTGATCCATCACAAAATACCACCGTTAAAGAAACGGAGATCTTCAGCAAATGTGCGTGGTCTCCTTTCCCTCACATGACCTTCACCAACTCAATCGATACAACTATTATTTCAGGGGTGATTGCTTACCATCAGGGAGAAATAAAATCTAATTGCCGTGGACAAAGGGTTCAATTTGCTAAAATTAGAAGATAAAATGAAAATCTTTATTTCATATATATTTATCCTTATTGTTTCCCTATCTGCCAAAAAAAATGCCAAGCAACCTAATGTTATTATCTTCCTTGTAGATGATCTGGGTTGGTCTGATATTGGTGCCTATGGAAGTACTTTTCATGAGACTCCACATGTCGATAGGATGGCAAAAGATGGTTCGCTTTTTACAGATGCGTATTCCGCCAGTCCAGTGTGCTCTCCAACTCGCGCCAGTATCCTCACGGGGAAATACCCTAGCCGAATCAACATAAGCTATATTAGTGGAACCACTGGTCCACATGGTCCTGGATATAAATTAATTGCCCCCAAACCGGATGGTAATATTTCATATCAAGAAAAGACTTTAGCTGAAACCCTGGGTAGCCATGGGTATAAGACTGCTCATATTGGAAAATGGCACCTGCAAAACCATACCGAGCAAGGGAAGCCACATTATCCTGAAAAACATGGTTTCGATGAAAACATCGGAGGTTTCAAAATGGGACAACCAGGTTCTTATTATTTTCCTTTTAAAAGTGAACGGCACCCTGGTACCAATGTCCCTGGTTTGGAAAATGGAAAAGAGGGAGATTACCTTACTGATACCCTTACCGATCGGGCGATCCAGTTCATTAAGAGCAATAAGAACCAACCCTTTTTTATAAACTTTTGGTATTACACTGTTCACACTCCGATCCAGCCCAAGAAAAACAAAATGGCCAAATACCAAGGCAAAGCAAAGAAGCTTGGATTCCCTCCGCGCCATCAGGATGGAATCCCTGTTTGGCAAAGTACAGCCCGTAAACAACAAGACTCCCCAGCATATGCGTGTATGGTAGAAAGCATGGATGAAAATATCGGGCGAGTTCTAAAAACTTTGAAAACCCTTGATTTAGAAGAAGAGACTTTGGTGATCTTCTTTTCCGACAATGGTGGTCTTTCCACAGGACCCGGGGCAAATATGCCAACTTCTTGCCTTCCATTACGAGCGGGTAAATCATGGCTGTATGAAGGGGGTATTCGGGTCCCGTTCATCATGAAATTCCCAGGAAAGATCAAATCAGGCACTCGAATTCCTCAACCAGTCGTAAGTACTGACTTGTACCCTACGATTCTTGACCTCCTAGAGTTGCCGTTATGTCCCGAACAACATGTGGACGGGGAAAGTTTGAAACCTTTATTAAACGGAGCCGCATTTCTTCAACGGGAAGCCATTTATTTTCACTATCCTCACTATCACCACATTAATACTATGGGACCTAGCGGAGCGATTAGAAAGGGTGATTATAAACTCATCGAAATCTTTGAAACCGGTGAATATGAACTCTACAATGTTCGTAAAGATATTGAAGAAAAAAACAACTTAGTAAACATAATGCCCGGGCTGGCTAAAAAAATGGTTCAGTCCCTACACAAATGGCAAGTGGAGTCAAATTCTCGTCTTAATTCAATCAATCGAAATTACAATGCAAATCAGGATTTTCGGAAGAAAAAGAAATAGCAAATATTAGGGCAACCAAGGGTACTGCCCAAAATCGGGTTTTCGTTTTTCAAGAAATGCTTTCTTACCTTCCGAACCTTCTTCAGACAAATAGTATAATAGAGTGGCATTACCTGCCAGTTCCTGAATGCCAGATTGCCCATCAAGCTCAGCATTAAATGCAGACTTTAAACAACGTATAGCGAGTGGGCTTTTTTCCATAATCTCACTTGCCCACTGTAAACCTTCCGATTCTAATTCCTCAACTGGTACAACTTTGTTGACCAGTCCCATGTCCGAGGCCTCTTTGGCATTATACTGTCGGCAAAGATACCAAATTTCACGGGCCTTTTTCTGACCAACGATACGGGCAAGATAACTTGAGCCAAGCCCTCCATCAAAGCTACCAACCTTGGGCCCAGTCTGTCCGAAAATTGCATTATCCGCAGCAATCGTAAGATCACATACAACATGTAAAACATGCCCACCACCAATTGCATAGCCTGCAACCAGTGCGATTACCACCTTGGGCATACTACGAATAAGTTTCTGTAAATCTAATACATTTAACCTGGGCACCCCATCTTCTCCGACGTACCCAGCTTCCCCGCGTACACTTTGATCCCCACCAGAACAGAACGCATATTTTCCATCGGTATGAGGACCGGCTCCGGTAAGCAAAACTACTCCGACTTTTGGATCTTCCCTGGCATCTAAAAAAGCTTCATACATTTCGCTTACAGTTTTCGGGCGAAATGCGTTTCGTTTATGAGGACGGTTGATCGTGACTTTGGCCACTCCGCCAGCTTTGTGATATAGAATATCTTCAAAATCTCCAAATGTTTCCCAATTCATACTTTTTTTTCCTGATTCTCATCATTTTCTTTATCAACCGGGACAGGGTCAACCTGCCTACCCTGCATACCCCATTTTTCCCGCAAATATTTTCTTTCCTCTTTCCAGTCAGCAAATGGTTTACCACGCATAGAGAGTAATTTATCGAGTTCTTCGCTATCTTTGGATTTGTTTTCTTTTTCGTTCATGGATTAAGTCGACGTATAGTCCAAATGTCTGCGGATAATTCAAAAACAAATCGATCATGAAGGCGGCTAGGACCACCTTGCCAAAACTCTATACTGTCTGGTTGCAATGAATATCCTCCCCAGTGAGGAGGCTTTGGCGGGTTATCCCCAAACTTTTCTTTCGCATGAAGGTAAGCTTTTTCAAGCGATTCTCTTGAATCAATATCTTGACTTTGTTTCGAAGCCCATGCACCCAGACGACTTTCGAGCGGGCGGGATGCAAAGTATTCTTCTGCTTGGCTACTTTCAATTTTTTCGACAATTCCAGTGACAATTACCTGCCTTTGCAAAGCAAACCAAGGGAAATGAATACATGCGTTTGGGTTTTGCTCCAAATGCGATGCCTTTCGACTATTATAATTGGAATAGAAAATAAATTGCTGATCCTCCAAAGCTTTTAATAAAACGGCTCTGCTAACCGGTCGACCATTCGGATCTACCGTAGACAGACTGCATGCGTTAGGATCGTAGGTTTTAGCACCAACTGCATCCCCCAACCATTTTGAGAACTGAGCAAATGGGCAGGAATCAAGATCAGATCTTCTTAAGGGAGACTGGTCATAATGTTCACGCATCGCGTGAAGATCATCAATAATGTCAATCATACAGATATCCTAAACACTGATTTAAAAACCGCAAAGCAAGAATAACTATTCAGGATCTCCCGTAAGGGCTTTTCGTAAAGCCTCACTTGCTTTTGAAGACGGCACTGCCCGCTGGCGTATTTTTTTTCTCACTCGCATATTCCAACGAATTAATCTGCAGGCAAGCCATCCGCGAAAGGATTGGCGAAACCAGTGCAATTCACGTACTTCTTCCGATGAGGTGGATAATTTTTCTTTGTAATCGAAAAATCCGGGAAGAAAATCGATCACCCTACCCTCGGTCCATGCTCGTTCTAAATTCATTCGAAGCAATTGACGCCCAGGTGAATATTTCTTCCAATTTTCATCAAAGGATAAATGGTGAACTGCAAGATAATCTCTCCCAAGTAAATCTAATTGCCAAGCAATCGGCTGTTCATCTACTCGCATGATAGAAAGCCTAATCCTCCCTGCTTTTGCCAACTCGGGTAAAAGCTCGAAAAAGAAAGCCCGCTTTCCACGAACCGAATATAAACCTACTCCCTCTTTACTTTTTCTAGATTCAACTTCCACAAGACAGGTACTTGGCATCATGGAGCGGATATCCTTAAAATCCTCCCAAACTTCAAAAGTGACTTCCCCTCGATCTGATAAAGATCTTTGATCGTAGCGAAAAGACTTCCTTGTTTTGCCGCCCATTTTTTCATTCCAAAAATCTTCGAATTTTTTTGTTGATGGTTCAATTAATGAAGTAATCCGGGGTATCCTAGTAATTTTTAAAAAATTTTCATTTGAAACCTTTTTCTGCAAGAACTCCTCCCAGAATGCATTTCTCATAAGAGGTACCCATGCAAAAGTATATTCCTTCAATAATCTTTGCAGACCATCCATCAAAACAGGAATGGCAACTTTTTCTGCTAATGGATGAAAGTAATTGGCTTCGTCGTATACATATGGCCAAAGACCCTTACATTTAAGCAACCCATCTTTTTCAACAAAAGGCCATAGTCCAAGTAAGATATCGTCGTTACCTTGAACAACCAAAATGACTGGCCGTTTATTTCCTTCTAATCGTTTCCACCAAGACAGTAACCATTCTGCTGAAAAATAAGGATTCTGCCAATGTGAGCGTTTCCCTAAATCATTAATCTCCTTCGCATGCTCAGAAATCCAAGAGGGGGAATTCTTGAGGACAAATTCTAGGTGAATTTTCTCGGGTGAACTTTTTTTTACCACTCCCATTCGGGATTTCGGACTAAACGACCAAATTTCCGAAATCTTCGTATTCAGCACGAAAACCACCATCAATCCCGCGACACAAAACAGCAACAGCGTCGTGAGAATGTAATGATTCAAAGTGTGAACATATTACCCGAAAGTCAATTATCCGAGGATCGTCCTCCAATTGCTCGTAAAGAAGTCGGGCAGCATCTTCTACAAATTTCACTTTCGCTCCATTCATTTCTGCAAATGCCTGCTCATCTTCCCGGCGAACCATGACCTGCGTCTCGGTGTTCAATCCATTGATACACATATCACGAAGTTCAAGTAATGAAAGCTCCTTATCCGGGTGAACTTCAACACTTACCCTTGCTTTACTTCTTTGTGAATGAGGAATAGCCAACAAATCCCGAGTTTCTCGTGCATGTTCAGAGAGTTCCGAAGCACATGGGCATGCTGAAGAATAGACAAAATCAAAATGGATAATTTTACGAACTCGGTCTGCACGGTCAATGATGCCCTCAAAACTACATCCATAATATTGATAACCTTCCAGGCCACTTCGTAAGCTTTGCTGGGTCATAGGGTACGAAAAATCAGCTTTCAGACGAGCTTCCTGTGAATCCAACCGATCTTTGTAATGACGAAGAATCTTACCTAATATTTCGGGTGCAAAAACTTCATCTTCGTATTCATAAAAAATACGGATAATCCGGGACATATTAATCCCTTTTTTATGAGCATCTAAACTTACTGTTCCCGTGATTTTGGTCTCGATAGTTAGAGCCTCGCCATCTGGCCCCACAAAACTCATTGGTAAGCGAAAGCCAGAAATTCCAACTTGGAGAATCGGTACATGTGCACCTTCCATTCCATCAGAGCCTAAATTTTGTATATCGGGTAGAGACTTGCGGTACTCAGGCGTAACCTCAAAAGACGAGTCGTATTCTCGTTTTAATTTTTTCTTTTTTTCCGATGGCGTATCCATAACGGTAAAATAATGACAACAAAGGTTCTTGGCAAATCCGATAGGGATTTACTTTGCTTTTCCTTGGTTTGCAACTGCGTCCATTGCCTTGGCTACTTTTTCGGGGTCGCCAAGATATTTTCTGTTGAGAGGTTTTAAATCTTCATCCAGTTCGTAAACTAAAGGCATACCCGTTGGCACGTTCATACCAATAATATCTTCCTCTGAAACTCCATCGATGTATTTAATCAAAGCCCGTAAAGAATTTCCATGAGCAGCGATCAGTACATTTTTTCCGGTCTTAATCTGTGGAACGATTGTCTCTTTCCAGAGTGGAAGGAAACGAGCCACAGTATCTTCCAAGCACTCGGTCAGTGGGATTTGATTTTCTTCTAAATTCGCATACCGTCGATCTTTTCCAGCATAACCGTCATCGTCCTTAGTCATAGGTGGAGGTGGAATATCGTAACTTCTACGCCAAACAAGGACTTGTTCATCACCATGTTTCTCCGCAGTTTCAGCTTTATTCAATCCTTGCAACGAGCCATAGTGACGCTCGTTGAGTCGCCATTCACGATGAACGGGTATCCAAACTTGTTCCATTTCTGTAAGAGCAAGCCAAAGTGTACGAATGGCTCGGGTTAAAACCGAAGTGTAAGCTACATCGAACTCAAAACCTTCAGCTTTAAGTAAGCGACCTGCTTCACGGCCTTCACGTTCGCCCTGCTCTGTCAGGTTGACATCGTGCCAACCAGTGAACCGGTTTTCTAGATTCCATTGGCTTTCGCCATGTCGAAGTAAAACTAATTTGTGCATAATAATGAATTCCATTCCATCATAGTAATTTTTGAAATTAGGTCACTTCTTAAATATTAGATAATAAAATGACCCTACTTTTACTTCAATCCATTGACACCCAGAATATTTAATCATAGACGATTCATATGTTTGGGCGACTTTTGCTGATATTTATTTTCCTTCCGATGATCGAGCTGTATTTACTCATCATGCTCGGATCTCGTATTGGGCTTATGCCTACCATAGGGCTGATCGTATTGACTGGAGTATTGGGCGCATCACTGGCCCGCCAGCAGGGACTCTCTACTCTTGCCAAAATTCAAAGCGAAATGAAACAAGGAAAACCTCCCACTCAAGAGTTGGTGGAGGGAGCAATGATTCTAGTTGGTGGAATTGTATTGCTTACTCCGGGTATTTTAACCGATCTCTTTGGCTTTGCAATGATGGTTCCAGGCATCCGGAAACCTCTAGCCAAACAATTTAAAGTGCGTATCCCTCAAGGGTTTTCCTCTACAAACAATGGATTTCGCGCCAATGCTGGAAATAGCAAGACGCAGGATGACGACGTCATTGATGTTTAGATAAAGTTTTTACTTTTAGACTTGGACCGCTGCTCAAACCTGCCTCAGACAAATTCTAAACCCGAGCCCATTGTAACGGGCACCAGGACTTCCATTTTGACGATCGGCAGAACGAATAAAATCTGCAGGATCATTCCATGAACCACCTCGCCCTACCCGGTAATTCCCTTTTTCAGGCCCTGATGGATCCATCAGTTCACCTTTTGGATAATCATTTGAGTACCAGTCAGAAACCCACTCTCTGACATTTCCATGCATATCGTAAAAGCCCCATTGGTTTGGATCATAACTTCCAATTTGCACCGTTTTATTACCTCCATTAAGATGTTTCCAATTTGCATCACTCTCTCTAATCGTATTTCCCCATGAATAAGCGGATTGAGTTCCCGCACGACAGACATACTCCCATTCAGATTCTGTAGGAAGAGTAAACGCCCAACCTTCCGGCAAAAAACTCGATTTCGATCCATATTGATTAAGGCGGTTTAAGAAAACTCCGACATCATTCCACGAGACTTGTTCAACCGGTAAGTTCAATCCCTTAAAATGACTTGGAGTGGAGTTTAAATCTCCAGTAACTCCGCTCATAACCGCATTGTATTGAATTTGGGAAACTTCAAACTTCCCAAGAAAGAAACCTTTACTAATCACGACTTTGTGAACCTCCTCCCGTCCGACTTGTACTCCTTTTCCACCAGCATTACTTCCCATATTGAATGTACCGGGCGAAACCCAAATCATTTCAAGATGAACATTCTCATTTAAATTTACTCTCAACAACCTTGACGGGTGCAAGGGAGTCACACGGTTCATTTGTTCTAAATTCCACGAGTCTTCTCCACACCCGGTGAACAGAGAAATAAGTAGTAATATTAAGTATATTTTAAAAAATGTCCTCAAAGTCTGAACCGCTTCCTTTTGATTGCTCGATCATATCTAATAGCATATCCCTAAATTCAGTACCAACGCCCTCTCTTTTGGCAATCTCGACATAAAGAGGAACATAATCATTTAGCTCTAATGACTTAATAGCAATGTTATGAAATGGATCTTTAGATTCGATAAAGTACGTATTCGATCCAAAGGATAATGTAATTCCTGAATCTGTTCGGAAAACGCCTAAAGATGATAATTCGCGGGTCATTCCACATTAAGTTATTTTGAAGAATCGTGTAATGCAAATCATTTGTCCACTTGCTCACCGAGAAGACATTCACTACTATTTATAATATGTTCTTCCTTCCGTACCGAGACGATAACCCAACTAGGTCATTGCCCCTTGTAAACTGGGTAATTATCGGGCTCAATTTCTGGGTTTTCTTCGCTTGGCAATTCCCCTTGAGTCCAGAAGAACAAATGGCTTATTTTTCGAGCTTTGGTTTTATTCCAGCCACTTTCTTCGGACAACTATTCTACCCTTCAGTTGAAGGAATAACTTGGGAATGGTATTCCGTACTTTCCTCAATGTTTAGTCATGGTGGTGTCCCACATTTGCTGGGCAATATGCTATTCATCTATCTATACGGAGACAATTTAGAGGATGCGATGGGCAAATTCAGATACCTAGTTTTTTACTTACTATGTGGTTTTTTAGCTGCTTTAGCTCAGGCTTTCCTTACTCCCTCATCACAAATTCCCATGGTCGGTGCATCAGGTGCAATTTCAGGCGTAATTGGAGGTTACCTCATTCTATATCCCCGAGCGAATATTCGGGTGTTCTACTGGATAGTTTTCTTCTTTGGAACCATGATGGTACCCGCCTACATTGTTCTCGGTCTATGGTTTTTGGAGCAAGCCTTACTGTTTCCCGATTCTATGAAAAACGCTGGCGGAGTTGCCATTGCCGCCCATTTAGGAGGTTTCACAGGAGGGTTGTTATTGACTCCACTTTTTAAACAAAAAAGAGTAAAACTCTTTCAAAATGGCCATTCCAGAGCTTTTTCTCGCCATTCCAAGAGAATTCGATAAGGATAAGGGTTTTTTATTCCCCCTATGGAAAAAGCATATGTTCCCCAAGAAGTCGAAGATCGGCTTTATCAAAAATGGTTAAATAACCAGTGTTTCTCGGGCAAGATTGACCCGAGCAAGCCAGCCTATTCTATTGTGATTCCTCCCCCTAATGTCACCGGGGTTTTAACGATGGGTCATGTATTGAACACGACTATCCAGGATATTCTAGCCCGTCGAGCTAGGCAGGAAGGAAAGTCAGTACTTTGGCTCCCGGGCACTGATCACGCAGGTATTGCGACCCAGACGAAAGTAGAACAGTCTTTAGCCAAGTCTGGAAAATCCAGGCAAGAATTAGGGAGGGAAAATTTTCTCGAACATGCCGCTGCATGGAGAGATAAACATGGGGGAATTATACTTAAGCAATTACAAAAACTGGGATGTTCCTGTGACTGGGAACGGAACGTACATACTCTAGACGAGGACTACTCCAAAGCTGTCGTTGACGCTTTTGTAAAACTTTACAATCGAGGTTATGTTTACCGCGGTCAGAGGATGGTTAATTGGTGCCCTGCTAGCTTGACTGCACTTTCCGACGAGGAAGTAATCATGAAACCACAAAAAGGGTTTCTCTATAAAATCAGATATAACATTTTGGAAACTCCTGGTGCCTATGTGGAAGTTTCTACAACCCGACCGGAAACGATTGTCGGAGATGTAGCCTTAGCCATTCACCCTGAAGACCCCCGCTGGGTCACACTCAAAGGAAAACATGTATTAAGACCTATAAATCCAAAGGCTATCCCTATCGTTGCTGACGAAGCGGTTCAACGGGATTTCGGAACCGGGGTTTTAAAAATCACCCCCGCACATGACAAGCTAGACTTCGAAATTGCTAAACGTCACGACTTACCCATCCTTGAAATTCTTAACCCTGATGGCACATTAAACAAGCAAGCTGGCCCAAATTATGAAGGGATGGAACGCTTTGCCGCTAGGAAGATTATTGCTAAAAACCTCGATGATGAAGGAATGCTGATCGAGAGTGAACCCTACGAAAACAAAGTGGGATTCTCAGAAAGAGCAGATGTTCCAATTGAGCCTAGACTTTCTGAACAATGGTTCTTGCAATATCCTCGAGTTGAAGAGGCTAAGAAAGCTGTAAAAGACGGGCACATTCGTTTTTTTCCTAAACGGTGGGAAAAGACATACCTCCATTGGCTCGATAACATTCAGGATTGGTGTATTAGCCGGCAACTATGGTGGGGGCATCGCATTCCAGTTTGGTACCGCAAAGGAAGTATTCGTTCGGACTCCAAAAATTGGCATATTTCTACCACTCCTCCCAAAGATATACATAATTGGGAACAGGATGAAGATGTACTCGATACCTGGGCATCATCTTGGCTTTGGCCATTAGCAACCTTGGGATGGCCGGATGAAGATGCAATGGAGAAAAAAGGGTTAGACTACTTCTACCCAACTTCAGCCCTCGTTACCGGACCTGATATTATTTTCTTTTGGGTGGCTAGAATGATCATGGCGGGTCTGGAATTCAGAGGTATGGAAAAACGAAAGGATATGTCCTTGTCAGAGTCTGACATTGCCAAACGTATTCCATTCAATGATGTCTACTTCACTGGTATAATACGGGATGCGGATGGTCGCAAAATGTCAAAATCCTTGGGTAATTCCCCTGATCCACTTGAATTGATTGCAAAGTATGGAGCCGATGGATTGCGCCATGGAATCATGAGTATTGCACCCAAAGGACAGGATATTCGCTTTTCAGAAGAACGAATTGAACAGGGTAGGAATTTCTGCAATAAATTGTGGAATGTCTGTCGCTTCAGACAAATGTCAGGAGGCCCCAAAGATAATTCCATAATCGACCTTACCCTGCTTCGCGTCCAGGGGGATCAAATAACCAAAAATGATCAGGCAATTCTACTAAGATTGGCCGAAACACTGGACGAAGTAGAGAGGCTCTACGAAGCATATGAGTTTAACTCCGTGCTTCATACGATCTACCACTTCTTTTGGACTGATTTTTGTGACTGGTACATTGAGATCTCCAAACCGAGAATGAATGATTCACAAGCCAAAGAAACTTGCTTGGCTGTTCAAGATCTTTGTATCCGACAGATTCTTTTACTCCTTCATCCTTACACACCATTCATTACCGAAGAACTTTGGGCAACACTTGGTTATTCTAACGGCAAAAGTATTCAAGGCGTATCCCCAGGGAAAGGTGATGCGTTTATTAAATCTCTTAGCAACCTGGGTCTTAATCTAGACTCGAATTCCCTGGGTGATGTTAGCAGGGTTCGGGAATTAATCACACACTTACGGTCTTTAAAGGCGGAGAGGCATCTATCGAATAATAAAAAAGTTGAGTTTTTATTTATCGGAAATGAAAGCGATGAAAAAATGGTTCAGGAAAATGAATCATCCATCCTAGCGATGGTAGGTGGAGCAGCACTGAAGAAAACAGATACCGCACCCTCCGGACTACCAGCATCCATTACTCCACTTGGAACTTTTTTCCTCGACCTAAGTTCCGGAGTAGATCTCGAGTCTGAAAGAAAAAGATTAACGAAAGATGCAAAATCTTTGGAAGGTATGATTCGAGGAATTGAAACCAAACTTAGTAATCCATCTTTTGTAGATAAAGCTCCTGAGCAAGTTGTCGCAGGAGCAAAAAAGCAATTAGCAGATAACCAAGCAAAACTTAAGGAAACTAAAGAAGCCTTACAGGCATTATAATAGGTGCCCTGAAGACTCTTCTTTGCTCCTAAATATTATTCTACATCTCCGAGGAGATTTCACTGAATAACTTGATGTCCTTTCAGTTTTTATCTTGGTTTCCATTAAGGATGCCTGCAAAGTAAAACGAAGATATCAATTAATGACATTCGCTATTCCATGAATTCAGATAAAGAATTTGATGCCTGCCAACTTGAGGTGTCGAATGATTCTATTTTTCAGATTCAGACTAATACTGCGGGCCCAAAGGGAACGATACCACTATCCGAGGAAATCTTAAAACATGCTCCATCAGGAAACCTTTTCGGACTTAGTCAAAATGCAGGTATGGGATGGAACCCTAAGGATTTCCTCGGCCCACAATTTCTAATTTTGAATAGTCATGGAGGAATCCGTGCGGAAGATGGTTCTCCGGTCGCTTTGGGCTACCATACCGGTCATTGGGAGATCGGACTTTTAAGTAAGCGAGTCGCAGAAGAACTCAAACAATTGGGAGGTATCCCTTTTGCCGCCCATGTGAGTGACCCTTGTGATGGTAGATCGCAGGGAACCACCGCCATGTTTGACAGCCTTGCATATCGAAACGACGCCTCTCTAGTTATGCGTAGATTAGCGAGATCACTTCCCACAGCTGAGGGGATTGTAGGCATTGCAACTTGTGACAAAAGTATGCCGGCAATGATGATGACTTTAGCTGAAATGAGAGAACTTCCGACAATTTTAGTCCCTGGAGGCGTGACCCTATCACCTACAGAGAGTGAGGATGCAGGAAAGGCTCAATCAGTAGGAATTAGATTTGCGCAAGGAGAACTCGAAAAAGAGAAAGCCGAAGAAATACTCTGCCGTACTTGTGCCAGTCCGGGAGGAGGTTGTCAGTTTCTGGGAACAGCGGCCACATCCCAAGTGGTAGGGGAAGCACTGGGTCTATCTCTCCCCCACTCTGCACTCTCGCCGAGTGGCTTCCCTGTCTGGCTCGAACTTGGTGAGCGCTCCGCTAAAGCTCTTAAGAATCTTCATCAAAAAAAGATCACGACAAACCAAGTTCTAACCTCCAAGGCTCTTCGTAATGCAATGATAACTCATGCGGCCTGTGGAGGCTCGAGTAACTTGATTATTCATCTTTCAGCAATTGCTCATCATGCAGGTTTACCTAAGCCTACTGTTCATGACTGGGATGAAGTAAACAGACTGACCCCTCGACTTATTGATGTTTTACCGAATGGGCCCAAAGGATATTCCACCGCCCAGTTCTTTCTCGCTGGAGGTGTACCTGAACTCATGCTTCGGTTGCGCGATTTGGATCTACTCAATTTAGATGCACTCACCTGCACGGGCTTATCATTATCGGACAATTTATTAGCATGGGAAAAAAGTGAAAGACGACAAAAGTTTCGCCAACTTCTGAATATACAAGACGGGATCGACCCAGATGAAATCATACATTCTCTTAAGAATGCAAAAGCGAAAGGTATGACCAGCACTCTATGCTTCCCATTAGGAAATCTAGCTCCGGAAGGTTCTGTAATCAAAAGCACAGCGATTGATCCGACCATGGTTGAAAAAGATGGAGTTTATAGAATGACTGGACCTGCTCGGGTCTTCACTACTGAAAAAGATGCCGTTCGCGCGGTTAAAGGATTAGGGGAAAGAAAGGTCGTAGCAGGAGATGTGATTATTTTGTGTGGACGGGGGCCGATGGGAGCAGGTATGGAAGAAGTTGCTCAGGTATCATTGGCTCTAAAACATCTCGACTGGGGAAAGAAAGTCGCATTGCTTACTGATGCCAGATTTTCAGGAATGAGTACAGGAGCGTGCATTGGACATATTTCGCCGGAAGCTCTTGCAGGTGGACCGATTGGAAAAATTATTGACGATGATCTTATACAGATTGAAATTAACCTTAAAAGTATGCAAGGGACTATCAATTTTGTTGGGGTAAAGAACCAATACCTTCAACCTAAGGAAGCCTCGGCTCTTTTGGCTAATCGGGCTCAAAATGTAAAACTGGAAACTGATCCAAGATTACATCTAGATACAAAACTTTGGGCTGCGTTACAGGATGTGAGTGGAGGAACCTGGGCGGGATGTGTGTATGATTCAGAAAAAATTATCGAAACTCTTGAGGCAGGACAGCAAGCCCTCAGGAAAAAATAGATCTAGATGTACTCTTGCTCTTGCTGATCCAGCAAAGAATGTTTTCAAACTAATATATATGGAGATTCAAATATTCCTATCCCTCATATTCATTACCTTTGTTCATGTTAGGGGCGAAATGAATACTTGGCCACAATGGCGCGGTCCTGCGAGGGACGGCCAAGGTATCAATAATCTGAGCTTAATTGAAAACATAGAAAATCAGCCACCTCAAAAGATTTGGGAGAGCGAGAAAATCCCCAGCCAAGAAGATGGTGGATTTGGAAGTGTGATCTCGGATGGCGAACGGGCTTTCATCTCCGTTGTTTGGCATAGGGATGAACCGACAAAAGAACGAATACTTAACTCCCTGGTCATGAGAAAACTCGGGCTCCGGAATGTAAACCTGCCAAAATCTATTCGTGAAAAGCATGAACAAGACAGACTCGAACTTAGCCCTCGTTTACGGGGATCAAAACTCGACTCATGGATTGAGCAATGGATAAAGAATAACCTCACTCAAAAACAGAAAATGACTCAGGGTTCTTTGATTGCAGCACGTTTCAAGCAAGGAAAATTAGCGATGCCACTGGAGGTAATTGATAAAGTTTCCAAAATCAAAGATCGCGTTTTCCCTTCTCAGGAAGCTTGGGACAGCTGGCTTAAGAATCAAAGTTTTCCACCGAAATTCGTAGAAGAATTTAGCCAGGGAGTTCCACCGACTAAAAGAATGGCTGATGATGTCATCCTGGCTTTAGACATGAAATCTGGTGATCAAATCTGGAAAACGAAACTATCTGGTGTTCCAGCGGGCCGTTCTTCATCCTCAACTCCCTGCCTCGCACAAGGTAAAATATTTGCCGTGGGGGGGGGATCGACTATTTTGCGTAAAGGCAAAAGATGGAGAACTACTTTGGGAAACCGGTCTCGGCTCGCAAGCAATTGCAAGCTCTCCACTTTATTATATGGGTAAAGTATATGTACTGGCAAATACACTTCGTGCATTTGACTCTGAATCAGGTAATCAAATTTGGGAAAACTCATCAGTTCGAGGTAAATCAGGATCTCCCGTATTGTGGTTTAATACATGGCAAGTATCCATCGTTTGTAATTCTTCCAAAACAACTTTTTGTGTAAATCCACAATCAGGTGAGACATTATGGGAAGGACCGGGCGGAGGAGCATCGACCCCAGCAGTTTCGGGAGACCTACTAGTTGTACATGGTAAAACTGAAGATATAGGACTGGTCTGCTATCAGGCTAAAAAATCTGGTATCAATGAGAAATGGAAATGCCCCAAGTTAACCCGACGGACCGACTCAAGTCCCTTGATTGATGAAAACAATGCATTACTTTTCGGTGCAGGAATGAGACTTTGCATCAATCTAGAAACTGGTAAGGTTCTAAGAAAAGTGCCTGCAAAACATGATATATCTTCTCCTATCTTAGTAGGAAAAAAGGTTTTGGCTTATGAAATCAATGGTTCTTTTCTTACCTCGGTGCCCGCAAACCCAGAATATTTTAGTTCCGAACAGAAATTCAAGATTAATGCACTTAAATGTACATCGCCGTCTATTGTGGGAACGAAGCTACTTATTAGAAAAGCCGATGGTATTGCCTGTTATGAAATGGGCCAAATAAAACCAAATTAACTAACCGACCTTGAGAGAGCACTCTCAAACCTTTCTTTTTGACGAGCAGGTAGTTCCGGTAACTTCGGTAACTCTTGTGGAGTATCTGATTGGCCGACGATACCCTTAGCGTGTACCTGTAATTCCTTCCAACGATTGGAATGAAGTGATGGAGCGTATGCAATGAGCGAAATTAAACTTCTCCACTCGATTTCGACCCGTTCGAGATCACCACTACATAAATCCCCGCTATCCTGAACCTGATGTAAAAGCTTTTTCCGATTACTAATAACCTCCACCGCACCATCTCCATACTCTTCGGGTAATCCTCCTTTTAGATAGCCCCTGCAATCCCTCAATCCATAAGCTTCCCGGCAGACCATTGCCAACCTCGACTCAGTATTTGCGTACCCACGGAACCGATGACCTGCTCTTAAATTGGCTAGGTCGAGAATCAGTTCACTAATGGGATAGTTCTCGTCTTCAACCGCTGCAGCAATCGCCAAACCTTCGCCTCTTGAGAAAAAGCTGAAGATTTCACCGCGAGTAGTTGGCCTTGCATGCTCATCGATCAAGCCCAGCTCATACCAAACTTCTGAAGGACTCAAGTTGTCTAAATTATTAGAGTCACCTTTCTGCTCCCGAAAGGGGGAATCGTATACTCGTTTTACCTTGCGCATGGGAGGGTTCAGCAAGACTTTCCCCCGGGCATCTTTCCATCCCAATACCACTGCATTTTCGTAGCTTAAACGAGCTCTCAAAACTTTGCCCCGATCCACAAACTCCACCAATTCTCCCCCCTGTGAAATAGAGGGAAGAATATCCCGAAAAACATTCTCCAAGCCTTTCCTTCGCCAAACTTTACGTGAATATTTTTTCTTAACCTTGGGAGTTTCCTCAATCATCACATCTCGTAATTGCTTACGAAATGACTTATTGAGAGTAATCTTGTTAACAGTTCCGGATTCTTCCTCACCATACATCCCCAAAGAAAGTTCTCTACCGTAAACTCTGTCTACTTTTGTACCAAAACGGCAAGGGTTGCCCATTTTTAGCTTGCCCAATGTATCAGGAAGACTCAGCGGGTTCACCCACTCCCCTTTCGATAAAGCTAACGCATGACTAAGCTTCACCTTACTCTGCCCGCTCCTTCGTTCCCACAAACCAACTGAATTTCTCATCTCCACCACTTCGTCCCGGTCGCCCGCATCTTCTTTTGGAGAAAGGGATTGCTTCCTCTCAGGTAGACTAACCAAGGATAAATCCAGCCCCAGCCTGACCCGGTCTTCGGAAAAAAGTCGGCAGGCTAGTGACCTTGCTGCTTCAACTGGATTCCTTCCTCCTTTTACTGCCAAGCTCATCGTCCGTAGTAATGCCGGCCAATCTAGAGTCTTGGAACGATGAAGCTTGATAGGCCGAGCATCATTCAACCTGGCTTGCTTAGGGGCAACAATCACATACCCTCGGTCATCCATACCCCGACGCCCGGCCCGGCCGAACATCTGTAATAGTTCATCAGGCCGAAGTAAGCCCAACTCATCATCTACCCGATATTCCCTATCTGTAACCAGTACAGAACGCATAGAAAAATTTACTCCAGCACCTAACCCGGTCGTTGCCACTACAACTTGCAACTGCCCAGCCTTAGCCAATGGTTCGACAACTCCTGCTCTTTTAAAGTAATCTAGTCCACTATGATGATAGGCTACACGGCGCTTAAGCAGCCCAGTAAGTTCCTTTCCTGCCACTTTCTTTTGTTCTTGGCTAAGTTCCAACACCTCCACGGGAGGTAATTCTATAGCTAATTGACGAGCGAGATCTTCAGCCACAGCCCGTCTTGGTGCAAAGATAAGTAAAGGTCCTAAATTTGCACTCAAGGCACCCGCTACTAGTTTAGGCCAGTGGCCACGGATCTTTCGGCCCCGAAATGGACGACGTAAAAGAGTTTCAGCAAATACTTCATCTAGAGGAACCGGTCTCCTTCCCTCAGATACCAGTTCAACACTTCGACCATGAGATTCCAACCAGTCCGCAACCTCCAAAGGATTACCAACACTTCCACTTAAAAGTAGTAGACGAGTATCTAAGGGAGTCTGGGCAATCGTTACTTCATATCCAGGCCCTCGCTTCTGATCTCCTAATAATTGATATTCATCCACTACGAATAAATCAGGCCCATCCCCTTTGACCATGGATCCTCGCTGCGTCTCCAATGTAGCCACCACAATATTAGCCTCAGGACGATACCTTGCATCACCGGTGACAAGACCAACATCCCACCCTCTTTCCTGCCAATCACGAAATTTGTCATTGGCTAAGGCTCGAGTGGGAACAGTGTACACCGCCTTCCCTTTCCAACCTGACACAATTAATTGCTCAAATACAAAAGTCTTCCCTGCACCAGTGGGAGCATGAAGTACCACATCGTTCCCTGCACGAAGAGAATTCAATGCCCTTCGCTGCCAAATATCTGGAAGAAGTAGAGTTTGACCGAATTGACTGGAGTTCATTTGCATTTATCCACCTTTTCCCTTTCATAAATAAGTTTTAGAATAATACGATGAAAACTTATTGCGAATCTGCTAAATTCAAGAATCTTACTTATGATTAATTTGATCGTAGCATGTGGAAAAAACCGTGTAATCGGAAACCGTGGTCGCCTACCATGGAGTATTCAGGAAGACTGGGATTATTTCATGAAGACAACCCAGAATGGTACTATGATTATGGGGCGAACCTGTTACCAGGAATTTGCACCTCATTCAAAAAACCGTGATGTAATTGCACTTACACGAGATCCTCACTTCCAGTTCCCTCTAGCTAAAACCGCCAACTCATTAAAAGAAGCTATTTCTCTTGCTTCGCGAAACACTATTTGGATATGTGGAGGGGAAGCCTTGTATCAAGAAGCATTCCCGATTGCTTCCCGCCTATACTTAACTCTGATCGATGGAGATTTTGTGGGGGATGTTCACTTCCCTGCTTGGGAAGAAATATTTACCGAAGTAATTTCCCATAAAAATGTGAAACTCCCTGAATGTGCTCTTCAATTTCTAATACTTGAAAAAACGAATAATTTGTGAAAGCTCCCGAAAGCTTGCCACAAAACCCACGATCTTTATTGTCAAAGTTAATTCAATGAATGATTTAAAATTTTTATCACGCGAGGAACTCGAGCAAATCCGTATGGAATTTGGGACCCCCAGCTTTGTTTATGACGAAAACACCCTTCGTGAAAAGGCACAGGAATTACAGGCATTTCCTCATGCATTTGGCTTTTTCCCACGCTATGCGATGAAGGCGGCACCCACCGCAGCTGTACTAAGAATTTTTAATGAAGAAGGTTTGGGAATTGATGCGAGTTCTATTTTTGAAGTGGAAAGGGCAATAAGATCAGGTTTCGGTACAGAATCAATTTCCTTAAGCACCCAAGAGCTTGCTGATGATTTTCGCTACTGGGCACAAGATGGCGTCAAAATAAATCTTTGCTCATTAAATCAAATTCGTAAATTTGGCTCATGGAAATTAGGTGAACCAGTCGGGTTACGCTTTAATCCAGGTACCGGATCAGGGGGCACAAATCGTACTAATGTGGGAGGGCCATCCAGTAGCTTTGGCATTTGGAAAGATGACTTGGAAAAAGCAAAAGAACTTTGTGAGGAGTTTGGATTAGAAGTTGAACGGATTCATACCCACATCGGATCCGGTTCTGATCCTGAAGTTTGGAAAAAAGTAGCAGGAATGAGTCTTGATCTGGTTAGGACTTTCCCTTCGGTACACACATTGAATCTGGGAGGGGGATTTAAAGTAGCCAGGATGCCGGATGAAACCGCGACTGACTTGCAGGAGATTGGCGAACCTGTAAAAAATATTTTTAGAGAATTCGCAAAGGAGACTGGTAGAAAACTCAAGCTTGAAGTTGAACCAGGCACCTTCCTCGTTGCTCATGCCTGCAGTTTGGTCTCTTCTATCCAGGATACTACAGATACAGGATCAGGTGGCTATCGATTCCTCAAACTTGATGCGGGAATGACTGAGCTACTCAGACCGAGCCTGTACGGTGCACAGCACCCAATTAATATTGTGGCTGATCCTGAAGAAGCCGCACAGAGAGAAACTATCGAGCAAGTGGTTGTTGGCCATTGTTGTGAATCCGGTGATTTACTCACACCCGCCCCGGGTGACCCAGAAGCTTTGGCTCCTCGTGAAATGCCCCGAGGAGAAATCGGTGACTTTTGCGTGATCGATAGCGTGGGTGCATATTGTTCGTCGATGACTACTAAAAATTACAATTCATTCCCCGAGGCCGCAGAGGTTTTAAAAAAGAAAGAGGGTAATTTAGCATTAATTCGTAAACGTCAGACCTTTGAACAGTTGATTGAAAACGAAGTAGTTTCGTGAAAGTAAGTGGACTTGGTCACTTTCCCCTTGGCACCCCAGTCCCAAATAAGGAACATGCAGTATGCGTAAGTTTACCCAGTTTCGAGGATGTTGTTGGGTATGAGGAAAAAAGACCTGAAACATTAAAAAATTTAAAGTCCGGATATCCTAGATTTGTTCGACATCAAAAAATAAATCATCTTGCGGATTACTGGAATAAACGAACTCCTTATACTGGGACTGATTCTTTCTTTTTCACTAGTGCAAAAGATTGGAAATTTGCTGAGAATATTCTCCAAATTGATGGAGCTGTAACGGAAGAAAAAGAAGGGTACTTGATGGCTTATGTTCCTGAAGGTTCTCGAGAAAGCGTTAAAATAAATAAATTCCTGCAGCATTCCGGTTGTGGTTTATCCTCCAGACAGGCTGAGACAATCCTTGAATCATTAGGCTTAGTGGAGACTAGTGAAACGGTGTCACCAAATGCAGATGCTGAAGATCAAATAAAAGCAGTCATCTCTAAAGCACATGGACCTAAAGTAGATTCGGAAGATGTTTTATTGTCTTCATCTGGAGCAAATGCCTTCACTTCAGTATTTCGAGCTGCTCTAGAACAGTCCCGGCAGGAACGAAAAAAATTATGGATCAGGCTCGGTTGGCTTTACCTTGATACCATTGAGATCATGAATTTACTGATCCGAAGTGAAGAACAGATCATTGACTTAAATCATCCAGATGAATTCGAAAATTTAGAAGGTATATTCGCTTCTTATGGAATTCAAATTGCCGGGGTGGTAACCGAATTCCCAAGTAACCCCTTACTTCATTCCTGTAATTTAGAAAAAGTCCGCCAACTCTGCGACCGGCACAATTCTCTTTTAATTGTAGATCCCACAATGGCATCCCCTAAAAATGCAAAAGTTACTAACTTAGCGGATATTGTGATTAACAGCCTGACCAAGTATGCAAACTGGGAAGGTGATGTTATGATGGGTAGTGCAGTATTCCCTAAAAGCTCAGTCAAAGGTATGGCAATCAAGGAAACTGCTATCAACCTGATAACGGCACCGTTTCCTAAAGATGCGGAAAGAATGGCTGAACAGATTCCTTTCTATGATAATTTCATAGATAGAACGAACCATACCCAACTCGAAATTGTGGAGTTTCTCAACTCACACGCCAAAGTATCTTCTGTCTACTCTGCTTACCAAGAATTGACCGGTAATAACTATCGAAAACTCGCAGGTGAAGGCAAACCTGGATGCGTGGTAAGTTTTGAAATAAACGGAAGCTTTAGGGATTTTTACGACGAACTCTCTATGCTGAAAAGTCCGAGTTTTGGTACTGAGTTTTCTCTTTGCTGTCCATATGTTTACCTTGCACATTATGACATGATCAATTCCGTACAAGGTAAGAAAAAATTGCAACAGGCTAAGTTACCTCATGAATTGGTGAGGCTTTCAGTCGGGCTCGAAGAGCCCACCAGCATAATGGAAGTCTTAGGAAGAGCTTTGGGAAAGTGTTAACTAGTCCAATGCATTCCCCCAATAAAATCCAAAATTATTCGAAATTGTAGGAATCTAAAACCTTACGAATTCTACGCTTTGAAAGTCTGACATAAGCAGGCAATCCATTATCATAAGGTACTTCCACTTCGCCCTGAATGAGTGGCTGGCAGTATTTGATAAACTTGGCGGTCATGCTAACACCATCTTCAGAAATCCAATCAGAGGGAATTTCTTTAACCCCATTGGCAATTTCAGAAAGTGGTGCCAATCCAGTTTCGCATTCGTAAGTATCACCTTCTGAACGCACGAGGATAACCATTTTGTCAGTCTCACCATCAACAGCGGCTCTTACAGCTGCTTGTCCTGCCATAAAAGCTTCATCATTGTCTGTTTTCGAAGAACAATGAGTGGCTGCACGCTGCCCAGTACCCAATTTGGATGAACGAGCTTTTACCGCGAGGTTGGTTTCAACAAAATTAGCTAAAAAATCACCTATTCCACCAAGTTGCTGATGCCCAAATGCATCTTGGCTGTTGGTACTGTTGGCTACATAATTACCATCCTTGTCAATCAGGCCTTCTCCTACGACAACGAGACAATAACGATTCTTTTTCAAGACACGCTGAACATCATCAAGAAAACGCTCTTTAGAAAATGTGAGTTCTGGTAAATATATAAGATGAGGAGCGTCATCAGGATTATCTTTACGCTTAGCAAGTGTAGTACCAGCTGCAATCCATCCAGCATTTCTGCCCATAACTTCCACGATTGAGACAAGGTCGTGTTGCCCCATAGCTTCATGGTCTAATGCAGTTTCACGAACAATAGTGGAAACATATTTAACCACACTCCCATAACCTGGGCAATGATCTGTGGTAACTAAATCGTTGTCGATTGTCTTCGGCACTCCGATCACTCGAAGTGGATAACCTTTGCTTTGTGCAAGTTTAGAAATTTTGTCCGCAGTATCCTGTGAATCATTACCGCCACAATAAAAGAAGTAACGAATATTATGAGCCTCAAAGACTTCTAAAACGCGCTCGTATTCTTCATCACGCTTCAATTTAAAGCGACAGGTCCCTAATGCTGAAGCAGGAGTGTAACGAAGACCCCGAATAATCTGCTGGGACTCTTCGGCTAAATCTATGATCTCTTCCTTAAGGATACCGAGCACACCATTCATTCCACCATATACCTCTTCGATACAAGGATGATTCAGTGCCTCTGATACTACACCAGCTACACTTGCGTTAATTACCGCAGTTGGACCACCCGATTGGGCGACCAAACAATTTCCTATTAATTCCTCTGCCATGATGATTAGATGTAAAAATGAACGAAGAAAGAGTGCACAGGCTAAACGAACAATTGGCAATCGCAAAAATTGCTATTTTTGCTAGAGTGCATTTCACCTGATCCAATTAAAGAATACTTTCTGGACTATACGATTTAGCCTCCGGGTATCGAGTAGTCCACGATTTCACTCTCTTTAGAAAATTATCAACCTGTTCGTGTGCGGCACCCACATTTTGCTCTCCAAGTTTAATAATCTTTCGTAAGGCTGTAATCTTTAGATCTATTCTTTTATCTTTCGCAAGTCTCTCAACCAAATCGTTTTCAGCAATCTTGCCATTCCGTAAATCACGAACTGTAGAAAGAGCATGTTCCTTAATTGCAGCATGGGCATCCTCTCTTCCTGACCCTGCCTTGACTGCCTCCATCATCACTGTGGTAGTAAGAAGAAATGGTAAATATTTTTTTCGTTCGGCTCCTACCACAGATGGAAAGACTTCCATCTGATTAAGTATGGTGATTTGCGTATCAAGAAGTCCATCGATGGCAAAAAACGCATCAGGTAGCATTAATCTACGCACAACTGAACAGGAAACATCGCCTTCATTCCACTGATCGCCAGACAATTGAGATGCCATGGCAAGATATCCGTTCAAAATAGCATGAAATCCATTAATTCTTTCACAACTCCTACTGTTCATCTTATGAGGCATCGCAGATGAACCAGTTTGACCTTTGGCAAATCCTTCTCCCAACAATTCATGTCCAGCCATAATCCTTACAGTCTTAGCAAAACTCGAAGGTGCAGCCGCAAGTCGAACGAGCAAGGTCACCACCTCCAAGTCCAAACTGCGCGGATAAACTTGCCCGACATTCCCCCATGTGGCAGTCGCTCCTAAGTGTTGCATAACTTTCTGGTCTAATTGCTCAGCGTTTTTTACACTTCCAAGTAAAGTGACCTGATCAAGCCTGGTACCCACAGCACCTTTAAGACCTCGATATGGATAAGTGGCACACAGGCGTGAAAGACTTTCCATAGCTCTTTCTAACTCCTCTCCCCAATTGGCCATACGTTTTCCAAGAGTGGTCAGTTGGGCAGGCACATTATGAGATCTGGCAGTGACAGCTAATTCTTGAAACTCTTTGGCTTTTTTTCCAAAAGCAACCAAGCAAGCAACCGATTTTTCGAGAATAAGACTCAGCGCACGGTGAGTTTGTAATTGCTCGACATTTTCAGTGAGATCTCGACTGGTCATTCCTTTGTGCGCATGCTGATGCCCCGACAAATCCGCGAATTCTTCAAGTCGAGCCTTTACATCGTGTTTGGTAACCACTTCTCGTTCTCGAATGGCATCCAAATTAACCAAGCCTTTAATTTCTTCAGATTGCTCGATCGATTTTTTATCGATTTTGATACCCAGCTCTTTTTGAGCCTTCATTACAGCAATCCAAAACTCACGTTCCATGATTACTTTACCTGTTGGAGACCATAAGGAGACCATTGATGATGAAGCGTAGCGGTCAGCCAATACATTGGGGATTTCAAATTTTTTCATATTTTTTTTTAAATTTGCTCAAGTCTTTCACAGACCTTCCGTATTATAAATTCAGGGGTGGATGCACCTGCAGTTACTCCAACTGTGCTAAATTCAGAAAAATTTACAGGGTTAAGATCATTTGCGGTTTCAATATGAAAAGTAGGACGGTCATAGGAAGCAGCTAATTTTGCAAGCTTTCGTGTATTGGCAGAATGCTTGCCACCGATCACTACAATTGCATCCGCACCACTCTCAACAAGTTCAACCAAGTCTGACTGCCTTTCTTTTGTGGCTCCACAAATTGTATCAAAAACTAACAAATTTGGATACTTGGAAGCTAGTAATCCACTTAAGTGCTTAAACTCATGTGTGAACATCGTCGACTGCGAGACCATGGCCACATTATCCCCAAGTGCTGGGAGTTGGTGTAGATCCGCTTCGTTACTAATGACATGAGACCGCCCTTTAGCATAACCGACTAGACCGATTACTTCGGGGTGTTCCGGATCACCAAAAATAACTACGCTATGTCCTTTATCAGCATGAGACTTAACTTTTCCGGCAATGATCCCAACATCTGGGCAGGTTCCATCTCGAAAAGGTAAACCTAAGTCTTTCAAATACTCTCTTCTTTGGGGAGATATCCCATGGGCTCGAACAACAACTACCGATTCTTTTTCAGCTTTATCACTAATCTTCAGATCTTTCTTACTTTGATAATCTCCCACCTCTTTTATGTCATCCTTACCCAAGGCATCCATCATCTGGCGATTGTGTATAAGCGGGCCATCCGTGTAAACGGTTCGCTCTCCACCACGGGACTCCTCGCGGGCAACCATAATAGCCCGTTCTACGCCCCAACAAAACCCCGCACTTTTTGCTCGAATTACTTTCATTTTAAGTAAACCTTTGTATCGATTGATCTGATAAGGTTCAAATTTTATTTGCCTCCTCGCCTATTTCCTAAAAGAAATATTATATGAACATTCCTCGTACCTGTCTTCCCAGCCTCCACATTTCCTTGATTTGCACTTTGAGTCTCTTACCAATGTTTGTAAAAGGTGCGGATTCAAACAGAACATATTACTTAGGTACAGCCACCCGTGATGGAATCGGGAAATTTTACATGGGACGGGAAATTTCGAAAGTTATGGGTCACCTGGGAGCTTCTTGGTTGGAACGGCCAAAGCGAGAACAGGAAGAAAGAACAGACTTATTAATCCAAGGACTCGAATTAAAACCTTCAGATAATGTGGCGGACATTGGGTCAGGCTCTGGATATTTCAGCTTTAGAATGGCAAAGCTCGTTCCCGAAGGAAAAGTTTTTGCAGTGGATATATCTCCCCAGATGATTGGTATTGTCCGGGCTAAAATGGCTCAGCTAAATGTCTCGAACATCTCCCCGACTCAAAGTACCATTACTCAGACTAAGCTTCCGAAGAATAGTATCGATACAGCCTTAATTGTAGATGCCTACCATGAGTTCTCCCATCCATTGGAAATGGCTACATCTATTTTTTCATCTCTAAAACCTGGAGGTAAATTAGTACTAATTGAGTATCGGATGGAAGACCCAAGTGTGCCGATCAAACTACTTCACAAAATGTCTGAAAAACAAGCGAGGCTTGAAATGAAGGAGGCTGGGTTCAAGTGGGAGAAAACGCTAAAAATGCTTCCTCAGCAGCATTTCATGATTTTTCGTAAACCTGGATGAAACCTCTCCCTCTCACCCTTCTTGTCTTCTTTATAATTAAGTCGACTTTCGGAGATGATTGGAGTCGCTTTAGAGGTGAAAATGGCAGGGGGATTTTTCCTAAATTAAATTTGCCCCAATCTTTGAACAGTGATTCTTTTAAATGGGAAGTAAAATTACCGGGAGTTGGTCATGCATCCCCTGTTGTTTGGGGAAACAAAGTTTTTACAACTTGTGCATCTACCGATGGAACTAAGCAGTATGTTTTATCATTCGACTCCAAATCTGGTAAGCAATTATGGGTAAAGCAGTTCGAGACTAACCCATTTTCATTACATAAATTTAATAGCTTTGCATCAGCAACCCCAGCTGTAGACAGCGACTATATTTTGGTGTCCTGGACGACCAAAAAGTCAAATGACTTACTTTGCATAGATCACCAAGGGGAAGTAATTTGGAGAAGGAATTTTGGAGAATATCAAACGCAGCACGGTAACGGGTTCTCTCCTGTTATTTATGGAAATCAAGTTTTTGTAACTCATGATCACGAAGGGGATTCAGCAATTTATTCCTTAAACAGAGAAAATGGACATACTTTATGGAAAGTGAGAAGAGATGGATCTAAACCATCCTCCTCGACTCCAGTTATTTATAAAGTACAAAGTGGGGAAACATTTATTGTCTCTAATTCTAAATCTCATGGCTGCTATGCAATAGATATAAAAAGTGGTCGAATCGCCTGGGAAACGGGAACTGACAGTTTGGATAAAAGGAGTGTTTCATCTCCTTTCTTTGGAGGAGGGTTTTTCTTTGCTTCTTGTGGATCAGGAGGTAGAGGCAGCCGTTTACTTGTTATAAAACCTCCTGCGATCAATGGCCAAAACCCACAAATAAAACATATCATATCGCGAAATGTTCCCTATGTCCCGACAAGCTTAGTTCAAGATAATTTCCTATTTATTCTGTCTGATAGCGGAATTGTAAGCGCGATTGATTTAGAGACAGCTGAAGTTCTTTGGAAAGAAAGGATCGCGGCTAATTTCTTTGCATCTCCTATATCTTGCGGGAACATTATTTATGTTCCATCTCGAGATGGAAAAATATTTTCTTTGGAAGCAAATCGAAAGGGTTTCAAAATCCTAAGAACATCGGAACTTAACGAAGTTATCCACAATACACCTGCCTTATCCAAGGATGGTATATTCATTCGTACTTTCTCTAGGCTCATTCACATTAATGCTAAAACTTAGAAAAATATTATTATCCGTTGACTCTAAGAAATAGAAATACAAATTAATTTTTCATGAAATCTATATTCTACACCCTTTTCTCATTATCCCTATCATGTACAGTTCTCCTCGCCGAGGAATTCAAAGTTGCTGGGATTGAATTCAATTCCCCTGAAAGCTGGGAATCAGCAAAACCTTCTTCAAATATGAGAGCTGCTCAATTTTCAGCATCTAGTCCATCAGGCAAAAAAGCTGAGGTTGTATTTTATTATTTTGGATCAGGAAATACCGGTGGCATTCAAGCAAATGTGGACCGTTGGATGAAACAATTTGAGAATCCACTTGCTAAAGAAGTTGAGACCATAACCGTGGGTAAAACAAAAGTTACCTACGCGAGTGCCCATGGCACTTTTCTAAGTGGTCGGCCTTTTGGCCCTAAAACACCAAACCCTGGTTACGGACTACTTGCTGCGATCATTGAAGGTAAAGAGGGTGCTGTATTTATTAAAATAACTGGTCCAAAGGATGCAGTGGAAGCAAATGTAGAAGTAACAAAAAAAATGGTTACTGCTAGCCTAACAAAGTAATTTCATTCTGTTTTAGATAGCGCCTTTTCTAATCCGTAAACTACAGATTCTGCGTACTCTAAAATCAAATTACTCCGTAATTCTCCGTTAATAATTTTTGTGCCGGAGTATTCTCCAAGTTGGATTCTTTGATAAACCACTTCAGAATTTGCGATGTAAGGCTCAAGGAAAACGACCGGAGCTTCATAAATGCGATTTGCCAAAAGATTCCTGGCCCAGACTCCCTCGACCTCACCAATCTTCAAGGCATTGGGCCCCTTGTAAGCAAAAGCGGGTAATCCTGTGTTTTGAGCAAAAGCTTTGGACATATGCTCGGCAATAAATCTTTCGCTTGCATCCCAACGGTTAAGAAGTCGCCAGATCATTTCATAACGTTGGTTATCGTAAGCCAATTCTCCCCCCATGTAACATCCATTAACAAGTACATGATAATCATTCCGTGAAACTAGAGACTTCTTTTCAGGATCAGGCCATGGCGCGGCATTCAGATGAATACACAGAATTAAATCTGGCTTTTTTTTTCTAATTATCTCACTACGAGCTATAATTTCACTCACCCGATAGAAATAGAGTTCCTTTCGTTTTTTTATCCTCTTACTTTTTTCGTCTTCAGAAAGTCCATGAAGCCACTCCATTTTTCTGAACCAAGACATGGCGAGATCATCAAAATCTTTCGGCCGCGATATTGTGACTGGTTCATTATAGTATCTGGTTAAATCAACTTCAGCACCTTTTCTTTCGAGCTCTGACTTAACCAATAAAGCTACGCTTAAGGCAAGTTCTCCCTCTATGACGGGTTTATCATCACCAATCGAAAAATGCCGCCCCTCCATCACTGAAAAATCACCACCAATATGACCCGGATCGATAAGTATTTTTGAACCTGAAATTTGAAAGGAGCAAGATGATTGATTGGCGGACTTGTTTGATTCTGAAAAATGTAAATCATACCACTCATCCGATCCGGCTTTTTTACGAATTCGTGCTCTATTTTCTTCGACCTCAATCCATGGCGACCACCAAGAATTCCGAGGACAATACACTTCATTCAATTGCGTTATGAATTCTTGCTTGCTGATTGATTTCTGAAAACTGTCCAAACTTGACCAGTCAGGTGGTTCCGCCAAATCAGTAAGTTTGGCCTCCGTCATAAAGCTCCCCAAAAAATATAATAATCCCACCAACCACCACTTTCCCATACTCTAATCATGAATGAAAAATATGATTTGCAAAGTCTTTTCTGTTGGGCGGGGAATCGTCCATAGAAAATATCGAAGCAATCATTCTCATAATCCAAATACTCGCTTAAAAGGAATAAAATCCACTGAATGGAAGGATGAGCCTTTTTTTATCAAAAGACTGGCTGCACAATTGGAATGCGGCAAAGCCGATGCCACGAGCTATTCTAGTACTACCGAGACAAAAAGTCCTTTCTAATCATTCTGTGGATTCACCGTTACACTCTGATGATTAATTAAACGAAAACTTTTTATTTACGGGAAGCGGTTTTAATTTAGAACTGGAAGTCATTCAGCTTATTCAAATGCCATTATCCCAAGCAGAAGGAAATATTTCTGCAGCGGTCAGGCTTGGGGTACCCTTGAATTACATCCGTTACCGATTGAACAAAAAATCTTGTAACCTTTGTCTATTATTCCCCACCTCAAGGTTTTTAAATTGGGAAATTTTCACCGAAACTTCTTTGCAAGACTATTTCCCTAAATGCAAGAACCTAAGCAAGTAGCTGAATTTCAGAACTTTATGAAATAAATGCAAATTGGCATCCCAACTGCAAATAGTCATTCGAACATTATTAAAAAAAAACAACTACCATTATATGAAAATTAAAATTACAACGATTGCACTGAGCGTACTTTTGTCCGGTGTATCATTGGCACAAGAGAATGAGCGTACTCGTTTGGCCGAAAGAGGAATCTCCAAAAAGGAAACT